>Ga0116179_1001619_pt1 | contig 16784 bp, 14 predicted proteins | sample AD_UKC071_MetaG_FD_89751 | JGI IMG/M metagenome (GOLD analysis project Ga0116179, IMG submission 89751) | Active sludge microbial communities of municipal wastewater-treating anaerobic digesters from USA - AD_UKC071_MetaG | ecosystem: Engineered > Bioreactor > Anaerobic > Digestate | place: USA...
GCGAGCTCTCTACCACCCTGAGGGGTTTCGGCCTGATTCCCTTTGAGGCGAAAGCCGAGTATCCGCTTTACGTCGACTTTATATTCTCCCTCCACAGAAGATCACCTCCACAAGGGGATCCGCCGAAGGCGGACAAATTCTTCAAGTGAGCAGCCGCTCTGCGTTGACGAAGCGGGTGTATTCCTTCAAGAAGATGAGGCGCACCACGCCCGTCGGCCCATTGCGGTGTTTTGCGACTATCAGCTCGGCCATGCTTTCGTCTTCAGGCACAGACGAATAGTAGCCCGGCCTATAGAGGAGCATGACGAGGTCCGCGTCCTGCTCTATGGCACCGCTATCCCTCAGGTCCGAGAGCTGCGGGCGCTTCTCCTGCCGCGCTTCGACAGCACGAGATAGCTGCGACAGGGCAAGTATTGGGATGTTGAGTTCCCTGGCTATGCCCTTGAGTGCCCTCGAAATCTCTGCCACCTCCTGTTGTTTGCTCTCGATCCGCCGATGCAAAGACATGAGCTGCAGGTAATCCACCACCACGAGCCCTAAATCCGGAAACTTGGCCTTGAACCTCCTGCAGCGAGCTCTCAGGTCCATCGTCGAAAGGAGCGAACTGTCGTCGATATATATCGGCGACTGAGAGAGCCTTCCGGCCGCCTCGGCCAGGTCATCCCAAGCTTCATCCGCGAAGGCACCGGTCCTTAAGTCGTGGATGTTGACACGAGCCTCTGCGCCGAGCATGCGTTGAACCAGCTGTTCGGCGCTCATCTCCAGACTGAACACGAGGACCGGAGATCCGACCTCCAAGGCGGTATGCATAGCGAGGCCGAGTGCGAGGGCGGTTTTACCCATAGAGGGACGAGCCGCTATGATGTTGAAACTCCCGGGCTGGAAACCGCCAGTCAGCCTGTCCAAATCTATAAAGCCAGAGGGAGCGCCGGTGATGTGCCCGCCCTGGTGAAAGCGCGCCTCTATCTCTTGAAAGGTAGAACTCAATATGGCTCCCACATGGCGGAAAGATACGCCGCTTCCCCTCTGGGTTACCTCGAAGAGGGTGCGCTCCGCCTCGTCCAAAACCTCATCCAGCTCTTTATCCTCAGCATAGCCGAGCTTCGCTATCTCTCCGCCCGCTTGGATGAGACGGCGATGGATCGCTTTGTCGCGCACTATCTGCACGTGATATTCCACGTTGGCCGTCGTAGGGACGGCATCGATAAGCTCAGCCACGAAAGCCTGGCCGCCCAAACGATCCGCTACCTCCCTACGGTTAGCCTCCTCCAAAAACGTGAGAGGATCTACGGGCTTCCCCTTTCGGACCATATCGCTGACCATCTCAAAGGCCTGCTTATAACGCATATCATAGAAATCAGCGGGAGAAAGCCCCTCGACAGCCACGATCAGCGCATCTTGGCTCAGTAGGCATGACCCGAGAACAGCGCGCTCGGCCTCTAAGTTGTGAGGAGGAATTCGATCCAAAGGAAGTGCCATGCTAACCTGCCTCTACCTTCACAGATAGCTCAGCCTCAACGCCAGGATAAAGCCTGACCTTGAAGGGAAATACGCCGATTTGCTTGATGTTCTCCTCGATCTTGATGAGTTTCTTGTCGACTTTAATTCCCAACTGTTCCTCTATGGCCTCAGCCAGTTGAGCTGTGGTGACGCTGCCGAAGAGCCTGCCCTTCTCTCCGGCGCTCATTTTGACCGTTATCCGCTTGCCCTGTAGGTTCTTCTTTTTCGCTCTGGCTTCCTCCTCAGATCTCTTTTCTCGCGCCGCCTTCCCCTCCTGGATGCTCTTCCACTCTCTCAACTTTGCTTCGGTTGCTTCTACAGCAAGACCTCGTGGAATCAAGAAATTGCGGCCGTAGCCATCGGCCACCTCCACAAGATCGCCGCGCCTGCCCAATTTTTCCACATCCTGTTTCAATATCACTTTCATTTATACATTTCACCTCTCACCTCGCACCTTTCGGCTTTACGGCTTTGAATCACAATAGAAATGGCTCACCACCAGCGGAAAATAACGCTATACTACAATAGGCATCACTTCCCGAAACGAGACCTCAAATCTAACCACAGATCGACAATGCCCAAGATCACCAAGGTGTTTGATAAAAACGGCACAAGGACCACGAAGACACATGCCATTACGCGCAACGCTATCGGAACGCCCTTGCGGGCGAGGAAATACCACAACACGGCAGCGCCTTCCAAGAAAAAAAGCATAGTTACTACAAGCCTCAAATTCAAACCGACCAAAAAGAGAAAGCCTTTACCGCCCCCCAATAACGTAAAGAGGAAGGAAGCGAAGTAGGCCCAAAAAAGGCTCTTGGGGAAGCGCCATCCGCCAAAATTGGGTATCGGCGGCAGTTCTCCTTTCCCTATCCTCTTGAGCACAAAAGCGCTCACGGCGTAGCTCAATACGCAATCCAGCGCAGAGGCCATAACCAACACGGCAGGAAACATGAGGTGTAAGATCTGGCTCATCTGGTCTATCTGCTTTTGAAGCGAGTCGGCCGAAAGTCCCATTCCTTCAAACAACCCCGCAGCCCATCCCATTCCTTCTTTCAAAGTGCTCGGGTCCATGGCCATGGGATTTACACCCGTTGCCGCCTTGACGACGGCTATCAACAGGATTTTGCTCGCCAGCGACACGAGCACACCATAGAACAATATCTCAGTGGCCCTGCCGAAGCGGCGCGCAAAATATCCGAGGCTGACCCCCAAGATAGCGAAGCTGAAGAGGAAGAGCGCTCCCCCCATCACCCCGACGAGGGCAGTCACGAGGAGAGAAGCCACAGCTGCGCCCAAGATTGCACCGCGAACGGAAGCGCGCAACCCCATTATAACCAGAGGCACGGGGCAAAAGAGCGATACAACCATCCCGAGCAGGGGCAAATAATTCGAGGCCATAAACAGCACCACCGACAAGGCCACCAACAGGGATGCTTCCACTAAATCTCGCGGTCTCATGTTATACCTCCCAAGATGCAAAAAAGAGGAGAGGCGCCTCTCCTCTTTTTTGCAAAGCCATACCTTCCGCAGCTGATCCGTCCAAAGGATCGACGCCTCACTCAGACGCGAACGGCAACAAAGCCATTATGCGGGCGCGCTTTATGGCCCTCGTAAGCTGTCTTTGGTGCTTGGCGCAATTCCCCGTCACCCGGCGGGGGACTATTTTTCCGCGCTCTGTGAGGTATCTGCGCAGTTTATCTATCTCTTTGTAGTCCACTCTCTTCGCGTCGTCGGAACAAAAGTGGCATACCTTGGGACGACGTTTGCGCCTTCTATATGTTGCCATACCAATCACAACCTCCTAATAGCGTTAAAAGGGGACATCTGCTTCGTCGTCTCCGGACTCTTCTGTCGGCATCTCCGAGAAGTCGAGCGGAAAATCCTCGGAGAGGCCCCCTTCATCGCGAACTTTGCCGACCTGAGGCCGCTCAAACCTCCTGGGTGCCGGCTCCAAATCCTCTCCCCGCGCAGAAGAGCCCAAGAAGACCACGCTCGTGGCCACCACTTCGGATACCCAACGGCGATCCCCCGTGTTCGTCTCAAAATTTCGAACCTGAAACCTGCCTTCCACGAGGACAGGACGCCCCTTGCGCAGGTAGCGCTCGCACGCCTCTGCCTGGGGTCCCCATACGACTACCGGAATGAAATCCGTCTGTTCCTTTAGCTCGCCGTTTTTGTCCTTCCACTGCCGGCCGACGGCCACCGTCAAACGGGTCACCGTTTGTTTATTGGCAGTGTAGCGCACTTCGGGGTCACGCGCCAGGTTACCCATCAATATCACTTTATTGAACCCTCTAACCACGAGAACTCAACTCCTCACGCATCAGGGCGCACCAACATGTGACGCATCACAGAAGATTGGAGTCGCACGCGACGTCGCAGCTCCTTTACCTGAGACGGCTCCATGTTGAAGGCGTAAACCGCGTAAAAGCCCTCCTCCTGCTTCTGGATGGGATAGGCAAGGCGTCTCTTTCCCCACAAATCGACCTTGACTATCTCGCCACCTATGCCTTTCATCAGCTCGCCGACTTCATCGACGGCTGCCTTGTGGTCCTCAAGCTCAGGATGGAAGAGGACCATCATCTCGTAAGGCCGCACCGCTTCACCTCCTCCCCTCGGACTGACGGCCTCTCCTCTCGAGAGAGGCAGGGATATACCATTGGCATTATATGCCATGATGCCTTTCGAGGCAACGGGTCGGTTTTCCTCGTCTAAAAATCGGAGTAACGTGGAGCCTATGCCCCATCTGAGGACTTAAACGAAGTTCTTGCTTGAGAAGGGCCAACGCACCCGCGCTGCCTGTTGTTTCATTTAGCAGCAACCTAACGTGTTAGGTCGGGACTAGCAACTTCTATGCGATATATGCGTTCTCCCGGCATCACGAGATTAAACTGCTCCCTCGCCTCGCGCGCGATACCCTCTTCCGTTTTGTAATAGAGTATCTTCTCCTCTTTGTCTTGGATCCTCCTCTTAAGCCTCACCAATTCCGCCACTCGCTGGTCGATCGCCGAGGATAAATGCCGCAATCGAGACAACTCCATGACATAACTCGTCGTCAAAATTGCAGCCATTAAGCCGATGATGGTCAGGCACAATATCCAACGAAGGCGTAACATCCTTCACATCCTCTCAGGGATCGATATCCCTAAGAGACCGAGGGTCTTTTCTAACACCAGCTGGGTCGCTCGCACCAAAAGCAGCCTCGATTGCTCCAGCGACTCGCCAGCCCCCAAAACGCGGTTGGCGTTGTAAAAGACATGAAAATCGCCCGCCAACTGATATGCAAAATTTACGAGGCGATGAGGGGCAAGCTCGCCCGCTGCTCCTTCCACCTCTTCCGGAAAGGTCGAAAGCGTCTTTATGAGCTTTCTCTCCTCGGCGGTGCCCAACGAGGCGATGTCCAACGCTTCAACCGGAGGAAGACAAACGCCTCTCGAGGCGGCCTCGCGAAATATGCTGTTGATCCTCGCACAAGCATATTGGACGTAATATACGGGGTTTTCGAGCGAGGCCTGTTTGGCCAACTCGAGGTCAAAATCCAAGGGACTATCGCAGCGCCTCATCAGGAAAAAGTAGCGCGTCGCGTCAACCCCAACCTCGTCGATCACCTGGCGAAGGGTGACGAATTCGCCGGAACGCTTTGACATAGAAACCTGCCCCTCACCAGAGAAGAGGTTCACGAGCTGGATCAAAAGAATCTTGAGATCATCAGGCGACCTGCCGAGGGCCTGGACTGCGGCTTTCATGCGCGGGATGTAGCCGTGATGGTCTGCCCCCCACACGTCGACGACCATGTCAAAGCCCCTGTCGAATTTGTCCTTATGATAGGCCACATCGGAGGCGAAGTATGTGGGAGACCCATTACTCCTTATGAGCACCCGGTCTTTCTCGTCCCCAAAGGCGGTAGACCGAAACCAAAGCGCCCCGTCCTTTTCATAGGTATATCCTCTGTTCCTGAGGAAGGATATAGTTTCATCCACGAGGTTTTTCTCATAGAGTGCCTTTTCAGAATACCAGACATCGAAGTGGACGCGGAAGTCATCCAGGTCTTTCTTTATCCATTTTAGGATCTCCCTGGCAGAACGGGTTATAAAGGCTGGCAGACTCTCTTCAGGCCTTACCTTTAGAAAACGATCCCCCTCGGCTTCTATTATCCCCCTGGCCAGGTCGTAGGTGTAATCGCCCTTGTAGCCATCCTCAGGGAAGGGCGCTTTCTCGGGCTCTCCGAGCAGTTCAAAATAGCGCGACTGAACAGAGCGGCCCAAAAGCTCCATCTGTAACCCCGCATCGTTTATGTAGTACTCCCGCTCAACCCGCCAGCCTGCCATAGCGAGGATATTGGCTGTTACATCGCCGACGGCGGCCCCCCTACCGTGTCCTACGTGCAGCGGCCCTGTGGGGTTTGCGCTCACGAATTCCACCTGAACCCTGCGGCCGCCTCCGAGATCGGAGCGGCCGTATTCCTCTGGCGAAGAGAGAATTTCGCGAAGGAGCGAGGCCTCCCACTCCCTCGTCAAGGATATGTTTATGAAGCCGGGCCCCGCCACGGCGATGTGTTCCACGTGCGGGTTTTGGTGGAGGTTTGAGATTATCTCGTTTGCAAGATCAAAGGGGCGTTCGCCGAAGGTTTTAGCGAGCTGCATCGCCACAGTTGTGGCCCAATCCCCCAGCTCCGGTCGCCTCGGTCTTTCCAAAAAGATGTCAAGGCCTTCGGGCAGTTCCACTCCCCTCTTCGCAGCCACCGTCTTTACGGCTTCCATGAACAATTCTTTCAGCTGTTCGTCTATGTCTTTCATGTCATCACCTCTGCTGAAACCTTTAGCGCTTCCTGAAGGGCACCGTCACTTCGTTCCACCGCATCATTTCTTTCAATGCATCAGATAATTCTGCGGAGGTGTTTATATCCACAGTCGACGATTTCAAGATTAACATATAAGAAGAATTCAAAAACCTCCTCCTCGCGTTCCACTTCAACTCCTCTTTAAAGGCCACGTCCCTACCCCCTCCCCTGATCGGCGGCGAGGAGACCACGTCGTATCCTTTAGGGAGAGTGAATCGGCCTTCTTGCTCTACTATAAAGGGGAAGAGGAAGCGATAAGGGGGTGCGAAGTTTCCTATCGACAGCAAATCCTTCGGCACCGCCGACGGAAGCCTCAAAAGCATTTGCCCTCCAGCCGGTATTGCGACCATCCCTGAAAAGGGCACAGTGATGCGGTAAGCATCTTTCAATACCTCGACAGCGGCATTCGCTACGTCAATTTGAAGGCCCGAAGGCCAGATGAAGCCGTCTAAGAGTTCCTTGATATCGCTCGATTCTCCCTCAGGCATTAATTCAATCCAACCGCCCCGCAAGTGGAGCGAAACCTCACCGCTTCCGCTTCCATTCTCATCGACCGAGACGTTCCACCTGATAGTGAAGCGGTGGTCGGAATAGCTCCCTTGGGGTATTACATCCTTGATGACATTGGCGCCTTCCAAGGCGTATAAAGTGCGCCCCGAAAGAGAGCTCGGCACGCCGTTTATTACGGGGTGCCTGCCATCGAGATAGTATCGAGAAACGCCGGGGGCAGAAAGGCGGAGCACGGGACGAAGCCAGATCCTCCCAGTGCCAGGCACTTCGTCCGCTAACGGGAATGCCGGAAGCCACAACACCTCGGATTTCCAATCGGCACTCTTCAGCCAGTGATGCAGCAGCGCCACCCTTTCCCATTCAGACCAAGGCCCCTCGGTTGACAACTCGGATGCTGGGCGTGCCCAGTCCCAGGGTACTCCGCCGAGTTTTTTCTTCGGGTCGAGCGTCCAATCTATGATGCGTTGTCCGGCTTTGGCCTTGTTCGTATCTTTCAAGGCGTCTTTGACAAACTGAGGCGTGATCGAGCCCGTCGAGTTCACCCAGTCCATCAGGGGCTGCAGGGCGTTAATCACCCCTTCGCGCAGGCTAAAGGCTAAAACCCTCTCCTTTTGCGCCAAAATCCCCTTCCCGACCCAGGGAGGCTGGTTTAAGATCTGCCAGACATAATGGTCCGCTACGCCTCCTCTTTCCAACTTAGGCTCTCCTGCCGAAGAAGACCAAAAGAGCTGCATCCCGGACGGCACCTCTACGTCCACCCGTTGCTCCCATTGCGGCAGGTCGAGTACGGCCCATAGCACATCATCCACATTGTACCTTTTGGGAAAGGTCCTCCGATAGGCGATGGCCAAAACGTAGTTGCCGTCCAAGGGCGGGACTCTTACGGTTACGAAGGGAACGCCGTCTTTCTCGCTCGAAGGTACAAGGGGGGATATGAGCCTGCCCGACAAGGGGTCGTAAAGCGCCGCTTCCTGCAAGGTGAGTTCTCCCTTGTGCGGCACGGGGATTTTCCAAGTCCTCCAGCTCTCCTTGAGTGGGCCGTTGGCGAAGATGAGCCAACGCGTAACCTGTTCCATATCCCCGCTCGAAAGGAGGCGATAGCGGTTTTCCCGCAACCACACCATAGCAGAAGCCCCTTCGTATGCTTCAAGCGGAGGGGCTTCGCGGTATAAGCGCAAGATTTCCACCGGCGGGCTCCACTCCTCAGCGAAGGAGGGAAGAGAGAAGAAAAGGGAAAAGCACAGGCATATCGCCGCTATATAGAGCGAGGAGGGTCTTCGAAGAGTCATCATGCGCTCTTCCCGCAGCAATGCTTGTATTTTTTGCCGCTTCCACAAGGACATGGGTCGTTTCGCCCCACTTTCACTTTATGACTTGGCGCTTTGGAGCCTCCACCGGAGGGCGAACCGACCCCCACCGGAACTTTATGGCCTTGCGCCGCAGGAACCGCTCGACCGATGGGCCTACGCTCCTCCTTCGCGACCGAAACCTTCATCGCCAGCTCCGCTACCTTTTCTCGCACGCCCTCGAACATCTCCTGGAACAGGTTAAAGGACTCGAATTGATACTCGAGCAGCGGATCCTTCTGCCCTAAAGCGCGCAAGCCTATGCCTCGCCTGAGCTCGTCCATCGCGAGGAGGTGTTCCTTCCAATGGCTGTCCAAAACATGCAGAAGGATGAAGCGAAAGAGTTCATTAGCCACATCGTGGCCCAACTCTTCGACCTTCTCATCAAAGCGCCGCCTGGCCTCCGAAACGACCGCTTTCTCCGCTTCCGGCAGCAGGGCGCGCGCGTCCACGCCCTCCAAGTGCTTTTCAATGCCTGGGCCGAAGATGTTCCTGAGCCGCAAAGCAGCCGCCCTGATCTGGGGCTCACCGTTTTCGGGAAAGGCGCGCTCTAAGATGCCGCTTATGGCATCCTCCACCACCTGCCACGCCTCCTCTATCAAGTCCTCAGCGAAGAGGATGCGGCGCCGCTCTCCATATACGGTCTCACGCTGCTGATTCAAAACACCATCGTATTGCAACAGTTGTTTACGGATATCGAAGTGATACTGCTCCACTCGCTTCTGAGCCGACTCGATGGCCTTCGTGAGGAGGGAATGCTCGATGGCTTCCCCTTCTTCCATGCCGAGCTTCTCCATGATCCCCTGTATCCTCTCGGACCCAAAGACGCGCAGCAGGTCGTCCTCCAAGGAGAGATAAAAGCGCGACGATCCGGGATCTCCCTGGCGACCGCTGCGCCCCCTGAGCTGGTTGTCTATGCGCCTGGCTTCGTGCCGTTCCGTGCCGATAACGTGAAGCCCGCCCAAGGAAACGACCCGATCGTGCTCTGCGGCGCATAGAGTGCGCATCTGCTCGCGCAGCGCCGCATAGCCTTCGGGATCGCTTACGGGATCTATCCCCTTTCGAAGGGCCTCTTCGCGGGCCAGAAAATCCGGATTTCCGCCCAGAAGAATGTCTGTTCCCCTGCCGGCCATATTTGTTGCCACGGTGACGGCCCCAAGCCTGCCGGCCTGGGCGACGATAGCCGCCTCTTTCTCGTGGTATTTGGCATTCAGAACTTGGTGGGGCACACCCCTCGCCTTGAGGAGTTTGCTCAGCCGCTCTGAGTTCTCTATGGATGTGGTGCCGACCAACACTGGAGAGCCGACCTTGTAACGCTCGTGCACCTCATCCGCCACAGCCGCAAATTTCTCCCTCGTTGTGCGGTAGATGACATCCGGATGATCGACGCGGATCATGGGCTTGTTCGTAGGTATGACCACCACGTCAAGGCCGTATATCTCTTTAAACTCCTCAGCCTCCGTGGCGGCCGTGCCGGTCATGCCCGCGAGTTTTTCGTACATGCGGAAATAGTTTTGTAGCGTTATCGTGGCGAGCGTCTGGCTTTCCTTCCCTATGCGCACCCCTTCCTTTGCCTCTATAGCCTGGTGAAGGCCATCGGAGTAGCGCCTGCCGAACATGAGTCGCCCCGTGAACTCGTCGACGATCACCACTTCCCCATCCCTCACCACGTAATGTGTATCGCGATGGAAGAGGTGCCTCGCCTTGAGGGCTTGAACGATCTTGTGGGCCATCTCGGAGGTGGAGTAATCGCTGAAGAGCTCCTCTACGCCCAAAAGCTCTTCGCAGCGAGCTATCCCCTCCTCCGTCAACGCTGCGTTGCGCTCCTTCTCGTCGATCTCGAAGTGGACGCCTTGTTTCAATTGCTTAGCTATGCGATCGGCGAGTTTGTATGGTTCGTCGCTTTCCTCTGAGGGGCCGGAGATTATAAGTGGGGTGCGCGCCTCGTCTATGAGGATCGAGTCCACCTCGTCCACGATAGCGTAATGATGCCCCCTCTGGACCAGCTGAGATCTGCTGACGGCCATGTTATCCCTCAGGTAGTCAAAGCCGAACTCGCTGTTCGTACCGTAAATGACATCGGCCTGATAAGCCCTCTGCCGCTCGCCCTGATCCATCATGGCGTAGATTACGCCCACGGATAGGCCGAGGAAGCGATATACGGCGCCCATCCACTCCGCGTCGCGCTTAGCCAAATAGTCGTTGACGGTCACCACGTGGACGCCGTTGCCTGACAAGGCGTTGAGTACGACAGCGAGCGTGGCTACGAGCGTCTTTCCCTCGCCCGTTTTCATCTCCGCTATCTTCCCCTCATGGAGGGCGATGCCTCCCATGAGCTGGACATCGAAGTGGCGCATGCCCAAAGTCCTTTTGGCAGCCTCGCGCACTACGGCGAACACATCGACGAGCAAGTCGTCCACGGCCTCGCCGTTTTGGACGCGCTCCTTGAACTTGGCTATAGCGGGGGCCAGCTCCTCGTCGCTCATCTGCTCCATCTGAGGTTCGAAGGCATTGATCTCGCTTACTATGGCGCTATATCGTTTCAGAGTGCGCTCGTTCGGGTCGAAACCCAACATTTTCTTTACAGCCTGCAACATAGCCATTACCACCTTCGACAAACTTACACTTCTCGATTATAGACCCACCTCTGACCGAAGATGGATCCGCAAAAGTCACTAATGAGAAAACCGCAAAGGTGAATCCTCTTTCTTTTTGGATTTACATCCATTATACCAGCCCACAAAAAGCTGATGGTGCGCAGCTTGGGCCGAGAGCTCAAACGTAAAAAGGGGTAAGGAGCTTTGAAGCGATTTTCATCCTTACCCCCAATCTTCGATCTGACGACATTCTGCAAAAACTCGCCGCTATAAAAGGCGTAGCCGGCGCTCAAAGCTTCTTTGGACGCAGCTTGCCGAGGAAGTGGCGAATGCCCTTAACGGGTGGCTCGTAAGCCAACTCGAGGCCGTAAGCGATATAGTCGCGCCGTCTGTAAACATCGTTAACGACTTCAGCTACGTATTCCATGTGCGAATTTGTGTAGGTCCTGCGCGGAACGGCAAGCCGGAACAGTTCGAGCTTCGGCAAGACTTCAAAACCGGTCTCTGGATCAGTAGTAGCGAAAGCGAGGGCTCCCAACCCTATCCCTCGCACAGCCCCCTCTATGTAAACTTCCGCAGCGAGGACATCGGCGGGAAAGAGCCGTTGGGGAATGTGAGGGAGGAAAGAGGCGGCGTCCACGAATATGGCATGTCCTCCAGCTGGCTTTACGAAGGGGACACCAGCTTCGTCCAACAATTCGCCCAGATGCTTCACTTGGGCCACGCGGTGGGACATATATTCTTCGTCCGTCATCTCAAAAAGCCCCTGCGCGAGCGCCTGTAGATCTCGCCCAGCCAGTCCCCCATAGGTGGCAAACCCTTCGTAAAGGATGGTGCGCGGGAGCAGGGCATGATACATCTCCTCGTTCCTGCAGGTGATCATGCCGCCGATGTTGACCAAGGGATCTTTCTTGCATGAAACGGCCAAACCATCTGCCGCATCGGCCATGGCACGGACGATCTCCTTCAACGACATATCAGCACAAGACGGTTCGCGCATCTTGATAAAATAGGCGTTCTCAGCCATCCGCGCTGCATCGAGAAAGAAGGGTATGCCGTATTTGTGAGAAACTTGCGAAACATCCCTGATGTTTTGGAGGCTGACGGGCTGCCCACCACCTGAGTTATTGGTAACGGTGACCATTATCAGTGGGATATTCTCCTTGCCGTACTGGTTTATGACAGCTTCCAACTTCCCTATGTCGACGTTTCCCTTAAAGGGATAGTCAGACGCGAGGTCAAAGGCTTCGTCGACTACGCAGTCTACGGGCCTTGCCCCTACGTTTAGGATGTGGGCCATCGTGGTGTCGAAGGGCATGTTGAATGGGATGATGTCTCCCTCTTTACAAAGGGTGCCGAACAAGACGTTCTCGGCCCCTCGCCCCTGATGCGCGGGAATGACGTAATCGAAACCCAAGATCTCTTTCACGGCATCCTTGAGGGCGTAGAAGCTCCTCGCCCCTGCGTACGCCTCATCGCCCATCATGAGCGCTGCCCACTGCGCGGCGCTCATGGCCCCAGTTCCGGAGTCGGTCAAAAGGTCCACATATACCTCTTCGGACCTCAGCCCGAAGAGGTTATAGTTGGCCTTGACGAGCGCCTCCTCCCGCACACTCCGATCCGGAAGCCGCATCGGCTCCACCGCTTTGATCTTAAATGGCTCGGGCCCTATACGAGACCTCATCTCGCATGCGCCTCCACGAGGCTAAGTCTTCGGCTCATCTCGTCTGCCTATTGCCATAATAACAAATAATGTAATGCCAGAGGCTTTCAGGAAGCGCGGCGATGGAAAATGTATGCCCCAAATACTACGGCGAGGGCCAAAAGCCTGATCGGCGTCGATGGCCACAGGCACAAAATGCCCATGACCAAAAATAGGACGCGGCTCCAAAAAGAAAGTGATCGGCGCAGAAAGCCCTCTATGCCCCAGCCGATGGCCACAGCGGCACCGAAACCACCCAAAAGGGCAAAGATATCCCACAGGAAGCCCTCCTGTAAAAGAAGCCCCCCATCGTAACAGAAGGCGTAGGGTACGATGAAGGCCAAAAGCCCTAACCTCATAGCTTGAAAACCTGTCTCGTCTGGGTTCGAACCTGCCAGGGAGCTGGCAGCATAAGCGGCCAGCGCCACCGGAGGCGTTATGGCCGAAATGATGGCGAAGTAAAACACGAACATATGAGAAGCCAGTGCGGGAAATCCGAGCTTCACCAAAGCAGGCACAGTCAAGGCTGAGGCCACTATATATGCTGCAGTAGTCGGAAGCCCCATGCCCAACAGTATAGAAAGCAGCATGACGAGCAAAAGGGCCAAGAAGGGGATGTTCCTGGCCAGCGAGAATATGAGGCTCACCACCTTAAAACCCAAACCAGTGAGCGTGACCGACCCGACCACTATGCCGGCTGTGGCACAAGCGATGGCCACGACGAAGATGTTCATCGAGCCGTCGTGGATCGCATCGAGGACGGCCTTGGGCCCCATGCGATAGCGCGGATCGAAGAGGGACACAATCCAGGCCATCGCTATGCCCGCCATAGCAGCCCTCATGGGAGTGTAGCCGTAAAGCAGCATTACAACCAGACCTACCAGCGGGACGACCAAATATACGCGCTTCAACACAGAGATCCGTGATGGCAGCTCTTCCCTGGGGAGGCCAGTCAGGCCTCTCTTCAACGCCCTCACATGGACCATTACAAAAACGGCGACGTAATATAAAAGGGCGGGAACGAAAGCAGCTATGATGATGTTTTTGTAGGGGATGCCGAGGAAGGAGGCCATTATGAAGGCACCGGCCCCCATGATCGGAGGCATGACCTGCCCTCCTGAACTCGCCACAGCCTCCACTGCGCCGGCAAAGGTGGGTGAATATCCTGTGCGCTTCATCAACGGTATCGTGAAGGTGCCCGTGGCGTAGACGTTAGCTACGGCCGAACCGGAGATAGACCCGAACATGGCAGAACTCACCACAGCGATCTTCGCAGGCCCTCCTGGCGAATGGCCGGCGAAGGCCTGAGCCAAATCCATGAAATAAGGACCTATGCCGCTCTTCTCGAGGAAGCCGCCGAATATGAGGAAGATCATGACATAAGTGGCAGAGACCCCGAGCGACGAAGAAAAAATTCCCTCATCGGTGAGATAGAGATGCTCTATGACTCTATGAAAGGAAAATGGGAAGCCTTTAGCTATGCCTGGTAAAAAATGGCCGAAATACATATATGCCGCAAAGAGCCCACCTATAACGGCCAAAGGCCATCCCACAACCCGTCGCGTCCCCTCTAACAGCAACAACGTGAGCAATGTGCCGAGCAACAATTGGACAGTCGTGACGGGATCAACCTGAATGACACGATAGATGATAGACTCGTAATTGAAAATGACATACAACCCCGGGCACGCGGCCAAGACCGCAAGAGCCCAATCGAAAGGTGGGACCTCATCCTTGGGACCAGCCTTAGAGGCTGGATAAAGGATGAACGTGAGGGGAAGAATCCAGAGCAGATGGACATTTCGCTGCAGATAAGCCTCTAAACTGCCGAACGTCGCCGTGTAAAGGTGAAACAGCCCCATGGCGACGACATAAAGGTATATAACCGTTTTAAGCGGGCCCTTGAGCTTTCGCACGCTAAACCCCCCTCAAAAACGAAAGGACGGGCAGCCACTTAAAACGCTGCCCGTCCTTTAGGCTTTACTTCAGCTCCGACCAGAACTTCGCCGCGCCCGGATGGACCGGGACGCCTTCGGAAATGGCCTCTCCAGGGTTCAGCTCCTTCATGTCTACGAAAGCCTCACCGAGCTCGTCCTTATGCTCCCACAAGGCCTTGGAAAGCTCGTATACCAGATCCTCCGGCAGGGCCTTTGCCACCACTATACAGGTGTAATCGCCAACTGTGGGAACTGGCTCCATTACGCTTTTGTAGACTCCTGGTTCTATGTTAAACGTAGTCGTCCCGTAAACTTCAGCCATGGCATCTCGCGCTTCCTGATCCACGGGAAGCAACACTACATCCACACGGCTTTCTATATCCATGATGACCGAGGCTACGCGGCTGACCTGAAAGGCGAAGCAGTCCAAGTGGTTGTCGGCCAGGAGGTCCGCCCCGTCAGAGTAGGAGGCGAAGCTCACCGAGCCGCCCCATGACTTTATATCGTCCCACTTCACGCCTAAACCCTTCTCGAATATGGAACGGATGGCAAACTCTGACGATGTGCCGGGCTTCAATGTGGCAAAACGGACGGGAAGCTTCTTGGCGACGATATCCTTGACGGATTTGACGCCGTTCTTGTCGGCGTAATCTTTGCGCATGATGAAATATGTATATTGTCTATAGATGTTCGCGAATAGCGCCGCTCCCTCGACGGGTTCCTTAAACGGGTCTAACCCTTTTGCCGCTGCGCCGAGCATGGAGGTGGTAGAAAGCCCAAGATCGGCCTCTCCGCGCCCAGCATTTACGATGTTGCTGACGCCGCCACCGCTACCGCTCGTCACCTGGATGACGCTCTTCGTCCACATGTCGGCTATGGCCCCACCCAAGGCAAACCACGTCCCCCCTGGAGGGCCAGATGGAAAGCGCAGTTGAGCAGGCCAATTCTCCTTCGCTCCAAAGGCTCCCCCCGTAGCGAACGCAACCAGAAGCACCGCCATCAAGATAACACAACGCTTTTTCACCTTCATAACGACTCACCCCCTGAACATATTATGCTCTATTTCTAACAACCTCTCTTGATACAAGGAGCTCTCCTCGTTTGCTGTAAACTATCGGCGAAAAAGGCGGCGTGGATCTTACTCTTCCATGATTTCCTTCTCTTTCTCCTCCATCACTTGATCGACTTTCTTTATAAACTCATCTGTGATATTTTGAATCTCCTCGCGATAACGCTTTAGATCGTCTTCTGTAATTTCACCGTCCTTCTCTTTCTTCTTGACATCCTCTAAAGCGTTGCGGCGCAAATTTCGTATAGCCACGCGCGCATCCTCGGCGTGGCGGCGCACGAGCTTGGCCAGCTCTGTGCGGCGCTCACGAGTCAGCTCTGGCAGCGTTAGGCGAATGCTTTCGCCATCGCTCTGCGGCGTAACCCCCAAAGAAGAAGCCATGATGGCCTTCTCGATGGCCTTCATGGCCGACTTATCCCAGGGGATGATCATAAGCTGTCTGGGCTCGGGGATAGTGACCGTAGCCAGCTGTTTTATGGGCATCGTGCTCCCGTAATACTCAACATTTATGCCCTCTACCAGGGCTGGATGAGCCCGAGCTGTCCTCAAGGCCACAAGCTCTTCTCTAAGGTGAGATACCACCTTCTCCATCCGGATAGACAGTTCCTTAAGCATATTATCGGGCATTCCCACTCCCCCTTTCAGTCCAAACTTTGCCTCAATTTTGCCCTATGTGCCCTATAAAGATCAACCTTTCGAGGAATCGACGACCGTCCCGACCCGCTCGCCGTCGAGCACTATGCGCCTCAAGTTGCCCGGGCGGAGGATATTGAAGACGACGATCGGCACGGCGTTTTCCATGCAGAGCGAAAAGGCGGTGGCATCCATCACCTTAAGTTGACGCGTCAAGGCTTCCATATAGGAAATGTGAGGCAAAAACGAGGCGTCGGGTTCTTTCTCCGGGTCTTTTTCGTATACGCCGTCGACCTTGGTGCCTTTCAGCAGGCAGTCTGCCCGAATTTCAGCGGCTCGCAGCGCGGCTGCTGTATCGGTGGAAAAATACGGGGAACCAGTACCTGCAGCGAAGATGACGACCCTTCCCTTCTCCAAATGCCTTATAGCCCTTCTACGGATGAACGGCTCCGCTAACTGCCTCATCTCGACAGCTGTCTGAACGCGCGTCGGCACCTTCAGCCTTTCGAGAGAATCTTGAAGCGCCAAGGCATTTATGACCGTGGCGAGCATGCCCATGTAATCGGCCTGGGCTCTGTCCATGCCTCCTTTAACGGCCTCCACACCTCGAAAAATATTTCCGCCGCCTACGACCATGGCCAACTCCA
>Ga0116179_1001621_pt1 | contig 16761 bp, 14 predicted proteins | sample AD_UKC071_MetaG_FD_89751 | JGI IMG/M metagenome (GOLD analysis project Ga0116179, IMG submission 89751) | Active sludge microbial communities of municipal wastewater-treating anaerobic digesters from USA - AD_UKC071_MetaG | ecosystem: Engineered > Bioreactor > Anaerobic > Digestate | place: USA...
CCCGGCTGGCCTACCCCGTGCGCGACGGCATTCCGGTGCTGCTTGAAAACGAAGCCCGTACCCTGACCGACGAAGAAATCGCCTCGTGAGCACCACCCCCGCCCCCTCTGCAGTGCCCTTCACCGTGCTGATTCCGGCACGCCGCGCCTCCACACGGCTACCCGACAAGCCCCTGGCCGACCTGGGTGGCCAGCCCATGGTGGTGCGGGTGGCCCAGCGCGCCCAGCAGTCCAGTGCGCAGCGGGTGGTGGTGGCCACCGACGACCAGCGCATCGTCGAGGCCTGCCAGCTCGCCGGAGTCGAAGCGGTCATGACGCGGGCGGACCACCCCTCCGGCAGCGACCGCCTGGCCGAGGCCTGCAGCCTGCTGGGGCTGGCGCCCGACCATATCGTGGTGAACGTGCAAGGCGACGAGCCCCTGATTTCCCCCGCACTGATCGATGCCGTGGCCGCGTTGCTTTACCAGCGAAGTGAAGCCAGCATGGGCACGGCAGCCCACGCCATCGAGGACACGGCCGACTTCGCCAACCCCAATGTCGTCAAGGCGGTGCTGGACCAACAGGGCATGGCGCTGTACTTCAGCCGCGCGCCCATTCCCTGGTGGCGTGACGGCTCGGCAGCAGCCGGGCAGCCGGCCCTGCATGCCCACGCGGCGCTGCGCCATGTCGGCATCTACAGCTACCGCGCCGGTTTTTTGCAGCAGTTCCCACAACTGCCGCAGGCCCCGCTGGAGGTGATCGAGTCGCTGGAACAGCTGCGGGTGTTGTGGCATGGGCACCGCATCGCGGTGGCTGTCACCGAGCACGCCCCGGGCCCAGGAGTGGACACGCCGGAAGACCTGCTGCGCGTGCGCGCCCTGTTCACGAAGGGCTGAAGCCCCGGGGCACTCCCCGGCCTGTGCGCTGTAAGCCTGACGGGGTTTACGCATGCTATCCTCGAAGCAGACAAGGGATGCGCCCGCCCATTACCGCCGGAGACCGCTTCGCGGGTGCGGGGCCCCGGCAGATTTCACACTATTAGAGGAAGAGCATGAGACTGATTTTGTTGGGCGCCCCTGGCGCAGGAAAAGGCACACAGGCCACCTTCATCTGCCAGAAATTCGGTATCCCGCAGATTTCCACCGGTGACATGCTGCGTGCAGCCGTCAAGGCTGGCACCCCCCTGGGCCTGCAGGCCAAGTCCATCATGGAGTCGGGCGCCCTGGTCAGCGATGACCTCATCATCAATCTGGTGAAGGAACGTATTGCGCAGCCAGACTGTGCAGCCGGTTTCCTCTTCGACGGATTCCCCCGCACCATCCCCCAGGCCGACGCCATGAAGGCCGCAGGCGTCAAGCTCGACCACGTGCTGGAAATCGACGTCCCCTTCGATGCCATCATCGAACGCATGAGTGGCCGCCGCTCGCACCCTGCTTCGGGCCGCACCTACCACGTCAAGTTCAACCCGCCCAAGGTGGAAGGCCTGGACGATGTGACCGGAGAGCCGCTGATCCAGCGCGAGGACGACCGCGAGGACACGGTGCGCAAGCGCCTGGAGGTCTACAACGCCCAGACGCGGCCCCTGGTGGCTTACTACTCCGACTGGGCCAAGACCGACCCGGCCACGGCACCGCAATACAGCGCCATCAGCGGCACCGGCAGTGTGGAAGAGATCACCGCACGGGCATTTGCAGCACTGACCCGTTAAACCAACGCCGCCCCACACAGCGCCCTGCCCCGCAGGGCGTTTTCATTTTCCGCCAGCCATCAGCGCCAGCATCATGGCCACCCGCGCCTTGACCGGAGACAAGCCATCGGCGCTGGGCAACGTACTCGCCGCGGTGGGCAAAATCCGCCCTTGCATGCACCGCGTGGCCCGCGCCACACGCACACCTGCGGCCTGAGCGCGCAGCAGCGCAGCCTCCAACGACTGGTGCACCGTGCCGTTGCCAGTGCTTGCCACCACCAGCCCACGCAGCGGTGGTGTTGCTTCAGCGGGTGGCAGCAGCAGTGCGTCCACCACTGCGCCACTGGCACCGGCGTGTGACATGACAATTTCGACCCGGGGCCACAGCGCACCACTTAATATCAAATCAATAGCAAAGTGCGGAGGCAGATCCTGGGCCGAAGCCCAGTTTCGCATCAAAACCACGTTCCCCTCTTCCACATAAGCCACAGGCCCTGCGTCCCGCGAGTCGAACGCATCGATCCGGTAGGGATGCACCTTCTGCACGTCCTGCGCGCCGTGCACCACCCCCGCGCACACGACCACAACACCACGCGCCCGCGGATCCAGCACCACCGACACGGCATCCATGAGATTCTGCAGACCGTCGGGTACCAGAGCGGTAGCAGGCCGCATGGCACAGGTCAACACCACCGGCTTGGCTGGCCGCAGCACCGACTGCAGAAAAAAGGCGGTTTCTTCCAGCGTGTCCGTGCCATGGGTGATGACCACTCCTTGCACGTTTTCATCCGCAAGCCAGTGCGCCACACGGCCCAGCAACGCAGCCCACACCCCAAACTCCATGTCCTTGCTGTCCAGCTGCGCCACCTGCTCACTCTCCACGGTCAGCCCGTCAAGGCTGGGGACCGTGGCCAGCAGGTCTTGGATGCCCACCTGCGCAGCGGTGTAGCCAATGTTGTCGCCCGCCGTGGCTGCGGTGCCCGCAATCGTTCCGCCCGTGCCCAAAAAAACGATCTTTTTAGCTAGTTTCATTGTTGCGATGCGTCCACATAGCTTGTACGTTCTAAAAAACTGGTTAAAAATACAGTTACTGGATATTCAGACAGTCATATAAACCCAACGCAGCTACCGCACGTTCTGCACCTTCATCCCAGGATGCCGCCATGATCGACATGCCCCATCTGCCCGTCAAGCTTACCGCCCGTCAGCAACAGATTCTGGAGCTGATACAGACCGCCATTTCCCGCACGGGCGCCCCCCCGACGCGTGCCGAGATTGCGTCCGAGCTCGGCTTCAAATCGGCCAATGCCGCGGAAGAACATTTGCAGGCGCTGGCTCGCAAAGGTGTCATCGAGCTGGTCAGCGGCACCTCGCGGGGTATCCGCTTGCGCGGCGACAGCCTGCGTTCACTCCACGGATCGCGCGGCATGCAATTTTCGCTACCCTTGCCCGGCTTGGCCCAACTGGCGTTGCCCCTCGTTGGGCGGGTGGCGGCGGGGTCACCTATCCTGGCGCAGGAACATGTGGACCAGACCTACCATGTCGAGAGCAGCCTGTTCCAGCACAAGCCCGACTACCTGCTGAAGGTGCGTGGCATGTCCATGCGCGACGTTGGCATCATGGATGGCGATCTGCTGGCCGTGCAGTCAGCACATGATGCGCGAAATGGCCAGATCGTCGTGGCCAGGCTCGGGGAGGAAGTGACCGTCAAACGCTATCGGCGCACACCCCATGCCATTGAGCTGCATGCGGAAAACCCCGACTACCCCACTATCGTTGTCGAGCCTGGTGAGCCTTTTGCCATCGAAGGCCTGGCCGTGGGCCTTATCCGCAACACGATGCTGATGTAGCACGCCATTCGACCACACCAGGTGGCGGGCGTATGGGGCTGTTCCCATCACCCTGGTGCGGCTCCCTGACCAATCCTGCCTGTGTCCGACCTCTGATCTTTAGGAGTTTTACATGGGAATCATCGCCATATCCACCACGTCACGCCTGTTCGCTCCATTGTCACTGGCCGTAGGGCGCTTGTGGACCGACAAAATAGCGGCCACCGCCACACCTGCACATTCACATGCAGGCAATCCCCCTCGGCACCGAGGTCTGCGGCTTGTACCGCCTTCTGCAAGTGCCAGCACCCGCACCTTGCGTGTCGTCCGTGTGCTGGATGACACAGCCCAGCCCTCATGCGCCGGCCGCATGACCATCTCCGGTCGCATGGAAGACGTCTGCGCCGAACTGGACCGCCTGATCGCCGCCCAGCAAAAGCCCGCGTATCGCGATAAAACTTGAAAAACACACGTAACCCGCTGAAACAAGCGGATTTGTGTGTAGATGCTTTCAGCGGGGCGACAGCGTGCAGGCACAATTGGGGCCATGAATATTGTGATCCTCGATGACTATCAGGATGCGGTTCGAAAACTGCAATGCGCTTCCAAGCTGGACCCCTACACCGCCAAGGTTTACACCAATACCGTCAAGGGCCTGGGGCAACTGTCGGTGCGCCTCAAGGATGCCGACGTCATCGTGCTGATCCGTGAGCGCACGCACCTCAACCGGCAACTCATCGAAAAACTGCCCCGACTCAAGCTGATTGCCCAGACCGGCAAGGTGGGCAGCCATATCGACGTGGCGGCCTGCACGGAGCGAGGTATCGCCGTTGCGGAAGGTATTGGGTCCCCCGTGGCGCCAGCCGAGCTGACCTGGGCACTCATCATGGCGGCCATGCGCCGCCTGCCGCAGTACATCGCCAACCTGAAACACGGCGCATGGCAACAGTCCGGCCTCAAGGCAGCCTCCATGCCGCCAAATTTCGGCCTCGGCAATGTGCTGCGTGGCAAGACACTGGGCATCTGGGGTTACGGCAAGATCGGCCAGATTCTGGCCGGTTACGGCAGGGCCTTCGGCATGAACGTGCGCATCTGGGGCCGCGAGGCGTCCCGCTCACGGGCTCTGAGCGATGGATACCAGGCCGCATCCAGCCGGGCTGAATTCTTCGAGCAGTGCGACATCATCACCCTGCAGTTGAGGCTGACGGACGACACCCGGGGCATCGTGTCCCTGGAAGACCTGTCGCGCATGAAGCCCACGTCCCTGCTGGTCAATACCTCCCGGGCCGAGCTGATCGAGCCCGACGCCCTTATCGCCGGTCTGAACCGGGGCCGCCCCGGCATGGCCGCCGTGGATGTATTCGAAGCCGAGCCCACCCTGCAAGGCCACGCCCTGCTACGCCTGGAGAACTGCATCTGCACACCCCACATCGGTTATGTAGAGCAGGACAGCTATGAGATGTACTTTGGTGCCGCGTTTGACAACGTCATCAACTACATCCGCGGCACCCCCAGCAACATCGTGAACCCGGGCGCCCTGCAGGTACGACGCTAGCACTGCTTCAAGCTGCCGTTTTCCGCACAGCCTGCACCCAATCGCCCCCATCTGCCGGGGGTTGCGTACCCATGCGACGCAGACATTTGCCCTTTCATGGTCTGATGCATGCCGCCACCGCCGCACGCACGCCATGACCGCCACCACCTCTGCCCCACACGCATCCTTGCCCGTATCCCTGTGGGCACTGCTGTTTGGCAACTTCGTGATCGGCACCGGCATCATGGTGGTGCCGGGCACCCTAAACGACATCAGCCATTCGCTGCAGATTTCCACTGCCACCGCCGGGCAGTTGATATCCGCCGCCGCGCTGATGGTATGCCTGGGTGCTCCCGTGTTTGCCACCCTGATCCGCAACTGGGACCGCCGGCAGCTTCTGGCCCTGTGCATGGCCTGGTATGGCGCCCTGCACCTGCTGTGCTCGACCCTGCCGGGATTCGGCGCCCTGCTGCCGCTGCGGATCCTGGCGGTGATTCCCGCCGCCATCTTCACGCCCCAGGCCGCAGCCTGCGTGGGCTTGCTGGTACCACCCACCCACCGGGGCCGCGCGATCACCATGGTGTTCCTGGGCTGGTCGGTGGCATCCGTTCTGGGCATGCCCATGGCGGCCTGGATGGGCGGCACCTGGGGCTGGCGCACCGCATTTGTCCTGATCGGGCTGCTGTCTTTCGCCAGTGCCCTATGGGTCTGGCGCGCCATGCCCAACGGCGTCAGGCCCCAAGCACTCACGCTGGAGAGCTGGCGCAATACCCTGCGGTCGCCCGCACTGATGCTGTGTATCGCGGTCACGGCCCTGTATTCGGCGGGGCAGTTTGTGCTGTTCTCCTATTTCGCTCCGTATTTCAAGGCCACCCTCCAGACCACGCCAGCCCAGCTCAGCCTGCTTTTTGGCTGGTTTGGTGCGTTCGGCTTCCTGGGCAACATGCTGGCTTCGCGCTACATCGACCGTGTCGGCGCGCCACGTATGGTATTGGTCTGTGTGGGGCTGATGGCGCTGAGCCTGCTGGCCTGGCCGCTGGGCACCAGCCTGGCCCTGGCGGCTGTGGTGTGCATCCCGTGGGCGCTGGGGTGTTTTTCTTCCAATTCAGCCCAACAGGCCCGACTGGTGGGACTGGGGCCCACACTCGCTGGTGGGTCGATTGCCCTGAACACTTCGGCGATGTACGCCGGCCAGGCCCTGGGAGCGGCCGGAGGTGGCTGGCTCATCGCGGCAGACCAGATGCATGCACTGCACTGGCTGGGCTTCGGGGGCCTGCTGGCCGCCATGGCGGTCAGCGTCTGGGCAGCACAAGCCGCAAGCACCAGAGGTGTACGCGCATAGAGGCGCGCCTATCTGCGGGTGGAGCGCGGGGCGATATCGTCCTCGACCTCAGGATCGAACAAATCAAACTCCACCAGGTTGCTCTTGGTGGACGACAAGGGCAGTTGCGTACCCACAGGCTGCTGGTCGGACAAATCCAGATCCAGGTCAAAGTCTATGGGAGCACTGCCCTTCTCCTCCGGCTGCAGCAATGGCAGCGTACCACCACCCTCGTCCGGCAGCAGTACGGGTACGCCAACAGGTTTGCCGGCTACCCCTGCAGGACGCGAAGCCACGAAATCGGTGGACCAGTTGCTGGATGGTGTCAGCGCGTCAAACCGGGACATCATCATGGACGACGACGCATCCCGCGCCGACACGGCATACAGCAGCAGCAGGTCTCTGAAGGCATCCAGCTGGAAACCCTCGCCGGCAGACGGACTGGTGCGGCGGATCAAGCCTTCCAGCACATCCTGGATGTCTGGCTCGTGCCAGAAGGACTGAACCATCGCCATGGCAGCAGGATAGTCCTCCAACTGGCGTTCGCTTGAGCCAAACGCATCAATGGAAGGCACGGCCACATTGAACAGGCTTGAAAACTCCTGGGCCAACTGCTCGTAGTCCTGCGTGCGGCCCACCGCCTTGTAGACCCGCAGCAGATCGAGGTACACCGCCGGGCTCCCTCCACGGTGCTCACCGAGGTACGAACGCAAGACTTCGATCGCCTGGCCGTATTGCCCCAACGACAGAAAGAAATCGGCATGCTGCTGGACATCGAACATCCCCTCGGGATAGATCTGGCTGCGTCCTGCAGGTGCGGGCACTGCCGCGCGCCGTGGCTCCAGCTTCGCCGGTTGGCTGGGCAGGGCATCCACGTCTACATCCACCCGGGCATAACGGCTGTTGGGGCTGCTGAACGAAGACTCGCCCGACTCCAGCACGGCCAGCCCGGAAATGCCACGGTGGCCACGGTCCTTGGGTGCAGCGCCTGCCGCAGTCCCTTCGGCGCCACCCCACCATTCGGGAGTCGAGGAATTCCGGGCCACATGGACACCACGCCGCCATAGATAAGCAGCAAGGGCCAATGCCGCCAGCAGCAAGGCCACCAGCGTGTAGACCAGGGCATTGGCATAACGTTCATCCTGGGCCTGGCGCAACTGGCCTTCCATTTCCGCCAAGCTGGCACGGTCCCGCGCCGATGCCGCCTGCAGGGCCTGCACGCTGGCCTCCAGCGCGACCAGGCGCCCCGGATCTGGAACATCCCCGGCCTGGGTGTTCATGGCGCGCCACTGCGCCGCAGCACTGGCCCGCTCAACAGGCGCCGAGGCGGCCGGCAAGCTCAGTTCCGCCGATGACTTCAGGCCGGCATCCCGCGCAGGCAGGATCTGGTTGTCTGCTGCTTCCAGTTGCAGCCGAGGGCGAGGCGCAGCAACCGTGGCCGACGGCTTGGCCCCAGCAGACGGGCGGGCCACCGCGTTGGCGGCGGTACGGTCCCGTGGGCGCACGGGACGTTCGGCCCGTGGCTTGCGCGGTGCAGCCGGCCGCACGCCAGACACCACACCAGCTCCTGGTGCCGCCACCCGCTGGTTGCGGACAGGACTTCTGTCGGCACTGGCAACATCCGGGGTGGCGGGGGGCAGGTTTGCCACCGACACCGGCGCCGCCACTACAGACGAGGCCAGGGCCCGGCTCTCACCCGGGAAGTCGCTCAGAAATTCATAGTGCCGGCTGACCCGCTGGGTGCAGCCTGCACGCACGTTCACCGACACCACCGGCTCCTCCACCGGTGAGGTGGTTTTCACCAGCACCCGGGCGTTCTGGCCCTGCGCGCTGGTGGACACCCGGACACGGGACGGGTCTACCCGTGTGTCACCCTGCATCACCTCCACCTCGACACAGGCGGAATCGGCGTTATCCTCGGAGTCCAGCTTCACATCGAACGACAATGCCAGGGGCTGGCCCAGCACCACGGCGCCGTTCGGCCGGCCCATGGTCAGTGCCATACCACCGCTGGCAAGCGATACCAGCAGCACACCCAGTAAAGCGTTACGAACCATTACGTCAAAACCTCTTGACACTGTTTTGAACACAATTCTGTCATAGCGAAAACAAATTTTTGCAATTTAATCAAGAGACATGAAAACCAACTACCAACATGTGGGCATCGTGGGGGCCGGTGCCATGGGCCGCGGCATCGCCCAGATTGCCGCCCAGGCCGGCAGCCAAGTGCATCTTTTCGACGTCCATGCGGCTGCCGTGCAGCAGGCCTACGCAGCCGTGCTGGGGCAATGGGACAAGCTGCTGGAAAAGGGCCGGATCGATGCCGCCCAGCACCAAGCCTACAAGTCCCGCCTGCAGCCCGCCGCCACGCTGGCCGAACTGGCCCCGTGTGGGCTGGTGATCGAAGCCGCCATCGAACGTCTCGATATCAAGCGCAAGCTGTTTGCCGACCTGGAAGACATCGTGGGGCCAGATACGGTGCTGGCCACCAACACCTCCTCGCTGTCCGTCACAGCCATTGGCGCCGGGCTCAAGCGTCCCCAGCGGCTGGCAGGTTACCACTTCTTCAACCCGGTACCCCTGATGAAGGTGGTCGAAGTCATCGCAGGACTCAAGACCGACCCCGCCGTCTGCGCCAACCTCAGCGCCTACGCCCGTGAAATGGGCCACACACCGGTGCAGGCCCAGGACACGCCAGGCTTCATCGTCAACCATGCCGGCCGGGCTTATGGCACCGAGGCCCTGCGCATCGTGGGCGAAGGGGTGGCCGACTTCGCCACTATCGACCGCATCCTGAAGGACCAGGTCGGCTTCAAGCTCGGCCCTTTCGAGCTCATGGACCTGACGGCGCTGGACGTGTCCCATCCCGTGATGGAGTCGATCTACCACCAGTACTACGAGGAAGACCGCTACCGCCCTAGCGTCATTACGGCACAGCGCTTGGCCGGCGGTGTGCTGGGCCGCAAGACCGGGGAAGGTTTCTACAAGTATGCCGACGGCCTGATGCTGCAAGACCCCGAACCTGCCACACCCACCATTGGCGAGATGCCCCCCGTCTGGGTGTCGCCCCGTGCTTCGCGCCGGGCTGAACTGCTGCAGTTGCTGAAAGACCTGGGTGCACGCATCGAGACCGGCGCATCACCCTCCTCCACCGCCATCACTTTTGTGGCACCGCTGGGCTTCGACATCACCACAGTGGCCGTGGTGGAACGGCTCGACCCGGAGCGCACCATCGGCATCGACATGCTCATCGACGACGCCACCACCAAACGCCGCGTGCTCGCCACCAACCCCGCCACCCGCACCGACATCCGCGACGCCGCCCACGCGCTGATGGCACGGGACGGCAAGGCCGTGAGTGTCATCCGCGACAGCGGCGGCTTCGTCACCCAGCGCGTGGTGGCCAGCATCGTCAATATCGCGTCGGACATCTGCCAGCAGCGTATCTGCACACCGGGCGACCTCGAAAAGGCCGTCACCCTGGGCCTGGGCTACCCCCTTGGTCCGTTGGCCATGGGCGACCGCTACGGCCCCACCAACCTGCTCGAAGTGCTGTTCAACATGCAGACCGTCTATGGCGACCAGCGGTACCGTCCCAGCCCCTGGCTGCGCCGCCGCGGCGCCATCGGCCTGAGCCTGATGCACGAAGAAGATTGATACGCTGTCATGCCCGCCGAACTTCTCAGCACCAGCCATGGCCAGACCATGGTGCTCACCCTGAGCAACCCCGAGTACCGCAACGCACTCGGGCCCGACATCTACGCTGCCGGCGTGGAGGCCCTCAGCGTGGCCGAAAGCAGCGCCGACATCCGCAGCGTGGTCATCACCGGTGCAGGCGGTGTCTTCAGTGCCGGTGGCAACCTGCACCGCCTGCGGGCCAACCGCGAACAGCCGGCCGAGGAGCAGACCCAGAGCATCGAGGGCCTGCACAACTGGGTCGAATCCATCCGCAGTTTTCCCAAGCCCGTGGTCGCGGCAGTGGAAGGGGCTGCGGCCGGTGCCGGCTTCTCGCTGGCCCTGGCCTGTGACTTCATCGTGGCGGCACGCGACGCGGTGTTTGCCCTGGCCTACAGCAACATCGCCCTCTCGCCCGACGGTGGTGCCAGCTGGGTGCTGGGCCAACAGCTGCCACGCCAACTGGCCAGCGAACTGCTCATGTGTGCAGAACGTGTCACCGCCGAGCGACTGCACCAGTTGGGACTGGTCAACCGGGTCAGCCACCCCGGCGAAGCCCTCGACACCGCACTGGCCCTGGCGCAGTCCCTCAACGACCGCGCACCCAATGCGCTGGCCAGCATCAAGGAACTGCTGAACGACGCTCCGCACCAGACACTGCACCACCAGCTGGCACAGGAGCGTGACCACTTCGTGTGCAACCTGCACCATGCCAACGCAGGCATCGGCATCCAGGCGCTGCTGGACAAACAGACGCCGCGCTACGAATAAGCCGGCAAATCCCGGCCCCGGCGGCCATACGCCGGCAGCCTGCTCCAAGACACTCAGGTGACAAACCCTGAGTGCCCCCATCGTCCCCCGCGCGACAATGACCGTGATATCAGTCACGCAAACGACAGGCCATGGACGACCCCATTCTTACCATCGAAGAACGAGAAGCGATCAATTCCGGTCGCTGGTTTTCTTCCCTCTCACCTTCCCTGCGACACGACATCCTTCGATGTGCCTACGTCAAACGCTTCAAGGACAGCGAACTCATCGCTGCCCGCGGCGATCCGCCCGAGGAGTGGATCGCATGTGCACGGGGCGCGGTGCGGGTCAGCTCCACCTCGATCTCGGGCAAGCAGATCACCCTGACCTACGTAGAGCCTGGCATCTGGTTTGGCGATGTGGCCATCTTCGACGGCGACCGGCGCACCCACGATGCCTATGCCCATGGCGACACCACCATCCTCTGTGTGGCCAAGGCCGATTTCAAGAAAATCCTGTCGACCCACGCCGAGCTGTACGAGGCCATGCTGCGGTTGCATGCCCGGCGTATCCGCCAGCTGTTCGGGCTGGTGGAAGACCTCAACACCCTGCCCCTGCGCGCGCGCCTGGCCAAGCAGCTGCTGCACCTGGTGCGCAGCTACGGTGTGCCCAGCCTGGCCGATGGGCGCGAGATGCGCATCAGCCTGCACCTGGCCCAGGAAGAGCTGGCCCAGTTGCTCGGCGCCTCGCGCCAACGCGTCAACCAGGAGCTCAAGGCCATGGAGCGCGAGGAAACCATCCGCATCGAACCGGGCGGGCTGGTGGTGCGCAACCGGGAAGCGCTGATGCGCATCACCGAAGCGGACGACTGAGCAACAAACGCCCTGCGCGGGCGGTATGCCCAGAAGAAAAACTGAGACAAGCGAGACGCACCCATGAGTGACTTTGACCAATTCGTCGGCACCCGAGCGGTGTCCGCAGCACATGCCATCGACACCGAGGCCCTGTCGGCCTGGCTGTCCACCCATCTGGAGGGCTTCAAAGGCCCGCTGAGCATCGAGATGTTCAAGGGGGGCCAGTCCAACCCCACTTACAAGCTCATCACCCCGGAGCAGAGTTATGTGATGCGCGCCAAGCCCGGGCCGGTGGCCAAGCTGCTGCCCTCGGCCCACGCCATCGAACGCGAGTTCGCCGTGATGGGCGGCCTCTATGGCACCGAGGTGCCGGTGGCCCGGATGTACTGCCTGTGCGAGGACGAATCGGTCATCGGTCGTGCCTTCTACGTGATGGAGTTCGTGCAAGGCCGGGTCATGTGGGACCAGGCCCTGCCCGGCATGAGCCCCCAGGAGCGCGGTGCCATCTACGACGAGATGAACCGGGTGATCGCTGCGCTGCACACGGTGAAGTTTGCCGAGCGCGGGCTGGCCGCCTACGGCAAGCCCGGCAACTATTTCGAGCGCCAGATCGGCCGCTGGAGCAAGCAGTACGTGGCCTCCATCACCCAGCCCATCGTGGAGATGGACCGGCTGATGGAATGGCTGCCCGCCCACATCCCCGCAGGCGCGCGGGACGAAAGTGTGGTCAGCATCGTGCACGGCGACTACCGGCTGGACAACCTGATGTTCCACCCCACCGAGCCGCGTGTGCTGGCCGTGCTCGACTGGGAACTGTCCACCCTCGGCCACCCGCTGGCCGACTTCAGCTACCACTGCATGGCCTGGCACATTCCGCCCGGCGCCTTCCGCGGCATTGGCGGGCTGGACGTGCAAAGCCTGGGCATCCCGAGCGAAGACGAATACATCCGCCGCTATTGCGCCCGAACCGGCCTGACCACGCCTGACGCACTCACGGCCGACTGGAATTTCTACCTGGCCTACAACCTGTTCCGTATCGCCGCCATCCTGCAAGGCATTGCCAAACGGGTGGAAGCCGGCACGGCGTCCAGCGCCCAGGCGGTCAGCTCCGGCGCTGGAGCCAGGCCCCTGGCGCAACTGGCCTGGTCGTTCGCGCAAAAAGCCTGAGAACCCCTACACCCCACCCTACACCACCAAGACACACCAGGAGACCGTGATGGATTTCGACTACTCCCCCAAGACCAAGGACCTGCAGGCCCGCCTGCTCAAGTTCATGGACGAGCACATCTACCCCGCCGAGAGCGCCTATGCAGCCGAGATGGCGGTCAACACCGCCGCCGGCAAACGCTGGAGCGCCCTGAAGACGGTGGAAGACCTCAAGGTGAAAGCCCGCGCCCAGGGGCTGTGGAACCTGTTCCTGCCAGTGGACAGCGCCGCCGCCTCGGGTTACACGGGCGCAGGCCTGACCAACCAGGAATACGCACCCCTGGCCGAGATCATGGGCCGGGTGCCATGGGCCAGCGAGGCCTTCAACTGCTCGGCGCCCGACACTGGCAACATGGAGACCATTGCGCGCTATGGTTCCGACGACATCAAGGCCCGCTGGCTCAAGCCCCTGCTGGAAGGCCAGATCCGTTCGGCCTTCGCCATGACCGAACCCGACGTCGCATCCAGCGACGCCACCAACATCGAAACCCGCATCGAGCGCCAGGGCGACGAGTACGTGATCAATGGCCGCAAGTGGTGGATTTCCGGTGCGGCCGACCCGCGTTGCGCCGTGTTCATCACCATGGGCAAGACCGACCCTGAAGCCCCCCGCCATTCCCAGCAAAGCATGGTGGTGGTACCGGCAGACGCCAAGGGCATCCGCATCGTGCGGCCCCTCAACGTGTTCGGCTATGACGACGCCCCCCACGGCCATGTGGAAATGTTCTTCGAGAACGTGCGCATCCCCGTCTCCAACATCCTGCTGGGTGAAGGCCGTGGCTTCGAGATCGCCCAGGGCCGCCTCGGTCCCGGGCGTATCCACCACTGCATGCGCCTGATCGGTCTGGCCGAACGTGCGCTGGAACTGATGTGCAAGCGCGCCAGCGCCCGCACCGCCTTTGGCAGGACGGTGGCACAGCAGACCGTCACCCAGGAGCGTATCGCCGAGGCCCGCTGCAAGATCGACATGGCCCGCCTGCTCACCCTCAAGGCCGCCTGGCTGATGGACGTGGCCGGCAACAAGGTGGCCAAGTCCGAGATCGCCATGATCAAGGTGGTGGCGCCCAGCATGGCCTGCCAGGTGATCGACTGGGCCATGCAGGTGCACGGCGGCGGCGGCATGTGCGACGACTTCCCGCTGGCCTATGCCTATGCCAACGCCCGCACCCTGCGCTTTGCCGACGGCCCGGACGAAGTGCACCGCAACGCCATTGCCAAGCTGGAACTGGGCAAGTACGCCGCCAACCCGCGCGAAGTGGAGATGCCCATTACCCGCGGTTGCTGAGTGGCATCAGCTCAAAAAGAAGGGCCCCAATGGGGCCCTTCTTTTTTGCCTGTGTACAGGAGCAGAAAATCAGACATCGCCTTTGCGCGAAAGCAGCACTGCAAAGGGGCGCGTACCCGGAAACTCGGCAAAAATCATGACCATCACCGCCGTCATGGGCACGGCCAGGAAAGCCCCTGGAATCCCCCACAAAGCCGACCAGACCGTCAGGCTGACCAGAATCACAAAGGGGCTCAGGTTCAGAGAATTACCCATCAGGTAGGGGTCCAAAAAGTTGCCGTTGGCAAACTGCACAATGCTCAGGGGCACCATCACGGCCAGCACGGCGTTCAGGTTGCCGAACTGCAGGATGGCGAACACCGCCGGTAGAAAGATGCTCAGGAAAGAGCCGATGTAGGGCACGTAGTTCAGCAGCGCGATCAACACCCCCCAGAACACCGCAAACTCCATCCCGAAGAACGCCATGATAACCCAGGTGAACACGCCCAGCATGACGCTCAGCAGGGTCTTGAGCGCCAGGTAAGTGCCGATCTTGCCGTTCACGTTGGTGATGATCTGGCGGATGAAGGCGACTTGGCCGGGGTCCTCCGAAATGTTCTGGATCTTGGCGGAAAACGAGCGCTGCTCCACCAGCAGGAAAGCCACGTACAGGAACACCACGATCAGCGTGGCCACGATGGACAGCACCGAGCCCAGTACCCCGCCCACCAGCCGCTGGATGCTGACCTGCGCAATGAACTGCTGGCGCAGCGACTTCCAGCTGGGCTCCGCCTCCAGGCCCAGCGTTACAGCCAGGTTCTGGATGCTGGCCAGCAGCGAGTCCTGGTACTGCGGCGCCAGCGCCACCGCCCGCCCGACGTTGGCAAACAGCAGCCACGCCACGCTGACCAGCCCCACCGCCATGACCAGGGCCGACACGATGTAGCGCATCTGGATCGACAGGCGCGGCCCCACACCCGGCACCTTGGCCAGCAGCCGGGTCATGCCGATGATGACGAAACCCACCAGCACGCTGAAGATGATGGGAATGAAGATATCCTGGCCAATGTGCAGCACCCACCCGATGATCAGGGCAAGAAAAACACCATGGACAAAGGACCGGAACCGCTCGTTGATCATGAGAAGGCCTGTAGAAGACTGATTTGTTTTTTTGCACGGATCGCGCCTGCTGTGGCAGCGATACCTCCCTGCGCCTCCCCGGGCTGCACATGGCGCAGCGCGGGACAAGCATGCGGCAATGGTAACCAGATTTATCGGAACGCCTGTGACCCAGGAGGCTTGGCTCAGAGCAGCAGGATGTCGTACTGCTCCTGCCCCATGGCACTTTCAGCCTGCAGCGAAATGGGCTTGCCAATGAAGTCCGACAGACCCGCCAGATGCTGGCTTTCCTCGTCCAGGAACAGCTCCACCACCTTGGGGGATGCCACCACGCGGAACTCTCGCGGGTTGAACTGGCGGGCCTCGCGCAGGATCTCGCGCAGGATGTCGTAGGTGACGCTGCGCGCCGTCTTCACTGTACCTTTGCCCTGACAGGCCTCGCAGGGCTCACACAACATATGCGCCAGCGACTCGCGGGTGCGCTTGCGGGTCATCTCGACCAGCCCCAGCTGCGAGAACGAACCGGCCATGGTCTTCACCCGGTCCCGCGCCAACTGCTTGCGGAACTCGCTCAGCACGGCCTGGCGGTGGTCGTCGCGCACCATGTCGATGAAGTCCACGATGATGATGCCGCCCAGGTTGCGCAGCCGCAGTTGGCGGGCGATGGCCTGGGCCGCCTCCAGATTGGTCTTGAAGATGGTGTCATCGAAGTTGCGAGCTCCCACGAAACCGCCCGTATTGACGTCGATGGTGGTCAGCGCCTCGGTCTGGTCCACGATCAGGTAGCCACCGGACTTCAGGTCCACACGGCGCCCCAGCGCACGGGCAATCTCTTCGTCGATGGCAAACAGGTCGAAGATGGGCCGTTCGCCCTTGTAGAGCTGCAGCTTGGGCACGGCGGCCGGCATGAATTCGCGGCCGAACGCGCCCAGCATGGCGAACTGTTCTTTCGAGTCGATGCGGATGCTGGCCGTGTCCTCACCCAACAGGTCGCGCAGCACGCGCTGCAGCAGGTTCAGGTCCTGGTGCAGGAGCGAGCCCGCAGGCAGGCGCACCGAAGCGTCCTTGATGCGCGCCCAGGTCTTGCGCAGGTAGCCGATGTCTTCGGCAAGTTCGGCGTCGCTGGAGTCTTCGCCGTTGGTACGCAGGATGAAGCCCCCGCCCCCACCGGTTTCCTTGGTGCCCACCAGGGCCTGCAGCCGGTTGCGCAGGGCATCACGTTCGGCCTGTGGAATCTTCTGCGACACCCCCACATGGTCGTCCTGCGGCAGGAACACCAGCAGGCGCCCGGCCACGCTGATCTGGGTGGACAGGCGCGCGCCCTTGCTGCCCAGCGGGTCCTTGATCACCTGCACCATCAGCGGCTGGCCCTCGAACACCTGGCGCTCGATGGGCACCTGCGGCTGCGACTGGCGGGCCTGGCGGGACTCGCTCAGGCTTTCACCCTCGGACGGGGGGTGCCACACGTCGGCCACATGCAGGAATGCAGCACGCTCCAGCCCAATGTCGATGAAGGCCGACTGCATGCCCGGCAGCACCCGCAC
>Ga0116179_1001622_pt1 | contig 16760 bp, 9 predicted proteins | sample AD_UKC071_MetaG_FD_89751 | JGI IMG/M metagenome (GOLD analysis project Ga0116179, IMG submission 89751) | Active sludge microbial communities of municipal wastewater-treating anaerobic digesters from USA - AD_UKC071_MetaG | ecosystem: Engineered > Bioreactor > Anaerobic > Digestate | place: USA...
AAAGACTACTAAAACACTATTCTGAATAAACCGTGATCGAAATATAACTCCAATAAAACTAGCCGCAATTATACATGCGAATCCACTTGGCAAATAGAGAAAGCGCTCATTTTGGGTATCAAAGATGGAAACCTTCATTGTTGCTACTGGCACGAGACTCACTAAATAGCAGCCCATCAGAAATATAAAAATAAGCCAGTGATGCGCTAGAGACATTTTCCTATAAAGCGTGAAGGCGGGTATTACACCAATCCCTATTAAAAATCCTATGGCTGACAACGGTAGTGGATCAGAGAATCTCAGCGGAAATGCTGGCAGGAATGTCCGAATAATATATTGGTAAATATTGAATAGCGTTTGAATATGAATGAGAGAGATATGTTGTTCTGTTCCATAACCTCCAATAAAATGGCCAATCATAGCCTTGCGAAGACCAAAATAACCAATCAACAGAAAACACGCAAGTCCTAGAGTAATTAGAGAGCAATTTGATGGACGCGCGTTCTCTACCCACCAACAATAAACATACAACAGAAACCAAATAAATGGTAAAATGATAATGGATTCTTTTGTCAAAATAGCCAAAGAAAAAAGCAGCAATGCCAGACCAGACAGGAATAATGATCCCCTCCGCATAATAAAAAAGAAAACTGCTGTAGCCATAAAGCCGAAAGCAGTAGCAATAACATCTGTCCGACCTGCAATCCAGGATACTGATTCCGAATGACATGGCAGCGCAACAAAAAGACATGCAGCTAAAAAAGAAAGGGCGCGCCCATTTTGGTATCTTGCTTTATCCATCAAACTGCAACTTATAATATACAATGCATAAGCCGCAATAGCATGGAAAATAATATTTGTAAGATGGTACCCAACCGGGTTCAAATTCCAGAACTTGTAGTCTATCAGGTAAGATAATATTATTATTGGGCGTAGAAATCCCCCATGAGATTCCCCCCACGAATAAAACATACCCTGTTGAACGACTCGTTCGATTAAAGAAAAATCATCTGAAACAAAATAATTAGATATGATAGTCAAGTAGCAAAGCACGGCAAAACTCAAAATAAAAAAGAAAATTAACAACTCGCGCTTTAAATCTATATGTGAGGTATTCCATCCATCGAGAGCCACTGGATGTAGTAGTCGCTCGATACCACCCGATGCGCCAGTAATAATTTCGGCTTGTTTCTCCATTTCAGTCATCCTCCTGATTTTTCAAAACCAGCTTATAAAAAGCTAGTGTCCTGCTTTCCCGAAAACCAAGGCCGCCACCAACACTACGCACAACAGCACCAGTATCAGGATACGCAGTATCCGCTGTCGGCGCTCATATGCTGTTCGATCCACCACCTTGCCCAGTAGCGAAACACCATCGGCTTGCAACGCCACCCAATCGCTGCCGGGCATCCAGTCCCGACCATATAACTGCACCTCGACTTCGTGACGCGGCGGCGCATTCCAGCGAAAGGACGGATTGATCAGCCCATAAATCGACCTTGCCGGTGCATTGCCATCGGCGGGCAGATGCAACTCCGCCAAGGTGCCCGCCCGACTCTCCGGACCCAAGGGCTTGAGTCGCCCCGTCAGCGGCGTACAGCTCTGCAACAGCGCATTCGCTCCATCCAAAGCCTTCGACAAAACGTGATCCAGATACCACAGCAGCCCGCCCATCATCACCACGGTCGGTAACATCAACAAAGCGACCAGGCCCAACAGCAACAGATTGCCCGCGCTCCGATAGCTCAGCGCAATGCTCATCTCGCCGATTAGCGCACTGGCCATGACGATGAACAGCAACAGCCTCAGCAACCGCAGACGCCGACGATGGGTGACCGCCAGCGCGTGCAGGCTGGCATGCAGGAAAACCGGCGCGGTCGTCATGATGCACCATGGTGGGCCGAGATCGAGAAGATGCCGGTATCCAGCCAATACCCGTATTCATCCTTGAGGGTCTGCAACTTCAGCTGCACCACCCCACCGGGCTGCTGGTTGCCGTTGGCGTCGGCCACATCGCTCACCTTGAAGTCCAGATCCACATTCTCATCGGTAGAACGCTCCAGAACCACCTTGAGCGGTAGCGCCTTGGCGCGGGCATCCTGCGGATGGGCAAAGGTGATCCGGTATAAGGGCGTGGCCGGCCAGCGTTCGACGCCGAGTTGCCGGAAACCCAGAAACACCGGCGCGTAAAAATCGAAGGTCGCTTCCGGCAAGCGGGTCTTGTGATCCTCCAGTTCCAAATTGGCGAACAACACATTCTCCTTTTTCAATCGGCCAGTCTGCTCCAATACCCCGACGAAACGAGCGGTGGATTTCATCCCCAGCTCGCGGCTGCGCAGATTGAACTTGTACAATTGCCCTTCCGACAATGCGCACACCATCGCCCCCACCGCTGCCGTGGTCTTGGGGTCGGTCAGCCGCCCGCTGACCGCGCGGAACGGATACCAGTCGCCAACCCGATAGGTGTGCAAGCTGACGATGCGATCCGGCGGCGCCGGCAACTTGGCCAGGATCGCTGCCCGCACTGCTGGCAACCGACAAGGCCGCCCGGAAATCAGCAGATAGTCGCAATCGTACAGATACACCACTTCGCACAAGTCGCTGAGCACCTGGCCGAGAATGCGGCGCACCGTGGTGTCCAGTGCCAGCATGGTGGTGGAAAACGCCACCTCGGCCAGTTTGAAACCCTGCCCGCCGGCTGCGTGCACCGCCTCTTCCAGGAAAGCGGTGACCTGCTCGTGCGGCCCGCTACCAGCCGGATAAACATCGGCCAGCCGCAGGGTGACCGCTTCGTTCCCAGCGCTGAGGTCGGTGGTCTCGTAGCGGTGCAACAACTCCAGCGCCAGCGGCAGAGCAACCTGATTGGCAAACTGGCGGCGCAATGTGCGGTCGCGCTCGGCCTGATCGCCGCGATTGGCCCCCAACAGGCGGGCCATCAATTCCTCGCCATTGGCCGCGCCGCTCTGGCGGATGGCGTCCAATAAGGCCGGCAGCACATTGCGTTCGATCAACCCGCATAGCACATCGTCGCCGGCGATGTTGAAGCCCTCGCGAAATTCCTGGGTCGGCTTGACCGCAGTGCCGCCTTCCAGTTGATAGGTGGTGATGATCAGGTCGGTGGTGCCGCCGCCGATGTCGATGCTGGCCAATCGCACACAGGGCAATTCACCATAGCCGTCGCGCACCCGGCCGAACACCTGGAAGAACAGCGCGGCGTCGCCTTGGAAGTTGTGCTTGATCTCGTTGTAGAGGAACACGATCTGGGTGCCGGTAGCCTCGTCCCATTGCAGGAACGGCTCCGGAGCCTGGCTCTCGTCCAGCCCCAAGGCCCGCCAGGTCAGCCGCACCGCAGTATTCACCCGGCGGGTGAACAGCTTGCGCTCGGCCAGCGGCATGGCGGTGGGCAGGGTCAGGATCATCCGTCGAATGCGGCGCGGCGCGTCGGAATAATTGCGCTCGTAGCGGCGGGCGGGCGAATTGGCCTGGACGAAGGCTTGCAACAACACTTCGGCCACGAAAAAGCTCATCAGCGCCCCGCGCGAGAACAGGGCGGTCACGGCGGGCGGATCGCCGGGCGCCAGTTCCTCGCCATCCTCGCGCAGATGACCGACGAAGGGGCCGGTGGTGACCGGACCGCTGTCGCCCACGGTGCTGTCCGGGCCGGCGTTGAAGCGCCAAGCGTGATGGCGCGGGTCGGTGTCCCATAGATAGCGCTTGGGACTGGACAGGCCGGTATTGCCCTCGGTGCCGTGGCTGAAATAGGACAGCGCCTGCGCCTCGAAACCGACACGGGTCACGGTCGGCCACAGGAAGGCGCTGGCCCGGCCACTGCGACGCGACAGCTTCTCGTCGCCGAAACCGCCGCGCACGAATTCGATCCGGCTGGGAAACGGCTCGTCATAGACCTGCTCGGGTCGGCTCAAGTCGCGCATCTCCAACCGGTAGCTGTCGTTCATATCCACCGGATCGTCGCCGCTGCTCTCCATCAGCATGCCGCAGGTGCGGGAATTACCGATGTCCAGCACCAGATCGACCTCGACCGGTCGATTGAGCCGGGCAGTCGGTCCGTCATCGACGAAGGTGAAGCGCAGGCGCGGCGGCTGGACCGCCCGCATCAGCAGCGTCAATACCGTCAGGTAGGCCGCTACCGCGTCCGGGCTCTTGCGCAATTCGGCCTCGTCCACCCGGCGCGGGGCGCGGCGGCGCAGCTCGAAGGCGTGGAAACGCTGATACAGCCATTCCCGCACCCATTCCTGCTCCAGGAACCAGCCGGTGTCGGCTTCGGCATCGCTCAGGGCAAATTCCTCGCCGGACTGCATGTCTAGCGGACTCGGGGCCAGATAGGGCCGACCTTCGCGGGTCGGCAGCAACTGGGTATCGAAAGCCAGAGTCAGGCGATGGGTATGGCCGTCGGCGTCAGGGGCCGGCAATTCCACCAAGCGCGCCCGCGCCCAGTTGGTCGGCCCCTTGTCGAACAGGTGATAGCCATCTGGGCGTGGTTCCCGCACCCGCAGGAACGGGATCGGGAGCCAGCAACCATCGAGGATGGCGGCGGCCTTGGCGGCATTGATCGAATAGACCTGTTCCGGCTTGATCGCCCGGCCGTCCTGGGTCACGAACTGGCCGCTGGCATCATCGGCATACAAAGCAGTCAACCCGGTATGGCCGTCGGCCCCGGTTTCGCTCAGAAAGGCTCGCGAGACCCGCACTTCGTTGAGGTTGAAACCGAAGTCCAGAAACTGGATGGCCGTGTTCGGGATCAGGTTGACGAGCGGGCCGAATCGCTTGAGTTTCGCCAGCATGTTGCGCACCTTTGGCGTGAGAAGATTGTGTGCTTGACTTCCGTATCGTTCATTTTACCTGCATTTTCGCCCCTGCCCGGAAAATGGTTCAGGCGAACTCACAACACCACGCCCTTCAGCAACAGATCGGCAAACTTGTCCGACTGAACGGCGGCGACCTGTTGCAGAACCCCGTCGAATTCGGGGTGCTCGCGCCGGATGGTATGAAATGCCTCCTGACCCAGGATCAACACCTCGCAGTAGGTCATGGCCTGGACTCCGGCGGTGCGGCGTTCGCCCAGGATCAGCGACAGATGGCCGAAATAGTCGCCCTCTTCCAGCACGCCGAAATACTCGCTGCGATCCTCGGACAGGATCGCCGCCTTGCCGCGACTGAGGAAAAACAGCTCATGGCCCACCGCGCCCGCTTCGGCGATCGGAATGCCGGGGGCGTAGATGTGCGACTCCAGCGCCAACAACAGAGCATTGCGCAGCACCGGCGTGCTCAACTGGAACAGCGGCACCTTGTCCAGCAGATCCTGGGTCAGGAATAGCAGCAGCTCCAGCCGGAACAGCGGCGGCAATTCGGCGAAATAGGCCGTCTCCTGCACGCCGCGATGATGCGCCCAGAGATAGTCGTAGTAGTCGCGAACCTGGCTCTTCAGCCGCAGCGGAATCGGCCGCTCGTCCAGATAAGCGCCGATGGCCTCGACCCGGCGGTAATAGCGCGCGCGTTCGGCATCCAGATTGCGCAGCAGGTTGGCGATGTTGCCGATGATGAAGGCATACATGAACGCCCCCACCAGCATGACCATGATGGCGAAGACATATTCGTAATTGTTGACCGGGGTCACATCGCCATAACCAACGGTGACCACGGTAGTGACCACCCAGTAGAGCGCGCGAATGTACAGCGTGCTGGGATCGGTACTCGGCACCTTGGCCAGCCAGGAGGTTTCCCCCCGTCCGGTCAGCGAAGGAATCAGGTACCAGATGCAAGCGATCCAGTGCATCAAGATCAGGAACAGAATGAAAAAGTGCACCAGACGCAGGTAATCGGCCCGTCCCCAGGCTTGGTGTTTCCAGCGATTGAAGATGACGAACAGCCGCACCAGACGCAACAACCGCAGCTGGCGCAGGATCAGCGCCAGCGGCAGACCGGCCAGCGTCAGCTGCGGCTGGTCCAGGAACAGCGCATCCAGCGGCAGAACCGCCAGCAGATCGATGGCGAAGCAGCCGCGCAGATAGTGCCGGGTAATCTGCCGAGCATCGGTGATCTTTTCCCCACCCTGGCGAAAAGTGGTGAAAAAATTGAGCAGGATATCCAGCCAGAAGAAGCTGTCGATGATGTAGACCGCCACGGTCCCCAGCGGCAGCACCACCTGATGGAAAGACAGCTGGAAAGGGATCAGACAACAGGTCACGACGATCATCAGGACGATGAAGAGATCCCAGCACAGGCGAAAAGTCGAATTCTCGTCGATGACCCGTCGGGCGCTCGCATTGATCCAGGGCGCCGGGTGCGCGGGTCTCGGCCGCCACAGCGGATGGCTGATCCAGCCCTCCCAGAACCTGTGGAGAAACGCGCGCAAACGGGAAGGGCCGGACGACACGTCGGTTCGAACCGTCAACGCCGATCGGCCCGCGGCTCGACCCAGAGCCGGTCCCGCAGGCCCGACGAGCGCCTCAGTCGCCGGCCCACCGCCGCGACGAAAACTTCCGGCGCGCCGTAGAACGACGCCTGACCCTTGGCCCGGGTCAGCGCGGTGTAGATCAGCTCGCGGCTCAGCACCGCCGAAAACTCGTTCGGCGTCACCACCAGCACCCGCTCGAATTCCGAGCCCTGGCTCTTGTGCACCGTCATGGCGTAAACGGTCTCGTGCTCCGGCAGGCGGGCCGGAGCGAAGCCGCGCAGCGCGCCATCGTTGCCCAGAAAGAACACCCGAACCCGCTCCGGGTCGATCGGATCGGCCAGGGTGATGCCGATGTCGCCGTTGAACAGGCGCAGGTTGTAATCGTTGCGCACGATCATGACCGGCCGACCGCGATACCAGGTCTGGCGCGGGTCGATCCAGCCCCGCTCGCGCAACACTGCCTCGCACAGGCGATTGAGCGCCTCCACCCCGAACGGCCCCTTGCGTACCGCGCCCAGCAGCCGAAAACGGTTGAACGCCTCGAACACCGCCACCGGCTCGGCATGGGCCTGCACCGCCGCCAGAAAGGGCTGAAAGCCACCGGCAACCGGCTCGGCCAGTTGCTCGACCAGGTCGGCCGGGTCGCCCAACGGATGTGCGGCGATATCCGGATAGCCATCGTCGGCCAGCAAGGCGGCGGCCTCGGTCGCCTGCCCCCGATTCACCGCCCGCGCCAGCGCGCCGATACCGCTGCGGGCGTCGAAGCGGAAGCTGTGCCGCAGCAGCACGATGGCATCGCTCAACGGCGACAACGCCTCCCGAACCGGCGGCAGCGTCTCCCCGCTCAGCGCCATCAACCGGGTGCGGAATCCGGCCGAGAATCGTCCGGCCCCGGCGCAGATATCGCCCAGCACCGCCCCCGCCTCCACCGAAGCCAGCTGATCCTTGTCGCCCAACAGGATCAGCCGCGCGGCCGACGGCAGTGCGGCCACGGTCTTGGCCAGCAGCGCCAATCCCACCATCGATACCTCATCGACCACCAGCACATCCACCGGCAGGGGATGATCCGGACCATGGCGGAAATACACCGAATCCGGCCGACCGCCGAGCAAGCGGTGCAACGTGGAGGCGTCCTCGGGAATCAGCGCCGCCTGTTCCGCCGCCAGACCCAAAGCCGGCTTGGCCGCACGAATCGACTCCTGCAGGCGGGCTGCCGCCTTGCCGGTGGGCGCGGCCAGAGCGATGCGTGGCGGCCGCGCCCCAGCCTGGCCAGTCAGCAGGGCCAGGATCTTCAACACCGTGCTGGTCTTGCCAGTGCCGGGTCCGCCGGAGATCACGCAGATCGGCCGCAGTGCCGCTACGACAGCGGCGATTTTCTGCCAGTCCGGCCCCTGCAAGTGCGGATGACGGGGAAACAGTCGCTCGAGATCGGCGCGCAGCCGCCCCTCGTCCACGGTCAGCGTGGCCTCGGCAGCCCGCTGCACCAGCGTATCGGCCAGACGCTGTTCGTATTCCCAATAGCGGTAGAGGTACAGTCGGCCGCGCCGGTCGAGAATCAGCGGTTGACGCTGGCCCGGCCGGCCCACCACCGGACTGACGCGCAACGACTCCAGCCAGTCGCCGATCGGCGGCGGCGCGATCGGCGGCGTCTCTCCCGCCAGAGCATGCCAACGCCGCGCCCACTGGCGCAGATTGACGCAGATGTCGCCCTGGCCGGTGGCGTGGCTGGCCAGCGCCGCCGCCAACGCCAGTTCCGGCGAACCGCCCCCGGCCAGCCGGGCGACGAAGCGGGCGAAATATCGATCCAGTTCGCTCAGCAAGCCGCGTTCGATCAGCGCCGTCAGCGGATCGTGCGAGTTGGCGACTTCGGGCACAGTTGCGTTCATTCGGCTTCTCCCGTCGCCATCAACCGATCCAGCGCCATCACCAGCGCCGGCGCTGGCATATCGTGGAAGACCCCGCCATCCGGCCCCCATGCCGGGTCCATGCCGCGCAGGAACAGGTAATAAACCCCGCCGAAATGGCGCGGGTAGTCGTAACCCGCCACCCGCAGACGCAAATAGCGATGCAGGGCCACGGTGTAGATCAGGTATTGCAGCAGATAGGACTCGCGGGCCATGGCTTCGGCCAAGGCGGAGCGACGGTAGGCGGCTGGCTCCGCGCCCAGCCAGTTGGATTTGTAGTCGACCAGATAAAAGCGCCCCCCGGCTTCGAACACCAGATCGACATAGCCCTTCATGTAGCCGTGCAGCGGGTTGAATTCCAGGGTCTCGATCAGCTCCCGAAACGGGCCGGCGGCGTAGCCGTGCCGTTCCAGCACCCGGCGCAGGGCGTCGGCGCGCAGATTGGCGAGCGGATAATAGAATTCCATCTCGTTGAGCCGCTGCGCTGTAGTCACCATCGCCAAGCGCAAGCCATCGGCATTCAGCGGGGTCGCCAGTACCCGTTCCACCCAGTCCGCCACAGCCCCGGTCCAGGTCGCCGCATCCAGGCCATGACTGCTCAGGGTGCGTTCGACCAGTTTTTCCAGCGGTTCCCGCTCGTAGTGGGCGAAATCCAAGCGCTCGAACAGCGCGTGCAAACAGCTGCCGGCCCGCGCGCCACGAGGAAAATCGAACACGCTGCGACCGATGGCGCTGCCGATCACCGGTTCGGCATCCTGGCTCGGAACCGCAGCGATCATGTCGTGGTCAGGCGCTTCCACCGTCGTCCCGGCGGTTAGCGCCGTGAAGCTCCCGACCCGCCAGCCGTCGGCCAATGATCCCGTGAATACCCGCGCCTGTGGTGTCGCTTCCACCGCAGCGGGCGGCTGATAACGGCTGCCCGCCTCCTGCGGCAGAGCGGCGATCGCCACCGCCTCCCCCGCAAGCTCGAAAACGGTTTGCAACTCCTCGCGCAACGCCGCATCGCTCATCTGGCCGAAGCGCTCCTCGGTCGCCTGCAACCAGTCCGTGTCCGCCCCCTTGACCGACGGATGGTGCAACAGCCAGGCCGGCGGCGCGGAACCGGCGTCCTTGATCTTGCCCCAGACCAGATAGCAACGTTGCTGGGCACGGGTCAGCGCCACGTAGAACAGGCGCAGATTCTCGGCCATTTCCTCGCGCCGGGCGTGGGCGCGGGCAGGATGCTCCTCACTCGCACCGATGACCAGACAGCTGCGATCCTGCTGCTCCGGGTCATGGTACAGCACGGCGTCGTCACCCTGACCGGCGCGCAGGCGGCCATCCCACAGAAACGGACAGAACACCACCGGATATTCCAGTCCTTTGCTTTTATGAACGGTGACGATCCGCACCAGATTCTCGTCGCTCTCCAGCCGCAGCTGCTGCTCCTCGTCGCCATGGCCCGGAGTGCGGCGACGGTCCTCCAACCATTTGAGCAGCGCGGCCATGCCGGGATGGCTGCGGCTAGCGCCGTGCAGCAACTCGGCCAGATGCAGCAGATTGGTCAAGCGCCGTTCGCCATCGCGAAACGCCAGCAGCCGTTGCGCGACCCCTTCCCGCACCAGCCAGGCGCGGAAAAAGCGGATGAAGCCATGCTCGCGCCACAGCTGGCGATCATCTTGCAGCCGCTCCAGCCAGCGCGCCCAGTCTTGCTCGTCCTCGCGTAGGCGGTGCAACTCCTCGCCGCTTTGGCCGAACAGGTCGGAAGCCAACAGCGCCCGCACCCGGCCTTCATTGCCCGGTTCCATAACCGCCGCCAGCAACCAGGCCAGCTGCTGCGCTTCGTCGCTGAGGAACACGCTGTCGTCGGCCTGCTGCACGCTCGGCACGCCCAGGCGCAGCAAGTGCTGACGAATCAGGCGACCCTGTCGATGGCTGCGCACCAACACCGCGATGTCGCCGCCGGCCAAGGCTCGTTCGCCGATCCGCGCCTGATCGCGCGCACCCAGATTCAGCAACCGGGCGATCTCGGCGGCGGTCGCCCGCGCGGCCTGTTCGTTGGCTGCGCCCTTGTCTGCCGGCCGACCGCCAGCCGCCGCCAGCCACCACAGCTGCAACGGCGGCAGTTCCTGGCCATGCACGGTCAATCTGGCGTGCCGCTTCTGTTCGGCCGGGATCGCTCGATGGAACGGAATGCCGTCGAACAGGAACGGCCGCTCGCTCACCGCGCCGAACACGGCGTTCAACGCCTGCAGCAGGCGCGGATCGGACCGCCAGTTGACATCGAGCGTGTAGCGTCGAGAGGCGTCCCGGCGGGCGCGTAGATAGGCGAAGATGTCCGCGCCGCGAAAGCTGTAGATGGCTTGCTTGGGATCGCCGACCAGAAACATCGGTTGGTCGGTATTGCGGTAGACGCCTTGGAAAATGGCGTACTGGATCGGATCGGTATCCTGAAATTCGTCGATCAGGGCGGCGGCATAGCGCTTCTGCAAGCGGCTGGTCAGCGCTGGGCCTTGTCGCGCGTCGTGCAGGGCATGGTAAAGATCAAGCAGCAGATCGTCGTAGGACTGCAGCTGTTGCCGCCGCTTGCGTTGCGCCAGTTCGGCGTTGCAGTAGGCCAGCAATCGGCCGGGAAGCTGATATCGATACAGGTCGGCCAGCGCTTCGGCGGCGGTTTTCAACCGCTCGCAGGCATCGAAAAAAACATGCTGGGGGGGATTTTTCCCTTTATTGACCGAGTGTTGCAGCTTGGTGGTGGTGAACTGTTCGAATTTTTCGAACAGCATCAGCCGTGGCGTTTCGTCCGCCAGATAATCGTCCATGGCCTGTAGCCAGCCGGGGATGTATTTCTGGCCATATTTCTGCCGGTTGAGGCTGGTTGATTCGAGCAGCAGTTTCTCAATAGCGGCGCGATTGCGCTGCCAAAGCTCGCGGGCTTGCTGGAACGCAGCGACGAAGCTCTGTTCCAGCGCCGCGCCGTCGACGCCGTCGTTCTGGGTGACGACCTGCAGATAGGGTTTGCCCAGATGGGGTTCGATCTGAGCCAGCAGCTTTTCCGGGGTATAGCCGGCGTCCAGGAAGTATTTCACCACCATGGGCGAGGCCGGATAGAACTCCTTGCGCCAGAAGTCGTCGACGATCTCCTGCAACAGATCCTGCGTGTCGGCCATCAGTTCGGTTTCGAACGACAGCCCGCTTTCGAAAGCGTTGTCGCCGAGCACCCGCTTGCAGAAGCTGTGAATGGTGTAGATGGCGGCCTCGTCGAAGCCGCGCACGGCATTGGTCAATCGGCGGATGGCGAGATCGCGATCCACCGCCAGCAAATCCAGCAAGCGTTCCGCCAGCTCGTCGCCTTCGGCGGCGCGTCCGCGCAGGAAGGCGCTTCGCACCTGCGCCAGGCGATTGCGGATGCGGTCGCGCAGCTCCTTGGTGGCGGCGTTGGTGTAGGTCACCACCAGGATGCGGTTGACCGGGATGGCGGCTTCCACTACCAATCGCAGATACAGCGCGGTGATGGTATAAGTCTTGCCCGTGCCAGCGCTGGCCTCGATCAGATTGAAGCCACGCAAAGACACGTACAGCGGATCGAGGCGTTCCATCGGCAACCGGACGGTGGTCAAGGGTGGCAGGGTCAGGGACCGGGCATTTCGCTGATACGCCGGAACCCCATCGATGTTACTTTACCAGACCCGCTGGCAAGACACCGCACCTCCTCGACAGGAAAACCTTCGCCATCATGCATCCTGCTCCGACCTCCACGCCTCACCCGGTCATCGTCAGCCTGACCGATCCCGGCCGCGCACTGGCCGCGCGCTTGCTGACTCTGCTGCCCGACGCCGAGCATCTCGACCGACCACAGCCGTTCCAGGAGGTGGTTCGCGCCCGGTTCCAGACTGGCTGCCGGTTGATCCTGCTGTGCGCGGTCGGCATCGCCGTGCGCACCCTGGCTCCGATCCTGCGCGACAAATATCAGGATCCGGCGGTATTGGTGCTGGATGAACACGGTCGCTTCGTGGTGCCGATCCTGTCCGGCCACGAGGGCGGCGCCAACGAATGGGCGCGGCAGGTGGCGGAATTCCTGGGCGCACAGGCGGTCCTGACCGGCGCTCAGCGTTATACCCAACCGCTGCTGGTGGCCGGGGTCGGCTGCAATCGCGGCTGCGGGCTAGAGCCGTTGCTGGCGCTGTTCGACCAGACCTTGGAGCACCACGGGCTGCAGCGCAGCGATCTGCATGCGCTGGCCAGCATCGACCTCAAGCAGGACGAGGCCGGCTTGCACGCACTGGCAGCAGCCCTGGGCATACCGATCGCGTTCTATCCCGCGGCTATCTTGAACCAGTACGGCGACCGGCTCAGCCGCAAGTCGGAGATCGTCCTGCGGGCAACCGGCTGTTATGGCGTGGCCGAGGCCGCAGCTTTGGCTCACGCCGAGCGGCTGGTCAGCCATGATTTTCCCGCCGAGTTGCTGATCGCCAAGCAGAAGAACGCCGACGCCACCCTGGCGGTGGCGCGGATCTACGGCAATCGGGACAGGTGAACGGCAGCGCCCGCTTTCCATCCCAGCAAGAAGGCCAGAGGCATGTCGACCCGCGACCGCCAGGCCCGTTCAGAGTGCTCTGCGCCGGAGAAACGGCGGGTCAACCAATCGTGGCCGACTCGATAGCCCGCCCGCTGCACCCATTTGTCCATGCGCCGCTGATAGGGTTCGTAGTCGGCATCCAGGGTCTCGGTGCCGAAATCGAAATACAGCCGATGCCAACCGGCTCTTGGCAAGGCTGCACCCAGGAAATCCACCAGCGGATCTTCGCCAGCCGGCCAGTGGGTGGACAAGCAAGCGGCTCCGCCGAACAGTTCGGGATATTCGATCAGGGCGTACAGGGAAATCAATCCTCCCATGCTCGACCCCATCAGAAAGGTGTGCGCCGCATCCGGCAGGGTGGGATAGATCTTGTCGATGAAGGGCTTGAGTTCTCGGACCAGAAACTTCAGATACGCCTCCGACAAGGGCTCGCCCCCGGCCTGTTCGGCGAACCGAGTTCGCAGGGCTCGCCCCTGCAATCCAGCCAGCGGCTTGTCGGGCATGTATTCTCGCCAGCGCAGCGGACTGTTCCAGATCCCCACCACGATGACGCCACCACCACACTCACCCTGCATCAAGCGGGTCGCCGCTTCGTCCATGCCCCAATCGACCCCGATGAAGGACAGCGCGGGATCGAACAGATTTTGCCCATCGTGCATGTAGAGCACCGGGTAGCGCACAGCCCTCTTCCTGGTATCGACTGGCGGACACCAAACATCCACATGACGGCGCGTCACGTAGCACGAAGGGAAATTGGCATGCCGCATGATGACGCCGCTACCATCCGACAACAGGATCGGATTGGACATGGGGTTACCCGGCCAAAATGCGATTCTGGCTCAATGCCCGCCCTCGCTCGCAGTTTTGCAATGCGAAATTTCTCTTATCGGTCATAGCGCTTCTCCTTCGTCAGACTGGACTCTGGGGTCACACTACTGAAGACACCGAGTGGGCATCCTGAATTCCTTTCGCCACTCCCGCCAATCGGGTCGAGCGCGAGTCAGCATACGATGGCTTTATCACGCTGTCTGCCTCGATGACCTGTGATTTCGGCAATCACAGCGTGAAATAAGCGGAAAAAGATCCCCGGCCGGTCAGCCAGGGAGGGTGGTTCCATCACAAAGGATCGAAGTGAGTGGTTGGCGCACCCACGTGGATTAGCATAGGTCAATAAACGCGATCGAGCACGTCTTATTTTTCCAGCGCCACCTTGATCTTGGCCGGATCGATTTCGCCATTGATATTGATGATATTGAGCTTGCCAGGGCCTTCTTTCATATCGTCGGAAAAATCATAAATGGCGCCGACCACCATCAGATGCCCGTCCTTCACTTCCTTGTCCCATTCCTTGACTGCATCCGCTACCTGACTGTTTACATTCATCTTTACCCCATCGATACTGGAAATCCCCTTGGGAATCTTGATGGTATCCAGCTCCTTCTTGATATCGGGCTCCAGGCTGGAATAGTCGCCGCTGGCCGCCTTGATCGCGCCACAGGACGAATGACCGATGAAGAGCAATAGGGAAGAGCTCAGGTGATTGACCCCATATTCCACCGAACCCTTGGCGGTCGCCAATTGATTGCCGATATTTCGTATGACGAAAAGATCGCCTTCGGGAGTCTTGTCCTGCATATTGGTATGTACACGGGAATCGGAGCAGGTCACCACCGTGGTCCGTGGATGCTGGCCTTTGGCCAGTTCGTTGAAGAATACGGTATTGTGTTCCGCAACATAGCTGCTATCGCTTTCCCGAATTTCCTTGATGGCCGCTTTCGCTATCATGACGTCGCCATGTTCGTGTTCTTCGGCAAATACCGGGCTCGCCACCATCAGAGTGACAAGCGCCGCTGCGAGCGTCTTCTTCAACATTTTTTTAATCCCCCTCGTTGTTCGTTGTTTGGATGCGCGTCAGAAACGCTCGGTAAGTATAACCGAGGGAACCACGACGCCCGACGACGGTCGGTCGCGCCACCGATACGGCGAGATCAGAGCATAATCGTTCAATTTTTATTTACGACATATAAAAATTATTAAAATATATTTGAACGATCAAAACTTGCAGAATCAGGGCTCCTTAACCGCGTTCCCAAGGAGCCGCCATGAAATACGCCGATCTGCCGGGACTGGCCCTGCCCCTTGCCATCGGCCTGGCCGCCGCCGCCCTCGCCAACACCCACCTGATGCAACACTGGCAGCTGTCCTCCCTGACCTTGGCGATCCTGTTGGGGATGGCGGTGGGCAATCTGGGGCAAAGCGTCATCCCCGATCCCTGGAAGCCGGGCATCCAGTTTGCCCAGAGCCGCTTACTGCGCCTCGGCATCGTGTTGTACGGTTTCCGCCTGTCGTTCCAACAAGTGGCCGATGTGGGATTGAGCGGCTTATTGGTGGACTTCGCCATCGTCGCCACCACGTTCATCGGCGGTTACTGGATCGGCACCCGTTGGCTCAAGATCGATCGCGAGACCACCATGCTGACCGCGGCGGGGGCGTCGATCTGCGGAGCGGCGGCGGTGCTGGCCACCGAGCCTGTCGTCCGCAGCAAGCCGCATCAAACCGCGATGGCGGTGGCGACCGTGGTGCTGTTCGGTACTTTAGGAATGTTTCTTTATCCGGTACTGCAAAACCTGTTGCATTGGCCGGATCGGCTGATGGGCATTTACACCGGGGCCACGATTCACGAAGTTGCCCAAGTGGTCGCGGCCGGCAACGCCATGAGCGGTGCGGTGGTCGATGTCGCCGTCATCACCAAACTGACCCGGGTGTTGATGCTGGCGCCGTTCCTGATCGTGCTGAGCCTGTTTCTGCAACGCCGCGACGCTCGGCAGGAAGGTAAATGCTTTACGATCACTATTCCCTGGTTCGCCGTGCTGTTCGTGGTCATGGTAGGGGTGAATTCGCTAGCCATCGTACCGGCCACTGTGATGCCGACGATCAACGGCTTCGATAACCTGGTGTTGGCCGTAGCCATGGCGGCATTGGGGCTGGAGAGCCACATCGGGAAACTGCGGGGCGTGGGTCCGCGACCACTGCTGTTGGCCCTGGCTCTGTTCGTCTGGCTGGTGATCGGCGGCTTTGGGCTGACCGAGGCAGTCAATGCGTTGGTAGGCTGAAGGATCGGCAATGCTCGATGAAGCGGCTCAGCAATGGACCGCGATATTTGTGGCGGTGCAAGACGATGTAAAAACGCCGATCCAGCGCAATCTCCAACGGCAGTTCCCTGACCCGGCCCAGCGCCAGCGCATCGGCGGCGGCCAGGCGAGACAGACAGGCCAAGCCCAGTCCCGCCGCCACCGCGTGCAACAGGGCCTCCGCGCTGTTCAGCTCCAGGGAAATTGCGCAATGCTGCAAGCGCGAGCCGATCAGGGCGAAAAACTGTTCGCGGCTACCGGAACCGCTCTCCCGGATCAACCAGGACTCACCTTCCAATGCAGCCAACGGCAGGACGCCGCGTCCGACCAGCGGATGATCGACCGGGGCCAGCACACACAGGGAGTCGCCCATCCAGGCGATCGGCTCCAACTCACGCGGGTCGATCGCATCGCCTTCCACCAGCGCCACATCCAGTTCAAAGCGGGTCAGCGCCGCGCACACCGCCGTTGTGTGCGACACCCACACCCGCTGCTGACGATGGCCAGTCTCCCGACGGAAATCCGCCAGCAACGCCGGCAATAGATAAACGCCGATCGTGCGGCTGGCGCCAATCGCCAGCGTTCCGCCCGCCAGCGGATCATTCAGCACCTGCGGCAGCATCGCCTCTCGCGTCAGCATCTCGTCCGCCCATGGCAATAATTGCTGGCCATGCTGGTTTAGCACTAGGCGATTGCGGAAACGGTCGAACAGCGGCCAACCCAGCTGGCTTTCCAGCTCGCGCAACGCCATG
>Ga0116179_1001627_pt1 | contig 16732 bp, 14 predicted proteins | sample AD_UKC071_MetaG_FD_89751 | JGI IMG/M metagenome (GOLD analysis project Ga0116179, IMG submission 89751) | Active sludge microbial communities of municipal wastewater-treating anaerobic digesters from USA - AD_UKC071_MetaG | ecosystem: Engineered > Bioreactor > Anaerobic > Digestate | place: USA...
AGAGCCTCCTCGCCCTCCTTGCGGCCCTCGTCGAAGCCGGGAGTGGAGGCAGGGTCGAAGTCGGCCAGGACGAAGCCGCGTCGCACTCGCAGGACTTCGCTCATCGGCTGGTCCGGGCGCAGCTTCTTGGCCACCGGTTCGACGTCGACGGGCGTGTCGTAGACCTCCGGAGCCGCATGCTTCACGGCAGCGCTGGCGGCCGGGTCGACGCGGGCCTTGACGACCTTGCCCTCTTGCTTGTCCTTCTTACCCTTCTTGCTCCTCTTGTCGTTGCCCTTCTTGCTCTTCTTGCCCTTCTTGTCGTCCTTGCTGGTCTTGCCGCTGGTCTGGCCGGTGGCGATGGCGTGGGCCTCGTCGCGGTCCAGGGTCGGGTCGCCCTTCTGCGCCTGTTTCACGGCGAGCGCGGCCTTCTTGCCGCGGCGTGCGTCGGCCTGCTTCTTCTTGTTCTTGGCAGCCTTCTTGGCGCCCTTGCCCTTGGTCTTTGCCATGGCGCACATCCTGCCCCACGACAGCGCTGCGGCGGTGGATCGAGGGGCCGATAATTGGTGGATGAGAGTGCTTTTCGACAAGATCACGGCACCCACACCTCGGGTCGCGGCGCAGGCCACCACACCGGATGCCACTCCACTCGCGCTGGCAGTCGACTCGTATGCCGTTCCGCCGCACCGCGATCGGTGGGTCAGGGCGGTCATGGTCACCACTCTCGACGGCGCGGCAACCGGATGGGACGGGCTCTCAGGATCCATCAACACGGCTGCTGATCACGTGGTTTTCACCGCCTGCCGAGTCCTTGCCGACGCGGTCGTGGTTGGAGCGGGAACCGTTCGGGCCGAAGGGTATTCGCCGCTCTCACTGGATGGTGAGGCGGCCGCGATGCGACGCGCCGATGGACGCCCCGAACCCCTCACTCTGGTGGTCGTGAGCAACTCCGGGAAGCTCCCGGACAAGGTCATCAATGGCGCCAGTCACAACACGCCGGTCATCGCCGTCATCCCCGCCGCCAGCGATGAGCGACGCCACTTGCAGGACCGCCTCGGCACCGCCCAGGTCATCGTCGCCGGCGACACCAAGGTCGACCTTCCAGACGCCTTCGAGCAACTATCGCAACACTCGCTGCGCCGGATCGCGGCGGAGGGCGGACCCAGCCTGTTGGCCGACCTTCTCAGCGCCAGGTTGATCGACGAACTGGCCCTGACGCTCTCCCCCAAGGTCGTGGGTGGCCTCCACCCACGCATCTCTCACGGACCGGATCTCGCCCTGGAGTTCACTCCTCGTCTCTTGCTCGAGCATGACGGCACCCTCATGGGGCGATGGCTACGAACAGCCGACCTCGGGTGACAATGCCGTCCATGCGTCTACCTCTGGAACTGCCGATCACCCCGATGCTCGCCAAATCGGTGCCGACTGTTCCGGTGGCGGACGACGCCCGGTGGAGCTACGAGCCCAAGTGGGACGGCTTCCGGTGCATCGTGCTGCGCGACGGGGCGGAGATCGAGTTGGCCAGCCGGGGGTCCAAGCCCCTCACCCGCTACTTCCCGGAACTCGTCGAGGCATTGCGCCGTCTGGTGCCCGAGCGCTGCGCGGTCGACGGCGAGATCGTCGTGCGCACCGGTGAGCCGGGCCGCGAGCGTCTCAATTGGGAGGCCCTCTCCCAGCGCATCCACCCGGCCGAATCCCGGGTGCGCCTGTTGTCCGTGCAGACACCCGCGGAATTCGTCGCGTTCGATCTACTCGCCGTGGGAGACGACAACCTCACCGGTATGCCGTTCAGTCACCGCCGCACGCAGCTCGAGCAGGCCTTGGCCCACCTCTCCCACGGGGACCCCGTGCACCTCACCCGAGTCACGACAAACGCAGCGCAAGCCCAGGAGTGGTTCGAGCGTTTCGAGGGCGCGGGCCTGGACGGTGTCATCGCGAAAGGGCGCGACACGGCATACACGCCGGGCAAGCGCACCATGCTCAAGGTGAAGCACAAGCGCACCGCCGATGCCGTGGTCTTCGGCTACCGAGTCCACACCTCCGGGCAGGACGTGGGCTCCTTGCTGCTGGGGCTCTACGACGCCGAAGGCCGGCTCATCCCCGTCGGAGGCATCGCGGCCTTCCCCATGGCGACCCGTCGAGCGCTCATCGACGAGTTCGCCCCGCTCGTCGTCCGCGACGAATCGGGCCGGGTACGGGATGCGGCCACCGACCGTTCGCGGTTCTCCTCAGCCAAGGACTCGTCGTTCATCCCCGTGCGCCCCGAACGGGTGGTCGAGGTGGCCTTCGATCAGATGGAGGGCCATCGGTTCCGGCACGCCGTGACCTTCCTGCGGTGGCGTCCCGATCGCGAGCCGACATCCTGCCTGCTCGATCAGGTCGACCGCGCCACGGCATACGACCTCGCGAGGGTCTTCACCGACTGACCGGTCAGCTCAGGTCCGCGGCGGGCGCTCCGGGTGCTCGCGGAGGTACCCCGTCCCCCCGGGGGTGTAGTCCTGGTCCTCATAGCGCTTCTTCGACGGCTGCACGCGCGGAGGCTCCCCCGGCATCTTGGGGTAGTCGGGTGGAAAGGCGAGCTCCGGCAGACCGTGTGCGACATCGCGCTCCCACCACTGCAGCGCGGTCGCCAAGGATGCCCGCGCGCGGGCATACCCCGCCCAGGGATCGGGCAGGGCGGCCAGGAGCCCCGGCACCGTCCGCACCGTCGCGTCGCGTGTTACGAAGCCGTCGAGATCCTCCCAACGCAGCGGCATCGAGACCGGGGCTCCGGGCAAAGGACGCGGGCTGTAGGCCGAGGCGATGGTCCGGTCGCGACAGGCCTGGTTGTAGTCCAGGAAGATCCGCTCCCCGCGCTCTTCCTTCCACCAGGCCGTAGTCACCAGGTCCGGCATCCGGCGCTCGAGCTCGCGCGCCACCGCAATGACCCCATGGCGCACATCGAGGAACTCGAACTCCGGCTCCACGGGCGCGAACACGTGCACGCCCCGGTTTCCGGAGGTCTTGACGAACCCGGTCAACCCGGCCTCGGCCATGACCTCGCGCAGCGCGTGCGCCGCCGAGCGGACATCGGCAAAGTCGCGCCCCGGCTGCGGGTCCAGGTCCAGGCGCACCTCGTCGGGGCGGTCGACCAAGCCAGGGTCGGCACCCACCGTGACGGGCCAGGGATGCAGCGTGATGGTGTTCATCTGCACGGCCCACACGGCCGTGGCGACCTCGTCCGCGACCAGTTGTGGGTGCTTGCGTCCGGAGGGGTAGGTCATGACGACCGTGCGCACGTAGTCGGGCACCCCGCGCGGTGGGTTCTTGGAGTAGAACTCCTCCCCCTCGATCCCGGTCGGGAAGCGCTGCAAGGTGACTGGACGGCCGCCGATCCGCTCCAACAGGGCGGGCCCGACGTCGCGGATATAGGTCGCGAGCTCGAGCTTGGTGATCCCTTCGGCGGGCCACAGCACTCGATCCGGGCTCGAGATCCGCACCGAGCGCGAGCCGCCACCCGGGGTCGGGCACTCCACGTATGCATCCGCCATGCGCTCACTCTAAGCACGAGCCGGCGCGACCGATGCTTGCGTCCCTACGGGAATCCGGGCCCCAGTCAACGGGTTGTCGCACGCATGGACACTCCCGCAACGACTGACATCAGCCGGTATGCCGTCGCCCGCACCTCCGCGGAATGGCGCCAGCGGCTGTCCGACCTCGAATACCACGTGCTGCGCGAGTCGGGCACCGAACGGCCGTTCACGGGCGAATACACCGACACCACGACCGAAGGGGTGTACGCCTGCCGCGCCTGTGCAACGGAGCTCTTCACCAGCACCACGAAGTTCGAGTCGCATTGCGGCTGGCCGTCGTTCTACGCGCCACTGGCCGGCGACCGGGTCGAGTATCTCGCCGATGAGAGCATCCCAGGACGGCCGCGCGTGGAAGTCCGGTGCGCTGCCTGCGGATCTCACCTCGGGCACGTCTTCGAGGGAGAGGGCTACGGCACGCCCACCGACCAGCGTTACTGCATCAACTCGGTGTCGTTGACGTTGCGTCCGGCCGACTCCGCCTGAACCAGGGGCCTCGGGACCGTCGCATCTGGTCCTCTGGGCTTCTTCGCCTCTGGTCCCGACGGTCGTGTCCGAATCGCAATCGTCGTGTCCCGATCGCAACCTCCTCGGTAGCAACCCGTAAGGCTGCCTCGCCACTCTGGTCAAGCAAGCGGGGTCCATCCGGACCCATGACCAGGGAGACACTCATGTTCGGCCCGAGGCCCGGCTTGGCTACTCACTCATCGACATCCCGTTCGACGACGGTGCGCACCGTGGTGGCGATCGCCCTCCTCGGTGGATTGACGGCCTGCTCAGGCTCCGGGTCTGCCACCAGCTCGGCGGGCTCCCCAGCCAACGCCAACCCCGGTCTCGTGGCGCCTGCGGCTGACGCGCAAGCGGCTGCCAAGGAGGCCGCCGTGGGCTCGAAGTCCGGTACAGTCACGCTGCCGCTGGCCGGTCCGGCCCTGGTGCGCAAGGCCTCGCTCCAACTCGTGTCCGACACCGTGGATGGCACGGCGGCAAAGGCGCGGGCCCTGGTGCAGGGTCTCGGCGGCCGGGTCGTCTCCGAGGTGATCCGACAGGACCAGGCGGCCGGCTCTTCGACGACGACATCATCCTCGCCGGCCCGCTATGGCGGCGCCGAAATGACGCTCGCAGTGCCCGCGGCATCTCTGGACGCGGCTCTGGACGGGATCTCGGCCTTGGGCCAGGTGCGTGGCCGGTCCTCGACGAGCGAGGACGTCACGGCCACCCTAGCCGACACCGAGGGTCGCATTGCCACCGCCAAAGCAAGCATCGAACGGGTTCGCGCGCTGATGAGCCAGACCACGAATATCGCCCAGATCGTCGACCTCGAGGCCGCCCTCACCACTCGCGAGGCCGACCTCGAGTCACTCCAGCGGACCCTCAAGGCGCTCACGGACCAGGTGGCGATGTCCACGATCACCCTGACGATCTCGCCCGCCGCGGCCGTGGCGGCCGAGCCCGAGAACGGCTTCCTCGCCGGACTCGCCTCCGGGTGGAGGGCCTTCGTCGGCAGCGCCACGGCGGTTCTCACTCTGCTCGGGATGACCCTGCCCTTCCTCGTCCTCGCCGGAGTCATCGCCTGGGTCGTGCTGCGCGCGCGCCGCTGGCTACGCACGCGCCGTTCGATGCCCACGGCATCGACGGTCTCGCCCCTTTCGGCCACGCACGAGACCCAACCGGCATACCCGGGTGCTCCGGTAGCTCATCCGCGAATGCCGGCACCGGCACCGAGCGGGGCCGGGTCCGCAGGTGAGGCACCCGTTCCGGAGCACTCCTAGGAGTGGCCGGCCGATGCGATGACGACGGTGCCCACGAGGGTGACAACGACGCCGAGATATTGGATCCGGGCCAGCCGCTCGTGCAGCACCAACCACGCCAGCACGGTCGTCACCACGGGGTAGAGCGACCCGAGCACCGAGGCGATGCTCACCAAACCTGTGGACGAGGCCACTGCGAACAGGCCGTTGGCCACCAGGTCGGCGACTCCGACGAGCGCCAGCGCCGGCACCACCCTGCGGGTCACCCCGCCCAGCGACCGCGTGACGAGTGCGAGCACGGCATACGCGCTGACGCTCGTTGCCCGCATCCCCCAGAGCGTGTGGAGCACCGACACCCGCGATCCACGATCGATGGCGAAGAGAGTGAGGCCGAAGGCCACCGCGGCGACGCCCGCGAGTGCCACCGAGCGCCCCTTCGCTCCGCCCCCGAGCTCGGGGCCACTGGCCGCGACGACGCCGGCTCCTGCCAGGAGCATGCCGACCCATGCCCACCCGCTGGGCTGATCCCCGGTCAACACCCCCAGGACGACGGGCACAGCGGCACCGGTAGCCGCGATCGGGGCGACGACCCCCATGGTCCCGCTGGCGAGCGCGGCGTAGAAGGCCCACAAGCCGACCGCGCCGGTGACTCCCGCGCTGGCAGCCCACGGCAACCAACCGGCCCCAACGCCCGCCGGGCCCAGCCACAGCAGCACCGGGGTGAGCGCAAGCAGTCCAATCGTCTGGGACCAGGCGATGACCACGAGAGCGGGAAACCGGCGAGAGATCAACCCGGCCAGGAAATCGCTGCTGCCCCACACCACCGACGACAGCAGGGCGAGAACGGCAGACATGGGCGCCAGGCTAGCCGTTCCAGACCAGGGTCCTCCTGGCCGGCATGGCGACCCGGCATCGCGACCCGGCAGGCAGCCCATCAGGAGGAGCGCACCCGGAACCTCGGCAAGCGTTCCGGCGCGTCCACCCGGCACAGCGCCCTCCCCCGCATACTCTCGGAGAGTGCGTGGACGACCGATGCCCGGGGATGCAGCCGCCGACTTCGCGCGCGCACTCGCAGACCTGCGCGAGGCTCGGATGCGTCCCGAGGTGCGGATCACCGAGGTGCCCGCTCCGCAACGCATCGCCCCGTATGCCGTTGCCCTCACCGCCGAGGTCGTCGGGGCCGGCGGCGACGAGGAACTCTCCTCGGGTCGCTTCGTGCTGTTACACGACCCGTCCTGTCCAGAACCCTGGGAGGGCGCCTGGCGGGCGGTCACCTTCGCCCGGGCCGAGCTCGAGCCAGAGGTCGCCGGTGACCCGGCTCTGGGCGGAGTCGGCTGGTCGTGGCTCATCGACTCACTCGAGGATCGCGGCGTCGACTACTGCGCCGAGGCCGGCACCGTCACCCAGGTGGTGTCAGAGCGATTCGGCGGGTTGGCCGACCGGGTGACCACCGTCGAGTTGGAGGTCCGTGCCTCGTGGACCCCGCTGGACGCTCGCCTCGGGGAGCACTTTCTAGCGTGGTCAGATCTGCTGTGCCAGGTAGCAGGCCTCCCACCCTTGCCCGACGGCGTCGTCGCACTGCCAGGCCCGCGGCGGTGACTCCTTCCGCCCACCCCACTCACCCCGATGACCGGGCGCGCACCCGCGCACCCGAGGAGGGTCAGGACGCCCGGGCCCACGAGCCCGAGGACCGTCCCGAACGCCCTGCACCCACTCCCCTGCTGACTCCTGCGGATGGCATACCGGACGTCGTTGCCGACGAACGCACCCTGGTGGTTGCAGCGCAAGCGCTGGCTGATGGCACCGGGCCGGTGGCGATCGATGCCGAGCGAGCTTCCGGACATCGCTACGGCCAGCATGCCTACCTGGTCCAACTACGTCGCGAAGGCGCAGGCACCTGGCTCGTCGACCCGGTCGCCTGCCCCGACCTCGGCCCGATCGCCGAAGCCATCTCCGGGGTCGAGTGGGTGCTCCACGCCGCCACCCAGGACCTCCCGTGCCTACGTGAAGTGGGCCTACACCCCACTGCGCTGTTCGACACCGAGCTCGGTGCGCGGCTAGCCGGCCTGCCCCGGGTCGGGCTGGGAGCGTCGGTCGAGCACTACCTCGGGCTGTCGCTGGCCAAGGAACATTCGGCTGTCGACTGGTCCAAGCGGCCGCTGCCCGAGCCTTGGCTACGGTATGCCGCACTCGACGTCGAAGTCCTTGTCGAGTTGCGAGACCGTCTGGAAGCGGACCTGCAAGCCCAAGGCAAGCTGGACTGGGCGCGACAGGAGTTTGCGGCGCTGGTCGATTTCGCCGGACCGCCGGTGCGGGTCGACCCATGGCGTCGCACATCGGGCATGCACAAAGTCCGTCGCCGGCGCACTGTCGCGGTCGTGCGGGAGCTATGGCTCGCTCGTGATCGGATCGCCCAGCGGCGTGACATCTCTCCGGGCCGGGTGCTGCCGGACGCCGCCCTGATGGCGTTCGCGCTCGATCCGCCCAAGGATGCCTCGGCCATCGGGGCCTCGCCGCACTCGCGAGCTGCCGCACGCCACAGCAAGGCCTGGGTCGAGGCCATCCAGAAGGCCATGGCGGTCCCCGACTCGGCCTTGCCCCCGCTCACGCTGCCGAGCACCGGTCCACCCCCACCGCGCCTGTGGTCGGATCGCGATCCCGTCGCGGCCCGCCGGCTGGCCGATGCGCGTGCGGCGTTGGGCGATTTCGCGATCAGCCATGGCCTCCCTCTCGAGAATCTGCTCACCCCCGAGACCCTGCGCCGCGTCCTGTGGACGCCCCCGAGCGAGCCCTCGGAGGCCGCCTTCGCTGAGGCCCTCACGTCCCTCGGCGCTCGCCGGTGGCAGGTCGAGATCGTCGCCCCAGTGCTCGCGACCGTATGCCGTGACGAGGCGTGAGACGGGTCACCCGAGGCACGTGCGCGGGGTCGGTTACTGACGAGTAGCATTCGGACCGAGGACCGCTTTCGCGGCCCGGAACCGTCCTGCCCGAGGAGGCAACCGCATGCCCCGATCATTGCGTGAGGTCGTGTTCGTCGACGGAGTGCGCACCCCGTTCGGAAAGGCGGGCGACAAGGGCATCTACGCCCAGACGCGCGCCGACGACCTGGTCATCCGCTGCATCCGGGAGTTGCTGCGCCGTCACCCCGAGTTGCCCAAGGAACGCGTCGAGGAGGTCGCCATCGCGGCCACCACCCAGATCGGTGACCAGGGCTTAACCCTCGGGCGATTGGCCGCGCTGCTCTCCGGCCTGCCTCAGACCACCCCGGGATACTCCATCGACCGGATGTGCGCCGGGGCAATGACTGCCGTGACGACCGTCGCCTCATCGATCGGGGTCGGGGCCATCGACATCGCCATCGCCGGAGGCGTCGAGCACATGGGTCGTCACCCCATGGGCCAGGGCATCGACCCCAACCCACGCATCGTCTCCGAACGTATCGTCGACCAGTCCGCGCTGGTCATGGGCAAGACAGCAGAAAACCTGCACGACCGCTTCCCGCAGTTGACCAAGGCCCGGTCCGACGCCTATGCGCTGGGGTCGCAGCGCAAGCTCGCGGCGGCATACGAGGCCGGCAAGATCCAGCCCGACCTGGTGACCGTCGCCACCCGCAACGCTGCGGCCGGTTTCGGACTCGCGACCGCCGACGAGCCTCCTCGCCCGAGCACGACGCTGGCCGACCTGGAGGCGCTCAAGACGCCGTTCCGCTCCCACGGCAATGTCACCGCGGGCAACAGCGCAGGGCTCAACGACGGTGCCACCGCGTGCCTGCTCGCCTCCGAGGACGCCGCGGTCGCACTCGGTATGCCGGTCAAGATGCGCTTGGTCTCCTACTCCTTTGTCGGCGTCGAGCCGGAGGTCATGGGCATCGGTCCGGTCCCGGCCACCGAAAAGGCCCTGGCCAAAGCCGGCCTGAGCATCGAAGACATCGGGCTGTTCGAGCTCAACGAGGCATTCGCGGTGCAGGTGCTGGCCTTCCTCGATCACTTCGGCATCGCCGACGACGACCCGCGGGTCAACCAGTACGGCGGCGCTATCGCCACCGGCCACCCGCTGGCCTCCTCCGGGATCCGACTGATGACCCAGTTGGCTCGCCAATTCGAGGACAACCCTCAGGTGCGCTATGGCCTCACCTCGATGTGTATCGGCATCGGGATGGGCGGCACCGTCATCTGGGAGAACCCGCACCACGCCGACTACGTCCCCTCCGCACGGAAGGCCTGACGCATGACCACCACCGTCACCACCGCTGACCTCGTTGCGGCACTGCCGGACGAGGTCGTCACCAAGGCGCTCGTCCAGAACGTCCGCCTGCCCGGCAAGGCCGGGGTCATGGCCCTGGTCACCCTCGACAACGGGCACGACCACACCAAGCCCAACACCTTCGGCCCCGCCACCATGCTCGGTTTCCAGGCCGCCTTCGACACTCTCGCGCAGCGGGTCGCCCAGGGCGAGGTCCAGGCCGTCGGGATCACCGGAAAGCCGTTCATCTTCGCCGTCGGCGCCGACCTCACCGGCGTCGGCAAACTCACCCGTCGCGAGGAGGGCGAGGCAATCGCGCGAGCCGGCCACACGGCATACGCGACCCTCATGGACCTGCCGGTCCCGACCTTCGCCTTCGTCAACGGCGCGGCGATGGGCGGCGGCGTCGAGCTCGCGCTGGCCTGTGACTACCGCACGATGTCCGCAGGCGTCCCGGCAATCGCCTTGCCGGAATGCTTCCTGGGCCTGGTCCCCGGCTGGGGCGGCTGCTACTCGCTGCCCAACCTCATCGGGGTGCGCAATGCGCTGACGATGATCATCGAAAACCCCATGAACAACAACAAGATGCTCAAGGGCCCGCAGGCCTACGAGTTGGGGTTGGCCGATGTGCTGCTCGAGCCGGCCGACTTCCTCGAGGAGTCGATCGGGTGGGCTGCGAAGGTCATCGCGGGCGCGATCACCGTCACCCGCCCCGAGATCGACCGTGACGAAGCCACCTGGGAAGCCGCGATCGCAGCCTCAAAGGCCCTGGTGGACGCCAAGACCGGCGGCTTCGCCCCGGCGCCCTACCGCGCCCTGGAACTCATCTCCCAGTCCCGCACGGCCACCCGCGACGAGGGCTTCGCCGCCGAGGACGCGGTCCTCGGTGACCTGGTCATGAGCGACGAGCTGCGGGCCGGGCTCTACGCATTCGACCTGGTGCAACGGCGGGCCAAGCGCCCAGCCGGCGCGCCGGACCGGGCCCTGGCTCGGCCGGTGACCAAGGTCGGTGTCGTCGGCGCCGGGCTGATGGCCAGTCAGCTGGCGCTGCTGTTCATCCAGCGTCTCGAAGTGCCGGTCATCCTCACCGACCTCGACCAGGCCCGGGTCGACAAGGGTGTCGCGTATGTGCATGCCCAGCTCGACGGCCTGGCCAAGAAGGGCCGCCTCAACGGCGACCGGCTCGGCCGTTACAAGGGGCTCATTTCTGGCTCAACGAGCAAGGCGGGCTTCGCCGACGCCGACTTTGTCATCGAGGCCGTCTTCGAGGAGATGGGCGTCAAGAAGCAGGTCTTCGCCGAGGTCGAAGCGGTGGTCTCCGACACCTGCATCCTCGCGACGAACACCTCCAGCCTCTCCATTACCGAGATGGCTTCGCAGCTGGCCCACCCGGAGCGAGTCGTGGGTTTCCACTTCTTCAACCCGGTAGCGGTCATGCCGCTGTTGGAGATCATCCCGGGCGCGCAAACCGATGCGGCGGCCTTGGCAACCGGGTTCGCGGTGGGCAAGGCGTTGAAGAAGACCTGCATCCTGGTCAAGGACTCCCCCTCGTTCATCGTCAACCGGATGCTCGGGCGGTTCATGGGCGAGGTCGGGCGGATCGTCGACGAGGGCACCCCGGTGCCGGTGGCCGACAAGGGCTTTGCGGGGCTCACCCCGATGCCCCCGTTCGTCCTGCTCGGACTCGTGGGTCCGGCCATCGCCATGCACAACGGGCAGACTCTCGTGAAGGCATTCCCCGACCGCTTCTACAGCTCCAAGGGCTTGGAGGCCATGGTCGCCGCCGGCAAGCAGGCCTACTACATCTGGCCCGGTGGCGTGCCGCAGGTCGACCCCGAGGTCGAGGCGCTGCTGCCCAAGCCCGACAACCCGGTCGTGCTGACCGCCGCACAAGTCCGCGACGAGGTCCTCGCGGCGCTCGCCGACGAAGCCAAGCGGATGCTTGACGAGGGCGTCGCCCAGTCCCCCATGGACCTCGATCTGGCGATGATCACCGGCACCGGCTTCGCCTTCTGGAACGGCGGCATCACCCCGCTGCTGGATCGCACCGGGATCGCCGAGCGTGTCACCGGCTCGAGGTTCCTTCCCCCTGGAGTTGCGAGCGTGCCGCGCGGCTGACCGTCCTAACCCGCGAGGGGGTATGCCGTCCCGGTCCGGGTCACGGCATACCCCCTCTGGGGTGTCATTGTGGGGACGCGCTATCTCACGACGGATATACAGTGGGGACTATGCCAGAGGACTTCCGGGTGCGTATCGGCGCGCTCATCCGCGACGCACGTCGCCACAAGGGGCTGACCCAGGCGGAGCTCGCCAAGTCGCTGGCCACCAGTCAGAGTGCCGTCGCGCGGATCGAGCAGGGACAACAGAATCTCTCCCTGGAGATGCTCGCCCGCATCGGCGAGGCGCTGGATTCCGAGTTCGTCAGCGTCGGCCAGTCCGGCCCCCAACACCTGCGCATCGTCGGAGGCAAGGAACTCTCCGGGGAGATCACGGTCAAGAGCTCCAAGAACGCCGGCGTCGCCCTGCTGTGCGCGAGCCTGCTCAACCGCGGGCGCACGACGATCCGCGGGCTGGCCCGCATCGAGGAGGTCAACCGCATCCTCGAGGTCCTCACCTCCATCGGGGTGAAGACCCGGTGGCTTCCGGACAGCAACGATCTGGAGATCATCCCGCCGGCTGTGCTCGACCTCGACCGCATCGACGTCCAGGCGGCCCGGCGCACCCGCACGGTGATCATGTTCCTCGGTCCGTTGTTGCACGACCACCCGAGTTTCCGTCTCCCCTATGCCGGGGGCTGTGACCTCGGCACCCGCACGGTCGAGCCGCACATGTCCGCGCTGCGTCACCTCGGCCTCACCGTCGAGGCGACCCACGGGTTCTACGCCGCCACGAGCCGGCCGCACGTGGCTGGGCAACGCATCGTGCTCACCGAGCGGGGCGACACTGTCACCGAAAACACCCTGATGGCCGCAGCTCGGATCCCGGGGACCACCGAGATCCGCAACGCGAGCCCCAACTACATGGTCCAGGATCTGTGCTTCTTCCTGCAGACCCTCGGCGTCCGGATCGAGGGCATCGGCACGACGACCCTGCGGGTCACCGGTGTGCCCGAGATCGACCTGGACGTGGAGTTCGCCCCCAGTGAAGATCCCATCGAAGCGATGAGCCTGCTGGCGGCGGCCGTCGTCACGGGGTCCCGCATCACGATCCGCCGGGTGCCGATCGAGTTCATGGAGATCGAGATCGCGACGCTCGAGACGATGGGCATGCGCCTGGAGATCACGCCGGAATACTTCTCAGCCAACGGCAAGACCCGGCTCGTGGACCTCACGACCGTCCCTGGCCCCCTCCACGCCGCCCTCGACAAGATCCACCCGATGCCGTTTCCCGGCCTCAACATCGACAATCTGCCCTTCTTTGCGCTCATCGCGGCCACGGCCAACGGCACGACGATGATCCACGACTGGGTCTACGACAACCGTGCGATCTATCTCACCGAGCTCAGTCGGATCGGCGCCAAGGTGCAGTTGCTCGACCCACACCGGGTGCTCGTCGAGGGTCCGACCCGGTGGCGCGCTGCCGAGATGCAGTGTCCGCCGGCACTGCGCCCTGGCGTCGTCGTCTTGCTGGCCATGCTCGCGGCCCCAGGCACCTCGGTGCTGCGCAACGTCTACGTCATCAACCGCGGATACGAAGACCTCGCCGAGCGGCTCAACAAGCTCGGCGCCACGATCGACGTCTTCCGCGACAGCTGAGGCGTCGACAGCTGAGGTAGCGGCGTCAGAGGCCGCAGGGTCAGAGGCACAGATCGCCGGGCTGAGCCCCGGCGGAGCTCAGCGGTCGAGGTGCCGCGCCACCGCGTCGATGACCGGACCCAGCCCCGGCCGGCTCAGCACGATCGAGTAGTGATTCGTGTCGGGCACCTTGGTGACCCGCACCTCGTCCGGCACGTGAAGCAACTTGAGTCGCTCGGGGTCATAGAGCCCCTGGGGTTCGTCGAAGAGCCCACGCGGCGCCCACAGGAAGTCGATCGGCACATCCTGCTCGACCGCACGGCGCACGGCGCCGGCGAGGGCGGGGTGGAAGATCACGTCCTTGCCGTCGGCTCGGATCGCCGCGAGCACACACGAGCTCGCGTACTTCGTGGGGTCGGCTGCGCACGGGCGCACGTCGTGGTCGAGGTAGCGGCGCACCTGATCGGCGTCCGGTCCGCGCAGCAGCGGACCGACCGCTTGATGCTCCCCCACGAATTCCAGGTATGCCGTCGGGCTGTCGAACGTGCGCTCCAGCCGCTTCATGGCCGGACCCAAGACCACCCGCAAGGTCTGGTCGATATCGCTGTCGCCGAGGCCGGAGGGCACCGGAAAGTTGACTCCCCCATCGACCAACACCAGTCCACGGATCGCCTCGGGGTGCGTGGCGGCCAACAAGGCGCACACGGCAGCCCCCATCGAGTGACCGAGCAGGAGCGGCGGATGCGGCAGAGAAGACGCCAGGACGAACAGGTCCTGGACGTGCACGGCCAGGCCCAGCGGACCCGGGCCGATATGGCTGTCACCGCGCCCCCGCAGGTCGGGAGCCAGCAGCCGCACCGCGCCTGGACCGAAGCGCTCAGCGATCAGCTCGGCGAGTAGGGTCCAGTTCAGGCCGTTGCCTGTAATCCCGTGAACTGCGATGACGGTGGGCGCATCCGGCGCCGCCGTGCCGACCGTGAGGTCGTGGACGTGGAAACTCATGCCCGCATTCTGCCGATCACGTCTGCGGCGATCGCAGCGGGGGTCAGTCCGATCTCTTCGAGGACCTGGGCTCGCGATGCGTGGCCGAGGAAACGCTGCGGTATGCCGTAGCAGTGCACCCGCGCGGGAACGTTCGCCCGTTCCAGGGCGCGGGTGATCTGGCTGCCGACACCACCGACGGCCAGACCGTCCTCGATGACGACGACGGTCTCGGCGCTGCGTGCGAGGTCGGCGATGTCACTGCTCACCGGCAGGGCCCAACGGGGGTCGACGACCCGAGCTGCAAGGCCGGCCTTCCCCAGGCGCTCGGCGACGTCGAGGGCGGTGGCGGCCATCTCGCCGATGCCCACGATGAGCACGGATGGATCGCCCGACGAAGGCTCGGACAGCACGTCGACAGCGCCCTGGCGGCGCACGGCGGCCATCGGTGCGGGTGGGTTCTGCTTGGAGAACCGGATGACCGTGGGTCCGTCGGTGACCTCCACAGCCTCGTCGAGGAGCCGGGTGAGTTCCGGGGCGTCACGCGGAGCGCAGACCCGGACCCCGGGCATGATGCCCGAGATCACCAGATCCCACATCCCGTTGTGGGACGCGCCGTCGGTGCCGGTCACACCGGCTCGGTCGAGGACCACGGTGACCCCCGCACCGTGCAGGGCGCAGTCCATCAGGAGTTGGTCGAAGGCGCGGTTGAGGAAGGTCGCGTAGACGCAGACCACGGGATGCAGGCCGGCATACGCGAGCCCCGCCGCCATGGTGAGTGCGTGTTGCTCGGCAATTCCGACGTCGAACACCCGCTCGGGGAACTCCTGGGCAAACGACTCCAGACCCACCGGGATGAGCATGGCGGCCGTGACGGCGACGACGTCCTGGCGTCGGCGAGCCACGGCGACGATCGCGTCGGCGAACTCGTCGGTCCAGATGCGGCCCTTGACCTGCAGCGGGAGGCCGGTCTCCGGGTTGATCTTGTCGACTGCGTGAAAGCGATCAGCCTCATTGGCGCGGGCGTGGTGATAGCCCTTGCCCTTCTTGGTGATGACGTGGACGATCACCGGGCCACCGAAGGACCGCGCCTTGCGCAATGCCGATTCGACGGCCGCGATGTCGTGCCCGTCCACCGGCCCGAGGTACTTCAAGCCCAGGTCCTCGAACAGCCCCTGGGGGGCGACCATGTCCTTGAGGCCCTTCTTCATCCCGTGCATCGCCCCGTAGACCGCTCCCCCGATCACTGGGGTCCGCGAGAGCGCCACGCGCCCCCAGTCCAGGACGTTTTCGTAGCCGCGCGTGGTCCGCAGCGTCGCGAGATGGTCGGCCAACCCGCCCTTGGTCGGGGCGTAGGAGCGGGCATTGTCGTTGACGACGACCACGAGCGGGAGGTCCTTCTCGATGGCGATGTTGTTCATCGCCTCCCAGGCCATCCCCCCGGTGAGTGCCCCGTCGCCGATCACCGCGACGGTATGCCGGTCGAGCTCACCGCGCACCAAGCGCGCCTTAGCGATGCCGTCGGCCCAGGACAACGCCGTCGACGCGTGGGAGTTCTCGACGACGTCATGCTCGGACTCGGCCCGGCTCGGGTATCCGGACAAGCCTCCGGCCGCCCGCAGCGACGAAAAGTCGTGCCGCCCGGTGAGCAGCTTGTGCACATAGGACTGGTGCCCCGTGTCGAAGACGAGGGTGTCGTGCGGCGAGCTGAACACCCGGTGCAGGGCAATGGTCAACTCGACGACGCCAAGGTTGGGCCCGAGGTGTCCACCGGTGCGCGACACCGAGGTGATGAGGAAATCCCGGATCTCGGCAGCCAAGGCGGGCAGCTGTGCCGGATCGAGGGCCTGCACGTCGAAGGGGCCGTGGATGGACTCGAGCAATGCCACGCTGCAGCTTCCCTCCACGCCTGTACGGATTCCTCCCGAGTCTAGTTCACCCTCCGGTAACCAGCGCCGACGCGCCGGTCACCAGAGGGACCTGAGCTGCTCGACGGAGCCGGCGTTAGACGTCGGGGGTGAGCATGGCCTGCACGAAGACCGAGATGATCTCATCCGGAGTGATCGCCTGGTAGGCGTGGCCGGAGGAAGCCTCCGCGATCGCCCGCAGCGACTCCATGTCGGCCTCCGGACCCACGCCGACGAGGATGACCGCATCGGCTTGGTCGGATCCTTCATCTGGCGCAGCTGTGCCAGCAGATCCGCCAGCGAACGGCTGTAGGGGTCCTCGTTCTTGCCATCGGTGAGCAGCACCAGCGCGTTGACTCGGGTCTGATCATGTTGTGCCAACAGAGCCTTGTAGGCGTCGAATACCGTGTCGTAGAGACCGGTGCCGCCCGCCGGGCGAGCCGCAATCCGTTGGAACCCCTCGCCCAGCAACTCACCCTGAGCCCGACCGCCGACCTTCTCGGTGACACTGCGCATCGGCACGACCTCGAGCCAATCCTGGTTGACCCCGCCGGGGCGGTAACCGAACTGCC
>Ga0116179_1001634_pt1 | contig 16707 bp, 14 predicted proteins | sample AD_UKC071_MetaG_FD_89751 | JGI IMG/M metagenome (GOLD analysis project Ga0116179, IMG submission 89751) | Active sludge microbial communities of municipal wastewater-treating anaerobic digesters from USA - AD_UKC071_MetaG | ecosystem: Engineered > Bioreactor > Anaerobic > Digestate | place: USA...
GCCAACCAGGGGCTCGGCTCGGCGCTCGCGATCCTGCTGCTCGTGCTCGTGCTGCCCTCGATGATCATCAACGTCCGCCGATTCCGTGAGGACCGCAGCCGATGAGCGATCTCACCCTCGTGCGCCCCAAGAAGACCGTCGCGCAGCGGATCCTCGGCGTCTTCAGCTCCAGCATCGTCAACATCGTGCTGCTCATCGTCGCGGTCTTCTGGCTGGTGCCCACCGTCGGCCTGTTCATCACCTCGCTGCGCACCGCCGGCGACATCGCGGCGACCGGCTGGTGGACGGTGTTCACCGCGCCGGCGCAGCTCACGGTCGAGAATTACACGAACCTGCTGTCGAACACGACGATCACCGGCTCGTTCCTGAACACCATCGTGATCGCGGTGCCCACCACGATCCTCGTCGTGATGATCGGCGCGATCGCCGCGTACGGCTTCGCGTTCCTGCAGTTTCCGGGTCGCGACTGGCTGCTGATCGTCGTGATCATCCTGCTCGCGGTGCCGCTGCAGGTCGCCCTGATCCCGCTCGCCCGGCTGTTCGGGGCGATCGGCATCTTCGGCAGCGTGCTCGGCGTCATCCTCTTCCACACCGCGTTCGGGCTGCCGTTCGCGATCTTCCTGCTGCGCAACTTCTTCACGCAGGTGCCGACCGAGCTGCTCGAGGCCGCCCGCATCGACGGCGCCGGCGACTGGCGGATCTTCTTCCGGGTCATCCTGCCGCTGGGCCTGCCGGCGATCGCCTCGCTCGCGATCTTCCAGTTCCTGTGGACGTGGAACGATATGCTCGTCGCCCTCATCTTCACGAACTCCGAATCGCAGCCGCTGACGGTCGCGATCCAGTCCCAGCTGCGGCAGTACGGCGCGAACCTCGACGTGCTCTCGACGGGCGCCTTCGTGTCGATGATCGTGCCGCTGATCGTCTTCTTCGCGTTCCAGCGCTACTTCGTGCAGGCGCTGCTGGCGGGATCGCAGAAGTAGCCCAGCTCGGGGGTCGGGGGTCGGGGGTGCGCCGCGGCGCTCCGCAGCGACGAGCGATGTGGATGCCGCGGCCGACGCTCAGCGCACGCTGCAGCCGAGCCGGAGGAGCGACGCCTCCATCGCTTCGATCTCGAAGCGCTGCACCTCGCCCATCGCGGCGGCGACCGCGAGGACGCGGGGCTCGGAGCCGAGCTCGAGGATGGCATCCACCATCTCGACACCGCCCACGTGGTGCCGGATCATGAGCTCGAGGAACAGGCAGTCGGCTTCGGTGCCGGTGGCGGCGGCCAGCGCCGCGAGCGCCTCCGGACTCGCCATGCCCATGGCCGCCTCGAGCTCGGCGGTGCTCGGCGCCGACTCGGCGGAGTGCCCGGCCCCCGGGGCATCGCCGCCAGTCTCGTGATCTGCGCCGGCCTCGTGATCGCCACCGGTCTCGTGATCGGCGCCGCCGTGCCCCATCCAGGCCATCAGCGGCTCACCGCGCTGCGGCAGGCCCCAGGCGACGAGCCACGAGTACATCTCGCCGATCTGCGCCGACTGCGAGGTCGCCATGTCGTAGGCCATCATGCGAATCTCGGGGTCGTCGGTCTTGCGGTGGATCTCCATCGCCATGTCGACGGCCTGCGCGTGGTGCAGCTGCATGTCGCGCGCGAAGCCGGCCTCGGCGCTGTGCGTGTCAGGGCTCTTCGGTGCGTCCTGGGCGGCGCCGAAGGCGCTGAACCGGCCGAGCGCGAATGCCAGCACGGCGGCAGCCAGCACGGCAAGGGCCGGCAGCAGCCAGCGCGGCGCGCGGCGCGGGGCTGCGGCATCCGCCCGCGCGTTCAACGCCGGCCCGGCCCGTCGATCGCGCCGGTGCAGGCCGAGGTGGGCTCGGGCACGTGCTGGTTGCGCCAGTACTCCTCGAGGAACTCCTCGATGCGCGGGTCGGCGACCGAGTCGAGCTTGAGCTGCGCGTTCCACGCGCTGAGCGCGAGCGGGGTGTCTTGGCCCTCGAACGGCGAGAGCACGATGTAGGTGGAGGGGAGCTTGGCCTGCAGCGCCGCGAGCGCCGCGTCGTCGACGCGGGCCGCGTCGTAGGTGACCCACACGGCGCCGTGCTCCTGGGAGTGCACCGCGAGCTCGTTCTCCTGTGGCTCGGTGTAGACGCCGCAGTTGAGCCACGCGTTGAAGTGGTCGCCGCCGGCAGCCGGGGTCTGCGGGTAGTCGACGCGTTCGGTGACGTGCTGATTGCCGTTGTCGAAGGTCTCGACGCCCTCGATCTGGGTGCCGGTGCCGCCGATGTCGTAGCTGGCCGCCGGCGGCGCCTTCGGGGCCAGGGCGAACGAGGCGATCAGGGTGCCGACGATGGCGGCCGCGACGACCGAGCCGCCCGCCCACCAGGCGATCCTGCGCCGACGGTTCGCGGTGTGCTGACGGGCCTGCTGGGTGCGGCGGGCGTCCTGCTCGGCGGCGCTGCGCCGCGCCGCCTGCGCGTCGAGCTCGGCCTGCCTGGCCGGGTTGCCGCTTCGGCCGCCTCGAGCATTCGGGCCGTCTGCCGGGCGCTTGGCGTTCGGCTGTGCGGGGTCTGGCTGTGTCGGGGTCATGGGAGTGATCTCGGCTGGGCGCGTCGGAGCCGACGCGGATGGGTTCGAGTGCGCCGGGCGAAATGCCGGCACAGGCGACCAAGCCTAGGCGGGCGCAATGGGAACGCGGTGGGAGCGGGCGGCGCGTGCCGCCGCCCGCCCGCCTGGTTCGGCGCAGGCGGCGGCGGTAGAATCGTCGAACTCTCGCGCTCGATTCGCTTCGATGCACTCGTTCCGATGCGACCGCCGGGTCGCTGCTCTCGTTAGGCCACTGTGACCCCCACCCCGCCCACACCATCGAATCCGCCTGCCGAGGGGGAGCCGGACGCGCGCACGCACGCACGCGCCGACGCCGAGCACAGCGACACCGACCACAGCGACACCGATCGCACCGGCGCCGAGCACAGCGACCCGTCGTCGCCGACCGGCGCCATCCGCACCCTCGGCCCGAACCCCGCCACCGCGCCCATCGTGCTGCACCCCGGCGACAGCATCACGCGGCGCAGGCGAATCCTCTACATCCTGGTGCTCGGGGCGCTCACCGCCCTCGGCCCGTTCACGATCGACCTCTACCTGCCTGCGTTCCCGATCCTGGAGCACGACTTCAACACGACCGCCTCGGCGATCCAGCTGACGCTCACGGGAACGATGATCGGCTTCGGGCTGGGCCAGCTCGTCGTGGGGCCCTGGAGCGACAAGGTCGGACGCAGGATTCCGCTGCTGACGACCACCAGCGTCCACATCATCGCCAGCGTCGCGGCGGCCGTCGCGCCCACCCTCGAGCTGCTGGCGGCGGCCCGAGTGCTGCAGGGCGCCGGCGCTGCCGCGGGCGGCGTGGTCGCGGTCGCGATCGTGCGCGACCTGTTCGGCGGCAAGCCGCTCGTGCTCATGCTCTCGCGACTCGCCCTCGTCTCGGGCGTCGCGCCCGTGATCGCGCCGCTGATCGGCTCCGGGCTGCTGCTCATCACCGACTGGCGCGGCATCTTCCTGGTGCTCGCCATCTACGGCGCCGTGATGCTCAGCTGCGCGATCTTCCTGGTGCCCGAGACGCTCCCGGTGGCGCGACGGCAGGAGCGGGGCTCGACCACGGTGCTGCAGCGCTACCGCAACGTGCTCGGCGACCGCGTGTTTCTCGGACTCATCGTGATCGGGTCGATGACGTTCAGCGGCCTCTTCTCGTACCTCTCGGCGTCGTCGTTCCTGTTTCAGGAGACGTACGGCTTCGACGCGCAGCTGTACGGCGTGCTGTTCGCCGTGAACTCGCTCGGCGTCGTGCTCGGCGTGCAGATCGCGTCGCGGCTGGCCGCGCGCTTCGGCCCGCAGTGGGTGATGGCATTCTCGACCGCGGGCCTGTTCGTGTTCGGGTCGATGATCTACGTGTTCGCCGTGCTCGATCTGGGGCTCTGGGGCACGCTGATCCCGCTGTTCCTGTTCATCACCAGCTGCGGCTTCACCTTCCCGTGCGTGCAGGTGCTCGCGCTCGACCGCCACGGCCGCGAGGCCGGCACGGCCGCCTCGCTGATCGGCGCCGCGAACTTCTCGATCGCCGGGCTCGTCTCGCCCGTGGTCGGCCTGGTCTCGCACGGGGGCATCACCGCCGCGACGATGTCGATCGTGATGGTCGGCTGCTCGGCGATCGGCGTGCTCGCGCTCTGGCTGGTGGTGCGGCCGCGGACGATCGGGCAGCTCGCGCCATAGGGCGGGCGCGACGTGCGGGGCGCGCGAGGGCGATGGGCCGGGATAGGCAGATGACAGGGCTGGGGGATGCCGCGGCGCGGCGACGCTCGTCCGGGCCCACGATGCGCATGCCGCGGCACGCGGCCCACGGGCAGCCGCCGCCGGCTCGCTAGGCTGACCCCATGAGCGATCTGGGCGTGCAGGCAGACCCGAACTCCGGCGCGGACGGTGCCGCCGACCCGGAGCTCGCGCGGCTGCGGGCCGAGGCGGCACACGCCGAGGCAGAGCTCGCGGCCGCACGCGCCGCGGCGGCGCTCGCCGAGGCGCAGGCGCGCCTCGCCGCCGCCGAGGCGCGGGCCCACGCAGCCACGAGCGCGGCCGCGCAGGCGCAGGCCGGCGTCGGAGGCGAGCCCGCCGACGGCGATACGTCCGCAGCTCCCGCGCAGGCCACTGCCGATCCCGCGCCCGTTCCCGCCGTCTCGGCCTCGGCCTCGGCCCCAGCCCCGGCTTCGGCTCCAGCTCCCGCGCCCGGCGCTCCAGCGCCCGCTTCCGGTGACCCAGCGCCGGCCACCGCGCCACCGGCCACCGCCGGCGAGCCCGCCGCGCCACTGTCTGACGAGCAGGTCGCGGCCGTGGTGGCCGGCTACGCGTTCGAGGGCGAGACGCTGGACGTCGGCGCCCTCGTCAACGGCGACCCGCTGCCCGGCGCCCAGGTGCGCATCCCGCTCGCCATGATGAACCGGCATGGCCTCGTCGCCGGCGCGACGGGCACGGGCAAGACCCGCACGCTGCAGGGGCTCGCGGAGCAGCTGGCTGACAAGGGCGTGCCGGTGTTCGCCGCCGACATGAAGGGCGATCTCTCGGGCGTCGCCACGCCCGGCGAGGCGAACGAGAAGCTGCGCGCGCGCACCCGGGCGATCGGGCAGGAATGGCAGCCCGAGGCATCCGTCACCGAGTTCTTCGCGCTCGGCGGCATCGGCAGGGGCGTGCCGGTCCGGGCAACGGTGAGCGGCTTCGGGCCGCTGCTGCTTTCGAAGGTGCTGGGGCTGAACGCGACGCAGGAGTCGAGCCTCGGGCTCGTCTTCCACTACGCCGACCGCGAGGGGCTCGCGCTCGTCGATCTCAGCGACCTGCGCGCGGTGCTCACCTACCTCAGCAGCGCCGACGGCCGCGCCGAGCTCGAGGGGCTCGGCGGGCTGTCGAAGGCGACCGTCGGCGTGATCCTGCGGCAGCTCATCACCTTCGCCGACGAGGGCGCCGACGCGTTCTTCGGCGAACCAGAGATCGAGGTGGCCGACTTCCTGCGCGTCGCCCCCGACGGGCGTGGGATCATCAGCCTGCTCGAGCTGCCCGGCGTCGCCGACCGCCCGGCGCTGTTCTCGACGTTTCTGATGTGGCTGCTCGCCGAGCTGTTCGAGACCCTGCCCGAGGTCGGCGACCTCGACAAGCCCAAGCTCGTGTTCTTCTTCGACGAGGCGCACCTGCTGTTCAAGGACGCCTCGAAGGCGTTCCTCGCCGCCATCACCCAGACGGTGCGGCTGATCCGCTCGAAGGGCGTGGGCGTGTTCTTCGTCACCCAGACGCCCAAGGACGTGCCGGGCGACGTGCTCGCGCAGCTCGGCTCGCGGGTGCAGCACGCGCTGCGCGCGTTCACCCCCGATGACGCGAAGGCGCTGCGGGCCACGGTGGGCACGTACCCGCGAAGCGGCTACGAGCTCGAGCAGGTGCTGCAGCAGCTGGGCACCGGCGAGGCGATCGTCACCGTGATGAGCGAGAAGGGCGCCCCGACCCCCGTCGCCTGGACCCGCATGCGCGCGCCCCAGGGCCTCATGTCGCCCACGCCCGACGCGCAGATCGAGGCAGCGGTCACGGCATCGACCCTGCTGCCGCGATACGGGACGGCGATCGACCGCGAGTCGGCGCGCGAGATCCTGACCGCGCGCATGAACGCGGCGGCCGCCGCGGCCGAGGCGGAGGAGGCCGCCCTTGCGCAGGCGAAGATCGACGCCGAGCTGGCGAAGCAGCGCGCCGCGATCGACAAGCAGCAGGCGGCCGCCGAGAAGAAGGCGCAGGCCGAGTACGCGCGGCTGCTGAAGAAGACCCAGGGCACCTCGCGCACCAGCTCGTCTCGCCGCACCACGCGCTCGCCCCTGGAGCAGGTGCTCGGCTCGCGCAGCACGCAGACGCTGCTCGACGGCGTGATCCGCGGCCTGTTCGGCAACGGGCGGCGCTGAGCGCGTGATCACGAGGGTCGCGTCGCTAGGCGATGCGCCCCTCGTGGATCCTGATCGTGCGGTCGACGAGCCCCTCGGGCACGCTCGCATGCGAGATCAGCACGATCGCGCGGTCGTCGTCGATCGCGGCGAGCATGTCGTGCAGGAGGGCATCGGATGCCTCCGCATCCACCCCCGCGGTGGGCTCGTCGAGCACCAGCACCGCGAAGTCGGCCAGCAGCGCGCGGGCGAGCGCGATGCGCTGCGCCTGCCCGCCCGAGACGAGCGCGCCGCGCTCGCCGACGCGGGCGTCGAGGCCGCCGCGGGCCTCGAGCCATTCGCCGAGGCCGACGCGCTGCAGCACCGCGGCGAGCTCGTCGTCGGTGGCGTCGTCGCGCGCGAAGAGCAGGTTCTGCCGGATGTCTTCGTCGAAGAGCATCGGATGCTGCTGGCAGAGGCCGACGGTGCGTCGCACCTGCGCGCCGGCGATGCCCGGACCATCGGCCGCCTGGCTCGGGTGCGCGGTCACGCTGCGCCCGCCGATGGCATAGGTGCCGGTGCAGTCGAGGAACCGCACCAGCACGTGCGCCAGGGTCGACTTGCCGGATCCGCTCGAGCCGACCACGAGCAGCCGTTCGCCGGCGTGGATGTCGAGATCGACGTCACGCAGCGCGTCGGAGGCGCTGCCCGGCCACCGCGCCGACACCCCGCGGAGCGTGATGCCGGAGCCGAGCGGCGGGGCCGGCGTCCGGTCGTCGGCGGCGTCCGGTGTCTCGGCCTCGCGCACCAGCCCCGCCGGAAGCCGCTCGGGCAGCGCGTCGGCGATGCGCTCGGCGCTCGCGCGCACCTGGCGCCATGATGCCGCGGCCAGGGGCACGGTGCCGAACACCTCGAAGATTGCCATCGGCAGCAGCACGGCGACCGCGAACCACGGCGCGGCGAGCTCGCCGGCGGTCACGAGCGGGGCGGTGACGGCGATGGCGCCGATGGAGGCGGCCCCCGCGAGCACCGACACCACCGCCGAGGTGGCGCCCTGCGCGATCACCCGGCGGCGCATCACGGTGCTGAGGGCGGCGTCGGCGTCGGCGATGCGCGCGCGGGCCTCGGGCTCGGCGCCGAACGCGAGCAACACGTCGAGGCTGCCCAGGTAGTCGACCACCGCGTCGGCCAGGCGGGCGCGCGCCGGCGCGATGCCGCGCTCGGCGCGCGCGCCGAGCGCCCAGCCCCACGCCACGGCGGCGAGGGTGGCGAGGGCGAGGCATCCCGCGAGCACGAGGGCGGCCGCCCACGAGACGAAGCACATGAAGACGATGGATGCCGCGGCGACCAGCCCCGAGACGAACAGCGGCTGCACGACCCGGAGGGGCAGGTTCTGCAGCTCGTCGACGTCGTCGACCATCGACGCGAGCACCGACCCGCGGCGCGTGCGGGTGAGGCCGTCGGGTGCGAGCGGCACGAGCCGCCGCACCATGTCGGCGCGGGTGGTCGCGAGCTGGCGCAGGGCGGCGTCGTGCCCGGCGAGGCGCTCGACGTAGCGGAACACCGCGCGGGTCAGCGCGAACAGCCGCACCCCGACGACCGCGATCGAGAGGTACATCAGGGCGGGCTGCTCGGCCGCGCGCACGATGAGCCACGCGCTGACGGCGAGGAGCGCGACCGCGGAGGCCGCGGAGGCGAAGCCCGAGAGGGCGCCAGGGAGGAAGCGCCGGGCGGGCGGCTGAGCGCTGCGCAGCACGCGGGCGGTGGGGGAGGAGCCGCCGCCGGGTGTGCGCACCGGTGCGGGTGCGGCGGTGCGGGTCATGCGCCGGCTCCTTCCGGGGCGCCGATCCGGATGATCTGATCGGCGATCTCGCGCGCGCTCCGGCGGTGCGAGACGAGCAGCACGGTGGCGCCCGCGTCGGCGAGGCCGCGGATGGCGGACCACAGGGCGGCCTCGGTGGTGGCATCGAGCGCGCTGCTGGGTTCGTCGAGGGCGAGCACGCGGGCGCGGCCGGCGAGGAGGCGGTGGATCGCGCGCGCCACGGCGACCCGCTGGGCCTGGCCGCCTGAGAGCCCCGCGCCCTGCACCCCGAGCTCGAGGCTCGGGTCGAGGTGCGCCGCCTGGGCGAGCTCGAGGGCGCGGACGATGCGCGACTGCGCGGACTCGGGCGCGGGTGCGGGTGCGATCGCGGGTACGGGTGCGGACTCCGGTGCAGGTGCAGGTGCAGGTGCAGGTGCAGGTGCGGCCGCGGTCCCGGCTGAGGAAGCGGCCCCGGGGAGCGCCGCGGGCTCGCCGAGCGTGACGTTCGCGGCGATGGTGCCGGCGATCAGCCCGGGGCGCTGGCCCGCCCACGCGAGCCAGTCGGGCGCGTGGAGGGTTCGGATGTCGCGGATCTGGCTCGTGGTGGTGGCGCCGCAGCCATCGCCGGGGGTGGTGGGTGTGGCGGTGTGCGCGCTGTCGGCGGCGGCGGCGGTGCTGCGGCGGTGCGCACTGTCGGTGCTGTCGGCGTGGTCGGCTCCGAGCGTCGCCGAGCCTTCGAACTCGGCGACGCCGCGCAGCGCAGCGAGCAGGCTCGACTTGCCCGCGCCGCTGGCGCCCTCGATGAGCGTGACCGTGCCGGGGGCCGCGGCGAACGAGATCGCCGGATGCTCGGGAGCCGGCACGACGCTGTCGCCGACCCGCACGCGCAGCCCGCGGATGCGGAGCGATTCGCCGGAGGGGGCGCCGGCCGTCGCGCGCGGCGCGGTCGTGCCCTCGGGCTCCGCTGGCCTCGACTCCGCCGGAATCGCCGCCGCGGGGAGCGCCGCCGCGGCATCCAGCACCGCGAAGATGTCGTCGGTTGCGGCGACGCCCTCGGCCGCGGCGTGGAACTGCACGCCCACCTGCCGCAGGGGGAGGTATGCCTCCGGCGCCAGCAGGAGCACGAACAGGCCCACCATGAGCGTGATCGTGCCATCGAGCAGGCGGAAGCCGATCGAGACCGCGATGAGTGCGACCGCGATGCTGGCGAGGAACTCGAGGGCGAAGCCGGAGAGGAACGAGACGCGCAGCACCCGCATGGTCTCGTGCCGGTACTCGCCGGTCACGCGCTCGATGCTTGCGACGGCACGGCGCTCGCGGCCGTAGAGCTTGAGCGTGCCGAGCCCCTCGACCGTGTCGGAGAAGCGCGCGGCGAGGCGGTGCAGGGTCTGCCACTGCGTGCGCTGCACCGCTCGGGTGGCGAGGCCGATGAGCACCATGAAGATCGGGATGAGCGGCAGGGTGAGCACCACGGTGAGCCCGCTCAGCCAGTCCTGCCACGCCATCACGATGAGGATCGCGGGGGTCGCGATCGCCGCCAGCACGAGCTGCGGGAGGTAACGGCCGAAGTAGGCGTCGAGCGCGTCGAGGCCGTGGCCCGCGGTGACGGCGAGGCTCGCGGTGTTGTGTCGCGCGAGCCACGCGGGCCCGAGCGCACGAACGGCGTCGACGAGCGCTCCGCGCAGCTGCGCCGAGACGCGCGCGGATGCCTGGGCCGATGCCCACTCGGACGCCCAGAGCAGCGCGCCACGGGCGAGGACGACGCCGAGGAGCGCCGCGGCGATGCGAGCGATCTCGTCGACGGGGGCGCCCTCGATCACGCGGACGATCGCGAGCGTGAGCAGCCAAGCGAAGGCGATGATCACGATCGTCTGGGCCGCGCCGATCAGCGCGGAGACGGCGAAGAACCCGCGGGCGGCACCCGCGTATCGCAGCAGTCGCGGGTCGACGGGCCGCGCCCGCGCCGTCCGGCCGACGTCAGCGCCGTCCGCCGGGGCCGGTTGGGTCGCTGCAGCTGTGGCTGGTCCCGCGCCCACACCCGTTGTGGGCGACGGTTCCGTGGCGGCTGTCACGCCGCGGCGGGCTCCGCCACCGCGTCGGACACCGCTTCGATGGATTCCCGGCGCACGCGCTTGCGGAACACCCAGTACGTCCAGCCCTGGTACAGCAGGATCAGCGGCAGGAAGATCAGCGCGGTCCAGCTCATGATCTCGAGCGTGTACTGCGAGCTCGACGCGTTCGCGACCGTCAGGCTGAACGCCGGATCGGTGGTGGAGGGCAGCACGGCCGGGAACAGCGCGACGAACAGGGTTGCCACGGCGGCCGCGACGGTCGCGGCGCCGAAGGTGAAGGCGATGCCCTCGCGGCCGCGCAGGTTCGCGAGCACCGAGCCGATGAGGAGCACTGCGGCGAGCGCGGCGAGCAGCAGCACGGCGACGGAGAAGTGCTCGAGCACGGTCCAGAGCAGGAAGCCGGCCGCGACGACGATGGTGACCACGCCGGCCTTGGTCGCGAGCTTCTGCGCGTCGCGGCGAAGCACGCCGTCGGTCTTCAGCGCGACGAACGTGGCGCCGTGCGTGAAGAAGAGCACGAGCGTGGTGAGGCCGCCCAGGAGCCCGTACGGGTTCAGCAGCGTCAGCAGGTTGCCGGTGTAGTTGTGGTCGGCGTCGAGCGGCACGCCCTGGATGATGTTGGCGAACGCGACGCCCCAGAGGAACGCGGGCACCGCCGAGCCGATGATGATCATCCGATCGAAGCGGCGCTTCCACTCGTGCTCGGGGCGCTGGTGGCGGTACTCGAACGAGACGCCGCGCACGATGAGTGCGAGGAGGATGAGCAGCAGGGGCAGGTAGAAGCCGCTGAACAGCGACGCGTACCACTCCGGGAATGCCGCGAACAGGCAGGCGCCCGCGACGATCACCCAGGTCTCATTGAGGTCCCACACGGGGCCGATGGTGTTGATGATCTGGCGGCGCGCCACATCGTCCTTGCCGAGGAACGGCAGCGACATCCCGACGCCGAAGTCGAAGCCCTCGAGTACGAAGTACCCGATGAACAGGAAGGCGACGATCCAGAACCAGAGAACGGCGAGGTCCATGACGGGTCTCCTAGTAGACGGTCGAGCTCAGGGTCGGCTTGTCGTCCGACACCTGCTCGGTGGTATCGGGGCCCTTGTGCACGGCACGGAGGATGAGCTTGAACTCGACCACGGCGAGGATCGCGTAGATGAGGGTGAAGGCGATGAGCGAGATCAGCACCTCGTATGCGGGCACGCCCGGCGAGACGCCGTCCTCGGTGCGCATGAGGCTGAACACGATCCAGGGCTGGCGGCCCATCTCGGTGAAGATCCAGCCGACCGTGATCGCCATGATGCTGAGCGGGTACGACCAGATCGCGACCTTCCACATCCACTTGGCGGGCAGGCGCTTGGCCTTCTTGCGGGTCACCCACAGGCCGACCAGCGCGATGAGCGCGTGCAGCATGCCGAGGCCGATCATCCAGCGGAACGCCCAGTACGTGATCCACACGATCGGCATGTAGTCGCCGGGGCCCCACAGCTCGGTGTACTGAGCCTGCAGGTCGTTGAGGCCCTCCACGCAGCCGTCGAAGGTGTGGGTGGACAGGAACGAGAGCAGGTACGGCACGCGCACCGAGAACAGGTCGCTGGTGCCGTCAGGGGTGCCGATGGTGAAGATCGAGAAGGATGCGTCGGCCCCGCACGCGGTCGTGAACAGCGCCTCGGCCGCGGCCATCTTCATCGGCTGCGTGTCGACCATGACGAGGCCGAGCTGGTCGCCGGTGAGGACGGTGGCGGCGGCCGAGCCGAGCATGAACCACAGCCCGTAGCGGAGGGCGGTCTGCATCGTGTCGGTGTGCTGTCCGCGCACGAGGTGCCAGGCCGCGACGGCGATGATGACGCCCGCCGTGAACATGAACGCGGAGGCGATGGTGTGGGGGAACGCAGCGAGCGAGACGGGGTTCGCCAGCAGCTCCCAGATGTTCGTGAGCTCGGCCCGGCCCCGCTCCTCGTTGAGCTGGTACGCGATCGGGTTCTGCATGAACGCGTTCGCGGCGAGGATGAAGTAGGCCGAGAGGATCGAGCCGATCGCCGTCGCCCAGATGGTCGCGAGGTGCAGGCGCGGCGAGAGCTTGTCCCAGCCGAAGATCCACAGCCCGATGAAGGTCGCCTCGAAGAAGAAGGCGAGCAGGCCCTCCATGGCCAGCGGCGCGCCGAACACGTCGCCGACGAATCGCGAGTAGTCCGACCAGTTCATCCCGAACTGGAACTCCTGGACGATGCCCGTCACCACGCCCATGGCGAAGTTGATCAAGAAGATCTTGCCGAAGAAGCGGGTGAGGTGCAGGTACTTCAGCTTGCCGGTGCGAAGCCACGCCGTCTGGAACACCGCGGCGGTGACCGACATGCCGAGCGTGAGCGGCACGAAGAGAAAGTGGTAGATCGTGGTGAGACCGAACTGCCATCGGGCAAGCAGAAGCGGGTCGAGAAGGTCCATGCGCGCTCCTCCGGAAGTGGCGTCGCACTACTGTACCGATGCGCGGCACGACATGGTGACCACCGAGGCCGGACATAACCCCGGGTGATGGGCGCGGTGACCGACGGCGAGGGGCACCGCGGCCCCGAACGGCGCCGGGATCGTGCGGGTGTCGGGGCCGGCTGGTCGCGATCGGCGCGCGCGGGCCGGGTCGCCGATCGCGTCACGATCATCATGCGTCGCGGCGGCGCCGCGGTCGCGGTGCACACCCGGGGGGCGACGAGCTCCGCGGTCCGGCGCGGCCCTCACCGCTCCGCGGTCAGGATGCGATCCGCAGCTGGATGACGCAGCCGTGCGAGCTCGCGCACTCCTCGATCCGCGCGGTGAGGGGGCCGCCGGCCTCGGCGAGGACGCCGTGCATCATGCCGCGGTGCGCCGAGCACAGCGCCTCGCGGTGCTCGAGCTCGGGCGGAGCGTGCGGGCAGGCGCGCAGGTCGATCGAGAGGGCCGACTCGTCGACGATCGGATCGAAGCCCGACTCCTCGAGGTGGTCGACGATGGCGTCGACCTGGTGCACCGCCGCCTCGCCGAGCGCCGGGTCGATGGTGTCGGTCCACGGCATGACCTTGCGCATGAGGTCGCCGCGGGTCGCGGCATCCCGAGCCTTGCGTCTCGCGATCGGGCTGGATGCCTCGGCCTCGCCGTCGATCGCGCTGAACAGAGTGCGGGGGCGCCCGCGGACGGTGCGCTCCTCGGTGTGGGCGACGACGTAGCCGCCGTCGATCAGCCGCTGCAGGTGCTCGCGGACGGTGTTCGGGTGGAGCTCGGTGGTCGCGGCGAGCGCCGCGACCGTGCTGGCCGGGTGCTGCTGTACGAGGTGCAGAATCTCGACCCGGCTGCGGCACGAGAGTGCGCTGTATCCCTGAGGACGATCGGTACGCATGCTTCTATTGTCGCTGACGAATCATGGGTCGCGTTTTCGGGCGGAATCAGGAGATTCGGTGCGCATGGGCGGATGCGTCGGCCGCGCGCGGCGCTTCGCCGGGCAGACCGCCGGACGTATCGCCGGGCGCTTCCCGCGACGCTTCGGGATCCGCGAGGGCCGAGGGCGCTGAGCGCGCGGTCAGCGCGCGCAGCACTTCGCCGAAGCGGAGCAGGAATGCGGGCTCGTCGAGCTTCTTGCGCCGCATCCAGCCGGTGACCTCGTCGTTCGATTTGCTGGCGTTGCACGAGCGACAGGCGGGCACGACGTTGCCGAGCGTGTAGCGGCCGCCGCGCGAGATCGGCTGCACGCAGTCCTTCTGCAGGGCGCTGGCGAGGGATGCCTCGGCGGCGCCGCAGTACGCGCATCCGCCCCACATCGCGCAGATGCCGGCCCATTGCGAGGCGGTGAGGTCGTTGTCGGCGGCGGCGACCCGGCGTGTGCGGCGGCGCGCGGCGCGTGCGCGGCGGCTGTTGCTGAGCGTCATTCGTCGAGCGGCGCGCTGTCGGGCTCGGCGAGGCCCTCGACCACGTATTCACGGGCAATGCCGTGTGTCGCGTGCCCCCACTCGCTGGCGGCGACTCGCGCCTGGTGGGCGTGGAACGACGCAGCATCGGCGAAGCGCTCCTCGACCCGCCAGATCAGGGAACCCTCGATCTGCGTCACCTCGAAGCGGATGCATCCGGGCTCGGCGCGCGTGAGGGCGATGTGCTCCGGCAGCAGTCGCGCCACGATGGCCTGCTCGGCGTCGGTGGCGCAGACGAGCCGCCCGGTGAGTCGCACTTCGTTCATCCGGTCAGCCTACGTTGGCTCGTTGGGGAGCGGGATAGGCTCACCTGCGTGAAGCGAGCGAGTGCGGACGACGCGTTCTGGGCTGCATGTCGCGCTGTCATTCCCGGCCTGCCAGAGGCGACCCCCGAAGCGTGGGCGTTCGGCGCGACGGCGGCGCATGCGGACGGGCTGCTGGCCCTCGTGCTCGCTGGGAAGAAGACCGCGACTTCGTCACCGCTGTGGGACTTCACGCACAGGGGCGAGCCCGTGCCCGAGCAGGGCTGGTGGAACATCATCTTGGACGGGCGGGGCAATCCACGGGCGCTGCTCGACACGGTCGCCGTCGAGGTGCTGCCGTTCGACCAGGTCGGTGCGGCGCATGACTTCGCCGAGGGGGAGGGTGATCGCACCCTCGATGCGTGGCGTGCCGTGCACGAGCGGTTCTGGCGTGAGCATTCGGAGAACCCCCGCGGGTTCGAGCCCGACATGCCTGTGGTCTGCGAGCGACTGCGGTTGAGATATCCGCTCGTCGCCGGCTGACTTGACCGTCGTGGACTGACTCGACCGTCGCAGATTGACTTGACCGTCCCAGGTCGATTCGGTCGCCGATCGCTGGGTGGAGACCGGCGTCAGAACGGGGGCGGGTCGTCGCGGTGCCGGGTGCTGCCGGTGCCCGCACCGACCCCGCGACCTCCGCCCACTCCGGCACTTCTCTCCGCACCGGCGCGGAGACGATGCTCGTCCCAGTCGCTTTCCGGTCTGAACATCACCGAGCTGGTCGGGATGTCGGGATACACGCGCCCGGTTGGGCTCGTCCATTCGAGAATGCCGTCGGGTTTGTGCACCACCCGCCAGGCTGAGGCGTGTTTGAGGGTGTGGTGGCGCCGGCACAGGTGAGCGAGGTTGCCCTCGCGCGTGTGGCCGCCGAGCGCGTAGTCGATTGTGTGGTCGATGTCGCTTCGGTGGACCGGCTGTCGACACCCGGGGAAGCGGCAGTGCTGGTCGCGTACCTGGAGGGTGCGCTTCAGCTGCACGGTGGGAGTGTAGCGATCGACGGCGAGCACGGTGCCGCTGATCGGGTCGGTGAGGATGCGATCCCAGCCGGAACTGGCGCCAGCGAGCGCTCGAGCGGTTGCAGCATCGAGCGGCCCGACGCCCGCAAGCGTGGCGGGAGCGTTGGTGTGCCCCATCAGCGACAGCACGGGCACGGTCACCTGCACGTGGGCGCGGATCGCGCCGAGGGCGCCCGGCTCCGCGCCATCGGCAACCGCCGCGTGCCCCTCAGGGGCGCCCGTGAGCAGCAGATCGGCGACGATGTCGGCGCGAAGCTCGTCGATGCTGCGACCGTCGCTCGTGATCGGCGCCCCGGACCGCGATCGACCGCCCTGTGTCGTGACCGCAGCCTCGGCATCACGCACGCTCTGCGCCAGCTGCTGCACGCGGTCGAGGGCGCCATGGGCGAGCGTGCTCGGCAGCGTCGCGATGAGCTCAGACATGCCGTCTTCGACGTCGATGACCCGGACGCCTCGGCAGCGGGCCGCGGCTTCGTGGCGTTCCGCGAACGGTGTCGGGTGGACCCGCTCGGCGGTGACCCGCGCGAAGGGTCGAACCCGCGCGGGAACCTCCTGCTCGGCGTAGGGCACCACCGACGCTTCGTACGAGGCGCGCGCCGCGGCATCCGGGAGCTGCGACCCGCAGTCGGTGATCGCGTGCACGTGCGTGCGTGAGATACGCCCCGCTCGGAACGCTGCGAACGTGGCCGGGAAGTCTTGCACAAGCGTCGTGGACTCGCCCATCAGGCGCTGCGCGCTTCGGTCGCTGATGCGCAGCGCCCCACCGATCTCGGCGGCGACCTCGCGATAGGGAAGCTCGGAGGCGCGGCTCGTTGCCTCGCCGCGTGCGGCGATGGCGCCGGCGATCTGCGTCGCGGTGTGCACGAACTCGGCCTCGCGCGCCTGCCAGGCGTTGATCTTGGCCCGGGCCCGCGCCATGCCCGCATACGCCGCATCGAGCTGCGCCCGCTCTGCAGGTGTTGCGATGCCGTACCCCGTGCGTGCCATGGGACAATTATCGCAGAAACATTCGATGTTCTGGGGGCCAATCGGGGTGATTGTGGAGAGTTTCTTCGAAGACAATGCAGTTCAGGATGAGGCTGACCCCTTCTGGTTTGCTTGCTCCCGAGCCCCGAGCCCCGAGCCCCGAGCCCCGAGCCCCGAGCCCCGAGCCCCGAGCCCCGAGCCCCGAGCCCC
>Ga0116179_1001645_pt1 | contig 16637 bp, 13 predicted proteins | sample AD_UKC071_MetaG_FD_89751 | JGI IMG/M metagenome (GOLD analysis project Ga0116179, IMG submission 89751) | Active sludge microbial communities of municipal wastewater-treating anaerobic digesters from USA - AD_UKC071_MetaG | ecosystem: Engineered > Bioreactor > Anaerobic > Digestate | place: USA...
CTCGGGGGTGGCGATGCTGCTACTGGGATCACTCATCGGCGCCACCGCGCTTGCCTGGCCCGACTTCTGGGACTCGGCCGGGTTGCAGCCTTTCAGTCTGGTGATCGTTGTCTTGGTGGCGATGACCCTCGCGCTGAGTTTTCAGTTCGGTCAGGCCTGGCTGCCAGCCGGACCGACTCGAACGGCTCGCCCCCGCGCCGTGGGGCTGGCTGATTACGTGCCCAGCACTTTGAGAACGATCGCCTGGATCAGCGGCGCGACGTGCCTGGCAGCGATAGCGCTAATGCTCGGCACCCAACCGACTTCGTGGATCCTGGCCGCCCAATGCACGCCCCAACTGAGCGTGGTCGCGGCCCTGCTGTTTGCGGAGTGGAACGGCCGCAGGGCCGCCGCGAAACCGCTGCCCGCGCGCAACGAGATCGAGTTGTACGCCCAGGACGCCCTACGCACCGGGCTGGCCCGCGCTGGATTCCAGAGCATCGCCCTCTGGGGTGGCTTAAGCCTGACCATGCTGCCCGAGAACCTGCCTTGGCCCGCCTGGCTCGGGGTGGCATTCGAGTTCGCCGGTGGCGCGCTGCTGCTGCTCTCGATCGTCGCGTTGCTGCTGCCCTACCCTGCGATCAACTGGACCAGGAAGCGGCTCTGGCCGCGGCTGCGTCCGGGAGAGTATGTCGGGCTCGACGGATTGGTGCTGGCATGATCACTATCGACAACTCAGTCGCCGAACCGCCCTATGACCAGGTGAAACGTCAGATCGCGGCGATGGTGGCCAGCGGTGAACTGGCTCCCGGAGACAAGCTGCCGACCGTCCGCCGGCTGGCCGCCGACCTCGGCCTGGCCACGAACACGGTGGCTCGGGCGTACCGGGAGCTGGAGGCGTCCGGCATCCTCGACACCCGCGGACGCGCCGGCACCTTCGTCACCGGCGACCAGACCAGCCGCGCGGCGCGGCAGGCGGCGTCCGAGTACGCCCAGCGAGTCCGAGCGCTCGGGCTGAATGCCGAGGCGGCCCTGGCCCTGGTGCAACGGAGCCTCGCCGCCGAAGGCTAAGGCTCACCGCCCATCCATGCGGCCCCTCCTTCGGCGAGTGCCAGCCCCCTTCCACGGCGAGCGCCAGCCGTAGCGTTCGACCGCCAGCCTCTGGTGCTAGCGCTCGACGCAGTGTGCTAGCTCTCAGGCCACCGGTGAGAGCCGCGGCGGCAACCGATAAGATATGGCGGTGAGTTTCCGCCTGTACGACAGCGCGCTGCGCAAAGTGGTCGAGTTCGAGCCCCTGCAACCGGGCAAGGCCTCGATCTACTGCTGCGGCCCGACCGTGCAGTCGGCTCCGCACCTGGGCCACATCCGCAAGGAGGTCAACTTCGACGTCCTGCGGCGCTGGCTGGCGGCGTCCGGGTACGAGGTGACGATGGTCACCAACGTGACCGACATCGACGACAAGATCCTGATCAAGTCCGCCGAAGCCGGCCGCGAGTGGTGGGCGCACGCGTACCACTACGAGGGCGTTTTTCATCAGGCCTACCGTGCGCTCGGCGTGCTGCGTCCGACCTACGAACCACGCGCCACCGGGCATGTGCCGGAGATGGTCGAGCTGATCGCCACCCTGATCGATCGGGGCCACGCCTACGCTGCCGCGGACGATTCCGGCGACGTCTACTTCGACGTCAAGTCCTGGCCAGAATACGGCTGGCTCTCGGGCATGAAGGTGGACGAGATGGCGCCGGCCGAGGATGCCGACCCCCGCGGCAAGCGGGATCCCCGCGACTTCGCGCTGTGGAAGGGCATCAAGCCCGGTGATCCGGTAACCGCCGCCTGGGACACGCCGTGGGGACGCGGCCGGCCGGGCTGGCACCTGGAATGCTCCGCGATGGCCGGCCGATACCTCGGCGACGCCTTCGACATCCACGGCGGCGGGCTCGACCTGCGCTTCCCGCACCACGAGAACGAGATCGCCCAGTCGCGCGCGGCCGGGCGTCCGTTCGCCAAGTACTGGATGCACAATGCCTGGGTGACCCTGGCCGGCGAGAAGATGAGCAAGTCGCTGGGCAACACCGCCGACGTGCTGGCCGCGGTCGAGGCCTACGGCGGACGCGCGGTGCGGCTCTACCTGGCCGGCCCGCACTACCGCTCAGCCATCGAGCTGTCGGACGCGTCCCTGGCCGAGGCCGCTGCCCAGTTGGCCCGGATCGACTCGTTCCTTGATCGCGCATCCTCCCTTGAAGCGGGCTGGACGGCTGCGGTGCCCGGCGAGGCTCTCCCATCCGCCTTCGTCCAGGCGATGAACGACGACCTCGGCACCCCGGGCGCGGTCGCGGTGCTGTTCCAAACGGTCAAGGAGGGCAACATCGCCCTCGAAGCCGGCGACACGGCTGCCGCCGTCCGCGCGCACGCGGCCGTCCGCGCGATGCTCGGTGTGCTCGGGCTTGACCCCGCGGCCCCGGAATGGGCCGAATCGGGTGCGTCCGGGGATGACCTGAAGCCGGTGGTCGACGGCCTGGTCGTGGCGCTGCTCGACCAGCGGCAGCAGGCCCGCGCCCGCAAGGACTGGCCGGCCGCCGATGCCATTCGTGACCAGTTGGCCGAACTCGGCCTGAAGATCGAAGACACACCCAACGGCCCGCGCTGGTCGATCGAGAAGTAGGAGCGACATGCCAGGGAACAGCCAGCGCAAGGGCGCGGTCCGCAAGAAGGGCAAGACCACCCCGGCCGGGTCGGGCGGACGCGTCCGGCGTGGCCTCGAAGGCAAGGGGCCGACCCCGCGCGCCGAGGATCGGCCTTACCACAAGGCCTATCGCAAGCGCCGTCCGGACGATCCGCAGAAGACCGTCGGCGGCAAGCCCAAGGGTGCCAAGTCGGGTCGGTCGGCGGGGCCGTCCGGCACTGCGACCGCCGGCGCGGATTGGGTGATCGGCCGTAATCCGGTGCTGGAGGCGCTGCAGGCCGGGCTGCCCGTGCGGCGCGCCTATGTAGCGGACGGGGTCGAACGCGACGACCGGCTGCGCGACATCCTGAAGTTCGCTGCTGAGAACGGCGTTCCGCTGCTGCAGGCCACGCGCGCCGAACTCGACCGGCTGACCGGCGGCGGCGTCCATCAGGGCGTGGCGCTGCAGTTGCCGGCCTTCGAATATGCGGACGCAGAGGACGTGCTGGGCGATGCGCTGGACGCCGAGGCCGCCGGGCTCGTGGTGGCGCTGGATTCGATCACCGACCCGCGCAACCTCGGCGCGATCGTGCGGAGCGCCGCCGCTTTCGGCGCGCAGGGTGTGGTGATTCCGGAGCGACGCTCGGCGCAGATGACCGCCGCGGCGTGGAAGACGTCCGCCGGCGCCGCGGCCCGCGTCCCGGTGGCCCGGGTGACGAACCTGAACCGGACCCTGAAGACCTACGCGGACGCCGGCTTCACCGTGGTCGGCCTGGCCGGCGAGGCCGAGACCGACGTGGCGGGCTTCCCGGGGATCGACGGGCCGGTGCTGCTGGTCGTCGGCTCCGAAGGCGAGGGCTTGGCGCGCCTGGTGCGAGAGAACTGCGACGTGCTGGTGAACATCCCGATCAGCTCAGCGGTGGAGTCGCTGAACGCGTCCGTGGCTGCAGCGGTGGCGTTATACGAGATCAGCCGCTCCCGCGCCTGATCTCTTGCTGAGCACCCGCAAGCGGGTGCGGTACGACGAGATCAGCCGCTCCCGCGCGTAACGTCCCCAGAGCCCGGTTCCACCGTCATCCCGGCGCAGGCCGGGATCTCCCAGCAAGATTGGGTTTCCGGGAAGACCTCACGAGGCGTCGGAACGATTCTTGAGCTTGACGAAGGTTCTCGACCAGATGGTGGGAAGGATCGCGATGGCAAAATCGGCGGCCAGAATCGCTGCGCTTACTCAGCTCATTCTTGACCAAGTGGGCGCATCACCAGACTGGCAGGTTGCGAGCATCACCAGCAGCGGAGCCGGGGACGGCTGCGTGATTGAGGTAGCCCTGGCGGTCGGTGGCCGGCCAACGGGTGGCACGCCGGTGTTCACGGGCATCGACGTCACCGACGACCGCGCTGTGTCGGCCTTCGTTGACCAGGTCTACACCGTGCTCATTGAGGAGTCGGGCGGTACTTTGATGCGTTTCTGCCCCGGTCATGGGCACCCAAGCTGGCCGGTGTCGTCCGAAGGCAACGTGCTGTGGGTCTGCCTAGAAGCACCGAGGGCCAGCCTTGGACGCTGAGCGCCAGCCGCTGTGGCTGGTTCTCAGCGCCGAAGACTGGCCCTCGACGATTTCGGCTGCTCGACCCTCGAACGTAAGGGCCCCGCAGGCTCGGGAAGGTCAGACGCCCAGGCGGGTCCTGCGGATCAGTTCACCGTCGGTGTAGTTGGCACCCGGGACGTGTCCGGGCAGCGGCAGGATGCGCTCGTGGATGGCGTCGACGATCCATTCGGCCTGCGGGAAGAACAGGTCTTCCAGTTCGGGGGCCGGGGTGATGTGGTTGCGCGCGCCGACCACGACCACCGGGGCGTCCAGTGCGTCGAAGGCCAGGTTCTGGATGTCGGTGGCCACTGTCTGCAGGAACGAGCCGCGAGCGACCGCGTCCGAGGCCAGCACCAGGCGTCCGGTCTTCTTCACGCTCTCGACGACCGGGGCGTAGTCGAGCGGCGCGACGAAGCGCAGGTCGATCACCTCGGCCGAGATGCCGTACTTCTCCTGCAGCACGTCGGCGGCCTCGATCGCCCGGTAGAGGGTCGCGCCCAGGGTGGCGATGGTCACGTCGGTACCTTCGCGGCGGACGATCGGCTGGCCCTCGGCGGTCTCGTAGTAGCCCTCGGGAACACCGCCGACCTCGAACTGCTCGCCGATGTCGTAGAGCAGCTGGGATTCGAGGAAGACCACCGGGTCGGTGCCGGCCAGGGCCAGGTTCAGCATGCCCTTGGCGTCGGTCGGGTTGGCCGGGAAGTACACCTTCAGGCCGGGGATGTGCGCGACCAGCGCCGACCAGTCCTGGGAGTGCTGGGCGCCGTACTTGTTGCCCACGCTCACCCGCAGCACCAGCGGCATCTTCAGCAGACCGGCCGACATCGACTGCCACTTGGCCATCTGGTTGAACACCTCGTCACCGGCGCGGCCGAGGAAGTCGCAGTACATCAGCTCGACCACGGCCCGTCCGCCGGACAGCGCGTAGCCGACGCCGGCGCCGACGATCGCGGCCTCGGAGATCGGGGAGTTGAACAGCCGCCGGTACGGCAGCAGCTCGGTCAGGCCGCGGTAAACGGCGAACGCGCCGCCCCAGTCACGGTTCTCCTCGCCCCAGGCGCACATGGTCGGGTCGATCGCGTACCGGTGCGCCATCGCCTCGAACAGGCCGTCGCGGAACTGGTACATCTTCACCTTCGAGACCGGCTTGCCGTTCTCGTCCTTGGCGGTGCGGACCTTCTTGGCGATCGCCTTCACCCGGGCGTTCTCGGCCAGCGGCTCGTTCAGCTCCGGCTCCTCGCCGTTGCCGAATGCCTCGACCTTCTCGTTGCTGAGCATCCGGGCCTCGATGTAGGTGGCGTCCACCCGCTCGAGGTCGTCGTTGGAGGCCAGCGAGAGCACCTTGGTCAGCCGCTCGACCAGCTTGCCGTGCAGGTCTTCGACGCCGGAGGTGGTCAGCACCTTCTTGGCGACCAGCAGGTCGGAGAAGGCCTTGATCGAGTCGGCCTGCTCCCAGGCCTCGACCTCTTCGCGGGTCCGGTAGCTCGACGCATCGGACGGGCTGTGGCCGGAGAACCGGTAGGTGATGGTGTCCAGCAGCACTGGGCCCTTGCCGGCCAGCAGCAACTCCTTCTTGCGCTTGATCGCGTCCGCGACCGCCAACGGGTCGTAACCATCGACCCGCTCGGCGTGCATGGCTTCGGGGTTCACACCCGCGCCGACCCGGGCCAGGATGTCGTAGCCCATGGTCTCGCCGTCGGTCTGGCCGCCCATGCCGTAGAAGTTGTTGAAGAAGTTGAACAGGATCGGCGGGCTGCCGCCGTCCTCGTCGCGCCACAGCTGACGGAACTGGTCCATCGCGGCAAACATCATCGCTTCCCACACCGGTCCACAGCCCATCGAGGCGTCGCCGATGTTGGAGATCACGATGCCGGGGCGGCGGTTGACCCGCTTGAACAGCGCCGAGCCGTTGGCGATCGGGGCCGAGCCGCCGACGATGGCGTTGTTGGGCATCGAGCCGAACGGGGTGAAGAAGGCGTGCATCGAGCCGCCCATGCCCCGGTTGAAGCCCACCTTGCGGGCGAAGATCTCGGCCAGGGTGCCGAACAGGATGAAGTTCTCGGTCAGCTCCTCGGCGCTGTCGTAGCCGATCTTCTCGGCGTAGCGCAGGGTATCGCCGTCCAGGAAGGTGCTCATGATGCCCTGGAGCTTGGCCGGGTCGAGCTTGCGCGCCGCGGAGAAGCTCTTGGCGAGGATCTCACCGTGGCTGCGGTGGCTGCCGAAGATGTAGTCGTCGGCGTCCAATTCAGCGGCCTGACCGACCGCGGAGGCTTCCTGGCCCATCGACAGGTGCGCCGGGCCCTTGTGGTTGTACTCGATGCCCTGCCAGCCGCCGGTGGTCTTGATCGAGTTCAGCATGGTCTCGAACTCGCGAATGGCCAGCATGTCGTGGAGCATCGCGACCAGGCCGTCGGCGCCGTAGCGCTGCTTCGCGGCGGCGAAATCCTGGACGTAGGCGTTCACCGGGATCGGCGGCACCGTGATCGTCGAGGCCTTCCGGACCTCGGCCGGATTCACATTCAGTGACTTGGGCATGGTTGTTTCTGTTCCTCTTCGTTTGTCAGATCAGTGGATGGCCCAGGCCGCTTCGCGGATGGCCTCAGAGACGGTGGGATGCGGGAAGACGACCTGGCGCAGGTCGTCCACGCTCAGTTCGGTTTCGAGGACGGCTGCTGCTCCCCAGATGGTTTCGGGGGCGTAGTTGCCGAGCATGTGGATGCCGAGGATGGCGCGGGTGGCCGCCTCAGCGATCAGCTTCACCGCACCCGGGCCACGGACGCCCTGCTCGGCGACCGCGCGTCCGGAGACAGCGAGCGGGACGGTGGCCGTGACCACCTGGTGGCCGCGGGCCTTGGCCTGGGCCTCGGTGAGCCCGACGCCGGCAGCCTCGGGCATCGAGTAGACCGCCCACGGGATGGTGTCGACGCGCAACACCTGCCCAGCCCGCTTGGCCCCGGCCGGATCGATGATGTGCGCTGCGGCGATCTCGCCCATCCGGTAGGCGGCGTGGGCGAGCAGGCTGCGTCCGGTGACATCGCCGACCGCCCAGACGTTCGGCAGGTTGGTGCGCATCGTGTCGTCCACGACGACCCCGCGCGGGCCGGCTTCCAGGCCGGCCTCCTTCGCGCCCCAGCCGTCGACCAGCGGACGCCGTCCGACCGCCATCAGCACCAGATCGGCCTCGGCGCGCTGCTCGTTGCCCTTCGCGTCGGTATACACGACGGTGCCGCCCTCGATGCCGGTGACCCGGCAGCCGAGGCGGAAGGTGACGTCCTTGAGCGCCTTGCGCAGGCGTCCGGCCAGGTCGTCGTCCATGAAGGGGACGATCTCGGGCAGCATCTCGACCACCTCGACCTGCGCACCGAACGCGGCGAACAGGGACGCGAACTCGACCCCGATCACGCCGCCGCCGATCACCACCAACCGCTTCGGTACTTCGGCGACCGCGAGCAGGCCGGTGGAGTCGACCACCAGCGGGTTGTCCTTGGCGCCCGGGATCGGCGGCATCACCGGCACCGAGCCGGTGGCGATGATCACGTGGTCGGCGGTCTTGCGCTCGCCGGCCACCTCGACCACCCCGGCGCCGATCAGGGTGCCGTGGCCGAAGACCACCTCGACCCCGTTGCGCTTCTCGGTCGCCGCGACACCGGCGACCAGCTTGGACACCACGTCCGCCTTCCACGCCTGCACCTTGGCCCAGTCGTAGCTGACCCCGGTCGCGGTCACGCCGAACTGCTCACTGTGCAGCGCGTGGGAGTACAACTTCGCCGAGTTCAGCAGCGACTTGGTCGGAATGCAGCCCACGTTCAGGCAGGTGCCACCGAGAAACTCCTTCTCGACCAGCAGCACCTTCTTGCCCGCATGCCCCAGCCGCTCGGCAGCCAGGTAGCCGCCAGGGCCACCGCCCAGGACGATCACGTCAAAGTCAGCCATCAGATGTTCTTCCTTGTCAGGATTCGGTTCAGCCGAGCACGGTCAGGTCGATGTCGGCGATCGCCGCGCACAGGTCCTTCAGGTAGCGGGCTGCGTCCGCTCCGTCGATCACCTGGTGGTCGGCGGTCAGCGAGAAGCCGATCCGCTGCTCAGCACCCACCGAGCCGTCGGCGTTGATCACCGCGCGGGGGAAGATCGCGTCCACGCCAAGGATGGCCACCTGCGGCACGTTCAGCAGCGGGGTGAACGACTCGATTCCGAACGAACCCAGGTTGCTCACCGTGAAGGTGGCGCCGCTGAGCAGGTCGGGGCTGATCGAGCCACCGATCGCCGCGTTCGCCAGCGCCTTGGACTGCACCGAGAACTCCCGCAGCGTCAGAGTGTCGGCGAAGCGGAGCGTCGGCACCAGCAGGCCGCGCGGGGTGTCGACCGCCATGCCGAGATGGACGTTGGCGAACTTCCGCAGGGTGCCCTCGGCCAGGTGCGCGTTGACGACCGCGTGCTTGGCCAGCGTCTTCACCGTGGCGTAACCGACCAGGTCGCCGATGGTGACCGCGGCCAACTCGGGATCGGCGGCGTTCTTCAGCCGCTTGCGCAGCTTGAGCAGACCGGACGCCGGCGCGGTCGCCGTGTAGGTCAGCTGTGCCGAGGTGGCCAGGCTGTTCATCATCCGCTCGGCGATCACCTTGCGGATGCCCTTCAGCGGGATGTCGGTGAACTCGCCGGGGAACTCCGCGGTCGCTCGGCTGGTCGACCCTGTCGAGACCGCAGGGGACTTCTCGGCCGACTCAGCCACCGGAGCAGCCAGATCAGCGCGGGTCACCCGTCCGCCGATCCCTGTACCGGCAGCACCCGGCACGAAGCCCTCCGCCGCAGCCCGGGCGCCCGGGGTCAGCGCAGCACCGGACGCGATCGCGGACTGCACGTCGCGCTCGATGACCCGTCCCTGCGGACCGGTTCCGGCCAACTGCTCGGCAGCGATCCCCTGGGACGCGGCCAGTCCGCGAGCCCGCGGCGAGACCGCCGAATCCTCGTCCGACCTGGCCACGGCCGGCGCAGCAGGCGCAGCCGCGGAAGCCGAGACGGCCGGAGTCAGCGGTTCAGGAACGGACTCGTTCACCTCGCCGGCCTCACCGGTGGTCACCGGCGGCAGCCCGGCCCCGGCCAGCAGCTCCTCGATGTTCTCCCCCGGCTCGCCGACGATCACCAGCGGCTCCTTCACCGGCACGTCGTCGCCCTCCTCGGCGAGCAGCGCCAGCACGGTGCCGGCCACGCCCGAGGGCACCTCCATCGCCGACTTGTCGGTCTCGATCTCGCACAGCAGCGTGGCGGCGTCCACCACATCGCCGACCTTGACCAACCAGGTCGTGACCAGGCACGACTCCACCGTGTTGCCCAGCTGGGGCATCACCACTACCTGCGCCATTGAGAACTCCCTTTGCTAGACATAGCGGACTTCAAGGCCGCTGCTGTTGAGGTCGGATTGGGCGTCGGCGGGCAGGCCGACGTCGGTGATCACACCGGTGAGCGCGCCGAGGTCGGAGACCGCGACGAAACCGGCCTGGTCGTACTTGGCCGAGTCAGCCACCAGCCATGACTCGACCGCGCGAGCCTGCATGGCCCGAATCACGTCCGCGCCTTCGGCGAAGCCGGTGGTCAGCCCGCCGGCGACGCTGAAGCCGTCGGTACCGAAGAAGGCGAGCCGGACATTGAAGTCGGCGAGGTTGCGCAAGGTCACCGGCCCGACCAGCGACTCGCTCGGACGATGGAAAGCGCCGCCGACGAGGATCACGGTCAGCGCCGGGTTGAGCCGCGCCTGGCGCAGCACCAGCGTCGAATTGGTGAGGATCTGGACGCCCTTGCGTCCGCTCAGGTGGGTGACGATCTGGGCGCAGGTGGTGCCGGCCTCGATCATGATGTGGTCGAAGTCGCGGACGAGTTCGGCGGCGGCTGCGGCGATGCGGTCCTTTTCGCCGGCATGCTGCAACTGCCGCTCCAGCACGGTGCGGTAGCCGGTCGCCTCGGCGCCGCCGTGGGTGCGCACCAGGACGCCGCGCTCCTCGAGATTGCGCAGATCGGTGCGGATCGTGACTTCGGAGACTTTGAGATTGCGGGAGAGCCCGGAGACGGTGAGGAAGCCGTCACGCGCAAGCTGACCGAGGATGTACGACTCGCGCTCCGTGCGCTCGATCGTCATCGATCGTCCTTTCGCTTCTCTTTCGGCTTAGGTCTTTTACCGATTCAATCGTAAGCGTATTGGAGCCGCCCCGCAAGCCCGTGGACGAGAAGGGGGCCGGTTCTCTTTTCCGTTCACCCCTTTGGTCGGGCGCGACCCGGTTCCCGCCAGCGAATCGGTCGTTTGCCGGGGAACCTTCCCTGGCGTCTGCCCGAATCGCCGGCGTTTGCGGGCTGGACGCATGGTGCGGATGGAACGGGTGGTGCGGATAGGGACTAGACAGCAAAGGGCGCGGACGGGAGTGAGGCCCGTCCGCGCCCAAGTCCTCGTGGCGCGCTTGGTGGGTCAGCCGGCGAGGAGTACCGCTTCGGCGGCCTTGGTCCAGCGAGTGCCGTCCATGGCGGCGGCGACCGCCGGGAGCTTCTCGGCGAGTTCGCTGAGCCGGATCAGGCCGAGATCGGGCAGGCTCGGGTAGACCATGATCTTGCCGCCGGAGGTGCGGTTGTTGACCGCGTCGATGGCATCTTGGAAGCCCGCCATCCCGCAGACCGCGTCCAGGGAGATCGAGGTGTCCAGCGCCTGGGTCTCCAGCTTGTCCAGCAGGGTGCGCATGTCGCTCATCTCCGAGCCGGAGGTACCGATCACGAAGACCCCGCGCTCGATGATGCCCTGCAGGTCCAGTTCGGCAAGGGTGCCGGCCGGGAAACCAGCGAAGGCGTTCACGATCGCACCCTCACCGGCCAGGTCCACGGCCTGGGAAAGCAGCGCAGGGACGGGCACCAGGCAGGTCACATAGCTGTAGCCAGGCTGCAGCGGGGTGGCCGAGGAGTTCACCACCTCGAACGGGACGCCGCGCTCGGCCGCGGTCGGGTTGACCACCGCGGCCAGGTTCGCCAGCCGCTCGTCACTGACGTCCGCGCCGACGACGCTCACCCCGGCCAGTCCGAGCGAAACGGTGCGCACGGTGTGCATCAACCCCATCGGGCCGGCCGCGCCGATGATCGCGACCCGGTCGGCCTCGCGGATTTCGCCGTTGGCCGGGACGTGGGTGAACGCCTCGGCCGGGTCGCTCCCGACGGTGCCGATGTAGCGGGTGAAGTCGTAGTGGACGCGACCGACGTCCAGCTTGACCCGCCGATCGATCCTCGCTCCGCCGAGCACCACGCAGAGCAGGCTGCGCGCACTCAGAAGGGCGCCGAGTGCCTCGATCGTGGCCGCGTCCGAACCGAAGTAGACGATGTCGTCCCAGCCGGCCTCGAGCGCATCCTTCGTCGAAGCCACAGCCTGTGGGTCGACCGAAGCCGGGTCAGCCCCCACCACCGTGATCGAACCCGGACGGGCCGCCGCGAGCAAAGGCGCCAACCCGGACGGGACCACGCCGGCGTCGGCCACCACCAGCAGCCGGCCGCCGGCAGCCAGCGTGTTGCGCTCGGCGCGGGAGTAGGAGGCCTCCACTGTCGACCAGGGCTCGACCAGCGCAACCTGCGCGGCGGTGGGCGCGTCCGAGACCCGCAGCATGAACTCCTCACCGGAGTGGACGACGATCCGCTCGTCCACCACCACGTACTCCTGCAGGGCGCCCTCGAAGTTGTAGCCGAAGGCGCCGTTCGAGGCGGCGGTCGGCAGGTGGCGCCAGTCGGCCTGCACCAGCAGCCGCTCGCCCACGCGATAGTGGGTCACCTGATCGCCAACGGCGACCACCCGCACCACCGGCTCGTGGCCGGGCACGGTCGGCTGGCCGTCGGGACGGTAGCTGGGCACCTGCGCCAATTCGTCGGCGGACAGGCCGGCCACCACGGGCGACTTGCGCGGGTGATCCTCGAAGGCGCGCAGCAGCTTGGTGTCGGAGAAGCAGATGCCGCAGGCCTCGACCTTCAGCAGAATCTGGGTCGGGCCGATCGGGTCCACCGGCTTGGCGGGGTTGACCACCACGGCGTCCTTGCCGGTGAACTGGATGGCGTACTGGGTGCTCGGAAAGTCGGTCATGTCTGGTTCCTTGGGTTCGTTGATCTCGCAGGATCGCTCAGTTGAGCATGTTCTGGCCGCCGGTCACCGGCACGGCCTGTCCGGTTTCGTAGGTCTGGTCGACGATGTAGTACACAGCCCTGGCCAGATCGGACGGGAGGCAGCCACGTCCCATCGGCACCTTGGCCTCGTAGAAGGCGCGAACCTCGGCGACCGTGGTCGCGCCGGGCACCTTGCCGGCCCGCAGGTACTGGACGAAGAGCCCGCGCTCGGGATCCATCCACAGCGGTCCGTCCAGGTAGTTGCCCGGGCAGATCGCGTTGACCTTGATGCCGTACTCGATCAGCTCCAGCGCGAAGCTCTGGGTGAGGCCGATGCCGCCGAACTTCGAACCCGCGTAGGCGAAGTTCCGCTTCGACCCTTCCAGGCCCGACTTGGAGTTGATCTCGATGATGTCGAACAGCACCTCTGGACGTGCGGCATGTTGCGCCGCGAGCACCGGCGCGGCCGCGCGGACCCCAAGGAAGTAGCCGCGGTAGTTCACGTTGGTGACCAGGTCGAAATCGGCCACCGGCTGGGTCATCACCCCCTCGGCCCGCAGCACGCCGGCATTGGAGATGAAGACGTCCAGCCCGCCGAAGATTCGCACGACCTCGGCGATCGCATCCAGCTGGGACTGCTCGTCGGAGACGTTCACCTGCACCGCGACCGCCCGGCCCGCGCCGTGCTTCGCGCTGAGTTCGGTCGCGTTCTGCCTAGCCAGATCAATGTTCAGGTCGGCGAGCACGACGGACGCGCCGGCGTCCAGCAGTTCGGTGGTGATGCCCAGACCGAAGCCCTGCGCGGCACCGGTGACCATGACCACCTTGCCGGTCATCCGGCCGGCGGAACCGCCGGCGGCCACCGACTTGCGGTAGCTCTCGGCCTCCCAGTTCTCGATGAAGCCGCGCTCGGCCGCGTCCATGCAGCGGACGGTGCCGATGCGGTTCGCGTCCCTGGCCACCCGAAGGGCGTCGGTGAAGGTGGCCAGGGCGGTCTGAGCGGACGCGAGGTCGGCACCGGCGCCGAACGCGATCACGCCGGGGATGACCGTGATGATCGGGTTCTTGCCGTGGGTCTGCGCATACTCGGCGACGGCCGCCGTGAGCTGCGCGGCGACATCGCCCTCGCCCGGGACGAAGACCAGCGGCAGCGACCCGGCGTAGACGATCTGATCGGGGATCAGCGGGCCGTCGGCCAGGATCGCCCGACCCGCCGGCGTGGTCGTGACGCTGCGCACCAGCTCGGACGCGTCCGAGGTGACGACGGCGAGCCGCTCGGGGTTGCCCAGTAGGCCGCGCAGCGTGGGTGCGACGATGTTGATCAGCGCCGACTCGGTTGCGGGGATCCCGGCCTGCGCCGGGATGACGTAGGCCTGGTCAGCCACCGTCCCGGCCTCGATCGCGGCGGCGATGGTGGCGGTGAGCCACTGCGCGCGCTCGGTCAGCTCGGCGGCGGTATTGCCAGACACGATGATGCCGTGGTTGCCCAGCAGGGTGACCCCCGGCGCGGGCCGGCCGGTGCGCGCGGTGTAGGCGTCGCGCACCTCGGCCACCTTGCGGGCCAGCGGCACGCCCGGATCGGTGTAGGGCACGAATACCGCATAGTCCCCGAGCAGCCGGGCAGCCAGTGCCTCGGCGTCGGCGTTACAGGTGAGGGCATTGGCGACCAGCGGGTGGGTGTGCAGCACCAGCGCGTCCGGGATCAAGGCGTGGAACAGGATCTCAACACTCGGACGGCGTCCGCCGGGAGCGTCCACCAGCGCCTTCTCCGCGGCCACCCGCACCGGGTCGCCCTCGGTCGGCACCTCGGAGGCGAGCGACTCCAGCAGCACGTCGTTGCGCAGTCCGACCAGGTCGTCGGCGGTCAGCGTGGCCAGCGGAACCCCGGACGGCTTGATCCGCAGCACCCCGTCCACCTTCACCGAAGCGTTGCCGCCGCCGGCGCGGGAGTACTCGGGGTCGGCGCCGAAGGCGTTGGCGACCGCGATCAGTTCGGCAACCAGGTTCACTTCGCAACTCCGATCAGGTTCGCACCGAGCTCGACCAGCTCGGCGACAGTCGCCGACGTGCGTTCGCCGGACGCGTCCACATATCCCATCCCACCCTGAGCGACCTGGTGCTGATGCGCGGCGACCACGCAGGTGGCCTCCCAGAACGCTTGGCGGGCGAAGTCGGAAACCGGGCCGTCCACGCAGGCCACCTCCACCGGGATCCGGTCGGGGGTGTTGTGCTCGGTGCCGCCCATCACGACGATCCCGGCTTCGGCGAAGGCCTTCACATAGGCGTCCACGCAGGCGGAGGTGTTCCGGATCGGAATCAACTCAGCGGCGTGGATGCTGCGCTCCAACAGCTTCGCGGCGAGCTCGGTGGCCGGCTCCTCGAACGGGCAGACCGGGCTCACTCCGTCCGCAAGCGTGGGATAGGTGGGGATGCCGCCCATCTCCAGGACGTAGGCGTAGGCGTCCGCGAAAGCCAAGGGCACCTCCGGCACGAAGCCCGGCGTACCCACCTTGATCAGCCTGGAACGCAGCTCGCCCTGCAGCGCACCCGGGTTCTCCAGGTCGACCCCGGAAGCCGAACCGTACGCAGCTTCGAGCACTTGAGCACGTTCAGCAGGCGGCAACTCGAACAACGCCTGCTGGAAGGCCCGCGCAATGTGCCGCTCCTGCAGCGAAACCCACTCGACCGGGACGCCTCCTGCGGCGGCGACCTTCGCCGCGATCGCGTCCGCGGTCAGTCCGGTGTCCAGGCCACAGCGAAGGAACCAGGCAGCCAGCTTGGCAACCATCGCCTCGGCCCGCTCGTCGTTACCCGACCTGATCTCAGCGGCCACTCGCGATGCCAGCTCCGACTTCTCGCGGAACGGCGCGATGCCCTTGCCGCACAGGTACATCCGGCCCGGATTGGCCGGGTCGTTCACCCGGATGCCCGCAGCTGAGAGTTCGTCGTCGAGGGTGATGAACTCGAGGCCGTAGAGCGGCACGATGCCCGCGACCGCTGCCTGTTCGGCGAAGTCGGCGTAGACCTGCTGGTCGAAGAAGTTGGAGATGCCGATCGCTCTCGCGCCCTCAGCGGTGGCGGTGGCAACCACGTCGGCCACAGTCTCGAAGGCGGAGAAGTTCGGCGGGAAGTGGATGTGCGTGTTCACCACTGGAATCGGCTGAGCTGAGTCCCGGACGGCGGTGTCGGTCATGGCCTACCTGTTCTTGGTTCTGGACGGTTTCTTCACGTCTTTTTGGAACGATTCAAGAGCCTAGCAGTTGCGTGCGTCGAGCACTAGCCCCCGACGCTCGCCGGCTGCCCACAACGGCCCCTAGTCTCGAAAAAGATAACGATTTCATATCGTCGCGTGACAATCGGTACCTACCCGCCCTAGCATACAGAAATCGATTGCAGACGGAGGCGATGATGCTGCTCAATCTGGATCCGTTGCTTACGGGCCAGCTGCTGATGGCGTTGGACGAAATGGGCCATGGCGATGGTGTCGTGATCGCAGATGCCCACTTCACCGCGTCCAAGCTGGCCAAGAAGCACCTGATCGACCTACCCGAAATCAGCTCACCCAGAGTGCTGACCGCGATCCGCTCGGTGATGGTGCCCGATGTCTACGGCCCCACACTCGATCTGATGGAGAGCCCGGACGGGCTACTGCCTGTGCAGACCGAACTGATCGAGGCCGCCCAACTGAACGGCGAGCCCTACCGGCTGATCGAGCGGTTCGCCTTCTACGACCTGGCCAAGGAGGCCGAACTGATCATCCGAACGGGTGAGACCCGCACGTATGGCAACGCACTATTCCGCAAAGGCGTGACCCCGGTGGCTTCGGCATGACCGCCACCGAGACTGCGGCTGTGGCCGGCGCGCACGACCCGAGCCTGTTGTTGCAGGTGGAGGGTGTGGAGAAGACCTTCCCTGGCGTGAAGGCTCTGGAGGGCATGCGTTTCGACCTTCGCAAGGGTGAGGTGCTCGGCCTGGTCGGGGAGAACGGTGCCGGCAAGTCAACGATGATGAAGCTGCTGACCGGTATTTACTCTCGTGAGGCTGGCGAATTCTGGTTGAACGGTGAGCCGCTGAACGTGCACACGCCGAAAGAGGCGCAGGAAGCCGGGTTGTCGATCATCCACCAGGAACTCAACCTGGTCTCGCACTTGAGCGTTGCCGAGAACATCTGGTTGGGTCGCCGAACTGATCGCAGCCGCGGTCGATGTGGCCGCCGCCGACGAGGGCCTGTTCTTCCTGCCGTACCTGATCGGTGAGCGTTCCCCCTGGTGGGACGCGGATGCGTCCGGGGTGTTCGC
>Ga0116179_1001660_pt1 | contig 16561 bp, 11 predicted proteins | sample AD_UKC071_MetaG_FD_89751 | JGI IMG/M metagenome (GOLD analysis project Ga0116179, IMG submission 89751) | Active sludge microbial communities of municipal wastewater-treating anaerobic digesters from USA - AD_UKC071_MetaG | ecosystem: Engineered > Bioreactor > Anaerobic > Digestate | place: USA...
ACCTGCCGGCGACGGTGTCGCAGCTCTACGATGCGTACGCCCCCGACGAGGTCCTGACGGCGCTCCCCGCCATGGCTCAGGGCTCGCGGGGCGATCACCCCGACCACGCGGCCACGGGCGGCATCGTGGCAGACCTGGCGGATCGAGGGCTCATCGACCCGCGCAGGGTGACCTACGCACAGGGCTACCCGATCTCGGGGCTCGCGCCCAACCTCCACGGCGACGAGCTTGCGCGAAAGCTCGACGCGTTCGCGAAGTACGCGGCGCACGACGCGGTGCTCCGGTGCTCGACCGTGGATCGATGCCTGAAGCTGCCCCGCACCGGGCCGTGGCTGGTTCGGCAGTACCTGATCCCGCACGACGCGATCGTGCGCGCAGGCGCCTGAGCAGACACCAGCTCACGCGCAGACGCGCACCAGGTGCCCCTCGAAGCCGATCACGTCGCCGAGCTGGAGCTGCCGGCCGCGCCGGCGATCGACCTCGCCGTTCACCGTGACGAAGCCGTCGATGATGGCCTCCTTCACGTCGCCGCCCGAGTCGAGCAGGCCCGCGAACTTCACGAACTGGCCAAGGCGGATGCTGTCGCCGCCGATGGCGACGTCTTCGATCCGAGGGGGCTGCGTCATCCCTGAAGGCTAGCCGACGCGTCGACAAGCGCGAAGCGGGTGGGACGGCGTTGGCGGAGGATAGGGGATTCGAACCCCTGAGAGCTTTCACTCAACACGCTTTCCAAGCGTGCGCCATAGGCCACTAGGCGAATCCTCCAGGTTGGCCCGAGGGCCTCAGCCATCCTACCTGGTTGTGCGCGAGCCGTTGTCGCGGGGCCGCCCGGGACACGAGCATCCAAATCTCGGCATACAATGGACACGGCTCTCCGCGTGACGGTACCCAGGCCAATTCCCCCAGGACGGAAACGTAGCAAGGGTAACCGGGCTCTGCCGGGTGCGCGGAGGGTCTTTTCTTTTGCCCGGCCTTCCTTCGGCCCGGCCGGCCGTCGCATCGCGCACCGGCGCTCGCCGCGGGGACCGCCCCGACGGCGGCCAGGCACCGCGCCCGAACGGCCCGGCCCTCGGATCACTCTGCCAGGCGCGGTAGGCTGTATCGGTGGCACATTGCATCTACCTGACGTCTGCTGAAGGGCATTCCGGCAAGTCGACGATCGCACTCGGCGTGCTCGATGCGCTGGCTCGCACCACACCTCGCGTCGGCGTGTTCCGGCCGATCGCCCGCTCCACGGAGGAGCGCGACGACTCCCTCGACATGCTCCTCGGGCACACCTCGCACGTGCTCGACTACGAGGACTGCATCGGCGCCACCTACGAGCAGGTGCGCGCCGACCCGGACGCCGCACTCGCGCTGATCGTGCAGCGCTTCAAGGCCATCGAGGCCCAGTGCGACGCGGTCGTGATCGTGGGCAGCGACTACACCGATGTCGCGTCGCCGACCGAGCTCAGCTACAACGCGCGCATCGCCGCGAACCTCGGCGCCCCCGTGCTGCTCGTGCTCGGCGGGCGCGCCAACCGGGGGCAGGGCGAGCAGCTCGGCACCACCACCCCGCGCTCGCCCGCAGACATCGCGCAGCTTGCATCCACCACCCTCGCGGAGCTCGCCGACGAGCGTGCCGAGCTGTTCGCCGTCATCGTCAACCGCGCTGACCCCGCCGAGCTCGACCGGATCGTGGATGCCACGCGCGCCAGCATCCGCCACTTCCACGGCGAGCACATCCCGGTGTGGGCGGTCCCCGAGGACCGCATGCTCGTCGCGCCCAGCATGCGCGGCATCCTGCGCGCCGTCGAGGGCACCATGATCAAGGGCGACCCGGAGCTGATGACCCGCGAGGCGCTGAACGTCGTCGTCTCGGGGATGTCGATGGTGAACGTCCTGCCGCGCCTGCTCGAGAGCTCGGTCGTGGTCATCGCGGCCGACCGCCTCGACGTGCTGCTGGCCACCCTGCTCGCGCACGCGTCCGACAACTTCCCGTCGATCTCGGGCGTCGTGCTCAACGGCGACTTCCCCCTGCCGCCCGATATCGATCGGCTGATCGACGGCCTCGGCTCGAAGCTGCCCATCATCGCCACACGCTTCGGCACCTACGACACCGCCGTGCGCGTGATGAACGCGCGCGGGCGGCTGGCCGCCGACTCGCAGCGCCGGTTCAACACTGCCCTCGCGCTGTTCGAGCGCCACGTCGACCGCGACGAGCTCATCCGGGCGATGGGCGTGGCGCGCGCGACCGTGGTCACGCCCCTCATGTTCGAGTACGTCCTCATGGAGCGCGCCCGCGCCGAGCGCAAGCGCATCGTGCTGCCCGAGGGCAGCGACGATCGCGTGCTTCGCGCGGCGGGCACCCTGCTCTCGCGCGACGTGGCCGACCTCACGATCCTCGGCGACGAGACCGAGGTGCGCGCCCGGGCCCTCGAGCTCGGCCTCGACATTCGCCGGGCCCAGGTGCTGAGCACCCACGACGCGGTGCTCGTGGCGAGGTTCGCCGCCGAGTACGCGCGGCTGCGCGCCCACAAGGGCGTGACCGTCGAGCAGGCCGCCGAGATCGTGACCGACCCGTCGTACTTCGGCACCATGATGGTGCACATGGGGCTCGCCGACGGCATGGTCTCGGGCGCGGTGCACACCACCGCCCACACCATCCGGCCGGCGTTCGAGATCATCAAGACCCAGCCCGGCGTCTCGGTCGTCTCGAGCGTGTTCCTCATGGCGCTCGCCGATCGCGTGCTCGTCTACGGCGACTGCGCGGTCGTCCCCGCCCCCACCGCCGAGGAGCTCGCCGACATCGCCATCTCGTCGGCGGCGACCGCCGAGCAGTTCGGCATCGACGCCCGGGTCGCGATGCTCTCGTACTCCACGGGCGAGTCGGGCAGCGGCGCCGACGTCGAGAAAGTGCGCGATGCCACGGCCCTCGTGCGCACGCGTGCGCCACAGCTCGCGGTGGAGGGCCCCATCCAGTACGACGCGGCCGCCGACGCCGCGGTCGCCGCCGCCAAGATGCCCGGCTCGGCCGTCGCGGGCAAGGCCACGGTGTTCGTCTTCCCCGACCTCAACACCGGCAACAACACGTACAAGGCGGTGCAGCGCTCGGCCGGCGCCGTCGCGATGGGCCCGGTGCTGCAGGGGCTCAACAAGCCGATCAACGACCTCTCGCGCGGCGCGCTGGTCGAAGACATCGTCAACACCGTCGCCATCACGGCCATCCAGGCCCAGGCGGTCCGCCCGGGCGCGAGTGCCGCCACCACCGAAGGAGACAAGCGATGACCGGGATCGTGCTGGTCGTAAACAGCGGATCATCGTCGTTCAAGTACCAGCTGCTCGACATGCGCAGCGAGACCCTGCTGGCCTCCGGGCTCGTCGAGCGGATCGGCTCGGCGATGGGCCGCAGCATCCACACGATCACCGCGGCCGGGATGCGGGCCGACGGCGGCAACGCGCCGACCGTGCTCGACGCGACGAGCGAGGCCGAGCTGCCGATCCCCGATCACGCGGCAGGATTCGACGTGATGCTGGAGGCATTCGAGCAGCACGGGCCCTCACTCGAGGCGATGCCGCCCACGGCGATCGGCCACCGCGTCGTGCACGGCGGGGCGCGGTTCTTCGCACCCACGCTCGTGACCGATCGCGTCGAGGTCGACATCGCCGAGCTTGCGGTGCTGGCCCCGCTGCACAACCCCGCGAATCTTGCGGGCATCCAGGCGGCGCGCCACGCGTTCCCCGACGTGCCGCACGTCACGGTGTTCGACACGGCGTTTCACCAGAGCCTCGAGCCTGCCGCCTACACCTACGCGATCGACGCCGAGCTCGCTGCCGAGCACCGTGTGCGCCGCTACGGCTTCCACGGCACCTCGCACAAGTTCGTCTCGGAGGCGGCCGCCGCATTCGTCGGGCGCCCGATCGAGGAGCTGCGCCAGCTGGTGTTCCACCTCGGCAACGGCGCGTCGGTCACGGCGATCGACGGCGGCCGCTCGGTCGAGACCTCGATGGGGCTCACCCCGCTCGAGGGCCTCGTGATGGGCTCGCGCTCCGGCGACATCGACCCCGCCGCCCTCATCCACCTCGCGCGCCAGGCGGGACTCGGCATCGACGACCTGGACGTCTTGCTCAACCGCCGCAGCGGCATCCTCGGGATGTCGGGGCACGGCGACATGCGCGAGCTGCGCGAGGCGGTGGCCGAAGGGGATGCCGCATCGATCCTCGCGTTCGACGTGTACGTGCACCGCCTGCGCCACTACGCCGGCGCGTACATCGCCCAGCTCGGCGGCGTCGACGTGATCTCGTTCACGGCCGGCGTCGGCGAGAACGTCGCCGCGGTGCGCGCCGCGACGCTCGAGACGCTCGGCTTCGCCGGGATCGCGATCGACCCCGAGCGAAACGAGGCGAGGGGGCGCGGCATCCGTCGCATCTCGACCGACGACTCGGCCGTCACCGTGCTCGTGGTGCCCACGAACGAGGAGCTCGAGATCGCGCGCCAGACGCTGCAGGTCGCGCTGCACGAGCGCCCGGCGTCAGAGGGCTGACCCCGCGCCGCGCGCTTTCGGCGCGCGCTCGGGCGAGGGTACGCTTGATATTCGCCGGAACGACAGCGAGCCGATGCCGCGCACGCAGCACCACTCGCATCCACCAGCCAACACTTTCGGCGCGCGAATCGCGCGTCGCACGCTAGGAGGCACCATGGCCGGTCACGGCACCGGGGCGCTGCCCGATCTGACCAAGTACGACGCCGTGCTCTTCGACCTCGACGGGGTGCTCACGCCCACCGCAGAGGTGCACATGCACGCCTGGCGCGCCACGTTCACCGCGCTGTTCGCCGAGTGGGGGATCGCCCCCGAGTACACCGACGCCGACTACTTCGCGAGTCTCGACGGCAAGAAGCGCTACGACGGGGTGGCGACCCTGCTGCGCCAGCGCGACGTCGAGGTGCCGTGGGGCAGCCCGGACGACGCGCCCGAGGCTCCGACCGTGTGCGGGATCGGCAACCGGAAGAACCTGCTCTTCGCGCGCATCCTCCGCGAGGAGGGGGTCGAGCCCTACCCCGGATCGCTGCGCCTGCTCGACGCGCTGCGCGAGGCGGGCGTGCCCCTCGCGGTTGTGTCGAGCTCGAAGAACGCCGTCGAAGTGCTCACCGCCGCGAAGCTGCTGGATCGCTTCACGGTGATCGTCGACGGGGTCGTCGCCGAGCGCGAGCACCTGCCCAGCAAGCCCGCCCCCGACGTGTTTCTGGTCGCCGCGGAGCGCCTCGGCGTCGTCCCGGCGCGCGCGGCCGCCGTCGAGGACGCGATCTCGGGCGTCGCGTCGGCCGCCGCGGGCGCCTTCGGGCTCGTCGTCGGCGTCGACCGCGGCACCGGCGCCGAGGCCCTGGCCGAGGCGGGCGCGCACCTCGTGGTCGACGACCTCGACGAGCTCGTGCCGTGAGGCCGCGGCATCCATTCGCCCTTCACGCATCCACGCACCACCCACAACCGGAGGATCCTGCAGACACATGATCGACCGCGACCGCTTTCCCGTTGACCCCTGGCGGCTGATCGAGCGTCAGCACGTCGAGGAGGATTCCGGCGTCACCGAGACCCTGTTCTCGGTCGCCAACGGCTACCTCGGCATGCGCGGCAACCACCCCGAGGGGCGTGGCGCGCACGAGCACGGCACGTTCATCAACGGCCTGCACGAGACGTGGCCGATCCGGCACGCCGAGCAGGCGTACGGCTTCGCCGAGGTCGGGCAGACGATCATCAACGCGCCCGACGCCAAGGTCATGCGCGTCTATGTCGACGACGAGCCGCTCGCCCTCGACGTCGCCGATGTGCGCCACTGGGAGCGCACCCTCGACATGCGCGAGGGCGTCCTGAGGCGCGACCTCACCTGGATGACCCCGTCGGGCAAGCTCGTGCGCATCGAGTTCGCGCGGCTCGTGTCGTTCGCCGAGAAGCACCTGGCCATGCAGCGGCTGACGGTGACCGTGCTGAACTCGGACGCCCCGGTCACGATCGCCTGCCAGCTCATCAACCGGCAGGACGGCGAAGACGAGTACGGCGGAATCCCGATCCGTCGCAAGGGCGCAAGCTTCGACCCGCGGCGCGTCGAGCGCATCGCGGAGCGGGTGCTGGAGCCGCGCGAGCACTGGCAGGACGGCGCGCGCAGCACCCTCAGCTACAAGGTGCGCCAGTCGGGCATGACGGTCGCCGTCGTCGCCGATCACCTGATCGACACCGACAACACGTTCAGCGCGCGCACGCTGGTCGAGCCCGATATCGCGAAGAACGTGTTCCGCGTGCAGGCGCAGGCCGGCGTGCCGGTGACCGTCACCAAGCTGATCAGCTACCACTCGTCGCGCGGCGCCCCGGCGCGTGAGCTCGTCGACCGCTGCCGCCGTACCCTCGACCGCGCCCAGGCCGTCGGCGTCGCCGAGATCCGCGCGCAGCAGCGCCGCTGGCTCGACGAGTTCTGGGAGCGCTCCGATGTGCGCATCGAGGGTGACGACGCGCTGCAGCAGGCGGTGCGCTGGAACATCTACCAGCTCGCGCAGGCCGCCGCGCGCGCCGACAGCAAGGGGGTCGCCGCGAAGGGCGTCACCGGCAGCGGCTACAGCGGGCACTACTTCTGGGACACCGAGGTCTACGTCCTCCCGTTCCTGACGTACACGACGCCGCTGTGGGCGCGCAACGCGCTGCGGATGCGCGAGCTCATGCTGCCCGCCGCACGCCGCCGCGCCGCGCAGCTCAACGAGGCCGGCGCGCTGTTCCCGTGGCGCACGATCAACGGCGAGGAGGCCTCCGCATACTACGCGGCCGGCACCGCGCAGTATCACATCAACGCCGACGTCAGCTTCGGCCTGGCGAAGTACGTGAACGCGACCGGCGACGAGGACTTCCTCGCCGGCCGCGCGATCGACATCGCGGTCGAGACCGCCCGGCTCTGGGCGACCCTCGGGTTCTGGCGCACCACCGCGCACGCCGAGGAGTTCCACATCCACGGCGTGACGGGGCCCGACGAGTACACGACGGTCGTGAACAACAACCTGTTCACCAACGTGATGGCGCGCTTCAACCTGCGCTTCGCCGCGCGCACGGTCCGCGAGCTGGAGGCCGCCGACCCGGCCGCGTACAAGCGCATGGTGTCGCGCCTGCAGCTCGAGGCGAGCGAGCCCGAGGCGTGGACTCGGGCCGCGGATGCCATGTTCATCCCGTATTCCGAGGCCTTCGGCATCCACCCGCAGGATTCGCTGTTCCTCGAGCGCGAGGTGTGGGATCTGCCCGCCACCCCACCCGAGCAGCGCCCGCTCCTGCTGCACTTCCACCCGCTCGTGATCTACCGCTTCCAGGTGCTCAAGCAGGCCGACGTGGTGCTCGCGCTGTTCCTGCAGGGCAACCACTTCACGCCGGAGGAGAAGCTGGCGAACTTCGAGTACTACGATCCGCTGACCACCGGCGACTCGACGCTCTCGGCGGTCGTGCAGTCGATCCTGGCGGCCGAGGTCGGGTATCAGGACCTTGCGCTGAAGTACTTCAAGGAGGCGCTGTTCGTCGACCTCGCCGACCTGCACCAGAACGCCGCCGACGGCGTGCACGTCGCCTCTGCCGGCGGCGTCTGGTCGGCCCTCGTGAGCGGATTCGGCGGCATGCGCGACTACGCCGGCGAGCTGACGTTCGACCCGCGGCTGCCCGCGTCGTGGCCCTCGCTCGAGTTCGCGCTGCAATGGCGCGGCTCGCGTACGCGAATCACGCTCACCGCCGATGCGCTCCGGCTCGTCGTGCTCGAGGGCGGGCCGGTCGAGTTCGCGGTGCGCGGCACGTCGCACGTTGCGACGGTGGATGCCCCGGCGACGGTGCCGCTCGCGGATCAGGGCCCGCTCATCCCGGGCGAGCCGTCGCTGCGGCAGTTCGAGGGCGCGCGCCGCGAGGACGGCACCGCGCTGCACGCCTCCGTTCCGAACACGGCGACGCTGACGATCACGCGCTCGGGAGAGATGGTGCAGGACGGCGTCGCGGCGATCGGCTCGCCGCAATCACCCGATCGGTGATCGCGATCCCGCCGCCTTCGGCCTTCACAGGCCGGTGTCGTCGGCACGCCGTAGGCTAGTCGGGTGACGACCGCACTGTACCGCCGCTACCGGCCCGAGACCTTCGCCGAGATGATCGGTCAGTCGCAGGTGACCGAGCCCCTGATGGCCGCGCTGCGCGCCGATCGGGTGAATCATGCCTACCTGTTCTCGGGGCCGCGCGGCTGCGGCAAGACGACCTCGGCGCGCATCCTGGCGCGCTGCCTGAACTGCGCGGAGGGTCCCACCGACCACCCGTGCGGCGTGTGCCCCAGCTGCGTCGAGCTCTCGCGCTCGGGCGGGGGGTCGCTCGATGTCGTCGAGATCGACGCCGCGAGCCACAACGGCGTCGACGACGCCCGCGATCTGCGCGAGCGCGCGATCTTCGCGCCCGCTCGCGACCGCTTCAAGATCTTCATCCTCGACGAGGCGCACATGGTGACCCAGCAGGGCTTCAACGCCCTGCTGAAGCTGGTCGAGGAGCCGCCCGCGCACGTGAAGTTCATCTTCGCGACCACCGAGCCCGAGAAGGTGCTCGGCACGATTCGCTCGCGCACCCACCACTACCCGTTCCGGCTCGTGCCGCCGGGCCCGATGCTCGACTACGTGGGCCAGCTGTGCGAGAGCGAGGGCGTCGCCGTCGAGCCCGGCGTGCTCCCGCTCGTCGTGCGCGCCGGCGGCGGGTCGCCGCGCGACACGCTCTCGCTGCTCGACCAGCTCATCGCCGGTTCGGGCGATGCGCCCGTCGCCTATGAGCGTGCGGTGTCGCTGCTCGGCTACACCCCCGGCGAGCTGCTCGACGAGGTCGTCGACGCGCTCGGGGCGGGCGATGCCGCGGCCGCCTTCGGCAGCATCGACCGGGTCGTGCAGACCGGGCAGGACCCCCGGCGCTTCGTCGACGACCTGCTCGAGCGGCTGCGCGACCTGATCGTGGTCGCCGCGACCGGGTCAGCGGCATCCGCGGTGCTGCGCGGGGTGCCCGCCGACGAGCTGGAGCGCATGGGCCGCCAGGCCGGCGTCTTCGGCGCCGACGCGCTCTCGCGGGTGGCCGATCTCGTCAGCGCCGCGCTCGACGACATGAGCGGGGCCACCTCGCCGCGCCTGCAGCTCGAGCTGATGGTCGCGCGAGTGCTGACCGCGACCGTCGGAGCCCAGGGCGGTGCCGGCGCCGCGCCGCTGGCTGCGCCCGCCACCGGCACTGCCACCGGCTCCGCTCCGACCGCCGAGCACGCGTCCGCGCCGGCCGGCGCTGCCGTTGCCGCTGCCGATACCGCTGCCGCGCCCGGCGCTCCGGCAGCCGGGCCGAGCGCTGCCGCGGTGCGCGACGGGGGATGGGCGGTTCCGATGGTCTCGGGCGCTCCGGCTCCGGCTCCGGCCCAGGTTCCGGCTCCGGCTGTCGCCCCGATCGCGCCGCCCGCGCCGGCGCCGAGCGGGCCGCTCACGCTCGAGCGCCTCGGCGAGGCCTGGCCGCAGGTGCTGAACCGCCTGCAGGAGATCAGCCGCGCGTCGTGGCTGCTCGCGAGCGGCGCACGCGTGGCCGCCCTCGACGAGGACGTGCTCACCCTGACCTTCCAGAGCCAGGGCGACGTCGCGAAGTTCAAGCACCTCATGCGGGGCGAGGGCCCGAGCGAGGACCTGCGCGCCGCGATCATCGCCGTGGTCGGCGTGCGTGTGAAGTACATCGCGCGCCACGAGGCGCAGCGTCCGGACGCGCAGCGACAGGGCGCGCCGCGCGAAGGCGGAGGGCACGCGCCCGCGCGGCGCGAGGCCGATGCGTCGGGAGACCCCGACCCAGCCGGCGTTCCGCCCTACGACGACGCGCCGCCCTGGGACTCGCCGCCCTACGACGCCGAGCCCCCGGCGTACCCGCCGTACGAGCCCGAGCCCGCGTCACAGTCTGCACCGGCCTCGGCGCCCGCCCCCGCGGCTGCCGATGGCTGGGGGCAGCCCTCGAGCACCGACGGCCCGCGCCAGCCCGCGAGCACGACGGTGCAGACCTCCAGCGCCGCCGCTCGCACGGCCGCCGAACCCATGCGCGCTGCGGCGGCGGCTCCGCCCGCACCCGCACCGGTCGCGGTCGACGACTGGTTCGTCGCCCCGATCCCCGGCGCGCCGAGCGCCCCGCTCGCGGTCGACGACGAGCCCGAAGACGTGCGCCTCGGGCGCTCGGGCCCGCTCGGGGCGGCGGCATCCGTCGACGGCGCCACCCTCGCGCCCGAGCCCGCCGACGTCGACGGCGACCGTGACGAGGAGGGGGACCTGGACATCACCGGTCCCGGTGCGGCGGCGCCCCGGGCGCCGGAACGCGCGGCGCGCCCCACGGTGCTGAGCCGAACCCCGGTCTCGGGCGTGCAGCGCTACGGCGAACCGGTTGTCCGCCAGGTGCTCGGCGCCACATTCCTGCATGACGAACCCTACGAACCGCGCACGCGCTTCGGGGAAGGCTGATCACGGTGTACGACGGCATTGTCCAAGAGCTGATCGACGAGTTCGGGCGGCTCCCCGGCGTGGGTCCCAAGTCCGCGCAGCGGATCACCTTCCACATTCTGCAGACCCCCAACTTCGACGTGTCGCGGCTCGCGCAGCTGCTCGCCGAGGTGCGCGAGAAGGTGCGCTTCTGCGAGGTGTGCGGCAACGTCGCCGAGCAGGAGCGCTGCGGCGTCTGCCGTGATCCGCGCCGCAGCGGCGAGGTGATCTGCGTGGTCGAAGACGCCAAGGACGTCGCGGCGATCGAGCGCACCCGCGAGTTCCGCGGGCTCTACCACGTGCTCGGCGGCGCCATCAGTCCGATCGACGGCGTCGGTCCCGACGACCTGCGCATCACGCAGCTCGTGCAGCGACTGGCCGACGGCACGGTGCGCGAGGTCATCCTCGCCACCAACCCCAACCTCGAGGGCGAGGCGACCGCCACCTATCTGAGCCGACTGCTCACCGTGCTCGAGGTGCGGGTCACACGCCTGGCCTCCGGCCTGCCCGTCGGCGGAGACCTCGAATATGCCGACGAGGTCACGCTGGGCCGGGCATTCGAGGGCCGGCGCGTCGTCGGCTGAGGCATCCGCCCGACGGGCCGAGCCGGTCGCGGCGCCACATGAACCGGGCGGCATGTCTCGCTCCCTAAGATGGGGGAGGGGCTGTCTGCCCAATGAGTTTCCCGGGAGTGCATCGTGGCGTTGATCGTGCAGAAGTATGGCGGCTCGTCCGTGGCGGACGCCGAGGGCATTCTCCGCGTCGCGAAGCGCATCGTCGACACCCGTCGGGCCGGAAACGAGGTCGTCGTCGCGGTCAGCGCGATGGGCGACACGACCGACGAGCTGCTCGACCTCGCCGACAAGGTTGCGCCGGTGCCCGCGCCGCGCGAGCTCGACATGCTGCTCTCGAGCGGCGAGCGCATCTCGATGGCGCTGCTCGCGATGGCCATCCACTCCATGGGCTTCGAGGCGCGCTCGTTCACCGGCAGCCAGGCCGGCATGATCACCGACGCGAAGCACGGCGCCGCGCGCATCGTCGACGTCACCCCCGTGCGGCTGCGCGAGGCGCTCGACGAGGGCGCGATCGTGATCGTCGCGGGATTCCAGGGCTTCAACCGCGACACCCGCGACATCACGACCCTCGGCCGCGGCGGCTCCGACACGACGGCGGTCGCCCTCGCGGCGGCGCTCGGCGCCGAGGTGTGCGAGATCTACAGCGATGTCGACGGCATCTACACCGCCGACCCGAGGGTCGTCCCGCACGCGCACAAGATGGACCGCATCTCGAGCGAGGAGATGCTTGAGCTCGCCGCGAACGGCGCAAAGGTGCTCTACATCCGCGCCGTCGAGTTCGCCCGTCGCCACGGGGTGCTGATCCACGCGCGCTCGTCGTTCAGCTCGAACCAGGGCACCCTCGTCATCAATGAATCGCTCAGCGAGAAGCTGAAAGCTGAAGGAGATCCCATGGAAGAGCCCATCGTCGCAGGCGTCGCCACTGACCTCAGCCACGCCAAGATCACGATCGTGGGCATTCCCGACGTGCCGGGCAAGGCCGCCGACATCTTCACGATCGTCGCCAAGGCGGGCGCCAACGTCGACATGATCGTGCAGAACGTGTCTGCCGCGAAGACCGGCCTCGCCGACATCTCGTTCACGCTGCCGATGGCCGACGCCTCGCTCGCGATCAACGCGCTGATCGCCTCGCAGGAGGAGGTGGGCTTCGAGAGCCTGCAGCACGACGACGGCATCGGCAAGCTCTCGGTGGTCGGCGCTGGCATGCGCACCAACGCCGGCGTCTCGGCGAAGCTGTTCGAGGCCCTCTCCAACGCCGGCATCAACATCGAGATGATCTCGACCAGCGAGATTCGCATCTCGGTGGTCGTCCGCGCCGACAAGCTCGCGGAGGCCGCGCGCGTCGTGCACACCGCGTACGGGCTGGACGACGAGGCCGAGGCCGCGGTCCACGGCGGCACCGGCCGCTGATCCTCATCCGCGCCACGGGTCGTGCCGGAGCCCCGGCTCCGCGCAGCACTCGACCCGATCGCGAGGCGCCGCACGGCGCCCCGCGCTGCCGCCTGCAAGAGCGGAGACATCCCCCAGTTCGCCCGTAGAATTGGGTAACCCCCAACACGATCGTCGAGGTATTCTCATGACCCACATCTCAGACTCAGGCTTCTCTGTCGCCGTCGTCGGCGCCACCGGACAGGTCGGGACGGTCATTCAGGAGCTGCTCGCGGAGCGCTCGTTCCCGATTCGCGAGCTTCGCCTGTTCGCCACGGCTCGCTCGGCCGGCGCCGCAGTCGAGTTCGGCGGCCAGACCATCATCGTCGAGGACGTCGCGACCGCCGACCCGAGCGGCGTCGAGATCGCCCTGTTCTCGGCGGGCGCCACCGGCAGCCGCGCGCACGCCCCCCGCTTCGTCGAGGCCGGCGCGATCGTCATCGACAACTCGAGCGCCTGGCGGCTCGACCCCGATGTGCCGTTGATCGTCAGCGAGGTCAACCCGCACGCGATCGCCGAGGCGCGCAAGGGCATCATCGCGAACCCGAACTGCACCACGATGGCCGCGATGCCGGTGCTCAAGCCCCTCGCCGTGGAGGCGGGCCTCGAGCGGCTCACCGTGAGCACCTACCAGGCCGTCAGCGGCTCCGGCATGGCCGGTGCCGAGGAGCTCCTGGGCCAGGTCGAGGGAGTGCTCGCGCAGGGGAACGTGCTCGGCCTCGTCCGCGATGGCGGCGCCGTCGACTTCCCGCAGCCCGAGAAGTACATCGCTCCCATCGCGTTCGATGTGATCCCGTTCGCGGGCGCACTCGTCGACGACGGCGACAACGAGACCGACGAGGAGAAGAAGCTGCGCAACGAGAGCCGCCGCATCCTCGAGCTGCCCGAGCTTCGCGTCGCCGGCACCTGCGTGCGCGTCCCCGTCTTCACCGGGCACTCGCTGAGCATCCACGCCGAGTTCGCGCGCGACATCACGCCCGACCGTGCCCGCGAGCTGCTGGCGGACGCGCCCGGCGTCGCGCTCGAGGAGGTGCCCACGCCGCTGCTGGCCGCGGGCAAGGACCCGAGCTTCGTCGGCCGGATCCGCGCCGACCAGTCGGCGCCGGAGGGCAAGGGCCTCGTCCTGTTCATCAGCAACGACAACCTGCGCAAGGGCGCGGCGCTGAACGCCGTGCAGATCGCCGAGGTCGTCGCGAGCTCGCTCGCCGTCAAGGCGTAGCTCACGCTGAGCGCGCGACGCGCAGGGTGTGCATCAGGAACGGTCGTGGCTTCTGGCCACGGCCGTTCCTCGTTCTCGGGCGTCGCGTTCATAACGAGTTGATGAGAATGCGCCGAGAGAAGGTTGCGGAAATATCTCTGAAACGCATACTCTGACGGCCTTTCGGGCGTCATTGGGGACGGGCCCCTCCGTCGGCCCACCTAGAATTGACGGGTGAAGAGAACAGTCGACGTCGTCCTCATTGGTGGCGGCATTATGAGCGCAACCCTCGGCACCCTGATCAAGAAGCTGCAGCCGCAGTGGGAGATCGAGGTGTTCGAGCGACTGAGCGATGTTGCCCTCGAGAGCTCCAATGCCTGGAACAACGCCGGCACCGGCCACGCCGCGCTCTGCGAGCTCAACTACATGCCGGCAGGCAAGGACGGCTCGGTCGATCCGAGCAAGGCCATCAGCATCAACGAGCAGTTCCAGCAGAGCCGACAGTTCTGGACCTCCCTGATCGAGGAGGGCGTGCTGGATGCGCCGTCGACCTTCATCAACTCCGCGCCGCACATGACGTTCGTGCGAGGCGAGAAGGATGTCGCGTACCTGAAGACGCGCTACGAGGCCCTGCGCACGCAGCCGCTGTTCGAGGGCATCGAGTACAGCGAAGACAGCCGGGTCATCAACGCCTGGGCCCCGCTGCTGATGCAGCAGCGCCGCAAGGGCGAGGTCTTCGCCGCGACCCGCGTGCCCGCGGGCACCGACGTCGACTTCGGCGCGCTCACCCACCAGCTGTTCGACGGCCTGCGGGAGCAGGGCGTGACCGTGCAGACCAACACCGAGGTGCGCTCGCTGCGCCGCACGAGCGACGGCGACTGGAACATCAAGTTCCGTCGCACCGTCGGCAAGACCCCCGGCAGCGTGAACGCGCGCTTCGTCTTCGTCGGCGCCGGCGGCTGGGCGCTCAAGCTCCTCCAGTCTTCGGGCATCGATGAGATCAAGGGCTTCGGCGTGTTCCCCATCGGCGGGCAGTTCCTGAAGACCAGCAACCCGAAGATCGTCGCCGAGCACCAGGCGAAGGTCTACTCGCAGGCATCCGTCGGCGCCCCGCCGATGTCGGTGCCGCACCTCGACACGCGCGTCGTCGACGGCGAGGCATCGCTGATGTTCGGTCCCTTCGCGACCTTCAGCCCGAAGTTCCTCAAGCACGGCAAGATCACCGACATCGTCGCGCAGGTTCGCCCGTCGAACCTCGGCACGATGCTCAAGGTCGCCTTCGACAACCCGGGCCTGATCAAGTACCTCGTCTCGGAGCTGCTGAAGAACCACAACAAGAAGGTCGAGAGCCTCCGCGAGTTCATGCCGTCCGCGAAGGGCGAGGACTGGACGCTCATCAACGCCGGCCAGCGTGCCCAGGTGATGAAGCGCGACCCCAAGACCGGCCCGGCGCTGCAGTTCGGCACCGAGGTCATCACCTCCTCCGACGGCTCGATCGCGGGTCTGCTGGGCGCCTCGCCCGGCGCCTCGACCGCGGTGTCGATCATGCTCGACCTGCTCGGCCGCTGCTTCCCCGATCACATCCACGAGTGGGAGCCGCAGCTGCGTGCGCTCATCCCCAGCTACGGCAAGGCCCTGAACGTCGATGCCGCGGCTGCGCAGGCCTCGATGAGCGAGACCGCAGAGGCGCTCGCGATCCAGGTCTAGCGCGACTTCCGGCGGGTGGTGGATGCTTCAGCCGAGGCATCCACCACCCGCTTTCTCGTTCCGTAGAATCGGCGAGTGGCCAAACTCTATTTCCGCTACGGGGCGATGAACTCGGGAAAGTCGACCGCGCTCCTGCAGGCGGCCTACAACTACGAGGAGCGCGGGCAGCGCGTGCTGCTGGCCAAGCCGCGCATCGATACCAAGGGCGCCGACCAGATCTCGAGCAGGCTCGGGATGACGCGGCCCGTCGATTTCCTCATCGATGACGATGACGACGCCCGCGGCCTGTTCGCCGAGCACCAGTCGCGCGTGCGGCTCACGCATGACGAGCTTGCGGGCCTCGGCATCGGCCCGCGCGAGGTCGCCTGCCTGCTCATCGACGAGGCGCAGTTTCTCACCCCCGAGCAGGTCGACGACCTGCTGCGGATCGCGGTCATCGACAACATCCCGGTGATCGCCTACGGGATCCGCACCGACTTTCGCACCGCCGCCTTTCCGGGCTCGCGTCGGCTGCTCGAGATCGCGCACACGCTCGAGGAGCTCAAGACGATCTGCCGCTGCGGTCGCAAGGCGCTGTTCAACGGCCGGCTCGTCGATGGCGCATACATCTTCGACGGGGATCAGGTGGCGATCGACGGCCAGGAGGTCACGTACGAGTCGCTGTGCGGCAACTGCTATCTGAAGGAGTCGGGCGGGCGGCTGGGCTGAGCGCACGCCCGCCGAGGGCGGCGTGCGGTGCGATCGGCCCGGCTGGCGCGCCCTAGGCTGGTTGCATGCGAGTTCTCCTCACCGGCGGCGCCGGGTACATCGGCGCACACACCGCGGTCGCCCTCATCGACGCGGGGCACGAGGTGCTCATCGTCGACGACTTCTCGGCGTCGAGCGCGGAGGCTGTGCGACGGATCGAGCGGATCACCGGCGCGACGGTGCCGGCGCTGGCCGCCGACGCCCGCGACGAGGCCGCGGTGCTCGCGTTCGTGCGCGAGCACGCGCCGGTGGATGCCGTCATCCACTTCGCCGGGCTCAAGGCCGTCGGCGAGTCCATGGCGCAGCCCGTGCGGTACTACGAGGTGAACATCGGCAGCGCGGTCGCGATCCTCCGGGTGATGGCCGAGGCCGGCATCCGCACGATCGTGTTCTCGAGCTCGG
>Ga0116179_1001662_pt1 | contig 16552 bp, 16 predicted proteins | sample AD_UKC071_MetaG_FD_89751 | JGI IMG/M metagenome (GOLD analysis project Ga0116179, IMG submission 89751) | Active sludge microbial communities of municipal wastewater-treating anaerobic digesters from USA - AD_UKC071_MetaG | ecosystem: Engineered > Bioreactor > Anaerobic > Digestate | place: USA...
CAGCGAACTGCGGGCACACCATTGAAGCGAATCAAACCAGTCATTGCATTTTCCTTTCGTCTTGCAGTGCGCTGAATTCGCAGCGCTCACGACATCGAAAATGCGTATGCCGATAACACTTTCAAGGGCTTTTTGAGCGATTCTTTTTGGCGTCAAAAGTGCTTGAAATCGGCGCAAACCGCCCTAAACGCGTGAGTCCGGCGGTGTTGTCTGCAGCCTCGCCTGAACCTGGCGCCAGATGGCCAGGTCAAGCGCCTGCCGTCGGGTCTCTACCACGTGGTCAAACCCCAGCTTTTTGTCCGCACCAGTGCGAGCGAAAAGCCCGCGCGGTTGCGGCCCGAGTCCAAAGACGATGACTTCGATACCGGCGCGCCGACAGTTTTCGCAGTAGCGTTCGACCGTTTCCAGCGCCGTCGAATCGATGTAGATGACTTCGAGAAAGTCCAGCAACACCAGCTTGCTGCCTGCCGGGACGGTCGCGAGCCCGGCCTCCAGTCGGTCCACTACACCAAAGAACAGGGCCCCGCGCAGACGCACGCCCGCCACGCCTTCCGGCAGCGGCAGAGCCGGCGCGTCAGGGTCCTTGGCGAGGTTGGTCACTACCTGCACGGCCGCAGCTTCGGTCAGCCGCTTGATCAACAGCAGCGTAGCCAGCACCATGCCTACCTCGACCGCGATGGTCAGGTCGAACAGAACCGTGAGCAGGAAGGTGCTGATCAGGGTGGCGTTACGCAGCGGTGTGTACTGGCGCAGCGCCTTGAACTCGCGCCATTCGCCCATGTTCATGGCCACCCACATCAGGATCGCGGCCAGTGCCGGCAGGGGAACGTGTTTCGCCAGCGGACTGGCCACCAGCAACACGACCAGAACAGTGATGGCGTGCACGATGCCGGCGACTGGCGTCTGCGCGCCGTTCTTGATGTTGGCACTGGTACGCGCCATGGCGCTGGTGGCGGCGAGGCCTCCAAACAGGGGGGACACGACATTGGCGATGCCCTGCGCGATCAGCTCCTGATTGGCATCCGCCCGGTCATTGGTCTGCTTGTCCGCCACCACGGCGCAGAGCAGCGATTCAATGGCGCCAAGCAGTGCAATGGTCACCGCAGGTGGAATCAGGCTGCCGAGTTGTTCGATGGTGAACTCTGGCATTGCCGGGAACGGGATCGCCGCCTTGATCTCGCCGAACTTCGAACCGATGGTGGCAATGCCCGTATTGCCCCAGAGCGTGAGCAAGGTGGAGAAAATCAGCACCAGAAATGGCGAGGGAATGTAGCGCGACCATTTTGCCGGCCACATGCGCAGGAACGCCAGGCAGGCGATCGCCAGCAGCATCGACGGACCGTGCAAGTTGGGCAGCGCCGCCCATAGCGCCTTGACAATGCCGAAGAACTCGCCGGGCATTTTTGCAATTGGCAGACCGAGAAAATCCTTCACCTGTGACAGCGCGATCAGCACCGCAATGCCATTGGTGAAGCCAATGATCACCGAATTGGGGACAAAGCGGATCAGCCGCCCCAGTTTGGCCGCACCCATCACCATCAGGATGACGCCTGCCATCATCGTGCAGATCATCAGGTTTGCCCAGCCGTAGCGGATCAGGATGCCGTACAGCACCACGATGAAGGCGCCGGTGGGGCCGCCAATGCAGAGGCGCGTGCCTCCTACCGCCGAAATGATGAAGCCGGTGATGACTGCGGTGACCAGGCCCTGCTCGGGCGCAACGCCGCTGGCGATCGCAAATGCCATTGCCAGTGGTATGGCGATGATGCCGACCGTTACGCCGGCAAGCAGATCAGCCCGGAACTTCTCTGTACTGTAGGTGCGGAGTTCGCCGAGCAGGCGAGGGCGAAACGCCAGACTGATCATCGCGGTAGCGACGGGCCTCCAGATTGCGCCGTTGCCTGCACGGTCAGGCGACCAGCTTGCGCATGCGGATCGGCTGCAATGCGCCGGCAAACACGGTGGAGAACGTGCGGTCAGCCTCGACGCTGAAACCGAGCTTCTCGAAGTACGCCTTGTACTGCGGTGAGTAGGATTCGACCGGGATGCGGATCGAGCGCACTTCGGATTGCTTCGCCAGCCGCTCCAGCGTGTCGAGCAGCAGGGTGGTGAAGCCACGGCCCGAGAACGTTCGCGTCACGCCGAGACGGCGCAGCTCCCAGCTGCCGTCGCGCGCCTTCACATAGGAGAGCGCCGCCACGGGCAGGTTGTTGCGATAGAGCACCAGTCCGCCACCGGAGCGCAGATCGTCGGCGATCTGGGTCGGGTTGTCATTCTTGCGCCGCTGCGAAATGGCAACACGCTCCGACCAGTCGCCCTTGGTCAATGCTGACACCACCGGCGCGTCGCGCGAGCTGGCCTTCAATATCTTGTATTTGTCCTGCTCGAAGACGGTGCGAGTGGCTCCGAAAAGGGTTTTCATGTCACTTTCATGCCGGCGCGGGCGCCAGCGTGGGGGTTAAGCAGATACAAGCCTGCGTCATTGTGGTCATCTTTCGCAGATGCCGCAAGTACCATGCCTTCGGAGACGCCGAACTTCATCTTGCGCGGTGCGAGATTGGCAACAAGCACGGTGTGCTGGCCGATCAGGCTTTCCGGTGCGTAGGCTGACTTGATGCCCGAGAACACGTTGCGGGTTCTCGGTTGCCCGGATTCGTTCGTCTCGCCGACATCCAGCGTCAGGCGCAGCAGCTTGTCGCTACCCTCGACGAGCTCGGCATTGACGATTTTTGCGATACGCAGATCGACTTTGGCGAAGTCATCAATCGAAATGAAGCCATCGGCCTGCGGCCCTGATGCAGCAGTCTTTGCAGCGGCATTGCTGCTGGCTGCGCCTTTCGCTGCGGGTTGTGGCTTGGCGGGCCTTTCCGCTTTTGCCGGTGCGGAGGCGTCGGGGAGCAGGCCGAAGAGTTCGTCGAGCTGCTTTTCTTCTACTCGGGACATGAGGTGCTTGTACGGCGAAACCTTATGACCTGCCTTAAGCGGCTCGTGAATGTCACGCCACTGCTGTGCAGGCAAGTTCAGGAAGGCAAACGCTTCTGACGCGAGTCGGGGCAAGATCGGAGCGAGATACGTGGCCAGTATCCGGAACGACTCCACCACGACCGTGCACACCACATGCAGTTGAACCCGTGCGGCCTCATCTTGCGGCGCGCGTTTGGCGAGTTCCCAAGGTTTGCTGGTGTCGTAGTACCCGTTAACGAAGTCTGCAGCCTCCATGACACGACGTACAACTTTGCCGAAATCTCGTGCCTCATAGAGTTCGGCAAGGTCGGCGGCCAAGCCCGCCAAATCCTCGCCCACGCCCGCGCTGACAACGGCTTGTCGCTCAAATATCCTGCCGTCAAAATGCTTTTGCAGGAAGCCTGCAGTCCGACTCGCAATATTCACAAACTTGCCAATCAAGTCCGAGTTCACCCGCGCCATAAAGTCTTCAGCGGTGAAGTCGACGTCCTCGACGTTGGCGTTGAGTTTGGCGGCGATGTAGTAGCGCAGCCACTCGGGGTTCATGCCGATCTGCAGGTACTTGAGCGGGTCGATGCCGGTGCCGCGGCTCTTGCTCATCTTCTCACCGCCGACGGTGATGAAGCCGTGCACGTTGACGCTGTCCGGCACCTTGTAGCCCGCGAACTTGAGCATTGCCGGCCAGAACAGCACGTGGAAGTAGACGATGTCCTTGCCGATGAAGTGGATCTGCTCGGTGTTCGGGTCGGCGAGGAAGTCAGCTAGCGAGCGCGTCTCGCCGTTGTGGGCGGCCTTGCCGCTGTCGAAGTAGTTTTTCAGTGAAGCCAGGTAGCCGACCGGCGCATCCAGCCAGACGTAGAAGTACTTGCCCGGCGCATCGGGGATCGGGATGCCGAAATACGGCGCATCACGCGAAATGTCCCAGTCGCCGAGTTTGCCGTCTTCGCCCAGCCATTCCTTGGTCTTGGCGATGATTTCGCTCTGCAGTCGTTTCTTGCCGTGTGCGTCCAGCCCTTCAGTCCAGCCGCGCAGAAACTCTACGCACTGCGGGTCCGACAGCTTGAAGAAAAAATGCTCCGAAGAACGCATTTCCGGCGTCGCGCCGGAGAGCGTGGAGTACGGATTCTTGAGGTCCGTCGGCGCGTACACCGCGCCGCAGTTTTCGCAGGAATCGCCGTACTGGTCTTTGGCGCCACACTTCGGGCATTCGCCCTTGATGTAGCGGTCCGGCAGGAACATGCTCTTGACCGGGTCGAAGAACTGTTCGATGGTCCTGGTTGCGATGAAGCCCGCCGCCTTCAGCTTGCGGTAAATGTCCTGCGCCAGCTCGGTGTTTTCGGGCGAGTCGGTCGAATGCCAGTTGTCGATCGACAGGTGAAAGCCGTCGAGATAATCCTTGCGCGTGGCCGCGATCTCGGCGACGAATTCCTGCGGTGTCTTGCCCGCCTTCTCGGCGGCGATCATGATCGGTGCGCCGTGCGTGTCGTCGGCGCACATCCAGTGCACCTCATGGCCCTGCATACGCTGGAAGCGCACCCAGATGTCGGCCTGGATGTACTCCATCATGTGGCCCAGATGGAACTTGCCGTTCGCATAGGGGAGGGCCGTGGTGACGAAGATGCGGCGCTTGTTGGCGCCAGCGGTCACCGCTGATGATGGTGTGCTGGATGCGGTCATGACGATTTTGCGGGGCAACAAAAAGGGTGAAAACCCTTGGAAAAACAGGGAGATAGTATCAAATCTGGCGCCTTGCGAAGGGCGTCAACCGCTAAACTTGCAAGCTATGACTGAATCAGAAGTGCTCTCCCATCTCGCCAGTTGCATCGACCCGAATACCGGTCGCGACTTCGTCAAGGACAAGGCCATCAAGCGCGTGGCCGTCGACGGCAGTGACCTCACAGTCGAGGTCGTGCTTGGCTACCCTGCCAGGAGCCAGCACGATGCGCTGCGCCAGCTCGTGACCCAGCATCTGCGCGGGTTACCGGGTGCAGGCAAGGTCACTGTGAATGTTTCGCAGAAGATCATTTCGCACGCCGTGCAGCGTGGCGTCAAGCTCAAGCCCGGCATCAAGAACATCATCGCTGTCGCCTCAGGCAAAGGCGGCGTCGGCAAGAGCACAACGGCGGCCAACCTGGCGCTTGCACTTGCGGCCGAGGGCGCCAACGTGGGCATTCTTGACGCCGACATCTACGGCCCGTCGCAGCCGCAAATGCTGGGCATCACTGGTCGCCCGGAAAGTGCTGATGGCAAGACGCTGGAGCCGCTCGAAGCACATGGCATTCAGGCGATGTCGATCGGCTTCCTGATCGATACCGACACGCCAATGGTGTGGCGCGGTCCGATGGTCACCCAGGCGCTGGAGCAACTGCTGTCCGATACCAATTGGCGCGACCTCGATTACCTGGTGATTGACATGCCACCGGGCACCGGCGACATCCAGCTGACGCTGTCGCAGAAGGTGCCGGTCACCGGTGCCGTGATCGTGACCACACCGCAGGAGATCGCGGTGATCGATGCGCGCAAGGGGCTCAAGATGTTCGACAAGGTCGGTATCCCGATCGTCGGCATCGTCGAGAACATGAGCACCCACGTCTGCTCCAACTGCGGACACACCGAACCGATTTTTGGCGAAGGCGGCGGCCGCGCGATGTGCCGCGACTACAACGTGCCATTCCTCGGCGGACTGCCGCTGGACTCGAAGATTCGTGCGCAATCCGACGGCGGTCGTCCGACCGTTGTGGCCGATCCAGATGGCACTGTTGCCGCCACGTACAAGGAAATCGCGCGCAAGGTTGCGATCTTCGTGGCGCAGAAGAGTGAAGATCACACGGCCAAGTTCCCGACCATCAAGGTGGTGAGTTGACTGCTGCCGCCGGGCCGCAACGCTATGGCTGCATCGCCATCGTCCCGGCGGGTGGTAGCGGCTCACGTTTTGGTGCCGCCAAACCCAAGCAGTACATCGAGATCGCGGGCGCACCGGTGCTGGAGCACACGCTGCGTGCGCTGCGTCAATGCGAAGCGGTTGAGCATGTTTTCGTTGTAGTCCCGGCCGAGGAAGATCGCGCAGACGCCATCGTCACCCGCGCGGACAATGCGACTGTTTTGCGGTGCGCAGGGGCGCAGAGAGCAGATACCGTGCGCAACGCGCTGGCTGCTGTTGCGAAGCTCGTGCGGCGTGATGCATGGGTGCTGGTGCATGATGCGGCTCGGCCCAGTGTTGGCAAAGCCGATCTTGATCGCCTGATTGCCATGCTTCGAGATCACTCCGTTGGTGGGCTGCTGGCAGTTCCAGTATCAGACACACTCAAGCGCGCAGACGAAGCTGGCGGCGTGGCCGAGACGGTCCCCCGCGAACGCATGTGGCGGGCACAAACACCGCAGATGTTTCGCTACGACACGCTGGTGCACGCGCTCGCGGCATCGCCTGACGTGACAGACGAGGCGCAGGCGATTGAGGCGCTGGGCCTGGTGCCGCGGCTGGTGCCCGGCAGTGCACGTAACATCAAGATAACGCATGCCGACGATGCCGAACTGGCGGCGTTTTATCTGCGCGATCAAACCTCGCAGTAAGCTACCAGAACCAGCTCCGACCCTTGACTGCACTGCAACCATGAGCATTCCTTTCCGCATTGGCACGGGCTTTGACGTGCACCAGCTCGTCGAGGGACGCAATCTCATCATGGGCGGTGTGAAGATCCCGTACGAGCGTGGCCTGCTGGGGCACTCGGATGCTGACGTTCTGCTGCATGCAATCGCTGATGCGCTTCTCGGTGCCGCTGCGCTTGGCGATATCGGCAAGCACTTTCCGGACAGTGATTCGGCGTACAAAGGCGCCGACAGCCGCGTACTGTTGCGCAGCGTTGTCGCGCGTGTGCGGGCGGCGGGTTGGCAGGTGGGCAACGTTGATGCAACGATCATCGCTCAGGCGCCAAAAATGGCTCCGCATATTGAGCAGATGCGGCGCAACATTGCGTCAGACTGTGCCGTCGTGCCAGACCGCATCGCCGTCAAGGCAACTACCACCGAAATGCTCGGCTTTACCGGGCGGGGTGAAGGAATTGCCGCTCAAGCCGTGGCGCTGCTAACGGTCGTTTGACAGCACCTTTCTGCGCTTTCGATGGCGGGTCAGGCCGGTACAATCGGTTCTGATGAATCATTCCAACAGATTTTTCCTTCTTGATCGTTGTGCCGCTGCGTTGTTGGCGATGTCGCTTTCGACCGCCGCGTTGGCGCAAGCTACCGCACCGGCTGGTTCAGCCGAGGTGCCCGATGGCGTGCCGACACTTGGCAAGCAGGAAGTCGCTGCTGCGTCCAACGCCAACGCTGGCGCGCGCGCGCAAGATGGCGCGGCCGCACCGCTTCAAGTTCACGAAGAACGCATCCAGGGACGCCTGGCGAGCGCGCAGGTGAGCGTTGGCGGCCGTTCCTATCTGATTGTTGATCCGGCTGCAGGCCGCTATGACCGTCAAGCAGACAACTCGGGCCGACGGGTGACGCCGGTCCTGTGGCAGTTGTTTCGTTTCTAGACAGATCGCTTCACGGGCTGGCAGTAACCATCTGTAACGATCAATATCAGGCGCTGGCAGACGACCCGGCTCGAACCCGATGTAATGTCATGTTCAGCCAGCCTTTCCTCTTTCACGAATAGCGACCCAGCAACGGCATGTCAGTTTTCACCCGCGTTACCGAGAGCGAAGTATCTGCCTGGCTGACCCGCTTCTCGGTGGGGACGGCACGCGCGCTCACCCCGATTTCCGAGGGTATTGAGAACACCAATTACTTTCTGTCGACCACCGACGGCGAGTTCGTGTTGACTCTTTACGAGCGCGTTCCTGCTGAGGACCTGCCCTTCTACCTCAATTTCACGGCGCACCTGGCGCGTTCGGGAGTGGCGGTCCCGACACCAATCGCTGATCGTACTGGCGCGCTGTTTTCTATTCTCAACGGCCGCCCGGCTGCGCTAACGCAGCGGATTGCCGGGCGACCCGTGATGCAGCCCGGTGTGCTGCACTGCACGGCGGTAGGGCGTGAGCTCGGTCGTCTGCACAATGCAAGCCGTGCGTTTCGTACCCGTATCAGCAACAAGCGTGGGCCGGGCTGGACCCTGTCGACCTCTCGCGCCGTGCGCCCATTTGTCAGCGCTGACCAGAACGCCCTGATCGAGAACGAGCTCAAGTTCCAGCGCGAGCGGCGGCAGACACGGCTGCCCAATGGCGCCATCCACGCCGATCTGTTTCGCGACAACGTGCTGTTCGATGGCGATAACCTGAGCGGCCTGATTGATTTTGGCTTCGCGGCAACCGACGAATTTGCCTACGACCTTGCGATTACCGCGAATGACTGGTGCGTGCTGCCAGGTGGCGAGTTTGACGACGGCCGTCTGCACGCGCTGCTGGCTGCATACGCCAGCGTACGCCCGTTGACCGAGGCCGAACAGGTCGCCTGGCCGGCGCTCTTGCGGGCAGCAGCAATCCGGTTCTGGCTGTCCCGCCTGTACGACCTGCATTTGCCGCGCGCCGCCGAGCTCAACACCCCGCATGATCCGGCCGTATTCGAGAACATTCTGCGATTGCGCATCGCGAAGCCAGGCTTCTGGCCCACTAACCTGCAAGCGGAGGCAGTCTGATGTCGCAGCCCATCGCTTTCTACGCCCCAGTGCCCGCCCGTGAGGGAGCGGAGTGGGTGCAGTTGTCGTGGCGGATCTTTCGCGCGCACTGGCCACGCTACATCGGCCTCACATCCCTATATCTGCTGTTGATGCAAATGTGTGCCGCGATTGTCGGACCGCTTTGCATGCTGCTCAATCCGATCCTTTCGGTCGGATTTCTGGCGGCCGCCTGGCACCATGAACGCGGCGAGTTGCCGGAGGTCAAGCATCTGTTCGCCGGCTTCAAGTCGAACCTGCGTGCCCTGCTGCCGCTGGGCGGCGTGCATCTGATCGGACTGCTTGTCGCGCTGACGGTGGGCTTGCTGGCGTCAGGCCTCACGCTGGACCAGCTCAAGGGGTTTGAAGAGCAGGGTAACGTGCCACAGGAGGCGTTGATGCGTGTCATGTTGGTGACACTCGCGATCACTTTGCCACTGACGGCTGCGCTCTGGTTTTCGCCAGCGCTGATCGTGTTCTCCGACGCCAGCTTCGGGCAGGCGATTGGTGCTTCGGTGCGCGCCAGCCTCGCCAACTGGCTGTCGATGAGTGTCTATGGCATCGCGATGTTCGGTCTGACCGTGCTTGCGGTCGTGCTGGTTTCACCGCTGCTATATCTGCTGCCGGCCAAGGCGGTGCTGACGACTGTCATGTTGCTGGTGGTGCCGCTGACTGCGATCCGCATGATCAGCGATTACGTCTGCTACCGCCGTGTCTTCCACCGCGAGGAGCGGGTGGAAATGGTGGCTGGCGCGGCTTAGCAGTCGCCGACACCCCGCGCAGCATCGTGTGGTTCAGATCGCTGTCAATTTCGCATACTCAAGCGCCAGCCGCTTGATGCCGTGCTCGGCGAAGTTGACCTCCACCTGCACGTTCTTGCCGCTGCCATCGGCGTTGATGATCACCCCGTGGCCGAACTTGGCATGGGATACCTGCTGCCCAATGCGAAAGCCTGTGTCGGTGCGCGTGGCGCTGCCGATAGATTGAGCGAAGGCTGAACGCTCAGGATTGCCCCAATCGCTACCGAGCGGCGCGTGCGGCTCCATCGCGAGCAAATTCTTCGGCTTTGCCGACAGCCACTGCAATAACTCGGCAGGGATTTCGTCCAGAAAGCGCGACGGCACGTTGTAGCGGGTCTGGCCGTGCAGCATGCGCATCTGCGCGTAGGACATATGCAGTCGCTTGCGCGCCCGCGTGATCGCCACATAAGCCAGCCGCCGTTCCTCCTCAAGCCCGCCGTCGTCGTTCAGCGAGTTATCGTGCGGGAACAGGCCCTCTTCCAGGCCCGTGATGAACACATAGTCGAACTCCAGCCCCTTTGCCGAATGCACCGTCATCATCTGCAGTGCTGCACGCCCCTCTGCGGCCTGGGTATCGCCCGCTTCCAGTGACGCATGGGCGAGGAAAGCGGTCACTGCATCCTGATCCTCGGCGACCGAGCCATCGGGGCTTTCGACGTGGATCACGCCACCGGTTTCGCGCAGGAAGTTGTCGGCTGCATTGATCAATTCCTCAAGATTCTCGACGCGATCCTGGCCGTCCTTTTCGGTCGCATAGTGGGTCTTCAGGCCCGACGCATCGAGCAGATGGCGCACGATCTCTGGCAGCGGCTGATTCTTGGTAGCGATGCGCATGCCTTCGATCAGGCCAATGAACTGCGCCATCGCCACCTGCGCTCGCCCGCCCGCGCCGCCGGCACACGCGGCCTGCCACAACGTAACCCCGGTGCCCGCCGATACCGCTTGAAGGTTCTCAACCGACTTGGCGCCAATGCCGCGCGGCGGAAAGTTGATCACACGCAGCAGCGCGTTGTCGTCCTCCGGGTTGTTGATCAATCGCAAGTACGCCATTGCGTGCTTGATCTCGGCGCGCTCGAAGAAGCGCAGGCCCCCATACACGCGATACGGGATGCGGGCGTTGAACAGGCCGTGCTCGAACACGCGTGACTGCGCATTGGAGCGGTACAGGATGGCGATCTCGTCCAGCGGTACGCCATCGTTCATCGCCGTCTTGACGCTATCGATCACGAAGGCTGCTTCCTCGCCGTCGCTGTAGCCCTGAAACACCCGGATCGGCTCGCCGTGTCCCTGATCGGTCCACAGCTCCTTGCCCAGCCGGCCGTTGTTGTTGCGGATCAGCGCGTTGGCGGCGTCGAGGATATTGCCGAAACTGCGGTAGTTTTGTTCCAGCTTGATGATCTTTGCCGGGCCAAAGTCATGCTCGAAGCGCTGCATGTTGGCGACCTTGGCGCCGCGGAAGGCGTAGATCGACTGATCGTCGTCGCCAACCGCCAGCACCGCCGTCTGCGGACCCGCCAGCAGGCGCAGCCACTTGTATTGCAGTGTGTTGGTGTCCTGGAACTCGTCAACCAGAATGTGCTTGAAGCGGGCGTTGTAATGCTCGCGCAGCGCCTCGAATTTGCCGAGCACTTCATAGCTGCGCAGCAACAACTCTGCGAAATCGACGACGCCTTCGCGCTGGCAGGTGGCCTCGTAGAGCTGGTAAATCTCCACCTGCTTGCGGGTGTAGTCGTCAAATGCCTCCACCGCGTTGGGTCGCAGACCTTCCTCCTTGGCGCTGCCGATGAACCACGCCATCTGCTTGGGCGGGTACTTTTCGTCGTCAATGTTGTGGGCCTTCAGGATACGCTTGATCAGCGACACTTGATCCTGGGTGTCCATGATGGTGAAGGTTTGCGGCAGGCCCGCCTCGCGCCAGTGCATGCGCAGGAAGCGGTTGCAGAGCCCATGGAACGTACCGATCCACATGCTGCGTACGTTTACCGGTACCAGCGCCGAGAGACGCGTCAGCATCTCCTTGGCCGCCTTGTTGGTGAAGGTGACCGCCAGCACGCCCGATGGTCCGACTTGCCCGGTCGATATCAGCCACGCGATGCGCGTTGTCAGCACTCGGGTCTTGCCGGAGCCGGCGCCAGCGAGGATCAACGCCGAAATGTGCGGCAGGGTAACGGCGGTGAGCTGCGGCTCATTGAGCCTGGCAAGGAGCGGAGAGGTCATCCACCAATTTTAGGGAGGCAGCCCGGCGCAGATGGCGAGCAGTCAGGAACGCCGAAAAATGGTGCGTACCGACTGCACGGCGCCGCGCCAGATAGCCGCGACAGCCCGCTTCACGCGGAACTTGATGACTCGACCCACACGCCAGGGCCAACTGGCGCGGATCGCGTTGAGCCACACGTCTTTCCACGGGATGAACCAGCGATAGGCGGCCGCAAACCAGCCGAGCTGCATCAGGGCTGGTTGCGTCAGCGTGAATAGACGGGCAACCACCGCCGTGCCGACGATCTTGGCGACGAGGATCACGGTAACGCCGAGCACGCGCTGGCCGTGCGCAATGAGCCATAGCGCCAGCAACTTGACCGGGAACAACAGTAAGCTGGGCAGGGCGAACAACAGTAAGGCAGCCCACGGCGGCAGGCGTCGGATCGCGTCTTCCATCGCCTTCCACAACGGTCGCCGGGCCAGCCAGTCGAAGACATGCCCGAGCGTCTCCCAACCCCACTCGTAGAACATCACGATGAGGGCGAGCGGCAGTTGCAGCAGGCGGATCAGAAAGCGCCACATGGGCGCAATGTAGCGCGGAATCGGACAATTTCACCCCGACCAGGCGCCCCCGCGACCGCTAGCGGGCGGCGCCGATAGAATCATTCCCATGTCACCTGAATCTTCCACAGCCCCGGCCGAGGCCCGCGCCGGCGGCCTTGTCGATGGGGCCGGGCATCCGGCCGTCAGCCCGATGGCTGTCACTCCCGACACCGAGCTGTCTGCCTTTGTGCCGACGTTCCGTGCGTCCGCGCCCTATATCCAGGCGTTCCGGGGCAAAACCTTTGTCGTGGCCTTTGGTGGCGAAGTGGTTGCCGACGACACCTTCCCAAATTTCATTGCTGACCTGAACCTGTTGGCCAGTCTTGGCATTCGCCTGGTGCTGGTGCACGGCGCCCGCCCGCAGGTGGAGAAGCTGCTTGCCCAGCGTGGCATGGAAAGCCGCTACCACCGGGGCATCCGCGTGACCGACGAGTCGCAGCTTGGCAGCGTGATCGGCGCCAGCGCGCGGGCACGGGCACGCATTGAAGCCGCGTTGTCGATGGCGCCACGCACGGCAGCGGTAACGCCCAGCCACAACCGGGTGACCGGTGGCAACTTCGTGGTGGCCAAGCCAATCGGCGTGATCGACGGCGTCGACATGAAATACAGCGGCGAGGTGCGCCGCGTGGACGCTCAGGCGATCAACGACTGCCTGAAGGACGGCGACATCGTGCTGATGTCCACGCTGGGCTATTCGACCTCGGGCGACACTTTCAACCTGACCGTGGAAGAGGTGGCGACACAGACGGCGATTGCGCTGAAGGCGTCGAAACTGATCTTCCTGCTCGACACGCCGGGTGTGCTTGATGCGGACGGCACGGTGATTTCGACGCTTTACACCCGCGAGGCATCGGCCATCGCCAGCAAGGCGCCACAGGCTTCCGACGTGCAGTTCTTCCTCTCCGCCGCCGTGCGCGCCTGCCAGAAGGGCGTGGTGCGCGCCCACCTGATCGGGCGCAAGAGCGATGGGGCGATCCTGCAGGAGCTGTTCACCCGCGATGGCATCGGCACCATGATCTCGGTCGACAGCCTCGACAATCTGCGACCGGCGACCATCGAGGATGTGGGGGCGCTGCTCTCGATCATCGAGCCGCTGGAGCGTCAGGGCATTCTGGTGGCCCGGCCGCGTGCACTGATCGAGCGGGAGATCGAGCGCTTCTTCCTTGCCGAGCATGATGGTCAGGTGATTGGCTGCGCGGCGCTCTATCCCTTCCCCGAAGCCAACAAGGCCGAACTTGCCTGTCTGGCGGTCAACCCTGACTACCGTCGCGAAGGCTATGGCGAGCGTTTGATGAAGGCCGTGGAACGCGCGGCAAAAGAGCACGGTATCAACACGCTGTTCGTGCTGACTACCCGTACTGCCGCCTGGTTCACCGAGCGCGGTTTTCGGCAGGCGACGATCACCGATTTGCCGGAAAAAAAGCAGGCGCTCTACAACTTCGAACGCGCCTCGCAGGTTTACGTCAAACAGATTTAGGACGAACAGGATTACACGATGGCACGCATGGTTCAATGCATCAAGCTCGGCAGGGAAGCGGAAGGGCTCGACTTCGCACCGTATCCGGGCGAGCTTGGCAAGCGCATCTTCGAAAACGTCAGCAAGGAGGCCTGGGCCGGCTGGCTCAAGCACCAGACCATGCTGATCAACGAGAACCGCCTCGGGCTCGCCGATCCGCGCGCGCGCAAGTATCTCGCCGAGCAGATGGAGAAGTATTTCTTCTCCGGCGGCGCCGAGATCGCCAGTGGCTATGTGCCACCAGCGAAATAGTTACGGCGGAGGTCTGGCAGGAGCGGCTCTGCCGCGACCAGCACCGATCCTCGACATTCGTGGCAAGACAGCGCTGGGCCGCGACGCAGTCGCTCCCGCAGTCAAAAGTTGATATATGAACCCGATCTCACGCTTCCCCGTCCCCGAGCTCAATGACATCCCGGAGGATCTGCGCACGCGCATGCTCGACGTGCAGCAGAAGGCAGGTTTCATTCCCAACGTGTTCCTGACGCTGGCACATCGCCCCGACGAGTGCCGCGCGTTCTTCGCCTACCACGACGCGCTGATGCTCAAGGAGACGCCTGCGCTCAACAAAGCCGAGCGCGAGATGATCGTGGTGACGACCAGCGGCGCCAATGACTGCGTATATTGCGTCGTCGCCCACGGTGCCATCCTGCGCGTCTATACGAAGAATCCGCGGATCGCCGATCAGGTGGCGATCAATCACCGCAAGGCGGAAATCACCCCGAAACAGCGGGCGATGCTCGACTTCGCGCTGAAGGTTTGTCTGCACTCAAACGAGATTGATGAGCCCGATTTCGCTGCGCTGCGCGCGCACGGGTTCACCGATGACGACATCTGGGATATCGGTTCCATCACAGCCTTTTTTGGCATGAGCAATCGCCTGGCCAACATGAGCAGCATGCGGCCAAACGACGAGTTTTATTTGATGGGTCGGGTGCCGCGCCAGAAGTGATGGCGACAGCGTCCCTGATCTCGGTTTGCAAGGGATACAAGCAATGCAATACGCCTCTTTTCTTCACGGTACAGCCAACACCGCGCGACGCTCTGGCGCGGTGGCGTTATTGCTGACGCTCGCACTGACCGTTGCTCCGACGCAGGCACAGGATGCCAAAGCAGGCGCAGTCACCATCAGTCATGCGTGGGCGCGGGCAACGCCGGCACCGGTGCGCACCTCGGCGGCCTACCTCACGCTCGACAACAAGGGCGGTGCCGACCGGCTGCTGTCGGCGTCAGCAGATGTCGCCAAGGAGACGCAACTGCACAGCATGATTACCGAGGCGGGCGTGATGAAGATGCGCGAGGTCAAAGGCATTGATGTCGCCGCCAACAGCAAGACCGAGCTGAAGCCCGGTGGCTTTCACATCATGCTGGTCGGATTGGCCGATGGCTTGAAGGAGGGCACGAAATTCCCGCTCAAGCTCAAATTCGAGAAGGCCGGCGAGGTCACCGTGCAGGTCACGGCCGAGAAGTCGGATGCTCACGGTCATGGTGAGCACAAGCACTGACGTGGGCCGCTGCATGCGGGCCGGGTGGGCGTGGCGCGCGGTGGCGGCAGCGCTGCTGGTCAGCGTCGTTGCGCTGACTGCTTGCGGCGATGGCAAGTCGGCGCTCAAGTTCAATGCCACGGATATCACCGGCGCCGCCTTTGGGCGCGAGCTTGCGCTGACCGACGCCGCAACGAAGACGCCGCGAACGCTGGCGAGCTACCAGGGCAAGGTTGCCGTGTTTTTCTTCGGCTATCTGTTCTGCCCGGACTATTGCCCGACCACGATGACCACGCTGAACGCGGCGCTTGGCAAGATGAAACCGGAAGACGCGGCGAAGGTGCAGGTGGTTTTCGTCACCGTGGACCCGAAGCGCGACACGCCCGAACTACTCGTGCAGTATGTGAAAGCCTTCAACCAGTCGTTCGCCGCGCTTTATGGCAACGAGACGGAGGTGGCCGCAGCAGCGAAGGAATTCAAGATTTTCTTCCAGAAGGCGCAGGTGAAGGACGAGAACACCTATCTCGTTGATCACTCCACGCAGATGTACGCCTTCGACCCACAGGGCCGGATCCGGCTAATGATCAAGCACGAAAGCGGCCCGGAAGCGATCGCCGCCGATCTGACGGCACTGGTCCGCCGCTAGCGGCTTTCTTGCAAAAGGCCCATTGATATTGGGCTCAGGCGGACTTTTAGGCTAAAGTCGACTTTTTGAGAAAAGCGGGTCTGAGCCCTGATTGGACGCCATTTTTTCGAAAAGTCGCTGGTACTTGCAGCGAAATTTTCAGCTCCAGATCACCGAACGCATCGCGATCGACGCGCCCTGAAAATCGGCGTTGAATAAGCGCGGCTTGTCGCCTGCGCCCACTGCGCCTGCGGTATAGAGCAGCGGCAGATAGTGCTCGTAGGTCGGATGCGCCAGCGTCGCGGTCTGGCCCATGCTCTGGAACTTTTGCAGCTCGCCCAGATTGCCGCTGGTAATCTGGCTCGCTACCTTGTCATCAAATTCCTTCGCCCAGTCGTAGGCCTTGTCCGGCCCGGCGCCCCACTGCATGGCACGCAGGTTGTGCACGATGTTGCCGCTGACGACGATCAGCACGCCATAGTCGCGCAGCTTTGCCAGCTGCTGGCCGAGCGCGAAGTGCTCGGCTGGCGGGCGGCTGTAGTCCATGCTCAATTGCACGACCGGGATGGCCGCAACGGGGAACATCGGCTTCAATACTGCCCAGGCGCCATGGTCAAGCCCCCATTCATGGTCGTCGAGCCCGATTGTTGGCGCGCTGACCGATCTGGCAATTTCGCCGGCGGCTGCTGGCGCGCCCGGCGCCGGGTACTGCTGGTCGAA
>Ga0116179_1001664_pt1 | contig 16545 bp, 12 predicted proteins | sample AD_UKC071_MetaG_FD_89751 | JGI IMG/M metagenome (GOLD analysis project Ga0116179, IMG submission 89751) | Active sludge microbial communities of municipal wastewater-treating anaerobic digesters from USA - AD_UKC071_MetaG | ecosystem: Engineered > Bioreactor > Anaerobic > Digestate | place: USA...
CAGCATGTCGTCCAACCAGAACAGCGAAGGCGAGATTCGCCGCGCGATGGTCGAGGCCGATGTGGTCGAGGTGATGGTGGCCCTGCCGCCGCAGCTCTTCTTCAACACCGCCATCCCGGCCTGCCTGTGGTTCCTGGCCAAGGACAAGAGCCGCAATGGCCGCGACCGGCGCGGCGAGGTGCTGTTCATCGACGCCCGCAAACTTGGCCGGCTCGAAACACGCGTCAACCGTGTGTTCGACGACCAAGACGTGGCCCGCATCGCCAGCACCGTGCACCGATGGCGGCAGGATGGTGAGGACGGCGCAGAAGAGGCCTACGCCGACGTGCCGGGCTTCTGTCGCGCGGTGAAGCTGGCCGAGATTGCCGAACACGGCCATGTGCTGACCCCGGGCCGCTACGTGGGCGCCGAGGCCACCGACGATGACGACGAGGCGTTCAACGAGAAGATGGAGCGGCTGACGGCGCAACTGGCGGAGCAGATGGCCAAGGGGACGGAGCTGGACGCGGTGATTCGGGAGAAGCTCGGAGGGATGGGTTATGCCGTCTGAGGTCCTGCCTGAGGGATGGACGACATCGACCGTCGAACAGCTGATGCTGGACGGTGCTGTCACTTACGGCGTCGTGCAGCCCGGTCCGGCGGTCGATTCCGGAACGCCCATGCTTCGCGTCAACAACTTTCGGGGCTATGGACTGGACACGTCCGATGTCATGCGAATTGCGAAGGAGGTGGAGGCCAAGTACGCCCGCACGCGCATCCGCGCGGACGATGTGCTGATTACCGTCGTCGGTTCAGTTGGACAGGTGGCTGTCGTTCCCGCAGAGCTGACGGGATGGAACCTGGCGCGGGCAGTCGCGCTCCTCAGACCACGTGAGCGCGAGTTGGCGAGGTGGATTGGGAGTTGCCTTCGAGCACCAACAACACAGCACGCGCTTGGGATGGCGGCCAACACCACCGTCCAGACGACCATCAACCTCAAAGACCTGAGGAAGCTTGAGCTGCCAATGCCACCGGCAGCCGAGCGAGTTGCGATTCAAGAGGTCCTTTCAGCGCTGGACGACCGCATCGACCTGCTCCGCCAAACCAACGCCACCCTCGAATCCATCGCCCAAGCCCTGTTCAAGAGCTGGTTCGTCGACTTCGACCCGGTGCGCGCCAAGGCCGAAGGCCGCGAGCCCGAGGGCATGGATGCGGCCACGGCGGCGCTGTTTCCGGCGGCGTTCGAGGAGTCGGCGCTGGGGGTGATTCCGAAGGGGTGGACGGTAGGTTCGGTTGAAGATCTCTTCGTTCTCCAGCGTGGTTTCGACCTACCTGCTTCAGCACGCACCGATGGGGCGTACACGGTTCTGGCTGCCGGGGGACCGCATGGAACGCACCACGAGTTCATGGTGAGAGGGCCAGGGGTGACGACTGGTCGCAGTGGTGTGATTGGCCGAGTCTTCTACTCGCATGAGGCCTTCTGGCCGTTGAACACATCGCTATGGGTCAAAGAGTTCAAGGTCGCGACAGCGTCGTTTACCCACCAGTTCTTGCAGACGATGGACCTTCGGCGGCTCAACGCAGGCTCTGCTGTGCCAACGCTGAATCGGCATCACGTTCATGCGCAGCCGACGGTAATTCCACCGGTAAGCCTCGTCAGCCATTTCTCAGCCATCGCTGACGCATTGCTTCGGAGGATGCGGACCAACGAAATCCATGCCGCGTCGCTAACTGAGGTGCGCGACACGCTGCTTCCGCGCCTCATCTCCGGCAAGCTCCGCCTGCCAGAGGCGCAGGAACAACTGGAGGACGTCCTCGCATGAAAGCCCCACTCGGCAAGCTGGAGCGCATCTCGCTGCGCAAGGCCTGGGCCCATGAAGCCGGTGAGTTCACCCCCTGGCTGGCGCAGGCCGACAACCTCAACCTGCTGGCCGAATCGCTCGGCCTGAACGAGCTGGAGCTGGTCGGCATCGAGCACCCGGTCGGCGACTTCAAGGTCGACATCCTGTGCTCGGACAACGGAGGCAAGGTCATCATCGAGAACCAGCTTGAGAAGACCAACCACACCCACCTCGGCCAAATCCTGACCTACGCCGCTGGCGTCGGCGCGCGCAAGGTCATCTGGGTGGCCGAGTCCTTTCGTACCGAGCATGTGGCGGCGCTCGAATTCCTGAACCAGCACACCACCGACGAGCTGGACTTCTTCGCGGTCGAGATTGAGCTCTGGCGTATCGGCGATTCGCTAATGGCGCCGAGCTTCAATGTCGTCGTCAAGCCGAACGACTGGGCCAAGACCGGGCAGCAGAACGCCAAGGCAGCGGCGACCATGACGCCCACCAAGCAGCGGCAGCTGAAGTTTTGGACCGACTGGACAGCCTGGCTGCAGGCCAAGGGCTCCACCCTGAAGACACAGAAGCCGCTGCCCCAGCACTGGACCAACATCGCCCTCGGCCGTGCCGGCGTGCACCTGGCGGCCACCGTGAACTCCCGCGAGAAGCGCGTCGGCATGGAGGTCTACATCGACCACGACAACTCCAAGTCGATGTTCAAGCAACTGCTGGCGCAGAAGGAGGCCATCGAGGCCGAACTGATGGTGTCGCTGGACTGGCAGGAACTGCCCGACGGCCATGCCTGCCGAATCATCCAACTGAGGCCGGATTCGCCGCTGGAGGACGAGGTGAAGTGGCCCGCCTACTTCTCCTGGCTGGAGGAAGCTGCGCTGCGGATGACCGACGTCTTCAAGCCAAGGGTCAAAGCGTTGACCTGATGCCCATCGAACGCGGGCAGCCGACCAGGGAGAACCACAAGAATGGTATCTGCAGTCACCGAGGACCACGTCGAACAAGCCACGCTCGAATGGCTGGCGTCGCTGGGCTGGGAGGTCGGTCATGGGCCAGACGTGTCGCCACCTGATACAAAGACGCCCGGCACCGAGCGTGACAGCCACCGCGAGGTGGCGCTGAAGCACCGCCTGGGCGACGCCATCCGGCGCCTGAACCCCCACATCCCCGCCGTCGCGCAGGACGAAGCCTGCCGGATGGTGCTGAACCCGAACATCCCCGGTCAGGTGCAGGCCAACCGCCAGATGCACCGTTGGCTGGTGGAGGGCGTGCCCGTCGAGTACCAGAAGGACGGCGAGACCCGCGGCGACCGGGTGAAGCTGGTGGACTGGTCGGACGCCGCCCGCAACGACTGGCTGGCGCTCAACCAGTTCAGCATCCAGGGCCCGAAGCAGACCCGCCGACCGGACGTGGTGCTGTTTCTCAACGGCCTGCCGGTGGTGGTGGTCGAACTCAAGAACCCGGGCGACGAGAACGCCGACCTGTGGGCCGCCTTCAACCAACTGCAGGCGTACAAGGAAGACATTCCCGACCTGTTCCTGGGCAACGCGCTGCTGGTCATCAGCGACGGCATCGAGGCCCGCGTGGGGTCGCTGACCGCCGACCCCGAACGCTACATGGCCTGGCGCACCATCGACGGCGAGGCCGTCGACCCGTTGGGGCCGATGAGGGGGCTGGAAACGCTGGTGCACGGCCTGTTCCAGCGCGGGCTGCTGCTGGACTACCTGCGGCACTTCATCCTGTTCGAGGACGAGGGCAAGCTGGTCAAGAAGGTGGCCGGCTACCACCAGTTCCACGCCGTGCGGGCGGTGGTGGACAGCGTGCTGGTGGCGTCCCACCCCAAGGCCGACGCCACCCGCCGCGGCAAGGGCGGTGTGGTGTGGCACACCCAGGGCGCCGGCAAATCCATCGAGATGACCTGCCTGGGCGGCAAGCTGATGCAGCACCCGGCCATGGGCAACCCGACCCTGGTGGTGGTGACCGACCGCAACGACCTGGACAACCAGCTCTTCGGCGTGTTCGCCGGCGCGGCCGAGCTGCTGCGCGAAACCCCGGTGCAGGCCGACACCCGGCCCAGGCTGCGCGAACTGCTGGCCAACCGGCCGTCGGGCGGCATCATCTTCACGACCATCCAGAAGTTCACGCCGGGCGAGGATGAGGACAGCTTCCCGGTGCTCTCCTACCGGCACAACATCGTCGTCATCTGCGACGAGGCGCACCGCAGCCAGTACGGCTTCCAGGCCAGCCTGCCCAGGCTGCAGAAGCAGATGAAGGACGCGCGCAAGGGCTTGGCGGCCAACGATGCGACGGTTCTGCAGGCGGCGGAACCCCCGGCCCACTACGGCGCCCTGCGCCATGTGCGCTACGGCTACGCCCAGCACCTGCGCGACGGCCTGCCCAACGCCACCTTCGTCGCCTTCACCGGCACGCCCGTGTCACTGGAAGACCGCGACACCCGGGCCGTGTTCGGCGACTACGTGCACATCTACGACGTGGAGCAGGCGGTCAAGGACGGCGCCACGGTGCCCATCTACTACGAGAGCCGGCTGGCGAGGCTGGAGCTGCAGGAAGCCGAGGCGACGCTGCTCGACGACGAGGTCGAGGAGCTGACCGAGGACGAGGAGGACGACACCGCCAAGGCCGCGCAGCTGCGCCGCTGGGCTGCGCTGGAGAAACTGGTGGGCGCGCCGCCGCGCATCCAGAAGGTGGCGGCCGACCTGGTGGAACACTTCGAGAACCGCCTGGCCAGCCTGGACGGCAAGGCCATGGTGGTGGCGATGAGCCGCGACATCTGCGTGCACCTGTACGACGCCATCGTCGCCCTGCGCCCCAGCTGGCACGACCCCGACCCCGAAAAGGGCGCCATCAAGGTCATCATGACCGGCTCGGCCTCGGACAAGGCCCTGCTCAAGCCGCACATCCACAGCAAGGACATCAAGAAGCGCCTGGAGCGCCGCTACAAGGACCCGGCGGACCCCTTCAAGCTGGTCATCGTGCGCGACATGTGGCTCACCGGCTTCGACGCGCCGTGCATGCACACGATGTACGTCGACAAGCCCATGAAGGGCCACAACCTGATGCAGGCCATCGCCCGGGTGAACCGGGTGTTCAAGGACAAGCCCGGCGGCCTGGTGGTGGACTACATCGGCATCGCCAACGAGCTGAAGGCGGCGCTGAAGGACTACACCCAGGCCAAGGGCAAGGGCAAGCCGACCATCGCGGCCGAGGACGCCCTGGCCGTGTTGCTGGAGAAGATGGACGTGCTGCACGGCATGCTGCACGGCTTCGACTACACCGCCTTCCGCACGCGTGGCTTTCAACTGCTGGCCGGGGTGATGGACCATGTGCTGGGCCTGGAGGACGGCAAGAAGCGCTTCGCCGACACGGTGCTGTCGGCCAGCAAGGCCTTCGCGCTGTGCTGCACGCTGGACGAGGCGCTGGCGCATCGGGACGAACTGGCCTTTCTGCAGGCGGTGAAGGCCGCGCTGACCAAGTTCGGCACCTCGGGCAAGAAGCTCAGCGACGCGCAGAAGGAACACGCGCTGCGGCAGATCATCAGCAAGGCGGTGGTGAGCGCCGAGGTGGTCGACATCTTCAAGGCCGCCGGCCTGAACCGCCCTGACATCGGCATCCTGTCCGAGGCGTTCCTCGAAGACGTGCGCCACATGAAGGAGCGCAACCTCGCCGTCGAACTGCTGGAGCGGCTGCTGAAGGACGACATCCAGGCACGCTTCAAGACCAACGTCGTGCAGCAGGCCAGGTTCTCGGACCTGCTGCAACTCAGCCTGCAGCGCTACCGCAACCGCGCCATCGAGACGGCCCAGGTCATCGAAGAGCTCATCGAGATGGCCAGGAAGTTCCACGAGGCGGCGCTGAAGGGCGAGCGCCTGGGACTGAACGGCGACGAGATGGCGTTCTATGACGCACTGGCGACCAACGAGGCAGCGGTGCGGGAGCTGGGCGACGAGACGCTGAAGGCGATGGCGGTGGAACTGACGCAGAAGCTGCGGTCATCGGTGACCGTCGACTGGTCGGTGCGCGAGAACGTGCGGGCGCGGCTGCGGGTGATGGTGAGGACGCTGCTGAGGCGCTACAAGTACCCGCCGGACAGGCAGGAGGAAGCCGCTGACACCGTGCTCAGACAGGCGGAAACACTCTCCGAAGGGTGGGCGACCGCGTGAGCCCCGCTCACTCATGCCGCAGCGCCTCGATCGGGTCCAGCCGCGCCGCGCGCCGCGCCGGGAAGTAGCCGAACAGCACGCCGATGGCGGCCGAGAACACCAGCGACAGGCCGTTGATGGCGGGGTCGAAGGCGTAGGGCACGTCCATCACCTGCGCCAGGCCCCAGCTGGCGCCGGTGGCCAGGGCGATGCCGACCAGGCCGCCCAGGGCCGACAGCACCACCGACTCGATCAGGAACTGCAGCAGCACCTCGCGCTCCAGTGCGCCCACCGCCAGGCGCAGGCCGATCTCGCGGGTGCGCTCGGTCACGCTGACCAGCATGATGTTCATGATGCCGATGCCGCCCACCAGCAGGCTGACCGCGGCCACCGCGCCCAGCAGGGTGGTCATCACCGCCATCGTGCCCGACAGCGTCTCGGCCAGCTGCTGGGTGTCGAAGATGCTGAAGTTGTCGTCGTCGGCGGCGGCCAGCTTGCGCCGTTCACGCAGCAGGCTGCGCAGGCTGGCCTTCAGCGGCGTGCTGTCGGCGCCGTCTTCCATCGCCACGGCGATGGTGCTGATGCGCCGGTTGCCGGTGATGCGCCGCTGCAGCGTGGCCAGCGGCACCAGCACGGTGTCGTCCTGGTCGCCCATGCCGCTCTGGCCCTTGGCGGCCAGCACGCCGACGATGGTGCAGCTGAACTGCTTGATGCGCAGCGCCTGGCCCAGGCCGGGTGGGGTCGCACCGGCCGCACCACCGAACAGCTCGCGCCGCACCGTCTCGCCGACCACGCACACGGCGCTGCCGGCGGCCAGCTCGTCGGGCTCGAACGTGCGGCCCTGGGCCAGCTTCCAGTTGCCGGTCTGGAACCAGGCGTTGGTGCTGCCGGTCACGCTGGTCGACCAGTTGCGGCCGTTGGCCACCACGGTGGCCGACGTGCGCCCCTGCGGCGCCACCGCCGCCACGCCACCCACCTGGCTGGCGATGGCCTCGGCGTCGGCCGGGGTGAACTGCGGCACGCCGGGCCCGCCGCCCCCGCCACCCCCCGGCAGGCGCTGGCCGGGCATCACCAGCAGCAGGTTGCTGCCCAGGCCGGCGATCTGGTTGCGGATCGACTGCGTGGCGCCGTTGCCCAGCGTCACCATCGTGATCACCGCGCTGACGCCGATGACGATGCCCAGGATCGTGAGAACGCTGCGCAGCAGGTTGCGCCGCACCGAGCGCAGCGCCAGCAGCAGCACGCTCAGCAGCATCAGGCGGCTCCTTCGATGGCGGGTGCTTCGGTCACCGGGTCAGGGTTGATGCGGTCGCTGGCGATGCGGCCGTCGACGAAGGTGACCATCCGCCGGGCATACGCGGCCATGTCGGGCTCGTGCGTGACCATCAGCACGGTGATGCCGTGGTCGCGGTTCAGCGCCAGCAGCAGGCCCATGATCTCGTGGCTGCGCGCGGTGTCCAGGTTGCCGGTGGGCTCGTCGGCCAGCACCACGGCCGGCGCGGTGACGATGGCCCGCGCGATCGCCACCCGCTGCTGCTGGCCGCCGGAGAGTTCGGCCGGCGTGTGGTGCTCGCGCCCGGCCAGGCCCACGGCCAGCAGGGCGCGCCGGGCGGCGGCGCGGCGGTCGGCGGCGGCATCGCCGCGGTAGAGCAGGGGCAGCTCCACGTTCTCCAGCGCCGAGGTGCGCGCCAGCAGGTTGAAGCCCTGGAACACGAAGCCCAGGTACTGCCGCCGCAGCCGGGCCCGCTGGTCGCGGCCGGCGTGCTGCACCGGGTGGCCCATGAACAGGTAGTCGCCGCTGGTGGGCGTGTCCAGGCAGCCCAGGATGTTCATCGCCGTGCTCTTGCCCGACCCGCTGGGGCCCATGATGGCGATGAACTCGCCGGCTTCGATCGTCAGGTCGATGCCCTTGAGTGCCAGCAGTTCGGTGGCACCGCTGCCGTAGCGCTTGGTGACGCCCTTCAACTCGATCAGGGGTGCAGTCATTTCGACGCCGCCACCTGCTGCGCCGTGATCACCCGCATGCCAGGCTTCAGCCCGCCGCCGGTGATCTCGGTCATCTGGCCGTCGCTGATGCCGGGCACCACGGGCACGGCCACCGGCTCGGCCCTGCCGTCCTCCAGCACCCACACCTGGCGGGCACCGGCGGTGCTGCCGGGTGTGGCCGACCCGGGGCGGCGGTTGCCGCCGGGCATGCGCGGCGTCATGCTCTGCAGCAGGCCGCCCTTGGCCTGCGGCGCAGCCGCCGTGCCGGGCGTGAAGCGCAGCGCGGTGTTGGGCACCAGCAGCACGTCGTCGTGCTTGGCCGCCACGATGGTGGCGGTGGCCGTCATGCCCGGGCGCAGGGCCAGGTCGGTGTTGTCCACGTCCAGGTAGGTGAGGTAGGTCACCACGTTCTCGGTGATCGTCGAGCCGAAGCCCACGCGCGAGATCGCCGCCGGAAAGCTGCGCCGCGGAAACGCCGCCACGGTGAAGGTGGCCGCCTGCCCCAGCTTCACGTTGCCCACGTCGGCCTCGTCGACATAGACCCACAGCCGCAGCTTCGTCAGGTCTTCGGCGATGGTGAACAAGGTGACGGCCTGCAGCGACGCCGCCACCGCGTTGCCAGGGTCGACGCTGCGGGTCAGCACCACGCCGTCGGCCGGCGCGGTGATCGCCGCCTTGCCCAGGTTGGTCTGGTCGGTGGACAGCGCGGCCTGCGCGTCCTGCACGCCAGCCTGGGCCGCGGCATCGTCGGCCAAGGCGCGGGTGAGCGTGGCGCGGCCGGTGTCCAGCTCGGCGGCCGACGGCACCTTGCCGCCGCTCAGCCGGGCCACTTCCTCCAGCCGCCCCAGGCTGGCGCGGGCCTCGGCGATGGTGGCCGCCGTCTGCTGCACCTTGGCGCGGGCCGAGGCCAGCGTGGCCTGCGAGCGCTTCACCTGGTCCTGCAGCTTGGCGGTGTCCAGCTCCACCAGCACCTGGTCCTTCTTGACCCGGTCGTTGACGTCGACGAGGACCCGCCGCACCGTGCCCGACAGCTCGCTGCCGATGTTGATGTTGCGGGTGGGCTGCACCGTGCCGTTGGCGGTCACCTTCAGCACCAGGCTGCCGCGGGCCACGGCCTCGGTGGTGTAGACCGGCGCGGCGCGCTCGGCCTGGCGGCCCTGCCACCACCACCAGCCGCCCGTGGCGCCCAGCAGGGCAGCGGCCAGCAGCCAGGGCCACGCACGGCGATACCAGGGGCGGGTGGCGCCGGTGCCCAGCAGGGCGTCGAGCGTGGCGCGGTCCGGCGGGGCGTTGTCGGTCGGGGCGTTGATGGTCATGGGGCGGAAGCAGTTTGCGGATCGTCGGCCCAGCCGCCGCTGACCTTGGCGTCGGCGTCGGCCCAGCCGCCGCCGAGGGCCTTGTAGAGCCGCACATGGTCGGCGGCGAGGTCGGCGCTGGCGCTGGCCAGGCTGTCCTGGGCGCTGAGCTGGCTGCGCTGGGTGTCCAGCACGGTCTGGAAGTCGACCAGGCCGCTGCGCCAGCGCTGGCTGGCCAGGGTGGCGGCGTTGGCGGCGGCGGTGGCGGCGGTCTGCAGGCGCTGGGCGCGGTCGCGGTCATTGCGCAGCGCCACCAGGGCGTCTTCCACCTCCTGCAGCGCGGCCAGCACGCTGGCGCGCCAGGCCTGCTGCGCCTGGTCCAGCACCGCCTGCTGGGCCTGCTGCCGGCCGCGCAGCGCGCCGCCGTCGAACACCGGCAGCGTGACGACGCCCAGCAGCGAGGCGGCGACCGCGCCGCCGCTGGTCAATCCGCCCAGCGTCAGCGCGCTCAGACCCAGCGAGCCGCTCAGGCGGAACGAGGGCTTCAGCGCTGCATCGGCCTGCGCCAGCGTTGCCCACTCGGCGGCCAGCTTCCATTCGGCGGCGCGCACGTCGGGCCGCTGACGCAGGGTGTCGGCGGGGCCGGCCAGGGCCAGCGTGGCGGCTGGCTGGGGCAACGGAGCCGCCGTGGCAAGCCGGGCGTCCAGCGCGGCCGGCGGCTGGCCGGTCAGCACCGCCAGCGCATGGCCGGCCTGGGCGATGGCGGTGCGCAGCGGCGGCAGCGCGGCGCGGGTCTGGGCAGCGGCGGCCTGCGCCTGCTCGGCGGCCAGGCCGTCAGCCAGGCCGGCCTGCAGGCGCCAGCGGGTGATCTGCAGGGTCTCGTCCTGCGCGGCCAGGTTGGCCTCGGCGATGGCCAGCCGTGCCTGGCCGCTGCGCAGCGACAGGTAGGCCAGGGCCACCTCGGCGGCCAGCGACACCTGCACGTCGCCCAGGCTGGCGGCGCTGGCCTGGGTGCTGGCGGCGGCGGCATCACGGGCGCTGCGGTTGGCGCCGAAGAGGTCCAACTCCCAGCTGGCGTCCAGACCGGCGGCGAAGCGGTTGGAGGTGCTGTTCGACGCCCGGCTGCGCTGCACGTCGGCCGAGCCGCTCGCCGTGGGGCCCAGGCCGGCGGCGGCCACGTCCTGCAGCGCCCGCGCCTGGCGCAGCGCAGCGCGGGCGCTGGCCACGCCGGTGTTGGCGTCCAGCGCGGTCGTGACCAGTTCGGTCAGCAGCGGGTCGTCGAACTGGCGCCACCAGGTGAGCAGGGCGGCGCGGGCGGCGTTGGGGTCAGCCGTCTGCGTCGTGCCCGACCACGCGGCGGGCAGACCCGCCAGTTGCGGGGCGGGTGGCGGCTGGATGCTGGCGCAGCCGGCGAGCAGCAAGCCGGCACCCAGCAGGGCTGCGGTCGATCGGAATGGGAAGGGCAGAGGGCGTGGCATCGTGCGGCGGCCGGCAGTGGTGCTGGCTTCGCAACAATGTTGCGCCCCGGATGTCAACCGGGCGTGTCTGTTGGCGCAAGCTGTGTGCAGATCGCGCCCACGCGCCCAGGGCTCACCCCAGCCGTGCCCGGTGCCGCGCGATCTGCGCCACCGCCTGTGCCGGCGCCGTGCCACCGCGCACGTTGCGGGCGTTCAGGCTGCCCACCAGGGTCAGGACGCCCGGTGCGTCGTCGCCCACCAGCGGGTGCAGGGCCTTCAGTTCGTCCAGGCTCAACTCGGCCAGGTCGACGCCGCGCTGCAGGCCCAGCTTCACCGCATGGGCCACCACCTCGTGGGCATCGCGGAAGGGCAGGCCCTTCTTGACCAGGTAGTCGGCCAGGTCGGTGGCGGTGGCATAGCCGCGCTTGGCAGCGGCTTCCATCGCGGCCGGCTTCACCGTGATGCCAGCCACCATCTCGGCCATGATGCGCAGGGTGCCGGCCAGGGTGTCCACCGTGTCGAACAGCGGCTCCTTGTCTTCCTGGTTGTCCTTGTTGTAGGCCAGGGGCTGGCCCTTCATCAGGGTGATCAGGCCCATCAGGTGGCCAATGACGCGGCCGATCTTGCCGCGGGCCAGCTCGGCCACGTCGGGGTTGCGCTTCTGCGGCATGATCGACGAGCCGGTGCAGTAGCGGTCGGCCAGGTCGATGAAGCCGAAGTTCTGGCTCATCCACAGCACCAGCTCCTCGGCCAGGCGGCTGACATGCACCATGGTGATGCTGGCAAACGCCAGGAACTCCATCGCGAAGTCGCGGTCGCTGACCGCGTCCAGGCTGTTCTCGCACACACCGTCGAAGCCCAGCTCGCGGGCGACGAACTCGCGGTCCAGCGGGTAGCTGGTGCCGGCCAGCGCGGCGGCGCCCAGCGGCAGGCGGTTGCAGCGCTTGCGCACGTCGGCCAGGCGCTCGGCGTCGCGGGCGAACATCTCCACATAGGCCAGCAGGTGGTGGGCAAAGCTCACCGGCTGCGCCACCTGCAGGTGGGTGAAGCCGGGCATCACGGTGGCGGTGTTCTTGGCCGCCACGTCGACCAGGGCGCGCTGCATGTCGACCAGCAGGCCCGCCAGCGCGTCGATCTCGCCGCGCAGCCACAGGCGCACGTCGGTGGCCACCTGGTCGTTGCGGCTGCGGCCGGTGTGCAGGCGCTTGCCGGCGTCGCCCACCAGCTGGGTCAGGCGGGCCTCGATGTTCAGATGCACGTCCTCCAGCTCCAGCTTCCACTGGAACTGGCCGCCCTCGATCTCCTGCGTGATCTGCGCCATGCCGCGGCGGATGTCGGCCAGGTCGGCCGCGCCGATCACGCCCTGCGCCGCCAGCATCGCCGCATGCGCCAGGCTGCCCTGGATGTCGGCGCGCCACAGGCGCTGGTCGAAGTCGACGCTGGCGGTGTAGCGCTTGACCAGCTCGCTCATCGGCTCGGAGAACAGGGCCGACCACGCCTGGGATTTCTGGTCGAGTTGGTTGCCGGACATGGGCGCAGTCTTCGCGTGGAATGGTGAAAAACGGCGCGGCCGGGCGCAGGGCGCCGGCCGCGGGGCAGCCCGTATTATCCCGTCGACCCCCCGCTGTTGCTGCCCATGGCGCCTGCCAAACCTCCCGTCCCACCCGCCGTTGCCGGCGACGCTGCCGAGACCGGCCAGCGCGACACCAGCCTGTGGCCCGACACGGGGCACCGGCAGCCGGCGGCCAGCTCGCTGTTCAACGCCTCGCGCTTCGACCCGCTGCACCTGCAGGCCGCGGCCGACCGGCGCCGCCTGGCCCAGCAGTTCGACCTGTGCCGTCCGGCGCTGGCGCTGCGCGTGCTGCTGGCGGTGCAACTGGCGGTGCTGCTGGCCGGCGCGCCGCTGGCCCGGGGCTGGCTGGATGCCGGCAGCCGCGCCGCGGTGGGCGCCTTTGCCGCGCTGGCCGCCAGCCTGCTGTGGCTGCCCGCAGCCTGCGCGCTGCGGCCCTGGCTGGCCGGGCGCAGCACGGCATGGCGCGACGGCGTGCTGACAGCGCTGGGCGCACTGGCCGGCCTGGCCGGCTGGGCGATGGTGGCCGCACCGGGCCTGGTGCAGGGCGGCGGCGGCGCGGCGGCCGGCAGCGCGTTGGCCGGCGCGGGCCTGGCCTTCGGCACCTGGCGCTGGCTGGGCCTGCGGGCGGCGGCGGCGCAGCCGGTCGAGGCCAGCGCGCGCCTGGCCGAGCTGCAGTCGCGCATCCGCCCGCACTTTTTGTTCAACGCGCTGAACACCGCCCTGGCCCTGGTGCAGGTCGACCCGCAGCGCGCCGAGGCGGTGCTGGAAGACCTGGCCCAGCTGTTCCGCGCCGCGCTGGCCGAGGCGGGCAGCGCGGTCAGCCTGGACGACGAGATCGACCTGGCCCAGCGCTACCTGGCCATCGAGCAGCTGCGCTTCGGCGAGCGCCTGCAGCTGGTGTGGGACCTGGACCCCGCCGCCGCCGGCGCCAGCCTGCCGCCGCTGGTGCTGCAGCCGCTGGTGGAGAACGCGGTGCGCCACGGCATCGAGCCGGCACCGGCCGGCGGGCGCATCGTTGTCACCACCAAGGCGGTGCGGGGCATGGCCATCGTGCTGGTGACCAACACCCTGCCGCCGGTGCCCGGGCCCGGCGGCCATGGCATCGCCCAGGCCAACGTGGCCGAGCGCCTGCGCCTGCTGCACGACGTGGCGGCCACGGTGCACTGTGGCGTCGAGCATGGCCTGTACAACGCCCGCATCGAGGTGCCGCTGTGACGGCCGAGGCCGGCCCGGCGCCGCTGCGGGTGCTGATCGTCGACGACGAGCCGCTGGCCCGGCTGCGCCTGCGTGGCCTGGTCGAGGCCAGCACCGTGCCGCCGGCCTGCGTGGTGGGCGAGGCGGGTGATGCCACGCAGGCGCAGGCCCTGCTGGCCGCCACCGCCTGCGACCTGGTGCTGCTGGACATCGCCATGCCCGGCGCCAGTGGCCTGCAGCTGGCCGATGCCCTGCGCCGCGCCGCGCAGCCGCCGCTGGTGGTTTTTGTCACCGCGCATGCCAGCCATGCGCTGCGCGCCTTCGAGCTGGATGCCGCCGACTACATCACCAAGCCGGTGCGGCGCGAGCGGCTGCAGGCCGCGCTGTGGCGGGTGGCGCAGCGGCGTGCCGGGCCGCCGGCACCGGTGGCGGCCGAGGCCGGCCCGGTGCTGGTGGTCAGCGACCGCGGCCGGGTGCTGCGCGTGCCGCCGGCCGAGGTGGTGTACCTGAAGGCCGAGCTGAAGTACGTGACCCTGCGCACCGCCCAGGGCCAGTGGCTGCTCGACGAGCCGCTTGCCGACCTGGCGCAGCGGCTGGGCGAGGGCTTCCTGCGCGTGCACCGCAACGCCCTGGTGGCGCGCAGCGCCGTGCGGGCGCTGGAGCGGGCTCCGCTGGACGGCAGCACCGACGGCGAGGAAAGCTGGGTGGTGCGTCTGGCCAACGGCGAGGCGCTGGCCGTCTCGCGCCGGCAACTGCCGGCGGTGCGAGAGGCGCTGGCCGCCGGTTGACGGCCGGCCGCTGCGCTCAGCTGCGGCGGCGGCGCGCCATCAGGCCCACGGCAGCCATGCCAGCCAGCATCAGGGCGTAGGTTTGCGGTTCGGGCACCGCGCTGACGGTCAGGCCGGTCAGCGTGCCGTTGTAGGTGCCCAGCTGCATGGCAGCGCCCGTGGTCAGGTCGATGCCGAACAGGCCGGTGCCCAGCGAACCGTCGTCCATGTTCAGGGCGGCATAGCCCATGCCGTTGGCGATCTCGAAGCCGTTGGCGCGCAGCGCATCCACACCCAGGGCACCGACCGGGCTGATGGTCGGGCTGTTGAAGGCGCTGGGCGCCATCATCAGCATGTCGGTGCTGGTGTTGATGTAGTACAGCGCAGTGCTGGGCGGCATGGTCTGCATCGCCATGCTGTTGGTGTAGGCCACAGCGGTGTAGCCGGTGCCGATGTTGCTGGCGGCATTGCCCACTGCACCGTTGCCGACGTTGATGGCGAAGTTGCTGCCCGCCGAGCTGACCAGGCGCAACGACGCCACACCGGAGTTGGTCCGGCTGTTGAAGTCGGCCACCGGGTTGAAATCGATGCCGTAGCCCAGGTTGGACTGCACCACTGGCGACGACAGCATCGCCACCTCGGTGGCAGCGCCGGTCATCTCATCGAGGGTGTAGACCTTGTTCGACACCGAGACGCCGTACAGCTTGCCGTCGGCGGGGCGCTGGTCGATGCCCACCAGCCGGTCGCCGGCGGCCAGGCCGGTGATGGCGGTGGTGGTTGCGCCGGCGATGTTCGCGGTGTCGATGCGGGCCAGTTGGCCGGCGCTGGTCAGGCCGACGAGGGTGATGGCCTGGGCGCCAGCGGCGGCAAATGCCAGGGCGGCGGTGGCGATGGCAGTGCGGGCAAGACGGGGCATGGTGGGTTCCTTGAGATCGATGGCGTGGGTAGGACGCCAGCCCGCTGCACACCTGCGCAAACCGGGCCGACCCACCGCCATACGAACCGCCCGCCCGCGCGGATGCAGGCCAACGCACCCAAATACACCGCCCCCCCTGAACGCGGGGGTCAGGGCAGCAGGATGGTGCAGCCCGTGGTGCCGCGCGCCTCCAGCGCCACATGCGCCTGGGCCACGTCGGCCAGCGCGAAGCGCTGGTCGATGCGGATCTTCACCGCGCCGCTTTCGACCACGGCGAACAGGTCGTCGGCCATCTTCTGCGTCGCCTCGCGGGTCGACATGTGGGTGAACAGCGTCTGCCGCGTCACGTACAGCGAGCCCTTGGCGCCCAGGATGCCGGGTGCAAACGCCGGTGCCGGGCCGCTGGCGTTGCCGAAGCTGGCCATCAGGCCGAAGGGGCGCAGGCAGTCCAGGCTGCCTTCCCAGGTGTCCTTGCCCACCGAGTCGTAGACCACCTTGACGCCCCTGCCGCCGGTGATGTCCTTGACGCGGGCGACGAAGTCCTCGCTGCGGTAATTGATGGCGTGCGCGGCGCCGTGGTCCAGCGCCAGCTGGCACTTGGCGTCGCTGCCGGCAGTGGCGATCAGCTGCAGGCCCAGCGCCTTGGCCCACTGGCAGGCGATCAGGCCGACACCGCCGGCCGCGGCATGGAACAGCACATGGTCGCCGGCCTGCAGGCCCTCGACCGGCAGCGTCTTCTTCAGCAGGTACTGCGCGGTCAGGCCCTTGAGCATCATCGCCGCGCCGGTCTCGAAGCTGATCGCGTCGGGCAGCCTGCAGACGGTGCGCGCCGGCATCACGCGGGCCTCGCTGTAGCTGCCGGGCGGGTTGCTGGCGTAGGCGGCGCGGTCGCCCGGCTTCAGGTGCGTCACGCCGTCGCCCACCGCCTCGACGATGCCGGCGCCCTCCATGCCCAGGCTCAGCGGCAGCGGGTTCTGGTACAGGCCGGTGCGCTGGTAGACGTCGATGAAGTTCAGGCCGATGGCGTGGTGGCGGATGCGGATCTCGCCGGGGCCGGGCTCGCCCACCGGCAGGTCGACGAGCTGCATCTGCTCGGGGCCGCCGTACTGGCGGATCTGGACGGTCTTGGGCATGGTCGTCTCCTGGCGTTCAGGGTGATGAAAACGGGGCGCCAGCGTAACCGCAGCGGTCCCGCCCTGCCCGCCCGGGGTTGCCCGGCACGGCTGCCCACGGTGCCGGCATTCCTGCATGCCGGCGGCCGGCGGCGCTGGCCACAATCGCCCGCCATGGTGCGTCACGAAGCAAAGGCTCGACTGAACCCGCAAGGGCGAGGAGTGGCTGCTGCATGCTGCGCATGTCCAACGGGTGAGAGTCCCG
>Ga0116179_1001667_pt1 | contig 16529 bp, 12 predicted proteins | sample AD_UKC071_MetaG_FD_89751 | JGI IMG/M metagenome (GOLD analysis project Ga0116179, IMG submission 89751) | Active sludge microbial communities of municipal wastewater-treating anaerobic digesters from USA - AD_UKC071_MetaG | ecosystem: Engineered > Bioreactor > Anaerobic > Digestate | place: USA...
CCATCGACTACGAGGATTTCGCAAAGTTGGATATGCGGGTCGGTTTGGTGCAGAGCTGCGAAAAACATCCAAATGCGGACAAGCTTTTGGTGTTCCAGGTTAAAATGGGCAACGAAGTGCGCCAGATCGTTTCGGGCGTGGCGGATTGCTACAAGCCGGAGGAACTGGTGGGCAAGAAAGTTATTGTGTTGGCCAACCTGAAGCCTAGAAAGTTAAGGGGCTTGGAGTCAAACGGCATGCTCCTGTTTGCAGATAACGGAGACCGTTACGAATACCTGACAACTGCGGCCCCCGACGGCGAAATCGTATCATAAAGTTGAAGACTTGCATCTAGTGGGACTTGTATTTGGCGTCGACTTGTACTTGGTGTCAACTTGTACTTACTTGGCGTCGACTTGTACTTGGTGTCAACCACAATACAAGTCCCGAGTTGTGTAATAGTGTTTTAAATACTTGTAGTAGTTTTTGACACTTAGATACTCGGTACAACTTATACAATTTGTGCAAAAAATTCGATTGTACGTAAATTCCCAGAAAAATCTGGCCTTCTGGTGTGCAAAAATTTAGATTATACGTACGTAGGGAGCAAAAACATCGCTAATCTACGTATGATCTAAAAATTTGCACAGAACATCCTAAAAAATAGGAATTCTAATAGGTAAATCTACGTACAATCTGAAATTTTGCACAGAATACCTAAACCCAATGTGGAAAAGGAGATTCCAATGCTGTTCGATTCACATACACATATTAATAATGAAACTTACAACGATAAGGAAAGGGAAAAACTGGCCCGGGATATTGAAAATTCCAATGTTTCCTATGTGATGGACGTGGGATTTGACCTGGAAAGTTCCCTCATGGCTTGCAACCACGCGCAGAAATACGATTGGTGCTATGCGGCGGTAGGATTCCATCCCCATTATGCAAAGAACATGGGCGAAGAGGATCTGGTTCTGTTAAAAGGATTGGCCAAGAAACCTAAAGTGCAGGCCATCGGCGAGATTGGTCTGGATTATTACCGCAACCTTTCCGATCCGGAAATTCAGCGCCACTGGTTCCGCAAGCAGATTCAACTGGCATTGGAGCTTTCCATGCCTATCGTAATCCACGACAGGGACGCCAATCACGACGTGATGCAGATCCTAAAAGAAGAAGGAGTCTTCAGCAAGGCGAGGACGGACCAGTTCCCAAGGCAGAGTGACGGGCTTCCCGATGCCAGGCTGCTCATGCATTGTTATTCGGGCAGCAGGGAGATGGCAGAACAGTACGTGAAACTGGGCGCCACTATTTCAATTGCCGGACCGGTGACTTATAAGAATGCGAGGAAGCTAGTCGAAGTGGCTCAGGCAATCCCCATCGAGCACCTTCTCATAGAAACGGACGCTCCTTATCTGACGCCGGAACCTTTGCGGGGCCGTCCTAACAAATCACCTTATGTGGAGCACGTTGCCCGCAAAATTGCCGAAATCAAGGGGCTTACCTACGAGGAAACAGCGCGCATCACATGTGAAAACGCGAAGCGTTTCTTCAACATCAGGTAAATCAACTCCACGTGGTTTGTCGAAACTTTATTCGACGCGGCGACACCCTTTTACAGTTTTCGCATGTCCCCCCTGCTTATGATTAGCAAAAGGGGGGATTTTTGTGGAACTGCTGTTGGACAACCTTAGAAACGCATTCTTCAAAGGCAAGCACGGGAAGACCAGGGACATTGCTTTACCGGACAAGCATTTGCTGATTCAGGTGGTGGCCACACTAAGCGTGGCAGTGTTGGCAGGCAGGGCTGCTTTTGCTTATTCCATAGAGTCGGTGGCCATCGCGCTGATTACCGTTCTTTTAATGCGAAGCAAAGCCAACATTTACACCCTTCCCTTCATTTTAATAGGAATGCTTTCCGTCAGAGGGACAAGCTATGCTTATCTGGGCGATTTGGCGGCGTTTTTCGTGTGTGCTGTTCTCTTCCTGCTGCCGGTGGTTCGCAAATTCCCGCTGACTCTCCGGGCGCTGGCGGCCTCCGCCGCGATGGTTTCCGTAAAGGTGCTTTATTATCTTTGGGCGGGGCTTTTGTTCCTGTACGATGGGATGACCATGGCGGTGGATTTGCTGATCCTGTTGGCGTTCATATATGTCTTTTGGTTGTTTTTCCACGTCCTCAGCAAAGGAATTGACGCCGGCAGAAATTCCCTCGAGACGGTAATGGTTTTTTCTATTATTGTATTGCTCTCCGTTGGCGGCCTGGCTGTCATGCAGATCAGCTCCGTTTCCGTGTTGCATGTAATCGCTTTCCTCATCGCGTTGGCGATAGGCTACGGCATGGGGCCTGCGGAAGGAGGGCTTGTCGGTATTATTTGCGGTTTTCTGATCATGCTGATGACCTACGATACTCCCGCATTAGCCGGAATTTTGGGAAGCTGCGGGGCGATTTCCGGGCTGTTTCGCGGTAAACATAGATTGGTGGTGGGCATTTGCTACGTGGGACTGGCTTTAGCCTTCGGAATGCTCAAAGGTTTTCCGGAATTATATATTTCGATATACGCGCCGGTAGCGGCCGCCGCTATATTCGTGTTGGTTCCTAGAAGGATAATGGACCAGTTCGTAAAGCTGCTTTCGCTGCTCCGGCAGGATGACAATTATTACGAACTGATGGCCAAGCGGAAGGTAAAAGAACAGGTCAAGGAATATGCAGACTTGTTTGAGCGGTTGGCGCTATGCAGCGGCAGTGTGGCTGCAGATGGATACCATCCGGCAAGGGATGTCATGACCCAACAATTCAAAGGAATGGCCAAATCGCTAAACAAAATAGCGACGGATCTTTCGACGGAACACCAGCCCCTGCGGGTGATGAAAAAGAGATACGATCTGCAAATCGCCACGGCAACCTACGCGAAGGAAGGTAAGATCTCCGGGGACAGTTGCCTCTGCACGCCAATCGATAATGTAAATTTCCTCATCGCATTGAGCGACGGCATGGGACAGGGTCTGCGGGCAGCTGAAGAGAGCAATCTCACCGTAAATACCCTCTACAATTTAATGAAAGCCGGCTTTGAAGTGGAGCTTGCCCTCAGAATGATCAACTCCATTCTTCTACTGAAATCAAAGGAGGAAATCTTTTCAACTGTAGATATGGGATTTATTAACCTATGCACAGGGAGAGCCAGGATTTTTAAAATAGGTGCAGCGGCCAGCTTCATTAAAAGGGGAGGCAGTGTCAAAATTGTTAAGATGTCGGCCCTGCCTTTGGGCATCATCGAAAGGATTCCGGTAGAGTCCATCGCCATCCAGCTCAAAAAGGGCGATGTGCTGGTCATGGTGTCCGACGGAATTACAGAAGCTGAGAGAGGGTCCGAGGGGCTCGAATGGGTCAGAAACGCAATCATTGAGATCCGCTCTAAAGATCCCCAGACAATAGCAGATCTGCTCATCAACAAAGCAGTCCAGAAATACGGACTGCGGGAAAAGGACGATATGACGGTAATTGTGGCGATTGTACAATAAATGAACTGTACAACATATTTCAATTCCTCTGCAACTTGGTTGCATAATTATCTAATTTGACTCTGTCAGGGAAAAGCATCGATGATTTGGTTACGATTAAAGGTTTCGTTGCCTCGGCAAGTTAGAGGCAACTATTTTTTTGGTTTGATTTAAGTTCTCGCTAATCTCCTTTGTAAATGGCAACGCCGGTTCGATTTGAGAAGCAGTTGTCGTTGCTTTCAGTCCTATACTTGTAAAAAGTGTCTTTGTAAAAAGTGTCAGACACCAAATACAAAAAATGTAAGTGAGACTTGTAAAAGGTGTCAGACACCAAATACAACTCAACACAATGCAACATGAAATTCGGATTACACAATAAAAAGTATATTCTTGCAAATCTAACAACTAGGTATGGTGTTTTGTGTCGAAGGATGTTATAATATGGAATATAAAATTTTGACTAGTCTGTAAGCAGGATTTGGCGCGATTTAGGAATGCAAGGATGTAATCCAGTTCCAGTCCAGGGTGTGATTGCGATAATGCGATTCGATTTTAGGTACGGACTAGGGTAGGGGCCAAGGTACGGGCTCAGGTACGAATTGGGGTGCGGACTAAGTTACGGGCTAGGGTATGAATTGGAATAGTTAGTCAGGGCGTGGTTGTGAGATTGAAAATATGACATCGGTTTCGGGCGAGGATTGCAATTACAGTGTCTGTTATCGGTGCTGACGTGGACGGGATTGCGATTATAGGGCCTGTTATCGGTGTTAACGTGGGTGGTTGAAGGTTATGGCAATGAGTAAATTCGTTGATTATTACAGGATGCTTCAAGTACATCACGATGCGGGGCAGGATATTATCAACGCAGTTTATCGTCATTTTTCGAAACTGTACCATCCGGATGTAAACAAAAGCGTGTTAGCCATAGAAAAGATGAAGCAGATCAACATGGCTTACGACGTCATCGGAGATCCCAGGAAGCGAAAAGCTTATCACAGGGAATGGCTCAGAATGAACGCGCAAATAAAGCCGGACTTTCGCGCCATGCGGTTTACCGAAAAGCCGCGGGTAAGCGAGACGGAACTTGCGGAGAAGGTTTTGGCGGATTTCTTTGACGACTTGGTCAACGAAAAGTGGCAGAAATCCTTTCAGAAGTTTACCTTTATAGACCACAGAAACATCCCCATCGAGGATTACATCGAATGGAAAAAAGCCGTAGCCAAGCTATATAAGCTCGGCAATTATAAGATACAGTATTCACGCACTTACGAAAACTGCGAATATGCAGGGGTGGTCTACCCGAAGATCTTACACTTTTCCGTCACCCTTACGGAAATGGAAACCACTACGGGGAAGGTCAGCCAGGAGCGGACCCAGAAATACGTGGCATTGGACCACGGCCAGTGGCGGGTCTGCCTTGGATACAAGGATCTAAAGCGGGTCATTCAGAAATTCAAATACCTGGCCGAAACCCTGGGCAAGATCGACAGAGAAGAGATCATTGAAAGGGCATTGGCCAGCATCGACCCGTTGACGGGCATTTTGAGCCGCAGGGGATTCATCGAGCAGGCGGAAAAAGAGCTGGCCAGAAGCCAGAGGTACGGCAATCCATTATCCCTCGGCATAGTAACAATCAAGCCGGGGAAGGGCAAGCCGGGAAAAGGCAATGAGGAGGAATTTGCAAAGGAGAAGGATTCCCTGGTCTCGTATGTTTCGGAAACTTTGAACGGAAGCATCCGCCAGACTGACGTTATCGGGCGGTGCGGCGACACATCTATCTCTCTCCTGTTCCCGGAAACGAAGGCAGAAAAAGCCAAACTAACCATGGTGAGGCTGCTGAAATCCATAGAGGGAAATGAACCTCTGAATTGTGATATCTATTGGTCCAGCGCTTCGTTGAAGGGCAGGGACATTAACGTCCACAGGGTCATAGACGAATTGATGGAGAAAGGGGTTCTCTGGGAGAACCCGGCCAGCGCAGATCCCGAAACGAAAAAACTCGGCAAGTACAGCCTGTCGGACATCCTCGAGTTCAACAAAAAAGGAAGGAACCATTTTTAAGATTTTAAGATTGGCAAAAACAAAAGCGCTTGCGCGCTTGCTTTGTAGATTTAGACTATGGTGATAAGTGCTCATCATTGAGCCATTATATCCTTCATAGGCCGTTGGATTCATAATTGAGTCATATGATCCAGATTCATCGAAAGAGCCATTTCGTATCTTGGTTTTTATACTAATAGGTTCACTTTTTGCTATCTAAATATTTGCCGCTATGGCCCACCGGATTTCCGTATCCGGTGATTTTTTTCTCCCTGACTGTAGCCTTTAAGGAGGCAAGGATCTTCCGGCGGTTTTGGTCGATGACCGCGATGATATCCTTATCCAGGGCCAAAATCAGGTTGAGCATGCGATCCATTTCCACCATCTGAGAACGGGGGCAGCACCGGATCACATCTACGCCGAAAGCATCGTCCAGCTCCTGCAGCTTGCGGATGATGGACTCGCGGGCCGAAAGGTGGGTTTCGTAGGACTCCCAGTCATCCGGGTTGCTGAGGATTTCCTCATTAATGCTTAGGATCTGTTTCAAGAGATCCATTTTAATCTCATAATATGAATTGGGATCCGTGACATCGGCAGTTTTGATGCCCTCGCCGGAATCAGCAGCATCTGCAGTTGCAATACGTTCGTCCGGATCCGTGACATCTACGGTTTTACTCATTTGAAGCTCCCTTGACACTCTCTGCACGAGCCAGTTTATCGGCTTGTCTGAAGGTAACCTTCAACTCATCGATAAGGCCCAAAAGCTGCTTCATCAACTCCACGTCTCTGTTTACGTTAGCTTCGTTCAGCTTGTCGAAGAGGAAAAGGTACATATCCTCCAACTGAAGGGAAATGGGATACCGCATGTCCAGCGAACGATGGAGGGTGGATATTATTCTCTGCGCCTTTGTAATGGCGTTAAAAGCGTTGACGGTCTTGCCCTGGTTGGTCAGAAAAATAGCCATGCTGACCTGTTTTGAAGCCTCTTCGAATAATTTTACCACCGTTTCGCCCGGTGTAAGAGTCTGCAGGGATTGGGTTTTGTACTGTTCATAAAGGTTTGTTGCTTGCATAATGTTCTCCCTTCTTGTTTCTGCCGCCACATTTAGATGCCATTCTGCTGCTACACTCAGATGCTATGCTTTGCTGCCAGATGCCGTTCTGCTGCTACATTCAAATTCTATGCTCTGTTGCCACATCTGAATGCATTATCTATTGCCACATTCAGATGGATTATCTGTTGCTATGTTCAGATGCTATGCTCTGCTGCTACAGTTTAATAGTTATTCCCGGAAAACTGCATCAGCATCATGCTCTGTACATTCAGCTGCTGAATGGCAGTTTCCATAGCCGTGAACCTCCTCCACAGCCTGGTTTCTTCATCGGTAAGTCGTCTCCTCAGAGTCTCGATCAATCTATTCGTACGCTCAATGGTCTGTGAAATGCTGTTTCTCGTGTCGGATACCGTGTTCTCGATACCGGCTACCTGGATCAGCGTACCCCGCTCGTTATCCGGGCCGGTCCTCTTAATAGCGCCTTCGATGATGTTGTTAACCCGGTGAGCCAGTCCTGTTTCGGCGGTGGCAAAGAGGTCTCTGATTTCATCCCCTCTCGTCCGCAGGGCTTCTTCCAGCTTGGCTTCGTCGATCTTCAGCTTGCCGTTCTCCTGGTAGCCTGAAGAGGTGATGCCGATTTGAAAGAGACTAATTCCGCCGCTCTCTGCCGCAGTCATCATGGCAGTCTGGAGCTTGGAGGAAATTCCGATCAAAATCCTGTCGCCGCGAAGCACACCGGACTTGGCCTTTTCCTCCCACTGCTCGATCTGCTTTTCGGTCATCTCGCTCTTCTGTTCCTCGGAAAGGGGCTGGTAGTCGCTATAGACCGCCTCTTTGACATAGCCGTTTATCAGATCCATCAAAGCATTGTAGTCTTCAACAAACTTCTTTATGGGCTCCTTCAGGGAAGTAGCATCGTTCTCAAGAGTGATGGTTATGGGTTCCGCGTCCTCTTCCGTAGTTTGGTGGAGCTGGATGGTCACCCCGTCGATGTTGATTTCGTTGGTGCTTCTAACGATATCTTTGCCGTTGACAGTGAGCAGGGCGTTTTGACCGTAAACCACGGAAGCTCCGCTCTCCGCCGTAAGCCCGAGGGCCTCCATAAGATTGCCATCAGTCTCTACTATTTTAATATTCTCACCGGCTCCCGTCTCCTTCGCCACCATGGTAAAGGAATCGGTAATGGAGGAATAGGAGAGGGTTACTCCGGCGTCGCTTGCGTTGATCTTCCTCATTATTTCCGTAAGAGACGCGGATCTATCGAACTCAAACTCAACGGAATTGATGCTGAATTTGAAGGTTTCTACATCATCGAGCTCTCTGGCAAAGGAGATATCGCCCAGAGCCGAACCGGTATTTATCTTGTTGGACTGACCGTTTTTGAGCCCGAGCAATTCCAGCGTTTCCTCATCGTCGCCTACGGCTCTCACGGTAAGCTGGGAACCATCGGCAGTAAAGCTGAGATGATCTCCGGCAATGGAAACATTTATAATCCGATCTTGCGGGTCTATGACGCCAAAGGCCTTGTCCACCGCCGCTTGGAATGCATTCTCAAGTGTTTCAGCGGAAGGATTTTCGATGACGTTCATGAAAAACTCGCTGTCAAAGGTCACTACCTTTACTTTCCCGTCTAAATTCAAGCTGATGGATTTTCCGGCAAGGGAGTCCGCCAAATGGATAATTTCAGATTCGGGCAAGGTGCCCGGCGTTTCACTTTGCAAAGTGCCGGACAGAGCCTTGGAAGCCGGTTGCGTACCGGTTATCTTCTGGCTGGTGGCCAGTTGCCTGATGGAATTTATCGTAATGGTGCCGGCCGTTGCCGAAGGCGTGGTAATTACGGAAACGGCAGCGGATGACGAGGTGGCTTTCACCGTGTTAAAGAAGGAGGCGCTGCGGAAATTGGTGGGCGAAAGCACATCCAAATATGAGCTCTGAAATTCGGACAGAGCTTTAATAACGGACCGGTATGCCTGCTGCTTCCATTGGAGCTTTTGGACCGTTTGCTGCTGCTTCAGGATCTTCTGCCTGCTGGCAGCGGTCAGACCCTGGACTAATTCATCGATGTCCATGCCCGATACCAGGCCGCCGATGCCGGTTTTTGCAGTTAAGGATGTTAATGAGTTTATGGTTGTCATATTGCGTTTACCTCCTACGTTAATAGTATCGGAAGAATCCCGAAAAACTTTAATAGGAAGTTGGAAAAACTCCGACCTTATATTCGGACGGACTTTAAAATATTAATGCCCTGGCTCTTTCCAGGGCATTAGGGAGTTTTCTCTTTAAGGTTTCTCTTCATAGGATCCCCGGGTTGGAAATCTTCTTAAAGAACCCGGGATTTATATATTATTACTCCGAAATATTATTACTCCGAATCCAAGGGCTTCTGATAGATGGAAGGCTGGACGAACTTAAAATTATTCTTGTAGCAGGACAGAGACTCGCTGAGCCCTATGAACAGATACCCTCCCGGCAACAGCGCATCGTAAAATTTAGCGACGATTTCACTCTTTGTAGCCATGTCAAAGTATATCATTACATTCCTGCAGAAAATGGCCTGGAAAGGCTTCTTAAACTTAAAGGGAGAGAGCAGGTTAAACCTGCGATAAGCCACGTTCTTCCTTAGAGTATCTGTAATGGCATACTTGTCGTCGCCTACGGGGACGAAATAGCGGCGGATCCAGTTATCCGGCAGTTCAGACAAATCCTCCTTTGAATAAATCCCTTCCTGGGCGGTCTGGAGCACTTTCGCCGAAATATCGGTGGCAAGAATGGTAGTGTCCCAGTTTGCCGCTTCCGGACCGAGATAGTTAAAGGTAAGCATGGAAAGGGTGTAGGGCTCCTGTCCCGTAGAACAGCCGGCGCTCCACACCCGCAGATCCTTGGTCTTTAAAGTCTTATCGATCCAGGGAAGCACCGTGTCGCTGTAGAAATCAAAATGATCCTTTTCCCTGAGAAAATAGGTGTGGTTGGTGGTCAGCTTGTTGATGAGCACCGTCATCTCATCTGCATATTTGGGATTCATGGCATAACGGAAGTAGTCCATGTAGTTGGTGAAGCCCAGACTGATTACATGGTTGCTCAACCTTCCTTCGATTAACGTCCTCTTCTTGGTGAGGTTTACCCCGTAGTTGTTCTTTATATGATTCGTAATGAATTCAAATTCTTCATCGGTTAAATGCAGCAATATGTCGTGCCTCCGTCTACCCTGATGCGGGTTTTCTCAGTCGGGTTTCTTCGGATAATCTTCGGGTTTTCTTCGAATCTTCTTAGGATCTTCTTCGGATCTTCAGGTTTTCTTCGGGTTTTCGGATATTCTTCAGATCTTCCGAAACTTCTTAATACTGTTTTAAAATACCCTGTACGTCCAATATCAAACTGATGTTGCCGTTTCCGAGGATGGTACAGCCGGAAATGCCCATGGAAGAAACATTGAAACGGCTCAGGTATGCAGGCAGGGGCTTGACAACCACCTGATGCTTGCCCAGGATTTCATCGGCGAACAGGCAGGCTGTTCCCTCGGAAGATTCCGCCAAAAGGAACACGCCGTCCTCTATATTTTCAAAGCCGTCCGCTATGTTGTAGACCCTGTTCAGCCGGATGACGGGATAGGGAGTTCCCCGCAGCATGATCATCTCGTTGTTGTCAGGATCGGTAAAGACCTGATCGACAGTGGCTTTGAAGGATTCCCGGATGTTGGCGATGGGTATGGCAAAGATCTCTTCACCCACCTGGATTTCCATGCTGGAGACGATGGCCAGGGTCAAAGGTATCTTAATGAACACCGTGGTTCCTACGTTCCTTTGGCTTTCAATGGTTATGGTTCCACCCAGCTTTTCGATGTTCTTTTTAACCACGTCAAGCCCGACGCCCCGGCCGGAGTACTCGGTGACAGCGTCCTTGGTGGAAAAGCCCGGCAGCGTGAGCAGATTAAATATTTCCTTTTCCGTATATTCGTTTTCCGGCTTGGTGAGGAGATTGCGGTTCTTGGCTTTCTCCAATATTTGGATGGGATCCAGGCCTTTTCCGTCGTCGCTGACGGTGATGATAATCTCTCCTCCCACATTCTGCGCGGACAGGATAATCCGGCCGTTGGGATCCTTCTGATTGGCCAGCCGGGTCTCTTTATCTTCGATGCCGTGGTCCATGGCGTTCCGGACCAGGTGCAGCAAGGGCTCGTAGATGCCGTCGATGATGGTCTTATCCACCTCTGTGGATTCGCCCATCAATATCAATTCCACGTCTCTGTCTAATTTCTTATTCATATCCCGGACTATGCGGTGCATCTTCTGGAAGGTGGAAGCCACGGGAACCATTCGTATGGACATGACGATGTCCTGCAGCTCATCTGTGAGCTTCCGCAACTGCCGGGTGGCTTTGTTGAAGCTTTCCAGGTTCAGGCCTTCTAAATCCGGGCTGCCGGAGACCATGGATTCGGTAATTACAATTTCACCCACCAGATCCATCAGGGTGTCCAGCTTGTTCAGGTCCACGGCGATGAGGTTTTGCTTGGCACCGTTTGACTTGGAACCGGAATCGGATGAAGCAGGTTTGCCTTTGGCATTGCCTGAATCGGCGGAACCGTAGGAGCCGATGGAATCGATGGAATCGTCAGGTTTACCCGGGTCGCTTGGGCTGCTTTGGCTTTCCGGATCCGATGCGCCTTGGGGTTTCTGCCCTTCTTCGGTTGGGCTTTCCGTCTCTCCATCAAAAGGAAAGCCGTTGATAAACTCCACCTCCTCAACGGAGGAAACATTTTTAGCGGCAATTTCGATTTCCTCGGGAGAAGCGGAAGTCGATACGCTGCAGTAGAACCCGTTCTTGGCGATATATGAGGAGGCGTTTTGGTCTGTGTGCAAGTCTTCCGGGACGGTGCGAAGAACCTTGCCCAGGGAATCCAGCTTGTTGACCAGTAAAAACGCCCGCACGTTTTCCATCTGGCAGTCCTGGCAGAAATGCACGCGCATGTGATATGTATTTCCGTCTGTGGGGCCTTTGTCTGTTTGTCCGGATTCACCGGCAGAAAGTTTGTCAGAAGACTTATCCGACGGCTCTTCCTTCGCCGGCACACCGGGTTCCTTCTGCCCAGGGACGCTTATGTCGTCCTTCCCCTTAATGCCGGAACCGGAAGTGCCTTTCGCAGGAGCCGGCGTTTCCCCCTTCATCTGCTCCAGCAATTGGGAGATTTGCTCGATGAGGCTGTCTTTTTCCGTGTCCAGCTCTTGGCTGTTCCGGATCTTTTCCATCTCCGTCTTTAGAAAATCAGAGACTTCCAGCACCAAGTCCATCACATCCTGGAAATATCCGTCCCTCACGCCGTTTTCCCGTATGTAATAGAAGAGATCCTCCAGCCTATGGGAGACATGGCTGAGAAGGTCGAATTCCATCATGGCGGAAGAGCCCTTGATGGTATGCATGATGCGGAATATTTCATTTATATTTTCAGCGGAAAGGCTGCCGTTTTTCTCCGATTGCAGCAATATCTCGTCCAGTTGATCCAGCAGCATTGAAGACTCAAACAAATACATTTCTAACATTGAATCGTTTTCGACCATGGTTTCCCGCCTTTCATGAATATCTGAGATGCCTTTTATCGCATTTTACCCTATTTTGGCAATTTTGTCACAGCACATATATTATAAATCGGCAAAATTCGGATAAAAATTAGCCAATTCAGAAAGTTGTATTTGGTGTTCGCCAAAAACACGCTCTGTGTTTTTCTGGGCGGAATGTTGTGATATAATATCTGCAATTGAAGGCGTGTCGAAAAATATCTGTTTAAGGTATATAAGAAGAGTATCGTCTATATATAAGGAGAATATCGTAGTGGTAGACGTATTAAAGATCACTTCCGCTGTGGATGTTAAAAACAGTATACAGAATGCGCCAAAACAGCAGCCTTTAGATGCAATTTTCGATTTGAACAATCCCAACGCCATTCCAAAGGACGCGGTGAAGGGAAAGCAACTGGAAGATGACAGCACCAAGCAGGCCTTGCTTAAAAACCTGAACCGTGAAATCTACAAGCCCCTGCTTAATCAAACCAAGGCCCAGGCTGACAGCATAAGGAAGCTTGTTTTATATGCCAAGCTCTTTGAAGTATCCTCGGGGGTTATCACAGAGGATTTCCTGACACAGTTCTTTGTCCTTCCCAAGGAGCTTTTGGGAGAACTGCTTAAAAGAGAGCAGTCCGCATCCATATATAAAGGTGATTTTTTTGAGGCCCTGCGAATCCTTTCAAAGAATAAAGGAGAGCCCAAGCTGCAGGAGGCCATCATATCCATTCTCAAACATTTCGACAGCTATGTGAACCGGGATCATTCCCTTCAGGCCGTATTGATCCGCAGCCGAAGCCTTTTGGATTTATTGGTGATGAGCGACAGGCAGATTCTGCAAAATCAGATCGCAAAACTGAAGGGGATGCTTGATGGGGCCAAGCTTCAGGCAATGATGTTGGGTGAGAGCGTATCGGATGGGGAGCAAGTCAGCGCAGGCAAGCCCAATGCGGGGCAGGGGACCGCCGACGGGGCGGAGGCGGAACAGCCGGGCGGAACTGCATCCACGGCAGAACAGCCCGACGGGAGCAAGCCCGGGGCGCCCAGGCTCAATATGGCCAGGATCGCCGCTGAAGAAGAGAGCTACAAGGAGATCATCAAATTCCTGAAGAACGAATTCGTCCCCATATTGCGAGCTATCACTGCCAATTACTCCCCGGTGGATAAAGTATACGACCACATGATCTCCATAATCCATTACATTGTCCGCTATGACAAGGCGGATCTGAAAATGCTGGAGGAGGCCTTCGATCAATTCGCCGAGGAGTTAAGACCGCTTTTCCCCAACCTGTCGGAAGATGACATATCAGATATGAAGGAAACCCTGATGCGCACCGCCAGGGAGATCAAGGAACAGACAGAGCAGTTGGGCGCGCTGAAAGACCGGGAAGGCGGGCTGGTAAAAACGGAAGAGGGCAAGTATGTGTATATAAAGGAAGAAAGCGATATGGCTGCGCTGCTCACCAAGGCTCTGGATAAATCCAGTCCGGCCAAGCTCAGCGCGTCCGCACAAAACCTACTATTATATATAATACAGAGCGAGAGCCCCATGCTCCCCATGATGCACTTCATGATTCCTCTCCGAGTCTTTGATGAAAACACCTATGTGGAGTTCTTCGTGGATAAGGACTGCAAGGAGAGGAAAGGGGACGCGAAGCAGGCCACCAACATTTTCTTTACCATACAGTCGGACCTGTACGGGACCTTTGAGGTGGACCTTCTTGCTCGAGATCTCAGCATAGATCTGGACATAAAATGTCCACATGAGCTGATCGATGGGGTAAAGGGAGCAAAGCAGAAGTTTAGAAATCTCATTGAGGCCCAGGGCTACCGCCTCACGGCTTACCAGGTGGGCGAATACACAGCCAGCAAGACCATTTTGAAGCAGTTCCCGAAGCTAAGGGAAAGAAAGGCGGGTATCGATGTCAAAATCTGACGAAAGAAACGACAACGATGTTATGCGAGTCGCCGCATTGAAATACGACCAGGATGTGGACAGCGCTCCCCGGGTAGTGGCGGCGGGTACCGGGTATATGGCCCAGAAAATCCTTCAGGTGGCCATGGAAAACGGCATCCCCATCTATCACGATGACAGCGCCGCTACGCTGCTGTCAAAATTGGAATTGGGCAGGGAGATCCCACCGGAGCTGTATCAGATTGTGGTAGATATCTATATTTCCCTTCTTGAGCTTGCAGATGAAAAGATAGGATAGCGCCGTTCCCTGTGTACGTACAAAGTCTTAGTATAACAAAAGCCACCCGTGGGGGTGGCTTTGCTGTTGGTGTAAAAATGATCTGTTTTGATAGATCTTTGAAAAGCTTACTGGAGCAGCTGGAGTACGCTCTGAGGCTGCAGGTTGGCTTGAGCCAACATAGCCTGAGAAGCCTGGGAGAGGATGCTGTTCTTGGTGAACTCCATCATTTCCTTGGCCATGTCTACGTCTCTGATGCGTGATTCAGAAGCCGTTAAGTTCTCTGCAGTAGTTCCCAGGTTATTGATAGTGTGCTCTAATCTGTTCTGCATAGCTCCAAGAGCAGCTCTTTGTGATGAAACCTTAGTGATAGCAGCGTCTATTGCATCGATAGCATTATTAACTTCATCGCGATCTGTCAGATCAAGGCTATCTACACCTAAGGTTTTTGCATCCATGTTGTTGATTGAGAGCATGGTGTTTTGACCTGCATTTGCGCCAATATGGAACACCATAGCTTTGCTGCTATCCACTGTAATTGTTCCTGTGTAAACATCTGTTGCTAAAGAAGTATTATATTCGAACTCGAAATTATTATTTGAAACCAAATTTCCAACTTCATCCCTTACTGTAATGTCTACAGATGGATCAACTGCATCGCTTCTGACTAATTGATATTCGCCATCTACTGCAGCTGTAATTGTTACTTTAAACTTATCCCCCACATCACCGCCTGTAACATTATTAATTCCGTAGTCAGCCAACGTAATGTCATTACCAGGATCTGTTTCTAATTCCCAACCTGATGCGGTCTTTACAAGGGTATATTCGCCTTCGCCAACGGTGGGTGTGCCAGAATCATCAACGGCGGTTATGCCGCTGGTAAAATCACTTGCACTAGCTGAAGCCGAAACAGGCGCAGTTAACACAAGCTTATCTCCATCAACTGCGTCATGGACTGTTAAATCAGCTATATTTACTTCATTTGTTGTTCCTTTCTCATACCATTTGTTATCTGCTGCTTTATATACTGCTGTACCAGAAAATGAACCTGTATAATCTCCACTTACTGTTGCTGAGGAAGCTTCTTTACCCGCTGTATAATCAATGGATACGTTGTAAACTCCTGATTTAAGTGTTGAACCTGGAACTAATGAAACACTAACTCCGTCAATATCAGTAGACACATTTGCTGCCATAGAGCCATCTAATAGTTTTTTGGTATTGAACTCTGTTTGCTCGGCAATTCTGGTGATCTCTTCAGCAAGCTGGTTAATTTCCTTCTGGAGCTCTGCACGGTCTGATTCAGTGTTGGTGTCGTTGGCAGCCTGTACAGCCAGTTCTCTCATTCTCTGTAGTATGCTATGGGTCTCGTTCAGAGCGCCTTCTGCTGTCTGGATGAGGGAGATGCCGTCGTTGGCATTTCTTGCTGCGGTTTCGAGGCCGCGGATCTGGCTCCTCATCTTTTCGGAGATGGCAAGTCCTGCTGCGTCGTCACCGGCGCGGTTGATGCGAAGACCGGATGACAGTTTCTCCAGAGATCTTGAAGTGTTAACGGTGTTTGCGGACAATTGACGATATGTGTTCAATGCCGCGATGTTGTGATTAATTCTCATTTTTTTTCCTCCTTGAAATTTTTAATTTTACCGAGATCCTTCTCGGCAATTGCTTGGGTAGGTTCTCCTTCCGTACGCAAAGGGAACCCGGCGGATAAAGCGCTTTGGTTTATATATCGGATAATCCGGTATATACTTTAGAGTTTAATTAGGGATTTTTAACAAATTTATTAGATTTTAACATTGAGGCAATGTCCGCGTAATTCTGCTTTTTGCCGCTGTCTACGGATTCGCGGTTTGCCTTGATGGTCTCAAGCAGCTCTTCGCGCACTACAGATACGGATCTGGGGGCGTCGATGCCCAGGGCGATCCTGTCGCCGCCGATGGATAGAATGGTGATCTTTATGTTATCTGATAGGATCAGGGATTCTCCGGCTTTCCTGCTTATGACTAACATCAGGGACCTCCTTTGCTCTTCTGGAGGAAGGGCTGATACCGAATCAAGTAGTCGTTGTTCTGCAGGATCACCTGTCTCCCTATTCTGGTCTTCGGATTTAAGATTATAGGGCTTTTGATGTTCAGGGACATCTGCTCCACAGAGTCATCGGGCACATTGGCGATGACAAGGAAGACCAGGTCCTCTGCTCGTTCCGCTCC
>Ga0116179_1001668_pt1 | contig 16527 bp, 11 predicted proteins | sample AD_UKC071_MetaG_FD_89751 | JGI IMG/M metagenome (GOLD analysis project Ga0116179, IMG submission 89751) | Active sludge microbial communities of municipal wastewater-treating anaerobic digesters from USA - AD_UKC071_MetaG | ecosystem: Engineered > Bioreactor > Anaerobic > Digestate | place: USA...
ACAAGATTGTCGCTGGAGGCTTCAATTTGGGCATGGAGGACATGCTTGCCCTCAAAAGGTCCCTGCCGCGCGAAACTCTTGGAGGGGAGCTTGTTAAATCCAGGGGCGAGAAGGCAATCGCCGATTTTCTTTTCGAGCATGGCATCGCCTACAAATATGAGCGGAACCATAGGTGGAGCGGTGTCAACTACAAGCCGGACTTCACGATCTTCATCGAAGAAAAGGCGGGCGTGGTCATCGAGTATTTCGGCATGGCTGGCGATGCGAAATACGACCGGCTCACCGAAGAAAAGCAAAAGTATTGGGCGGCCAAAAAGGGATGGAGCCTTGTCTCACTATTCCCCATGGACTTGGCGGGTGATGGTGGATTTGAACAGAGGATCGCGGCAGAATTGGAGGGCCTGGGAATCCGCTGCCGCAGGTTGAGCGAGGAGGAAATTTGGGCGAGGGTGAGGCATCGCGCCGTTGACAGGTTCACCCGCGCCACGACATCGTTCATCGGCCGTTGCCGGAAGAAATCTTGGTCGATGGAGGATTTGGCCAAGAAGGCCATTTCCCACCGGGCGGCGACAACCGCCGAATCGAAATTCCTTTCATTGGCCTCGGAAATTTTTGCTTCCTATTTGGAGCGGCTTACGCAATGCGGCGACGACGACTTCGACGGGCTCATGCAAAAGGCGGCCGAGGCAATAGCGGCGGGAACAACGGCCTTCCTGCGTAAGAGTGGTGGAGGCAATGTCAAATCCTTGCGGTTCGTCTGCATCGACGAATTCCAATACTTCTCCGAGCTCTTTCACAGGCTGGTCGATGCCATGCGCAAGGCCAACAGTCGCCTGGAGTTTTTTTGTGTTGGCGATGACTGGCAAGCCATTAATGGATTCGCGGGGTCGGAGCTGCGCTTCTTCGAAAATTTCCCTGACTACTTCCGCGACTCCAGCAAGTTGCACATTTCCACGAACTACCGCTCCGCAAGGAAAATCGTCGAAATCGGCAATGATTTGATGATGGGCCTTGGGACGCCCGCAAAAGCTAGTAAACCGGAGGCTGGGGCTGCTTGGCTGTGCGATATGTCGCAATTCCAGCCCACACTGATCGAGAAGCAGCGGCACCCAGGCGATTTGATAACGCCATTGGCCGCCCGCCTGGCTCATCGCTTCGCATTGGACGGGCGCAAGGTCGTCTTCCTTGCCCGCCGGAACGGCATCCCTTGGCATTTCAACACCGGGGACGCAAGGAGTGATGGCAGGTCGCTCGACGATTTTCTGCGGCGCGTTCGATCTTGCCTACCTGAGGATTTTCGAGGCATGGTCAGCATATCCACGGCGCACAAATACAAGGGGTTGGAGAAGTCGGCGGTGGTTGTCTTGGATGCGGTAGCCCGGAGCTATCCATTGATTCATCCTGATTGGCCATTCTTCCGCATCTTTGGCGATTCTCCGTTGAGCCTTGCTCAGGACGACCGCCGATTGTTCTATGTCGCGTTGACGCGCGCCGTGGAGTCGCTGGTCGTTATCACAGACTCTGGGGCGCAGTCGCCATTCCTGGATGAGATCAGATCGCGTCGCGCGCTACCACCATTGCCATGGACAGCGTTCCCACCTGTTGCCGAAGGTGGAAATCGACGGCTGCTGTTGAAAATCAAAGACGCTGCCGGTAGGGAATACGGCTCCCAAACGGGGACATTCCCAATAAAGGACCAGTTGCACGCATGCAGGTATCAATACCACGGGGTCCGCAAGCGTTGGGAGAAGAGCATTGCCTTGGATCTGTTCAACATGGATTCGATTCGAGCCGAACCATGGGCTGCGGCGGCAACGGATGTCGAAGCAAGTTTTCACGACGATTCAGAAACACTATTGGCTTCCTATCGAATTGATCGAGGGCAATGGGCTGTCGTTGTCGATAGATGGGATTTGATGGAGAAGCGGGTGGCAGATGAAGTGGGAGATACCGGTGATGGCTGCGAGCCATCCTGATGGGCCAACGTCGATTGGATAGGAGACCGGGCGTGATCCGCCAAGTTTTCCGGAAGGTGGCCACTTGGCGGCGCCAAGTTCAAGGCTTGAGGGCGTTTGGCGCTCTGAAAGTAGTCGCAAAGCGAGCTTGGAGCCTATCGGGCTTCGGTCAACTCCGCCAAAATGCCGCCAAATTCAGGGTTGAGTGGATGGAAACCTAGAATTCATGCGTGCTGCAGGCCGATACGCGCATGCTGCTGCATCATGGGGGTGTGCGGTGGCGCGGTGTCGGTCATCCCGCTGAGTCTATCAACTCAGCCCGCCATTCTGCCGGCTCGGCTCAGCTGAAAACGCTGCCGTACTGCTTGCGCAAGTCGCCCTTTTGCACCTTGCCGGTACCCCCCACCGGCAGGGACTCCAGAAACACCACGTCGTCGGGTACCCACCACTTGGCGACCTGGGTTTCCAGAAACTTCAGGATTTCGTCCTTTTCCAGTGCGTGGCCGGGTTTGCGCACGATGAACATCAGGGGGCGTTCGTCCCACTTGGGGTGCTTCACGCCAATCACCGCTGCCATGGCCACGGCCGGGTGGGCGACGGCGGCGCTCTCCAGGTCGATGGAACTGATCCATTCACCCCCGGTCTTGATCACGTCCTTGGTGCGGTCGCGGATCTGCATCACCCCGTCGGGGCTGATGGTGGCAATGTCGCCCGTGGGGAACCAGCCGTCCACCAGCGGCGATCGGTCGGCCTTGAAGTAGGAAGACAGCACCCACTGCCCGCGCACCATCAGCTCACCCTGGGATTCACCGTCACGGGGCAGGGTGGCGCCCTGTTCGTCCACCACCTTGATCTCCACGCCAAACATGGTCCGACCCTGTTTGGCCAGGTGGGCATGTTTTTCTTCAGCGGGCCAGCCCTTTGCCGCAGGCATCAGACCGCCCATGGTGGCTGCGGCCGTGGTTTCGGTCATGCCCCAGCCGTGGCGCACTTCGACCTGGTAGGTATCCATGAACTTGGCGATCAGCGAGCGTGGCATGGCCGAACCACCCACCAGGGTGCGGCGCATGGTGGTGAACTTCAGTCCGTTCTGCTCGACGTGGGCCAGCAGCAGTTGCCAGATGGTGGGAACGCCAGCACTCACGGTGACGCCTTCGGACTCCATCAGTTCATACAGGGACTTGCCATCCAGTCCCGGGCCGGGCAGCACCAGCTTGGCGCCTGCAATGGGTGCAGCATAGGGAATGCACCAGGCGTTGACGTGGAACATCGGCACCACGGGAAGAATGGCGTCGGCTGGCGAGAGCGACAGGATGGACGGGTTGCAGCCCGAGATGGCGTTGAGCACGATGGCCCGGTGGGAGTACATCACGCCTTTGGGGTTGCCGGTGGTGCCCGAGGTGTAGCACAGGGCGGCACCGGTGCGCTCGTCGAATTCGGGCCACGCAAACTGGTCGCTGCAGGGCGCTATCAGGTCTTCATACGACGTGACGTTGGCCACGCCTTCGATGGTCGGCGTGTGGGCCGCATCGGCCAGGCAGACCCAGGCACGCACCATAGGGCAATGGGCTGCAATGCCCTTGACCAGTGGCGCAAACGTGGCGTCAAACAGCACCACCTGGTCTTCGGCGTGGTTGATCACGTAGATCAGCTGCTGCGGGTGCAGGCGCGGGTTGCAGGTGTGCAGCACCATGCCACTGCCGGAGACGGCGTAGTAGGTCTCCATGTGGCGGTGGTTGTTCCAGGCAATGGTGCCTACCGCGTCACCACCCTTGAGGCCCAGGCCGGCCAGTGCGTTGGCCAGCTTGCGCGCGCGGGTGCCGCACTGGGCGTAGGTATAACGGAACAGCGGGCCGTGGGTCTCGCGGGAGACGATTTCTGCCTCCCCGAATTGCGCAGCAGCATGTTCAATGACGCTGGACAGCAGCAAGGGGCGGTCCATCATGAGGCCAGGTTGAAGCATGGGGTGTGTCTCCTGTTGGAATAGTTATGTGTTGTGGTGTGTCGAAGAACTTCAGGCGGCCAGCATGTTGCGCAGCCGCTGCGCAATGATGCTTTCGGCCTCGCGCATGATGCGGTCGATCAGTTCCTTGACGGTGGGCACGTCATGGATCAGTCCGGCCACCATGCCGCAGGACCAGGCGCCCGCGTCCATCGTGCCGTCTTTCATGATGCGCGGGTAGACACCAGCCACTTCTTCCATGATGTCGTCGAACTGGATGGTGGCACCCAGCGCGCGTTCCTTCTCCAGCGGCGGTCCACGGCGGCGTTGCGCAGGACGCGCTCGGTGTTGCGCAGGGGGCGCATCACCAGGCGCGTGTCGAGTTCGGTGGCAGCCACAATGGCCTGCTTGACGTTGGCATGCACGGGCGCCTCCTGGGTGGCAATAAAGCGCGTACCCATGTTGATGCCCTCGGCGCCCAGGCACAGGGCGGCTGCCAGAGAGCGGCCATCGGCCATACCGCCCGATGCGACAAATGGAATCTTGAGTTCATCGGCGGCGCGGGGCAGCAGGATGAAGTTGGGCACATCGTCCTCGCCCGGGTGGCCACCGCACTCAAACCCGTCCACGCTGACCGCATCGCAGCCAATGGATTCAGCCTTGAGCGCATGGCGCACCGAGGTGCATTTGTGAATGACCTTGATGCCGGCTTCGTGCAGCGCGGGCAGGTATTTTTGCGGGTTGTTTCCGGCAGTCTCCACCGCCTTGACGCCGCCGTCGATGATGGCCTGGATGTAGCCAGGGTAATCGGGCGAGCTGACGGTGGGCAGAAAGGTGAGGTTCACGCCAAAGGGCTTGTCGGTCATCTCGCGGCAGCGGCGGATCTCGTTGGCCAGGTCCTTCGGGGAGCGCTGGGTCAGGCCGGTAATCATGCCCAGACCGCCTGCGTTGGAGACGGCGGAGGCCAGTTCGGCAAACCCCACAAAATGCATACCCCCCTGAATGATGGGGTGCTCAATGCCAAACAGTTCGGTGATTTTGGTCTTCATGGTCGTTGGTTCCTTTCGCGGCAATTATGGGTTGCAGCCTGAAAAAAGGAAGCATTGCCAGCGGGTTTTGCGTCGCCGTGGTGACCAATGGAGTTTGCCGAGCTATTATCCGTGTCTATAGACAGACAACACGGAATGAAACCGGCCCGATCAGTGGAGAAGACCCCAGACAACACCACGTCAGGTGGCACTGCGCCATTGGGTGATGGCCGTCTGGACTTTTTTGGAGTGGATGTCGGCGCCATGTTCAAGGCGTTTTTCGACCAGAGCCCCGAAGCCATCGCACTTACCCGTGTCCGCGATGATGCCATCGTGGAAGTCAACCAGGAGTGGGTCAAGCTCACGGGCCTGCCCCGTGACCAGGTGCTGGGCCGCACTGCAGTGGAGATTGGCCATTGGCGAGACGCAGGCATGCGCGCCCAGGCGATGCATGGCATCAAGACCAATGGCCGGGTGACTGACCTGGATGTGATGCTGAATATGGCCGGTGGCGTGGCGCGGCTGGTGCGCCTCAATGCCGTGCTGGTCCATGTGCCAGCTGGTCCGTTTGTCCTGATTTACCTGCGCGATGTGACGGCCGAACTCATGGCTCAGGAAGCGCTCAAGGCCACTGAGCTGGAACTGGCGCAAACCAACGAAAAGCTCAATCGGCAGGTCAAGCTGCATGAAATGACCGAGGCCATGGCCAGACTGGGCCACTGGGTGCATTACCCGGGTGCCGAGGAGGTTCAGTTGTCGCCAGGCTACAGCGTGCTGGCCAACATTGGGGACACAACGCATGCGCCGGTGGGCGACCATCTGAAAAGTGTCGTGCCCGAGGATCGGGACATCGTCACGGGTGCGCTCAAGCGCATGGATGGCAAGTTGGTGGAGTACCGTTGGCATCGCCCGGATGGCCGCGTCGTCTGGATACGGTCACGTATGCACCGGCAAATTGAAAACGGTGTGGTCAAAGCCGACTTTGGCATCGTGCAGGACATTACGGCCGAACGGGAGTCCATGCAGCAGGTGGCCGAGCAACTCGCTGCCATGCGCCAGAGCGAGGCCAGGTTCCGCGCATTGACCGAGTTGTCGTCGGACTGGTTCTGGGAGCAGGACGAGCAGTTCCGGTTTACCCGTGTGGATGGCAATCTGGAAGCCTCCAATGCCCTTCCGTCTCCGTCCTACGTAGGCAAGACGCGGTGGGATTCCGGGGTGCAAGGGGTCAGTCCAGAGCGGTGGGCTGCACACCGTGCGGCAGTGGAGGCCCACGAGGTGTTCCATGACTTCGAGATGCAGCGCCTGCGGGCGGATGGGTCGCCTATGTGGGTGACGATCAGCGGCGCCCCGATATTCGATGACAACGGAGTCTTCAAGGGTTACCGGGGTACCGGCCGTGACATCAGCGAACGCAAACGCGCGGAAGCCGACATTTTGCGTCTGGCGTTTTACGATTCGCTCACAGGCCTGCCTAACCGGCGGCTACTGATGGACCGTCTGACCCAGGCGATGGAGTTCAGTGCGCGCCGCATCAGCCACGGCGCACTGCTTTTCATCGATCTGGACAACTTCAAGGTCCTCAACGACACCCTGGGACACCAGATGGGTGACGAGTTGCTCAAGCAAGTGGCCGAGCGTCTGATCCAGTGCGTCCGCAGCGTGGATACAGTGGCGCGCCTGGGGGGCGATGAGTTCGTGGTGATGATGGAGGACATGGGCGAGTCGCCCATCGACGCGGCAGCCCAGGCGGAAATGGTGGGCAAGAAGATTCTCGGTGCGTTGAACCAGGAGTTCCTACTCGCCGGAAACCGCCACCACAGCTCACCGAGCATTGGCATCACCCTGTTTTTCCAGCACATGCATACGCTGGATGAGCTGCTCAAACGCGCCGATCTGGCCATGTACCAGGCCAAAGGCGCCGGGCGCAACACGATGCGTTTTTATGACCCCGAGATGCAGGCGGTCGCCAGTGCGCGGGCAGTGCTGGAAGCAGACATGCGCCTGGGACTGCAGCGTAGCGAGTTCATGCTGCATTACCAGCCGGTGGTGGACGAGCAGGCGACCATGACCGGCGTGGAGGCCCTGCTGCGTTGGAACCATCCCAAACGGGGCCTGATTTCTCCGGCAGAGTTCATTCCAGTGGCGGAGCAGACCGGTCTGATTCTGCAACTTGGGGCATGGGTGCTGGAGCAGGCTTGCGCGCAGCTGGTGGCCTGGAGCGCGGTGCCTTCAACCCAGCGACTGTCTATTGCCGTCAATGTCAGTGCGCGGCAGTTCCGGCATTCTGATTTTGCGACACAGATACTTTCCCTTTTGCGCACCAGCGGAGCCAATCCCTATCGCCTCAAGATGGAGTTGACGGAGAGCCTGTTGCTCAGCGATATCGACGATGCCATTGACAAGATGGGCGAGTTGCGCTCCATCGGCGTGGGCTTCTCGCTGGACGATTTTGGTACCGGATATTCTTCCTTGAGCTACCTCAAACGCCTGCCGCTGGACCAACTCAAGATCGACCAATCCTTTGTACGTGATGTGTTGACCGATCCCAATGACGCCGCCATTGCGCGCACCATTCTGAATCTGGCCCAAAGTCTGGATCTGGGTGTGGTGGCTGAAGGGGTGGAAACCGAGGGGCAACGTGATTTCCTGCTGAAGAATGGCTGCAGGGCGTTCCAGGGATACCTGTTTGGGCGGCCCGTACCTTTGCACCAGCTGGAGTTGTCCTAGGCATGGGAATTACAGAGTCGGCCGACAGCGCCCCTATGCAGGCTGACATGCTGATCGGCACTTTTGACGAGAGCCCGATGGCGATCTCGGTGAGCCGCCTGAGCGACGGGTGCTTTGTCCATGTGAACGCGCGCTGGTGTGAGCTCATGCACATGACGCGTGAAGAGGTGCTGGGGAAGGACTCGGTGTTTGTCGGCGTATGGGCGGATGCCGACGCGCGTCGCAAGGCTTTGAGCCAGATGAGGCTTGCCGGCAAGGCGCCAGACGGTGTTCCACCATCCGTAACATTTCCATATCGGCGGCGTGATGGTCGCGAAATGCAACTCCAGATGCAGGGTGCAAGAGTCAATCTGGCGGGCGTAGACCATGTGATTACCTACGTCACGGACGTGACGGACCAACACCGGGCGCGGCAGGCTTTGCAGCACAACCAGAACGTACTTGAGCGGCTCAACGAAGATATCTCCAGTCAGATGGAGCTGTACGTGTTGACCGAAAGTCTGGCCAGGGTGGGGCACTGGAAGGTCGATGCCGGCGATTCTCGGCCCCAATGGTCCCAGGGACTGTACGACCTGACAGGGCTCGAAAACACGGGAAGTCTGTCCTTCACAGAAGCCAGGTCGCGCATTGCGCCGCAGGACTGGCCCCTGTTTATGGCCGCACGTGAGCGTCTGGATGGGGAAATGGTCGAATACCGCTGGAACCACCCCGACGGCGAAGTCCGCTGGTTACGCAGCCGCATGCGCAGGCATCACCGGGCGGATGGCAGTTTTGTGGATATTGGTGTGGTGCAGGACTACACCAGCGAGCGCAAGACCAAGATGGCGCTGCAGGACCAACTGGACGTGATCCAGCGGTTGACCAGCAAGCTGCCCGTGATGGTCTTTCAACTTGCGAGGCTCGACGAAACGCACAACAGATTCGTATTTGTCAACGATGCGGTGGAAACCATTTTTGGCGTGACGCCGGAGCAGGCGGTTGCCGATGCGAAAGCCGTGTTCCGGCGGGTTCACCATGACGATATCGGCGGCGTGGTGAAGACCATGCATGACAGCGCCAGGGACCGGACGCCCTGGGTCCACGAGTTTCGCGTTCAGCAGCCCGATGGAGCGGTGCGGTTTCTTCTCGGCAAAGCCATGGTCGTGGAAGAGCATTCGGGGCAGGTGGTGGCGTACGGTTCGGTGACCGACCTGACGGATCAGCGTGCGTCCCAGGTCTCGCTGATGGAGAGTGAATCGCGCTTTCGTGCGCTCACTGAGTTGTCTTCCGACTGGTACTGGGAGCAGGATGCTCAGTTCCGCTTTGTGCGGCTGGATGGCAGCCTGGTCAACCAGGCCGGACGCACCGGAAACAGCAGCCTGGGCAAGACGCGTTGGGAAGTGGGTGCGCTCAACATGACTGCGCAAGACTGGGAGGCGCACCGGTCGGTGCTGGAAGCCCATGCCGAATTCCGGGATCTGGAGCTCCGCGACGTGGATTACCGGGGACGTCCTTTCTGGATGTCGATCAGCGGAGCCCCCTTCTTCGATGCACAGGGACAGTTTCAGGGCTACCGGGGCGTGGGGCGCAACATCACGGCGCGTAAACGTGCTGAGGAAAAAATCACGCGGCTGGCATTTTTTGATGTGTTGACAGGTCTGCCCAACCGTCGCCTGCTGATGGACCGCTTGCAGCAGGCGCTGGCCGTGAGTGCACGGGACCGTTCCGCCGGAGCCTTGCTGTTCATTGACCTGGATAACTTCAAGGACCTGAACGACTCCCAGGGGCATGACGTGGGCGATCTGCTGTTGAAAGAGGTCGCCGCGCGCATTGAAACCTGCCTGCGCGAAGTGGATACCGTGGCACGCCTGGGTGGCGACGAGTTCATCGTGATGCTCCAGTCACTGGGGCCTGACCTGGCCCAGGCGGCAGCCCAGGCGGAAGTCGTGGCGCAGAAAATCCTGGCTGCCCTCAACCAGACCTACATGTTGCGCACCCTGGAGCACCACAGCACCCCCAGCATTGGTATCACGCTGTTTGAAGACCACATCCAGACCGTGGACGAGTTGCTCAAGCAGGCTGATCTGGCCATGTACGAGTCCAAGGCTGCAGGGCGCAATACCCTGCGCTTTTTCGATCCCGAGATGCAGGCCATGGTGGCCCAGCGGACGGAGCTCGACAGTGATTTGCGGCTGGGCCTGCGGCGCGGAGAACTGGTGCTGTATTACCAGCCCGTGGTGGATGCGCACCGACGCGTCACCGGGGTGGAAGCGCTGGTGCGCTGGCGGCACCCTGCCAAGGGGCTGGTGCCTCCGGCGGACTTTATTCCCATGGCGGAGCAGAGTGGTCTGATTCTGCCGCTGGGCGACTGGGTCATGGAAACCGCATGTCTGCAGCTGGCGCAATGGGCACGACTCGGCGCAACGTCGAACCTGACGATGGCCGTGAATGTCAGTGCACGCCAGTTCCGGCGCCCTGATTTTGTGCAGCGGGTGGAAGCCCTGCTGGAGACGACCGGTGCCAAAGCCCCGTTGCTCAAGTTGGAGCTGACCGAGAGTCTGCTACTGAGCGATGTGCAGGATGCGGTGCGCAAGATGACCGAGTTGGGCGCACGGGGTGTCAAATTCTCGCTGGACGACTTCGGGACCGGGTATTCGTCGCTCACCTACCTGAAGATGCTGCCACTGGAGCAGCTCAAGATCGACCAGTCGTTTGTCCGCGATGTTCTGACCGATGCCAACGACGCTGCCATTGCCAGAACCGTGCTGGCACTGGGCCACAGTCTCGGGCTCAGTGTCGTGGCAGAAGGCGTGGAAACCGCAGGGCAACTGGAGTTTCTGTTGCAGCACGGATGCACGCAGTTTCAGGGCTACCTGTTTGGTCGTCCGGTGCCGATTGAGGCACTGCAACTGGACGACCCTGCGGCCTATATCTGACCGCCCCGCAACGAGCGCTTAGAACGGCGCGTCGCTGCTGCCGCTGCTTTCTTCTGCCGGTGCAGGAGCTTGCGCCGCCTGGCGCAGGGACGCTTTTTCTCCGGCGCTGGCAAACTTGCTGTACTTGCCCAGCAGGCTCACCAGTTGTCCGTACACACGCGGGGTGCCGGCCAGGCATTCCTGTTGTTCCAGGAAATCGGCTTCGCCCGTGAAGTTACCCACCAGGCCGCCCGCCTCGGTGATCAGCAGCGATCCTGCGGCCACATCCCAGGGCTGCAGGCCAAATTCGAAGAAACCATCGGTGAAACCGGCAGCCACATAGGCCAGGTCCAGCGCGGCGGCACCAGGGCGGCGCAGGCCGGCGGTGCGCTGCATCACATCGCCCATCATGGCCAGGTACTGGTTGAAGTTGTCACCCGGGCGGAACGGGAAGCCGGTGGAAATCAGGCTCTGCTTGAGTTCGGTGCGCTTGGAGACGCGGATGCGGCGGTCGTTCAGGTAGGCACCGCGTCCCTTGGTGGCGGTGAACAGGTCGTTGCGGGTGGGGTCGTACACCACCGCCTGCTCGATCTTGCCCTTGACGGACAGCGCAATGCTGACGCAGTACACCGGCAGGCCGTGGATGAAGTTGGTGGTGCCGTCCAGCGGATCGATGATCCAGACGAATTCGGAGTCTTTGGCGCCGTGTTCACGGCCGGATTCTTCTGCCCAGATGCCGTGACCGGGATAGGCCGTCAGCAGGGTTTCGATGATCGCCTGCTCTGCAGCATGGTCCACTTCGGTGACAAAGTCGTTGGCTTTCTTTTGGGAGATGCGGACGGACTCGATATCCAGCGCAGCGCGGTTGATGATGGAACCGGCGGCGCGGGCGGCCTTGACGGCCACGTTGATCATGGGGTGCAGATTGGGCGACATAGATTGTTGGGGGAAGAGCAAAACGGGACCGGCTGGCGATGCAGGCGGCGACAATAGGGCTATTTTAACGGCAGGGGCTCGGTTGCACACCCTAATGCCCATTTTTCCCTGAGCTCATCCGCATGCAGACCCGATTCATCCTTATCAACACCAGCCATGCCGGCAATGTGGGCGCTGCCGCCCGGGCCATGAAGACCATGGGTTTTGACGATCTGGTGCTGGTGGCGCCGCGCTGGGCCAATGTGCTGCGCCGCGAAGAAACCATCCAGCGGGCCAGTGGAGCCCTGGATGTGCTGGAGAAATGCCGCATTGTGGAAACGCTGGACGAGGCGCTGGATGGCATGACCCACCTGTGCGCCACCGCCATGACGCCGCGCGACTTTGGCCCGCCCACGACCACGCCGCGTGAGCATTTTGAAATGCTATCAAAAAAGGAGCATTGTGCGCATATTCCTCGGGTGCTAGAGCCCGATTTGGCATCAAAGACAGGGGCTGAGGGGCAATTCTCCGCCGGGCCGCCCCAAGGAGAATTAGCCCCCTCGGGGGGCAGCGACCCGCGTAGCGGTGGAGCGTGGGGGCCACAGTCTGGTGTGGGGTTTTTGTTCGGTTCCGAGCGTTTCGGCATGCGCAACGAAGATGTGTACCGCTGCCATGTCTGCCTGAGTATTCCCAGCAACCCGAAATTCGGCTCGCTGAATATTGGTGCGGCGCTGCAGGTGATTGCCTACGAATGGCGTCTGGCGCTGGGCGGGTTCAGCCAGCAAGCCGCCACCGCGCCCAGCACCCTGGCCGATGCGGGGCAGGTCGCTGGCATGCTGGGGCATCTGGAGCAGTCGCTGGTGCATCTGGGTTTTCTGGACCCTGCGGCGCCCAAGAAACTGATGCCCAGGCTCAATGCACTGTTCAACCGGGCGGATGTCACCCAAGAGGAAATCCATATTTTGCGCGGTATTGCCAAAGCCATCCTGCAGACAGAGCCTCCGCGCAGGGGATAGACTAGACGCATGTTTGCCCGCCTACGCTCCGATATCCAGTGCATTCTTGACCGCGACCCGGCTGCGCGCAGCACCTGGGAGGTGCTGACCTGCTATCCCGGTCTGCATGCAGTGGTCCTGCACCGTCTGGCGCACTGGTGCTGGACGCACGGACTCCAATGGCCCGGACGGTTTATTTCCCATATCGCCCGCTTTTTCACGGGGATCGAAATCCATCCTGGCGCCAAGATCGGCCAGCGCGTGTTCTTTGACCATGCCATGGGCGTGGTCGTCGGCGAAACGGCCGAAATCGGCGATGGCTGCACGATTTACCAGGGCGTCACCCTGGGTGGAACCTCGTTGTACAAGGGCGTCAAACGCCACCCCACTCTGGGCAAAGACGTCGTGGTCAGTGCGGGCGCCAAGGTGCTGGGTGGATTTTTGGTGGGCGATGGTGCCAAGATCGGCAGCAATGCGGTGGTCATCAAGCCGGTGCCTGCCGGCGCCACCGCCGTGGGCATTCCGGCGCGCATCATTCCCAGCAAGAGCGGCGAGAGTGCCGATGTCACCACCGCCGAGCCCAAATTCACGGCCTATGGCATCACCCAGGAAGACGACCCGGTCAGCCAGGCACTGCGTGGGCTGATTGATTCAGCGTCGGGGCAGGAACATCAGATTGCGCTGCTGTGGAAGGCGGTCGAAGCCCTGTCTGTCAACCGCACAGAGCCGGAGTGCTGTGTGCCCACCGACGCCGCGCGCACCGAGTGCTTCGAGGCCGAGAAGCTCAATCAGCTGGTGGGGAAATAAGGTCCACCCCCGTTGAGGCTCACTGCGTGTCCCTTGCAGGGGGCGACACCAGTGGCCTGGCATAGCCAGTTCCACGGTGTCCTTGGCCTAATTACTTGCTCCGGACAGCGTTTTTTGGCCGGAAGGCCTTGCAGACCTCGTCGTGGGTTTCCAGGTACGGGCCGCCAATGAGGTCGATGCAATAGGGCACTGCGGCAAAGATGCCGGGTACGATGGATTTGCCGTCTGCGTCTTTCAGCCCTTCAAGGGTTTCGGCAATCGACTTGGGCTGGCCCGGCAAATTGATGATCAGGCTCTGGTCGCGAATCACCGCCACCTGGCGCGACAGGATGCCGGTGGGCACAAACTTCAGGCTGATCTGGCGCATTTGTTCGCCAAATCCCGGCATTTCCTTGTGCGCCACGGCCAGCGTGGCTTCGGGCGTCACATCGCGCAGGGCAGGACCGGTGCCGCCGGTGGTCAGCACCAGGCTACAGCCTGCATCCACCAGTTCGATCAGCGTGGCGCTGATGCGCGCCTGCTCATCGGGAATCAGGCGCGGCTCGAACGTGATGGGGTTTTTCAGGGCCCGGGTCAGCCATTCCTGCAATGCCGGAAGCCCCTTGTCTTCGTAGACGCCGGTGGAAGCACGGTCGCTGATGGACACAATGCCGATCTTGACGCTGTCTTGGGGGTCAGTTGCCACGGTCACACCTCGTCCGGATCGTTGTAAGGGGCTTCTTCGCGGGGCTGCTCACCTTCTGCATGTTCCAGCAGGGTGCTGCGCACCAGTTGAAAGATCTCGCGGTAGGCGCGGCCATGGCGCAATGCCTCGCCGGGCTTTTCGGGCTTGGCATCTTTGCGGGCCTGGCGCACCAGCGCGCGCAGTTGCTGGCTGTCGGTGGCCGGGCTGATATTGAGCCACTGCCCAACAGCGTCGTCATCGGTAATCAGGCGGTCGCGCCATTGCTCGGCCTGGTGCAGGGCCAGGGTTTCCTGGGCCGAAGGCATGTGCTGCTCGATCAAGGCTGCGCGCACGGCGTCCAGCTGCTCCGGGGTCAACATGCGCATCTGCTTGCCAATGAACTGCATCTGGCGGCGTTTGCCTTCGAAATTGGTGATGCGTTTGGCCTCGGCCACGCCTTCCACCAGCTTGTCCGGAAGCTCCAGTTTGGTCATGAGGTCGGTGCGCAGGGTAAGCAGGTCTTCACCCAGTTTCTGCAGTTCGGTGCTTTCGCGTTTCAGGTCCGTGCGGGTCGGCTCATCGGTGCCCTTGAGCTCGCGTTTGTATTCCAGGTCGAGGGGGCTGCCTTCGGCGACGAATTGGCCCTTGACGAAATAGCCTTTTTTGAGTTTGCGTGACATAGCCAAGTATCATAGCCTTCGCCATGAAGAAACCCCAAGCCCCCCTCTCTCGTACTACTTCGACCAAACCCGCTGACAGTGGATTTGCCTACAGCCGCCCGTTTTTTGAGTCGCTGGTGGACACCGCGCTGCATGAGGCGAAAAAGCTCGGTGCCACGGATTGCGGTGCCGAAGTGTCCGAAGGCTGCGGCCTGAGCGTGTCGGTGCGCAATGGTGAACTGGAGAATGTGGAGCGCAACCGCGACAAGTCGCTGGGCGTAACGGTGTACCTGGGCCACCGACGCGGCAATGCCAGTACGTCGGATTTTTCGCCAGCGGCGATTGCGCAAACCGTACGCGCCGCCTACGATATTGCCCGCTTCACCGCCGAAGACCCGTTTGCCAGCCTGCCCGACGCTGATGACATCGCGCCTGAGGCCGAGCGTGCACGCAAGCTTGATCTGTTCCACCCCTGGGCCGTCACCAGCGAAGAAGCTGCGCGTCTGGCGCTAGAGTGCGAGGGAGCAGCATTGTCGGTGGACAAGCGCATTACCAATAGTGAAGGCGCGGCCGTTTCGGCGCAGCAATCGCATTTTTTCAGTGCCCATACCCGCGGTTTCCGGGGCGGCTACGCCACCTCGCGCCACTCGATGTCGGTGTCGCCCATTGCCGGGCGGGGCGACGATATGCAGCGCGACGCCTGGTACAGCTCCATGCGCGATGCCGGCGAACTGGCCTCGCCGCAGGCGATTGGCCGCTACGCCGCCGAGCGTGCCCTGAGCCGCCTGCACGCGCGCAAGATTGCCACCATTGAATGTCCGGTGCTGTTTGAGTCGCCGCTGGCCGCTGGGCTGTTGGGGGCCTTCGTGCAGGCCATCAGCGGCGGCGCACTCTACCGCAAGAGTACCTATTTGCTTGATTCGCTGGGCAAGCAGGTGTTTCCCAAACACATCGATATTGCCGAAGATCCGTTTGTCCTGCGCGGCAAGGGCAGTTCGCCGTTTGACGACGAAGGCGTGCGTGTGCAGGCCCGCAAGGTGGTGGATGCCGGACGCGTTCAGGGATATTTCCTGAGCAGCTATTCGGCCCGCAAGCTGGGCATGCGCACCACCGGCAACTCCGGTGGATCGCACAACCTGACGTTCACTTCGCGCCTCACGAAGGCAGGCGACGACCTGGATGCCATGCTGCAAAAGCTCGGCACCGGCCTGTTTGTGACCGAGCTGATGGGGCAGGGCGTCAATTACGTCACCGGTGACTATTCGCGTGGTGCCAGTGGCTTCTGGGTGGAGAAGGGCCGCATTGCCTTTCCGGTGCAGGAGATCACCATTGCCGGCAACATGAAGGCCATGCTCAAGGGCATCGAGGCGGTGGGTGCGGATACCTACAACTATGGGGCCAAGACCGTGGGATCGATTCTGATCAACCGCATGAAGGTCGCGGGCAGCTGATTCCTGCTGCCGCCTACAAGACAACGGGGCCCGAGGGCCCCGTTGTCGTTCAGGGTGAAAAAGTTCAGCCGGCCAGCGCGGCCTTCACGGCGGCGGATACCGCAGACATCTCTGCCTTGCCGGCCAGACGCGTCTTGACCACGCCCATGACCTTGCCCATGTCGCCGGGGCCGGACGCGCCGAGCTCGGCCACGATGGCCTTGACTTCCAACAGCACTTCATCGGCCGACATGCGCTGGGGCAGGTAGGCCTGCAGCACGGTCAGCTCGGCCTTTTCCTTGTCGGCCAGGTCCTGGCGTGCGGCCTGTTCAAAGGCGGCGATGGAGTCCTTGCGCTGCTTGATGAGCTTGTCCACGATGGCGACCACAGCCGCATCGTCCAGTACCACGCGTTCGTCCACTTCCTTCTGCTTGAGGGCAGCCAGCAACAGGCGGATGGTGCCCAGGCGCTCGCTGTCCTTGGCGCGCATGGCGGTTTTCATATCTTCGGT
>Ga0116179_1001671_pt1 | contig 16514 bp, 17 predicted proteins | sample AD_UKC071_MetaG_FD_89751 | JGI IMG/M metagenome (GOLD analysis project Ga0116179, IMG submission 89751) | Active sludge microbial communities of municipal wastewater-treating anaerobic digesters from USA - AD_UKC071_MetaG | ecosystem: Engineered > Bioreactor > Anaerobic > Digestate | place: USA...
CTACCCTCCTCCTGGATCAGGCCAGGAAAGAAGGTAAGGAAATATTCTTTGAAGGGGCCCAGGGGACTTTACTTGATGTAGATTATGGTACCTATCCCTATGTGACCTCATCCAATCCCACTGCCGGTGGCGTCTGTACCGGTACTGGTTTTGGCCCGGCCGGGATTGATGGTGTTATCGGTGTCGCCAAGGCCTATGTAACCAGGGTAGGGGAGGGGCCTTTCCCCACTGAATTAAAGAATGAAACCGGTGATTACCTGAGGGAAAAAGGCCATGAATATGGAGTAACAACCGGCAGGCCCAGGAGATGCGGCTGGTTTGATATACCGATTATCAAGCATGCTGTCCGGGTTAATGGCCTGACAGAGCTGGCCTTGACCAAACTGGATGTCCTTACCGGTATGGAGGAACTCAAGGTCTGTGTTGGCTATAAATATCAAGGGGAATATTTAAGTGAGTTTCCCCTGGAACAGGAAACCCTCTTTAACTGTGAACCGGTCTATGAAACCATGGCCGGTTGGTCAGAGGATATTAGCGGTTATACTGAATATGAGCAATTACCACAGGCTGCCCGTGCCTATATAGAATATATTGAGAAAGAAAGCGGTATCCCGGTAAAGATTATCGGAACCGGCCCGGAAAGAGAACAAATAATCATAAGATAAGCAATACGCCTCAAATAACTCCACTCTGTTTGGAGTTTTTGAGGCGTATAAAATCATCTGGCATGAATATATTTAAGCAGAATACTACAGGGCTTTTTTCTGTAGTCTGTTATTCAGGCAATTTAGTAATTGATCCAGCTCCTGGCTTTTTTCGACTATTTTTTCATCGAAAATTTTCTTTTCTTCAAAAAGCCGGATTAGTTCTGTGCGTTTTTTTTCTATTAGCACATCCAACTCGTAGATGTCGTTCATACCCCACCTCCAAATACCATATTTTAACTTCTCTATAATAAAATTAGACAAATAACATAAAATTCCTTTAATTATTTTTAAAATTTCTAAATTATTTTAGAAAATAGGAAAAAAGTCCCAGACATGTTTTATTTTAATTCGGCTTGTCCTGTTGAAATATAAAGTTTATAATTATTTTTAGCAGATTTCAGGGGGTGAAAATGATGTTTAAATATATAAAAGCAGATATAAAGGCAATTTTTGAACGGGACCCTGCAGCAAATAATATTCTCGAGGTGCTCCTGACCTATGCCGGCCTTCACGCCATAATCATCCATAGATTCTCACATTTTTTATATAAATTGGGTTTAAGGACCATACCACGGTTTATTTCCCAGATTGCCCGTTTCCTTACCGGTATTGAGATCCATCCCGGTGCCAAAATCGGTAAGGGTTTTTTTATCGACCATGGTGCAGGAGTAGTAATCGGTGAGACAACAGAAATCGGTGATAATGTAACTATCTATCAGGGTGTAACCCTGGGGGGAACAGGTAAGGAAAAGGGGAAACGCCATCCCACCATCGGGGATAATGTCTTAATCGGGGCTGGCGCCAAGGTACTCGGGGCTATTACTATCGGTAATAATTCAAAGATTGGTGCAGGTTCGGTGGTCTTAAAGGATGTACCGGAAAATTCCACGGTAGTAGGTATACCCGGCCGGGTTATTCGGAGAGAGGGTAAACCCCTTCCTCCGGAAACAGAACTCAGCCATACTGATTTACCGGACCCGATTGGCGAGGCACTAAGGGAAGCCCAGCAGAAGTTAAAAGAGATAGAGGAAAGATGCAGGAAGATGCATGGATTGCAATAGTTTGCCGGAAAAGGGCCAGTACAGCTAAGTATAACAGCTGTACTGGCTTTTTTTATGTTATATTTATGTTATAATTGAAACAGATGCAGGTTAACAAATTGACTATTGTTACTTTTTCCACTATAATAAAAAAGATAATATACTTAATTGAATATTCCGTTCCTCTATTGAATTGAAACATATATGGATCAGGCTTGTAGGCAGGAGAATAAGGTTTGAGGAGTGTATTGGCTTTCAGGTAAGAAGGACAAGTATGAACATGGGGTGGTTTTAGATGAGTAATAAAGAAGAACGATTACAGAAAATTAAAACTATGTTGAGCAGGCAACCTGTTATTCCAATTCAGGATCTGGCTGAATTATTCGATGTGTCTGAAATGACAATTAGACGGGATGCAAAGTTACTTGCTAATGATAATATAGCGAAAATAGAAAACGGGATGCTGATCAGTTCGAATATATTACCCAATAGTAATATCAATTATGAGCTTTATAAACAGTCCCAGATACAATTAGAGGCAAAGAAAAGAATTGGGAAATTTGCCGCCAGCCTTATAAGAGAAAAAGAGGTAGTGATATTTGATACAGGTACTACTACTGAACAAATAACAGCACAATTACCACCGAGCATTGACATTGTTGCTGTCTGTTTTAATTTAAATAACTTAATTAATTTAAGCAGGTATAATAAAATAACTATCGAATTGGCTGGAGGGCATTATTACCGCAATACCCAATTATTTGTGTCAAGCCAGGGGATTGATTATATCCGGCAGATCAGGGCCAATAAAGTTTTCCTGTCCATGGCCGGTGCTCACAAAGAATTGGGGATAACCTGTGCTAATAGATATGAAGTTAGCTTGAAAAAAGCTATTATAAACTCGGCTATAGAAAAGATTCTGGTTGCGGATTCAACTAAATTTGGGACAGTAAACCTGGCGTATTTTTGTAATTTTTCTGATATCGATGTTATTATTACTGATGACAACTTGCCTGATGATTGGAGAGAATTTATTGAAAGTAAAGGGATAAAACTTTATTGTGTATAGCCTGAATTGTGAATGGGCAAAAATACCCAAATTTCCATAAAAGATTCTGTTTATACCCGCCTGGCGGGTATTTTTTTATAATAATTTTGAAAAAATAATAACAAATGAATGTTAATATTGTTGACAAATAACATTAAAACTGTTATTATTATTACAAATTGAGAGATAATTAACACAAGTATTAACATAAACAGAATTAATTCATTAGAGGAACAAAAGATTATTTTGCTATGGGGGTGTCTATAGTTAACGGTATTAGAAGAGTCATTTTAATTGTTCTTGATAGTGTTGGTATAGGTGCTGCTCCAGATGCTGCAGTTTATAATGACCAGGGTGCAGATACACTGGGCCATATTGCTGAAAGCATAGAAAATCTCCAGTTACCAAATATGGAGAAAATGGGCCTTGGCAAAATAAGGCCACTGAAGGGTTTAAAGCCTGATTTAAAAGCGATAGGTGCTTATGGTAAATTGAGTGAGCTTTCGTCAGGCAAAGATACAACAACGGGCCACTGGGAAATAGCAGGGATAATACTTGATAAGCCCTTTCCTACCTATCCAGATGGTTTCCCTGAGGAGATAATCAATAAGTTTGTTGAGGAAACAGGAAAGGGTGTTCTTGGCAATAAAGCTGCCTCGGGAACAGCAATAATTGATGAGCTGGGCGAAGAACATCTAAAAACCGGAAAGTTAATCGTATATACATCAGCAGACAGTGTCTTTCAGATTGCTGCCCATGAGGAAGTAATACCACCAGAGGAGTTATATGATATTTGCAGGAAAGCACGCAGGATTTTAACCGGTGAACACGCTGTAGGGCGGGTTATAGCAAGGCCATTCATTGGTGTTCCGGGTAATTTTAAGAGAACAGAAAGGAGAGAGGATTTTTCCCTGGAACCTGTAGCTGATACGATGCTGGATAATATTAAGGCAGCAGGGTATTCAGTGATGGGGGTAGGAAAAATCAGTGACATCTTTGCTGGAAAAGGCCTGACTAATTCCAATCATACCGTAGGAAATATGGAAAGTGTAGATGCTATTATATCATTCATGAAGCAGAATAAACCCGGCCTGATTTTTGCCAACCTGGTAGAATTTGATATGATCTACGGGCACCGCCGCGATGTTGGAGGCTATGCCCGGGCCTTAATGGATTTTGACGAGAGGATACCTGAAATAATTGGGGCGATGAATGAGGATGATGTCCTGATGATAACAGCAGACCATGGTTGTGATCCTACCTACCGGGGAACCGATCATACCAGGGAATATATACCCTTATTAATCTACGGAGAAAAAATCAAGGCTGATGTAGACTTAAAGGTTCGTAAAACCTTTTCTGATATTGCAGCAACCATTACAGATTTATTGAATGTAGAATATTCAGGACAGGGAAGTAGTTTTAAGGAAATGATTCTGAAAATAGATTAGTTTTAAAAGATAACTTATATTTTTAAAGATAAAAATACTTAAAAAAACAAAAGGGGGATAAAGATGTTAAACGAAGAAGGAAAATTGTATCATGTTCATTTAAAACCAGGGGACATAGGACGGTATGTATTACTTCCAGGTGATCCCTTCAGGACAGATTTAATAGCTTCATTTTTTGATGATGCCAGATTAGTTGCCCATAACCGGGAACATAAAACCTGGACCGGTTTCCTGGATGGTGAAAAAGTATCAGTTACTTCAACCGGTATGGGTTGTGCTTCAACAGCCATCTGTCTTGAAGAGCTGATCAAATGTGGTGCTGATACCTTTATCAGAGTGGGTACTGCGGGCCGCGTCTGTGATGCTGCTATGGATGAAACATTGGATGGAGTTATTAATACAGCGGCAGTACGTGATGAGGGAACGACAATTCATTATATTCCAATAGAATATCCGGCAGTGGCCGACCGCCATGTAGTGGAAGCCCTGGCCCGGGCAGCCAGGAAATTGGGATACAACTATGCTGAAGGGATTACTCATTCCAAGGATTCCTTCTATGGACAACATGAACCATTTAATATGCCTGCTGAAGCCAGATTAACGGAAAGGTGGGAGGCATGGCGCCGCGGTAATGTCTATACCTCAGAAATGGAGGCAGCAGCCTTATTCGTTATTTCTTCCATCAGAGGTTGCAGGGCAAGTGCAATTATGTCCTTTAAGGATATGAAGAATACAATTCAGGTTGCCTGTGAGGCTTTAAAAATACTGATTGCTGAAGATAAAGCAAAGGAAAACAGGTAGGTGATAATAAAATGGCGTATACAAATCTGGATCAGGAAGGACGTCAATATCATACCAAATTAAGGCCGGGGGATGTCGGCAGGTATGTCTTTTTACCGGGGGACCCTTTCAGGACTGATTTAATTGCTTCCTTTCTGGATAACCCCGTGTTGATTGCCCATAATAGGGAGCATAAAACCTGGACAGGCACCCTGGATGGAGTAAAAGTTTCTGTGACTTCAACTGGAATGGGTTGCCCATCAGCAGCCATTGCAGTTGAGGAATTAATGAGGGTTGGGGCAGATACCTTTATAAGGATTGGTACAGCTGGCCCGGTTAAAGACCCCGATGATGATAAAAAATATGATGGAGCCATTGTAACTGCTGCGGTTAGAGATGAGGGAACAACAATAAGCTATATGCCCATCGAATACCCGGCAATAGCTGACCGGCATGTAGTAGCGGCTCTGTCTGAAGCAGCCAGAATGCATAATAAGAATTATATAGAGGGAATCACTCATTCCAAAGACTCCTTCTTTGGTGAATTAGATCCTGACTCTTCTCCGGTCAGTGCCAGGCTGAAAAAACGCTGGGAAGCTTGGCAAAGGGGTAATGTGGTCTGTTCCGAGATGGAATGTGCAGCAATATTTGTTATCTCATCAATCAGGGGAAAGCGGGCCAGTGCTATTATGAATTGGGGCAATATGGAGGATACAATCCGGATCGCCTGTGATGCAGTTCGTCTTCTGATCAAAAAAGATAGCGAGGGATATAATGGCTAATCCAATAATTGAAGTTAAGAATTATAGCTACAAATATGATGGCAGTGATGTAATAGTTTTAAAGGATTTATCCTTTACCATCAATGAAGGTGATTTTGTCGGTATAGTCGGTTGCAATAAAGCGGGAAAGTCTACCTTATGTAAGTCCCTGGTGGGGATCCTGCCTTTTGTGGCCGGAGGCAGCTGGAGTGGGGAGATAATTGTTGATGGCAAGAGTTTAAATGAAACCAGGGGTAGCGGCGTAACTGACGTCATTGGTATAGTCTTTCAGGATGCGGAAAGCCAGTTTACCCAGCAGACTGTTGAAGATGAAATTGCCTTTGCCATGTGCAATTTTGGTTACTCCAGGGAATTAATGATTGAAAGGGTAAAGTTTGCTGCTGAGGCCTGTGGATTAAGCAGCATGTATGACCGTTCACCATATCATTTATCCGGCGGCCAGCAACAGCGTTTAGCGGTGGCCAGTATCCTGGCTTTGCAGCCCAGGGTAATTATTCTTGATGAATCTACTTCCCAGTTAGATCCAATCGGCCGGGATGAAGTATTCAGGTTAGTGCGGGAACTGCATAGGCAGGGAAAAACCATCATCATGGTTGACCATAATATCGAAATGCTTGCTGAATATGCTGATAAGATTCTGGTTTTACATGAGGGCGAACTGGTAGCCTATGATGAGAGCCACAAAGTTTTTACGAATAAGGAACTACTGAACAGGCATTCAGTGCGGGTACCCCAGGTTACCGATGCAGCATTGGGCCTGAAAGAAACCTATACTGGCAATAGTGGTACTCCCATTACACTGAAGGAAGCAGAGGAATACTTTGCTGGTTTAAAAGGCAGGGGTGATCAGCATGAGTGAGACAGTAATCAGGACTGAAAATCTGGTCCATGTTTATCCCAGAGGAGAAGTAAAGGCCTTAAAGGGTGTAAACTTAGAAATCAAGAAGGATGATGTGGTTTCCATTATCGGGCAAAACGGTAGTGGCAAGACAACCCTTGTGCGGCACTTTAACGGCTTGTTGAAACCAACATCGGGAAAGGTATATCTATTTGACGAAGATACAGAGGGACAATCAGTAGCTGAAATGTCAAGGCGTTGCGGCTATGTTTTCCAGAATCCCAACCATCAGATTTTTACTACCAAAGTTATTGAAGAATTAGAGGTTGGCCCGCGAAATTTTAATTTTACTGCTGCTGAAATGAAAGAATCCATTGAGCGGGTTGTTGAATTGATGGACCTGAAGGATATTCTGGAACAACATCCCATGACCCTTGATTATACTACCAAGAAGATTGTAACAATTGCTTCAGTCCTGGCCTTTAAGCCAGAGGTATTGATTCTGGATGAACCGACCGGCGGCCTTGATGAAGTCGGCCGGCAGATGCTCACCAGGATAATAAATATGATGCATGATGAAGGCCATACAGTTATCATGATTTCCCATGACATGGACTATGTTGCAGAAAACTCCAGCCGGGTTATTGTCATGTGTCAGGGAGAGGTCCTTGATGATAATGTACCGGAAAAGATTTTCTTAAACAGTGAGGTATTGGAAAAAGCCCAGGTTGAACCACCTCAGATTACCCAACTGGATCTGTTTTTATCTGCTGGTAAGAATGAGGAGACAATTTTGTCAGTAGAAAAGTTTATAAATAAATATAATGCAAAAAGAGGAGGAAATAATTAATGAACATGAATACTGTTGACTCTGCAAAGGGAAGGTTAAAGGGAACCTATATTGCAATAATGATCCCGATAGGTGTTGCCATTAACTATATTGGCGGTATTATTGCTTCTTCTTTGAGTTTGCCTATTTACCTGGATTCTATTGGTACTGTTATCGTTGCTGCCATCATGGGACCATGGGTTGGGGCAGCATCAGGTGCATTGTATAATATTGTTTCTTCCTTAATCAGTGGTAATATTATGGCTTCTATGTTTGCCATTTGTAATATTGGTTCAGGTCTTATCGTCGGTTACATGGCCAGAAAAAATCATTTTAAATCAATAACTGATGTTATCGTTGCAACAGTATTGGTGGCTTTATGGAACGCCATTACCGGTGCGCCAATTGCCATGGTTGTATACGGTGGTATTGATGGTAATGCCGGAACAAACCTGATGATTGCTGGCCTAAATGCAATAGGTACAGATTTAGCCAATGCTGCTTTCCTGGCCCGTATTCCGGTTAATTTAGTGGATAAGGGTATTGCCAGTGCAATCGCCTGGATTGTTTACAAAAGATTACCTGATCATTTAAAGACCTTAAATGGTTCAACTATAGAAAAATAACTTTAAGCTATAAACTTTTCTACTGAAGTACAGGTTTGTTGCAGTACCTTACAATGTACTGCAACAAACCTGAAAAGATTTAAAAAAGAAGGGATGGTGTATCGTATGCTGCAGGAACGGGACTATTCTACTGTGCTAAGAAGTTTAAGCCCGGCTGCTAAATTATGGCTGGCAATGGGCCTGATATTTTCCTTGATTTTCCTGAAGAATACCTATTATGCTTTTGCGGTTATAGCAATAAGTATTGTTACTATTATCCGTGAGAAACAGACTGGCTTATTTAAGTTATTAATGGTAACCATCGTAATATTATTTATATCAATGTACGGTATTTACGGTACCATGGCCCCCAATATAATGGAAGGCGACCCGGTAGCTTTCAGGATTTTTAATCTTAATTTTTATACTACCGGCATTGCCTATGCCAATCGTTACTATCTGAGGGTTGTCCCCTTAATGTGTGCTTTATTTACGATATTTTTGAGCATCGATATTACTGATTTAAGTGTCACCATGTGTAAAGCCGGTATTCCTTATAAATATGTATTTACCTTTGTGGATTCATTTCAGGTAATTACTTTATTGAGGAAGGAAATGGAACAAATCAGGGATGCACAGAGGGCCAGGGGTTTAAATACCGAGGGTAATCTAATTCAGCGCTTCAAGGCCTTTGTGCCGATTATCGTACCGGTAGTAGCCAACTCGATAATAAAAATACAGGATCAGGCTATTGCCATGGAAACTAAAGGCTTTAACTCAGAATGTAAAAAAACCCTGTATAGGGAGATACCTGCCTATAAATGGAATGTACCGGTAGCAGCCTTCGGTATAGCACTGGCAGTCTTCTCGATAACTTACAGGATTTTAGTAGCCTTAAAGGTCATTGAACCCTTTATAAGCAATATCATTTAACCTGAATGGATATGGAAAGGATCGGAGTATAAGATGTCAAATACCTTAGATCAAGCAGGACTATATCAAATCAGAGAGAGATACTATAACAGAAATCTTATATCCATGTTATTGGAGGGCTTTGCCTTTTCCTTTGCCATTGCCATGTTTTCTACCGAGAGTGTGTTACCGAGTTATTTGAGATCAATCAATAACAGGGATATATATCTTTCCATGATTTCTGTATTATACTATAGTGTCATGTATGGTTCGACTATTTTCTCATCAATAATTGCTCTGCGGGCCAGGAGCCCGAAATGGGCCAATATCTGGGTCTGCCTCCTGGAAAGGGTAGGGTTTTTATTAATCCTGATATCGTCCTTTTTTACCGGTGACCCCCATCTGGCAGTAATTCTGTTTTTTGTCTCCCTGGTTCTCTATGCCTTAAGTGTTGGCCTGGCCCAGCCTCTGTTTGCTCAAATGATGTCAACTATATTTCACCGTAATATTGGCAATGTGATTGGCTTATATGGCTTAAGCTCAGCGGCTGGAGGTGTCTTTGCCTCGCTTCTTTTAACCCGGAGCCTTGCCAGATATGACTTTCCAATGAGTTATCAGGTAGTGTTTTTAGCCGGACTCCTGTTTTCTCTGGTGTCAACTGCCATTGTCATGTTTGGGGTTGTAGAAAGGATAGATGACCGGGTTACCGAAAAGATAAAATTAAAGGATGTTTTTAAATTAATGAAGGATATATTAGTGAATAATCCTTTATTCAGGAAATATTCCATCATTAGAATTGTGACCAGTTTTGCTGAGTTTGCCATCCCTTACTATATCATATCAGCCAGTGAATTGCCTGTTACACCAAAGGGTTTTGTCGGTATTATGGCTACAATATTTTTGCTGGCTAAAATGGTGAGTTCGTTATTATTCGGTAAAATAGGAGACAGGTATGGGGCAATCATGATTCTCCGCTTTTCCTGTATCTGCGGCCTGATCGCAGTAATATTGGCACTCGTCATGAATACCTGGCCGGTGGCGGTTCTTATGTACATTTTCCTGGCTTTTGCAGTAAACGGGGTATATTTATCAACCAATATTGCTGCCATTGATTATTCAAACCGTACCCGTACCCCGGTCTATAATGCCACTGTTTCGTTATTATGTGCACCTGCCTTTATTATTGCATCATTGGCCGGGGTTTCACTGATAGCAAGGTTTTCCTTCAGTATTGTATATGTACTTGCAGGAATTGCTTATTTAACCGGGATGATTTTAACATTAAAAGAGGTGTAAACATGAGTGAAAGGAAGGGAGAAGCCAATGAATATAGCCAAATATATTGATCATACTTTATTGCGTGCCAATGCAACAGAAGCAGAAATTATAAAAATCTGTAAGGAAGCCAGAGAGTATGGTTTTGCTTCAGTCTGTGTTAACGAGTACTATACTGGCCTGGTAAAAAGGGAATTAGAAGGTAGTGATGTGAAGGTATGTGCAGTTGTTGGCTTTCCATTGGGTGCCAACAGCTGGGAGGTAAAAAAATACGAAACCATGGCTGCCCTGGAAAATGGTGCCGATGAAATTGATATGGTTATCAATATTGGGGCTTTAAAGGATGGCCGGGATGATGTAATACTGAAAGAAATCAGCGAATTAAAGAAAACCATCGGGGATAAGGTACTGAAGGTTATCATTGAGGCCTGCCTTTTAACTGAAGAGGAAAAGGTAAGGGCCTGCAAACTGGCCATGGAGGCTAAAGCGGATTTTGTGAAAACATCTACCGGTTTCTCCACTGGCGGTGCTACAGTAGAAGATGTAAAATTAATGAAAGAAACTGTAAAGGATGCCTGCAAGGTCAAAGCCTCAGGCGGTATCCACAGTTATGAGGAAGCCATGGCAATGATTAATGCCGGCGCGGATCGGATTGGGGCTTCGTCCGGGATTAAGATTGTTGAGGGAAGTAAATAAAGGGAGTAAATAAAAGGAGGCTGCCAGATATTCAGATGATATCCAGGCAGCCTTTTTATTTATCCTGCAAAATTTATTCTGCAAAAAGTTCTGTACTGAGATACCTTTCACCGGTATCAGGGGCAATGGCCACGATGGTCTTGCCTTTACCGGCCTTTTGAGCTATTTTCAGGGCTGCTGCCAGGGCGGCACCGGAGGAGATACCGATAAGTATCCCTTCTTTTCTGGCAGCCTGGCGGGCAGTCTCCATGGCCTCTTCATCAGTAATCTTATATATTTCATCGATCAGTTCAGTATCCAGGATGGCAGGGATGAAACCGGCGCCAATGCCCTGAATCTTGTGGGGGCCGGGGTCTCCGCCGGAGATGACAGGGGAATTGGCAGGTTCAACGGCTATAATTTTCAGTTCCGGGTTCCGTTCCTTCAGGTATCTGCCGGCACCGGTAAGGGTTCCCCCTGTTCCTACACCGGATACGAAATAATCAATCCTTCCTCCTGTATCCTCCCATATTTCCACACCGGTGGTTTTCTCATGGATGGCCGGGTTGGCCGGGTTTTCAAACTGCTGGGGGATGATGGCATTCTCTGTTTCAGCCAGTAATTCCTCGGCTTTCCTGATAGCCCCCTTCATGCCTTCCTTGCCCGGTGTCAGGATAATCTCTGCCCCATAGGCTTTCAGAAGTTTTCTCCTCTCAATACTCATGGTTTCCGGCATGGTGAGAATCACCTTATAACCCAGGGCAGCAGCCACCATGGCCAGCCCGATTCCCGTATTACCGCTGGTAGGTTCGATAATGGTACCGCCCGGTTTCAGCCTGCCTTCTTCCTCGGCCCTCTTAATCATATTGTAGGCAATCCGGTCCTTGACACTGCCACCTGGATTATTCCTTTCCAATTTAATAAGTACTGTTGCGTCGTTTTCTCCGGTAAGTTTGTTTATCCGCAGCAATGGTGTTCTGCCAATCAGTTCAGTGACATCATTGTATATAGGCATTCTTCTCCCTCCTTATAAAGTTGAGTATTTTAATCTACTTTTATCTATTATACTGCAGGTGAAAGAGTAATGCAAATAAAAAAGATATAAGTTTCAATAGTTAAAAAAATTAATAAATGAAAAATATTTATGAATAATAGACAGGAAATTTATAAATAAAGTCGTATATATTTATAATATAGAAAAATAAAAAAAATAATATAGAAAAATAAAAAAATAAGGATAAAAAAGGAGGTTTTACTATTGCCTTCATCAGAATATATAGAAAAAAATATTAAATTGCTTATATTTATACTTATCTTTCCACTGGTGGTCTTAAATACACAGGCTGCTGGGTATAAATTACAACAGGATGACCGCCTGAATATTTTGGTCTGGGGGCATCCGGATTTATCATTAACTCTCAGTATTGATCCGGATGGAGAGATCAGTCTTCCCCTGCTGGGTAAAATTAAAGCAGAGGGGCTGACCATTGAAGAACTCAGGGAATTACTGGAGGAAGGTTATGGTGAATATATCCAGGAACCCAGGATCAGCCTGTCCCTCCTGAACTATAAACGGAGCCAGGTTATGATCCTGGGGCAGGTAAGGAATCCCGGCACCTATGAAGTAGTCGGGGAGACCCGGGTACTACAATTAATTGCCCGGGCTGGCGGCCCTACTGAGAAAGCAGCCCTGGATCAGTTGAGATTGAGCAGGGGGGAAGAAATTTTAGAAATAAACCTGAAAGGACTTCTGTCTGGTACTGTCCTGACGGGAAACTATCTTCTGCAGGATGGAGATGTCCTGTATTTGCCGGAAGAAGTACAGAAGTTGAGTATTTTCGGTGAAGTAGCCAGGCCTGGTTCCTACACCTGGTGGGAGGGGAAGCGTTTAAGCGAATTACTGGCTGAGGCCGGTAATCAGACTGTAAGGGGGGATCTCTCCAATATACGGATCATTTATCCGGACGGTTCCATAGAATATGTGGATTTTCTTGCTTATCTGGCAGATGCTTCCCTTAATGTTGATCCGGTTTTGCCAGCAGGTTCATCTGTATATGTAGAGAAGAAGATTTTTGATGTTAATATCCTGGGTGAAGTAAATAGGCCGGGCAATTATAACTGGCATGAAGGGATGCGCCTGGACAAACTTCTGGCCCAGGCTGGTAACCAGAAAGAAAGAGGCGACCTGGAAAAGGTAAAAATAATCCACCAGGACGGCAGTAGTGAGATAGTTAATCTGGCTGCTTATTTCGCTGCTGAAGAGGGAGGGGGAAACCCTCTGCTCCAGCCAGGTGATACAGTGGTTATAGAGGAAATTGGGGGGATAGACTGGCAGAAGGTCTTTGGCTATCTAATTGGTGCCAAATTTATTAGAGATTTGCTCAGTCTGGACTGGTAAAGGAGGATAATTGTGTATAGAGATGAGGAAGGTTTAGTATATTATGATGCAGGGATGATGGAGCTGGATCTACGGGAACTCCTCAACCTTTTCTGGCGCAGGAAATGGTTTATAGTTGTCCTTGTTTTTATAGCCCTGTTGTTAAGTTATTTTATCAGTGACAGGATGACCAGAATTTATGAAACTTCAACACTGGTAATGATAAAGGAATCCGGTGCTGATAGTCTATTCAGTGGACAGTTTTCTCTATTGGGAGCTTCCAAAAACAAGTCTGCCAGCTATAAAGCTTTGATGGAGAGCCGGATGGTCCTGGATAAGGTCATTGCAGAACTGGGTCTCAGGGATGATAAAGGGGAGCTGCTGCCGGCAAAGGCCCTCAGGGAAAAACATATCTCCATCAGCAGTACAGCAGATACGGGCCTGATAAGAATTACTGTCCAGTATCCGGAACCGGTACTGGCCCGGGATATTGCCAATAAAGTGGTGGAGGTTTTCACAAGGGAAAACCAGCGGATAAATAATGCTGATCTAAATAGTGCTATAGATTTTGTTAATAGACAGCTGGCCACTGTGCAGGAGGAGTTAACTAAACTGGAAGGAGAACTCCTGCAGTATAAAGAAGAAAGTGGGCTCATCATGCCTTCAGAATATGGAGCTACCCTCTTAAGGAGACTGACAGAACTGGAAAGCAGGAAGGCAGAGGCTGAGCTGGCTCTAAGGGAGGCTCGCATTCTCTTAAATGAAAGCAGGAAATATCTGGCGGCAGAGGAAGAAAGTATTGTCTCCAGCCAGACCATTAGCAGGAACCCCATTGTCAGTGCCAATAAGGAAAGGTTAATCGGGCTGGAAATAGAACTGGCAGGTTTAATGGGAATCTATACTGAAAAACATCCCCGGGTTCAGGAAGTTAAGGAGAAAATCGCCGAGGTGGAGAAGGTACTGGCGGATAATGTGGAAGAGATTATCAGTAGCAGGACTGAGACCCTTAATCCCATCCACCGGGCCCTAAAGGAAAGAATCATTCAGCTGGAAACTACAGTAATTTCTACGGAGGCCAGGATTAGTGCCCTGGCAGAGGGAATCAGGGAACAGGAAGAAAAGCTTAAGGAGCTGCCAGCCAGGGAACTGGATCTAGTCAGGCTGGAAAGGGAGACCAGGATAGCAGAGAATATTTACCTGATTCTTATGGAGAGAAGGGAAGAACTCCAGATCCAGGAAGCCATGCAGACTTCTGATCTGGTTGTCATAGATCCGGCCATAGTTAATGAAGTACCGGTAAAACCGCGGAAATTTTTAAATATGGCCATTGCCGTAATACTGGCCGGAATGCTGGCAGTATTTATTATCTTCCTGCAGGAATACCTGGATACTACAGTAAAAGAGGAAAAGGATATTGGAAGATTGACTGGCCTGACGGTACTTGGTATTATACCGGATATTAAGAAGAAAGAATACAGGCAAGGCTATGGAGTTGATCAGCATGGGTAAAAACAATAAAGGAGGCAGACAGTTACTCAAAAGCAGGAAGGAAGAATTGCTGGTTTTAAATAATCCCAAATCACCAGTCGCAGAGGCCTTCAGGCAGATCAGGACCAATTTGAGTTTTATTAGTCCGGATGAACCTTTACAAACAGTACTTTTTACCAGTAGTGCCCCTTCAGAGGGGAAATCCTCAGTTCTGGCCAATCTGGCAGTTTCCATGGTCCAGAATGGGAATAAGGTCATAATTATAGATGCTGATCTCCGGAAACCCATGCAACATAAATTCTTTGAAATGACCAACTTTAATGGTTTGAGTAATGTCCTTAGCGGTGAAATAGATTTTGCCACAGGCCTGAGGGAGACCGGAATTGATGGGCTCAAGCTAATCAGTGCCGGTTCTATTCCTCCAAATCCGGCAGAACTGCTTGCCTCCCGGAAAATGGAGGAAATCCTGGCAAAGGCAAGGGCAGAGGCGGATCTGGTCTTTATCGATACACCGCCGGTACTGGCTGTTACAGATGCGGTAATTCTGGCCAGTAAGGTGGATGGTACCCTGCTGGTAGTAGCCTCTCATCAGACTGAACAGAAGCTGTTATTGAAGGCAAAAGAATTGCTGGTAAATGCCCGGGCCAATATCCTAGGGGTAATCCTGAATAAATATCCGGTGCACCAGCTAAACAGGTACCATTATTATCATTACTATGGCTAAGGTTTCGGGGAGAAGGATGGAGGAATAGTGTACGATATCCACAGCCATATACTACCTGCCATGGATGACGGGGCCAGAAACCTGGCCGAATCCATCAGGATAGCAGAGGAGACAGTTAAAAAAGGTATCAAGGGGATTGTGGCCACTCCTCATTTCATGGAGGAGGGTTATCGCTTTGCCCTGCCCGAATTGGAGGAGAAAATCCGGCAGTTCCAGGAAGTACTGAAGAAAAGGGAGATAGACCTGGAAATCTATCCAGGAGCTGAGGTTTTCATTTATCCCGGGTTAATCAGGGATCTGGAAGAAGGCCTGGTACCGACCATAAATAAAAGCAGCTACCTTCTCCTGGAATTTCCTATGTATGGCTTCCCTCCCTATACCGGAGATCTTCTCTATAATCTCCAGGTACTGGGTTATAAGGTGATTATAGCCCATCCGGAACGTTACCGGGAAGTGGTGGAGGACCCTGATTTCCTCTATAGATTCGCCAGGGGAAGTATCTACGCTCAGGTAAATAGCAGCAGCCTCCTGGGTGTTTTCGGGGAGAGGGTAAAAAGGACTGCAGAAATTCTTTTCCTACATAATATGGTGCAGCTCATCGGCTCAGATTTACATTCCACAGGCAGGAGGGGACAGACTCTCCGGGAGGGGGTAGAGAGGCTGAAAGAACTGGATAGAGAAAAGGCAGAACTGTTGCTCCGGAATAATAGGAGGGTCATTGAGGATAAGGAGCTGGAATGCCTGGAACCACTTCCCTACAGGGGTAAAGGAGGACTCCTGGATAAGCTTAGAAAGCGTTTTCTCTCAGATAGTGTAAAATTTAAGTAGGAAGCAGGAAAAGACTAATCCTCAGTATACTTATTTGCTGGGGGAAAAGTATGAACTGGAGCAGGCGATTGCTTCGGCCCAAAGGGAATTAACTGAAATTGAAGCCGAAATGGAGCCGCTGGCAGCAGAGGTAGCGGAATTGAAGAGGGAGCTAG
>Ga0116179_1001680_pt1 | contig 16471 bp, 14 predicted proteins | sample AD_UKC071_MetaG_FD_89751 | JGI IMG/M metagenome (GOLD analysis project Ga0116179, IMG submission 89751) | Active sludge microbial communities of municipal wastewater-treating anaerobic digesters from USA - AD_UKC071_MetaG | ecosystem: Engineered > Bioreactor > Anaerobic > Digestate | place: USA...
CGGGCCAGCAGATGAAGCAATAACGAGCGAGAAACGGGCGCAATTAACCGAGGAAGAGAGGGGTCGCCCAGACGAAGCTGAACAACCTTCTGACCGGGAAAAGATTATCCAAAAGTATGCCAATGAATTAAAGAGGCGAAGGTTGGCCGACCTGCAAAAATTGTTCCAGACCGATGATTACTTTAAGCGGATGACACCGGAAGAACATAAAGAGATATTAGAGAGGGCCGGGCAGGAAGATTACACCGTAGGCCTGCGCAAACTATCTGATGCGATTGACACTAAAGATGTTGGAAAGCTCCTTTCTATCCTTACTGTTCCGGATAACGTTGTTTCTAAGCAAATGTTTACGGAAATAACCGGGATTGAAACCGGGAAAACTGTTAAATCGGCAGAAGAGGCAGTCAAGCGGTTTGTCGGGGAGGCAGCATATAACCAATATCTGGAGCAGCAAAAGGCGGAGATAAAAGCGAAGGAGGAGGCCAGGAAACAGGAAGAGATTGAAGAAGCGCTTTCCAGAACGGTTAGATACAATACCCCTGAAGGCATAGAAAAATCAGGGTCAGTCAAGGAACTTATCGACAATTTAATCAAACAGGGATATACTGAAATTGAGGAAGGCAAACAAGGGGCTATTCCAGTCTTATGGCTTAGTAATGGGGACCACCGGTATAAATTCACTAAAAAGGCGGATAAAGACTATATCCGCCAAAAGATAATGGAGTTGAAGGAGGGGAAAGAAGATGTCCGCACTGGGCCGTTGGGGCAGGATGGCCAGGGACCACTGGCGGGAGCATCGACCGAAGATGTTCAAAGAACTGATGAAGTCAGGGCGGTTGAACCAGGCGTTGATAGAGGCACAGGAGAAGACGTCGGAGGCTCTCGCGGACCTGATCACCAAGGGGACAGATTACTATCAAGCCTTGGAGATGGTGCTGCCGGAGTGGATACTGCTACCGAGCGAGGAGGACGTGCCGACACTGGGAGAAAGGTTCCCGCAAAATCTTCTCCTCTAAACAGGCGAAATGTGCGGATTACCTCTCTGGACATTGAAGGGGGCGCAAAGACCAGGGCCCGGAACAACATCGAAGCAATTCGTATAGCTAAACTGCTGGAAATGGAGAACCGGGATGCAACCCCGGAAGAGCAAGAGAAGCTCCTGAAATACGTTGGATGGGGCGACACCCGGCTTCAAGGAATATTTGTCGAAGGCAATACCGAATGGGAGTTGGAAAGAAAGCAGCTCAAAAAACTTCTTGAGCCAGAGGAATATAATCGTCTTCGGGGCTCTGTTTTAAATGCTCACTACACTTCGCAAGAAGTTATCGAAGGAATGTATGACGCCCTGAAACGGCTTGGTTTTAAGGGCGGATATATGCTTGAGCCCTCTATGGGAATTGGTCATTTCCTTGGGTTGATGCCAGAGGATATGGTTGGCAAGACGCGGATCACCGGTGTGGAACTTGATACGATTACCGGCGCGATTGCCAAGGCCCTTTACCCGGATGCCGACATCAGAATACAGGGCTTTGAGGAAGCCGAGCTTCCGGAAAACTTCTATGATGTTGCTGTGTCCAACGTTCCATTTGGGAATTATCCGGTACATGACCCCAAATATGCTAAAGTGGGGATGAACCGGCAAATCCATAACTATTTCTTTGCGAAGGCCATTGACCTTGTCCGGCCGGGCGGGGTGGTGGCCTTTATTACTTCTCACTACACAATGGATTCCCAAAGCGACGCGGTACGAAAATACCTTAGCCGGAAAGCAGACCTTATTGGCGCAATTCGCCTGCCGAATACTGCGTTCAAAAAAAATGCAGGGACGGAGGTTACGACCGATATTATCTTCCTCCGTAAACGAGCGGAGGGAGAAAAACCAGCCGGGGAAGCCTGGCTGGGGTTGGCTGATGTTGGAGACGGTATAAAGGTCAATGAATATTACGCCAATCACCCGGAAATGGTCCTTGGCAAACACTCTATGAAAGGTTCCATGTACCGGGCCAACGAGTACACCCTGGAACCCGATGGCCGCGATTTGAAGGAAGCTCTGGCCAAAGCGATTGAGAACCTGCCGGAGAATATTATGACCAGGCCGGTCCACCAGGCAACCGAAGCAGTAAAAGCTGATGAGATTATTCCTCCACCAGCAGATCTGAAAAACGATGCCTACACCATCAAAGACGGGAAAATCTATCAGAACGACAATGGTACTTTGGTGCCGGTCGAGGTTACCGGGAAAAGGGCACAAAGAATTAAGGACATGATTCCTCTCCGGGATACAGCCCGTGAATATTTCCGGGCGCAATTAATGGATGATGTACCGGAGGCCAAAATAGAAGCATTACGGCAAAAGCTTAACAAGGTATATGATGCGTTTGTGAAAAAGCATGGGCCGATCCACAGCCGAGGCAACACCCAAGCCTTTTACGAGGATCCGGACTTCCCATTGCTTTTGTCGCTGGAACAATGGGATGAAGAAACCAAAACCGCCACCAAAGCTGACTGTTTCACCCGCCGGACTATTAAGAAATATGAACGGCCAACCAAAGCGGATAACCCGCAAGAAGCACTTATGATCAGCCTTAACGAAACAGGCGCGGTGGATATGGACCGGATGGCCGAATTGACAGGTCAAAGCAAAGAGGAATTGCTCGAAGCCTTAAACGGTCTTGTCTTCAGCGATCCGGAGGGTGGTTATAAAACTGCCGACGATTATCTCTCAGGCAATGTCCGGCGGAAGCTGGAAATCGCCAAAAGAGCGGCGGAGGTTGACCCGAGGTTTAAATCTAATGTGGAGGCCTTGGAGAAGGTTATCCCGGAGGATATTCCCCCGGAAAAAATTAGTGCCAGACTAGGCGCGTCGTGGATCAGCCCGGACGATGTCCGGGATTTTATTTGCTCCCTCTTGAATTGCCGCAGACACGCAATAGAGGTGACTTATATTCCGGAAACCGGCACCTGGAATGTCAGTGCTTCATCAGTCGTTAAATATAGCACATTAGCAAACGAAGACTGGGGAACTTCCCGGGTGAACGCGATTGAATTAATTGAAATGGCCCTCAACAGCAGGAAACCGACGGTAAGGGATAAGGTTTCGGACGGTATAAATGAATATACCGTGGTCAATCCCAAAGCAACGATGGCGGCCCGTGCACAGCAAGAAAAAATCCAGAATCGGTTCAAGGAATGGCTGTGGGAGGACAACGAAAGGGCGAAAAGGCTGGCGCGGAGGTACAATGATACTTTCAATGCCGTGCGTCTCCGCGAATATGATGGAAGCCATCTAACGTTCCCTGGAATGAACCCGGCCATCAAACTCCGGCCACATCAAGTCAACGCCATCTGGAGGGTAATATCGCGCGGCAATACCTTGCTGGCCCATGCGGTAGGGGCGGGTAAAACCTTCGAGATGATTGCAAGCGCAATGGAACTTCGCCGGTTAGGAGTGGTCCGTAAGCCGGTTATGGTAGTACCCAAACATCTGGTGGAGCAGACTGCTGCCGAAGCGCTCACCTTATATCCGGCGGCCAAAGTATTAGTAGCCGGGAAAAAGGATTTTGAAAAGGACCGGAGGAAACAGCTCTTTGCCAAGATTGCCACCGGTGATTGGGATTTAATAATCATGGCCCATTCCTCTTTTGAACGAATCCCGATGCCGGAGAGCATGATCACGGACTTCTTTAACGAGCAGCTCGAAAAAATAGAGGAAGCCATTTTACGGGAGAAAGAATTAGGTCAAAGGCGAACCGTTACGGTCAAAAACCTGGAACAGGCAAAGAAAAGGCTGGAAGCGCAAATGAAAAAGGCGCTGGAATCCCTCCGGGAAAGACAAGACGTCGGCTTCATGACCTTCGACGAACTTGGTATTGATGGGCTTTTTTTAGACGAAGCACATTACTACAAAAACCTGTTCTTTACTTCCCGGATGAACAATGTTGCCGGTTTGGGAAATAAGGAAGGGGCCCAGCGGACCTTTGACCTGTTTATGAAGGTCAAGTATCTCCAACGCCTTAACGGTGGGAGAGGGCTTGTGTTTGCCACGGCTACTCCGGTATCTAACAGTATGGCCGAGCTTTACACTATGATGCGGTACCTGGCACCGGACATCTTAGAGGAGTACGGTTTAAGTAACTTTGACTTGTGGGCGAACACCTTCGGTGAAGTAATTACGGTCCTTGAAATGGCACCAGCCGGAGGCGGATACCGCCCGTCGAATAAATTCGCCAAGTTTATCAACCTGCCGGAAGTGCTCTCTATGTTCCGGGAGTTTGCTGATGTGAAGACCGCAGAAGACCTAAACTTGCCCAGGCCGGAGATTGAAGGCGAGAAAGTCGAAGCAATAACCAGACCCCCTTCGGAAAGATTGAAGGCCTATATCCAAACGTTGGTGGAAAGGGCCAATGCCGTTAAAGGGAAGCGCCCGGAAAAAGGCAGCGATAATATGCTTAAAATCACCGGCGATGGCCGGAAAGCTGCTCTTGATATGCGGCTGATTGATCCGAGCCTTCCTGATGACCCGAACAGTAAACTTAATGCCTGCGTGGATGAGGTTTATAAGATATGGCAGACTACCAAAAAGGATAAGTTAACGCAAGTAATCTTCTGCGACCTGGGAACCCCTGGCGGAGAAGGCTTTAATGTCTATGATGACATCAAACAAAAGCTAATTAAGAAAGGTGTCCCGGCGAAAGAGATTGCTTTTATCCATGATGCAAAGACAGACGCCCAAAAGCTGAAGCTCTTCGACGAATTTAACGCAGGTAACATCAGGATTCTCTTGGGCTCCACCGATATGTTGGGAGTGGGGGCGAATATCCAGCGTCGGCTTTATGCCCTTCACCACCTGGATATTCCCTGGCGGCCAACGGACATCGAGCAACGGGAAGGGCGTATCCTACGCCAAGGGAATACAAACCCGAGAGTAAGGATTATCAACTACATTACCGAGGCCTCTTTCGACGCCAGGATGTGGGATACGGTCAGGTATAAGGCCAAATACATTAATCAGCTCATGTCCGGGAAGATAACGGCGCGCGAATCGGGGGATGCCTTTGGCGAGGTTGTCATGACCGCCGACGAAATGGCGGCCATAGCCTCAGGGAACCCCCTAATCTTGAAGGAAGTAGAGCTGTCTTCAAAAATCGCCCAACTGGAAGCCCAGCAGGCGGATTATATTGAACGCAAACGCAGACTGGCCGAAAAAGTCGGCTATTATCCGCTCCGCATTGAAACCTTAGAGCGTATGATTGATGCCCTGGAGAAAGACATCGCCCGGCGGCAAGACACTACTAGTGACAAGTTTAAGATTGTCATCGACGGAAAAACCTACACAAAACGGTCCGAGGCTGACAAAGCGCTTATGGATGTAGCACTCAAGAAAAAGCCGGAAAGCGATTATAAATTCGGTTCGTTTGCTGGGTTTGAACTGTGGTCTAAGCCTGGGGGATGGTTCTTTGTAGGTGATGGACAGTATAAGTTTACTGATGCCAACATAAAAAGCCTGGAGTATTGGATTAAGCATTTAGACAAAGATTTGGTCGAAGCAAAACAAGCTTTGGCTCACGCCCGCAAGGAACTCCAGGACGCTCAGGAACAGCTCAAAAAACCGTTCGAAAAAGCGGATGAACTTGCCGCTTTAATAGCCGAAAGAGACAGAATCCGGGCTGAGTTAAACATTGATGCAAAAGGCGAGGAAATCGTTGGTGACGAACAAGACCTTGAGGCAGCGCCTAGCCAAGAAGATATTCTTAAACAGACTGTCGATGAACTGAACCAGGAACACGAAATGAAGCGGGCGGTCGAAGAGAAGTTTGGCGCAACCAGTCCGTTGACCGTTGGGACCAGGCTCCGGGATGCAATCATGGCCTTTATGGGACATAAAGATACCAGAGTTTCATCGGCCAAAGTAGAAGAGGTCTTGAACGCCTCGCACGGTCCGCGTAATGCTATCGAGCAAGGGAAGCAGGCTTTGCAAGAGACGGCTAATGCGATCCGCGACATTTTTGATTATGAGTGGACCGTGAAGAACTTCCCCAAATTCCAGGATGAGCTCCGCCGGTTCCAGGGTGTGGCCTCTGATGCCCAGGTGTGGGCCTTGAACACCTACAAGGCTATCGTGGGATACCTGAACACCCCGGCCGAATTTGAGATATTCCGGAAGCTGATATTCCTTCGGGACTTCCGGGCCGGGTTGGAAGCAGGTGACCCGACCACAGTCGGTGGTTTGACGATGGAGGAAATCAAACAGGCCGAAGCCGAACTGTGGGAGAAAGCCGAGAGTCTTGGCGAAGGGGCAAAAGAGAGTATTGAAAAGGCCTTGGAAGCGCATGACAAGGTCTTTGAGGCTGCATGGGAAGAGCTGATCCGCCGAGGTAAGGTTGGCCATCGTAAGCATTATGTCCCGCACCTTGTATTGGACTACCTGATGGACGTTGACCGGCGGATGCCAGCGGTGGCCAGGCGGTTTAAAACACCATACCGGTATTACCTCCAGAAACGGTCCGGGAAATCGGAAAAACTCATTGATACCGATTATGCTTCAGTTACGATTAAGCACCTGACGAAGTTTTTCATCGACAACGCCACCGATGATTTTGCCCTTAACATCGCTAATAACTATGACCTTCGCAAACAAGTCAGCAAGGAAGAACTCCGGAAGATAGTAGGGGCTGAAGAGGGAGAAAGGATTCAGATTATCCCTGGTCGGCTCTACGAATATAAAGGGCAGAGATATAGAGGATGGCAGTATGATCCTGGGAGGCAAATTTATCCTGGCCTAGCCATCGGCGAAGAAGAAGTTATGAACCTAATTATGGCTATTGCGGAAGAAGATGTTGATGCCGGGGACGAATACTTAAAAGATGCAATCAAGGAGTTATTGGGGACTGTTAAGCAAGCGCCGATGATTGGCCGGTATAAAACTGTCTACCTCCTGCCGGAGGAGATAGCCGACCGGCTAATTCGGTTGAAAGAACCTTCTTTAAACTCCCATATTTTCAACTTTGTACGCCAGGTCTTGCATGTCTGGAAAGGGGTGGTGTTGGGACCGCTAGGAGCCGGGATACCACACCAGACAATGAACTTTGTCGGGGACTGCATTAATCTCTTCCGGGATGACCCGGCGGCACTTCTTTACTTAGGACAAGCCTGGAAGGCTGCCGGCGAGTGGCAAAAAGGAGAAGTCTCCGAGAAGAATAAGAGACTGATCCAAATTGCCGAGGAAATGAGAGTGGCCGAATCCGGCATTATGAAACAAGCGGGCCTCCCATATGATCCCCAATTAAAGCGTCTGGAACCTCAAAAATATGTAATGAGAAAAATCTACCCGGCCAGGTGGTATGGTGACATCTCAGAACGCCGGGAGCTGACAGTACGGTTTGCCAAGCTATTGAAGGATCTGGAGCGGATTGAAAAAGGCGAAATGCCGGTGGCGAAGATTTTGGATGTTAAGGCATTAGCTGAAGCCGGGATGACACAGGAAGAAATAGCCGGGAAGATAGCGCGGGAATTCACGGTGGACTATGGCAAACTCACGCCGGAAGGCCGGGGAGTGCTAAGGGATATTCTCTTTCCGTTCATTACCTTCTATGTCCAGAACGCGCAGAACTGGTCCCGATACGTCAAACGTCATCCGGGGAACTTCCTTCTGAAATTCATGATTCCCGCGGGCTTGATGGCGCTATGGAACTGGCTCCGTTTTCCGGACGAAGAAGAGGACCTTCCGCCCTGGTACCGGGTGATGCCACACATTATTACCGGCTACAAGACCCCGGATGGGAAGCCGATTATAATTGCTTTTGAGACCCCGGTTGACCAGGCGGCCAAGATGCTTGGTCTGGAGATTACCGGCGACCTAGCTCGTCAAGTCCTGAAGGGGGATAAAACCCTTGAAAAAGCGGCCAAGGAATTAGCGCAACATATGATCACCGCGCCGGGCCGGATCGCCTGGGACCTCTTCAACCCGTTCTTCAAGGCGCCCATCGAGGCGGCTATGAACAAGAACACCTTCTCCGGGCGGCCGATTGTCCCTACCAGGCTCTTGGGCACGCCGGAAGAAAAGAAGATGAAGCTCCAATATATCTTGCAACAGTGGTACACTCCTTATGCCCAATACACAAGGAGTATAGAACGCATGGCCGAAGGAGAGTTGACCCCACCACAACTAGACCTAAAAAGAGCACTAGGGATCCGGGAAGTAAATATTCAATCCGAAAAGGTTAACCGGTTCTACGCACGTTTGGATGAGCTGGAAGGGCAATATAAAGCCTGGAAGGAGAAAAGTAAACGGGGTGAACGTGAACCGCAGTACATGCCTGAACTTCGCGCTTTGCGCAAGACGGCCAACTCGCTGACTTCTCTCTGGTCGCGAATCCGGGCGTTGGAGAAGATGAATCTATCTCCGGAACAAAAGGCCAGAATGGAAGAGCAATACCGCAAGATGATAGAGCGGCAGGTTACATCTGTGATGAGAAGATATGAACTTCTGAGAGGGAGGAAATAGCCTCCCTCTCATTTTTTTGAAAGGATGGTGGCAATTGTGGATGTAGCGACGATTGGTAAAGGTATCGGAGATGCCGGTGGCGGGATTATGGGCGCGCTGGCCATTTTAATGGTTGGCCTTGGGCTTGGGATGGCTTACCTGGTCTGGAAAGAGTATCAGAAAAAAATCACCGAGGACAAAACCGAAGACCAAAAGCGCATTGATAAACTTGAAAAGGAGGTTGAGGAGCTAAGGGAAGAAGGCCGCCAGCTTAGGGAGGAAGGCCGGATAAGGGAGGATAAACTCATCCAGCTTGTGGCAGAAGGGCAGAAAATCCAGACACAGCAAAACCAAATCCTGGCCGAGATTAATACCAAGCAAACAGAAATTAAGACCGAAATCAGCTATATTAAAGGGCAGATTGGAGGGCTTGTCGGTGTTGAAAAAGCTAAAGAGAATTTGGGAGAAGTATGACCAGTGGCTGACCCTTTTGGTTGGGATAGCCCTGGGGGCTGCATTGCTTTACGGTTTGCTCAAATTCGCTATTTGGGCGGAACCGGTACTTCGTTTAATCAGGAGGTGACAGTTTTGAAACAAATCAAGCGGCTAGTATTGCACTGTTCGGATTCCACCTGGGGAGACGCCAAAGCGATAGATGAGTGGCACCGGAAACGGAAACCTCCCTTTCGGGAGATAGGATATCACGGTGTAATTCTGAACGGATTTAGGAAGCCTGGCCGGTATGACGGTGATGACGACGGTCTGATTGAAGCTGGCCGGAGCCTCGACCATGATACCTGGCTGGAGGAAAACGAAGTCGGTGCCCATGCGTTGGGCTTCAATTCCGACACCATTGCCTGGTGCCTAATCGGCGGCGCGGGCGGCAGTAAATCCTCCTTCACCAAAAACCAATACTATTCAGCGCTTGTGGTCGCCTCCTATTGGAAGTTGATTGTTCCTGATTTAGAAGTGGTAGGCCACGGCGAGTTGCCGAACGCGAATAAAGCCTGCCCGGTCATCGACATGAACCTTTTTAGAGACCGTCTTAAGGCTTACTATAAAGGGTCGTTGTCTTATAAAGGCCTCATGGAAGACATCGAAATGCGGGGTCTATAAACAGAAGCCCTCCCTTGACGGGGAGGGCCTTATGGCTTATAATTAAAGTATGCGGCTCACGGCCTCCTGGGGAAGCTAACCCCGCTTTCTTTAGCCAGGAGGCCGTTTTATTTATATAGAATATAACTGAGGTGAGCATAAATATGAAGTATCATACTAGCACTTACGGTTGTCCGTAAGCCTTAGTGTGCACGATATAAAAACCCCTGCAAATCAGGGGTTATCTTTGTAGACAAATCTATGAACGACCTCTTCATCTCCTTCCGGCGGGTAAAAAGCAATCTTGGTGACCCTCTGGTCCGCCACCTCAATGTACTTGATGACACCATCCAGAAAGTCCCTCACCACTCTTTTATCCAGCTTGTAAAGAACCTCCTTTATGTCCCCGGCCAGGTACAAATCATGTAAGAGCAGGAACCGGGAGAAGTTCTCAATATCCATCTTCTTCGTGTTCGTTGCTGGCGCCTTTGCCGAGGCGGCCGCAATCTCCGCATCCACTTGGTTCAGCTTTTGTTGGAAGTCTGCCCGCTTGACAAGGTAATCCGCTTTAGAAATGGCGTTTACGCCTTCAGAAAAATAATATGCATCATCCAGCCGGGCAATCGCCGTTTCGATCTTCTTTTTCCTGACATTCAAGCCTTTCAGCGGGTCCTCTTCAGCAGCAGTCGCGGCCTGGGAAGAAGCAAGGATGTCCACCCCTTTGTAAACACCGGCAGGCCCTGGGATATCAATATACTCCACTTCAGGATGGCCAAACTCCTTCAGGACATCACCGGCCTTTTCTGCTTTGACCAACGCCCGGAGATAATCAAAAATAAAGGGTTCAACTTGGAACCCCGAAACGCCTTTGTTTTGACAGCTCCGGTTTCGGGCGTACATGGAACACCGATAATAGGTAGGATGTATTCCGTTTTTGTGTGCCCTGGTGGAGCGGGACCCAACATAGTTTTTCCCACAGTATCCACACTTCAGGAGACCTACCAGGAGGTGGGTGTATTTCTTCCGGTTGCTCCATTCACCCTTTCTGTTAGAGTCGATCTGCATTTGCACCCGCTCCCATTGCTCCCGTTCGAGGATAGCCGGGATAACGTCTTCATTGATGACCACTTCGCCGGGGTCTTTTTTAGTCCCCCGACCGCCTTCCCGGTAGTTCCAACGATATATGCCAATATAAATGGGATTTCTCAATATTTGCAGCACAGTCGTCCCCATCCAGTCCCCGCCCCGTTTGGTCTTTTCCCCCTGTTCCTTCAGCAATTTGGCCACCAATGTGCTAGACCCCGTCTTCTCATAGAGATTAAAGATCTTCTGCACCAGGACGGCCTCTTCTTTGTTGATCACTATCACCTTCTTCTCATAGTTCCAATCATACCCGAGAGGAACCCGTGACCCGTTCCAACCTCCTTTTTCCGCGCGAGACAGCATCATCGACAACACCCGTTCTGCGGTGAGTTTCCGTTCCAACTCCGCAAAGACTAGGATAATCCGGAGCATGGCTTCGCCCATCGCGGAACTAGTATCGAACTGTTCCATCTTAGACACGAAGGTGACACCATACTCTTTTAGTTCATCCCACATTACGGTGAAGTCTCGAAGATTCCGGGAGATACGGTCTAACTTCCAAACGAGTAAGTGAGTAAACTCCCCGGACCGTATCCGGGCCATCATGTTTTGATAGTCCGGTCGGTCAGTGTTCTTTGCGGAATACCCGGCGTCCTCGAAGGTTACATAATCTTCACAGTTCAGAACATACTTGGCGTAGTTTTCAAGTTCCTGTCGTTGGAAAGGAAGGGACTCCTTGTCCACCTGGTGATGAGTGCTTACGCGGATATAAATAGCCACTTTAATTTTCTTTAACCTCATAATAACCTCCAAAATAAAAACATGGGAAAATCTTCTGTACCCTATTTTCTTTTATTTGCCAGCAGGTAGCGGTAAATATGCCGCAGCGTTCGAGGTAAAAAGAGAAACCACTTCTTTTGAGGTACCTACTCCCCCGCGGCGGCTTTCTCAACGTTATGTCGTTCCAACATGTCCAGGATAGTATCGATAATTCTTTTTTTATCCGCATCCAATTTACTGATCCGTGTGTCATAGCTACGGTTATCAGGCTTTTTCGGCGCTTCCAATGGGATTAAAACTCCTATACAGGTATCGTCCCGCAACAGAAATTCCAAAGATACATTAAAAATAGAAGCGATATTCTTACAAGTATCGGTATCTGGTGGCCGGCGATTACATTCGTAACTACTTAAGGTTTTGTCCGATATATTTAGCTTGTCCGCTAAATCTTTCTGGGTATAGTTGTGCGACTCTCTCAGCAGACGGATTTTCTGCCCTAATGTTATTTTTATCCCGTCATTCATCTTCCATCCCCCCTTTCAGCATGATGATACTCGTTACGCGAGAGTTTTTCAAGTAGACTTTAAAAAATGGAGAAATTTCTCTTGACAGGAGAGGTAATTTATAGTATTATCCCATTGAGAGAATATTCTCCGACATGGAGAAATATCTATTTAGTACGAAAGGGGTGTTGTGATGGCCAAACGGATAGCATTGATTAGTGCCCGGCTAGAAAAGGGCTGGTCGCAGGAAGAGACGGCGGAAAAGCTCGGCCTGAACTCTCCCAAGACATATAGTCACTGGGAAACGGGGAGGACGAAAAATCCCCCGCCAAAAGGAATGGTAGCAGCTGAGAAAGTCTTTGGGCGGCCAAAGGAAGAGCTATTCCCGGATGTGTTTGGGTATCAAGGCTAATGAAGGGGAGGGGGTTCCCTCCCCGAAAGGAGGGATTTTTGAGGTGCAAGAGACAGCGCAATACAACATGCTCCGCATGGAAGTCGAAAAACGCGGGGCAGACCCTTCTAACATTGCCGCCGAGATAAAGCGCTTGGCGGAACGGATCAAAGCAGAAAGGAGGGGGGGCGATGGACGGAACCTGCTTGACTTGTCGGAAAGCAAAGGTTACTCCCGGTGTTCGGGGTACCCGGTTTGAACCGCCGGTATACCCGGAAGCCGAGTGTCGAGTTGAGGACGAAGTCAAAGCAGACCTCCCTGGCCAGGAGGAGGTGTTTGAGAGTGCAGACCTTTTTGCCCGGCCTGGGTTGTGCCGCCAGTACGACAAAGTTGAAGTCCCTTATTTTGCGCTATGGGGATGAAGGGGAGAACGTTCTGGGGGAGGCGGCACATAGGAAGCTGATTGTTCTGATCCGCAAAGGCGGAAATTTGTACGGGAAGGTGGTGAAAAGAAATGCCTAAACTGGGGGTTCGGGCGGACTACGACCTGAGAGCTAATGCCGAGCCAACCGCTAAGAACAACACGTGTGAACTTTGCGGGGCGTCGCCGGCACAGTATCAATGGACCGACTTATATGGGGAGGCGATGTGTGTCCGGTGTGGCTGTCCCTATCAACTTAAGGGGGGAACCGAGGCACAGGAAGAGGAGGGGAATTACCCCTACCTGAACTTGTCGGATTCGTTTCTCCCGGTGGCCCGCGAATACTGGCAGAGGACGAAGAAGTTCGTTTGTTACGGGCATGTGATAGTAGGGCACCGGCAAGGAGTAGCGGAGTTTGTCTCCTGGCTTAAAGAGTGTCATCCAGAGTGGTTATAAAACTACCGCCCACTGAGGCGGGAAAAGGAGGATAAATCTATGAAAAAACCCGTTGAATTGAAGATCTCCAGCTCCGGGAATGAGCTTGTTAACCGTAACGTCAAAGGGGCTATTATTATGACCGATGATGATGGGCAAGGGACTGTCGTGTTGGCCGGGGAGATGTCTACCACTTCAGTTTTAGCCTTGCTTGTGATAGGAATCCGGACTGCATTGCAGTCGATATGTGAACGGCTTCCCAACATATCATATGATTCGCTTGTGGAGGGCCTTTTGTTTGGGTTAGAGGAGGTGGCAGCGCTTGAAGCGGAAACAGCACTAAATGGGATCCTCACCGACATAAAACAATAAAACAGAAAAAAGGCCTCAATAAGAGGCCCAAACAAAAAACCAAACTACTCTTCTATTATACCATATTTCGGGAGGTGTGTGGCTTGAAACTTTATGAAATCAGCGAACGCTATCGGAACCTTGTGGAACTTCTGGAAGATGAAAGCATTGACGAAGAGGCGGTTGTAGCCGCGCTGGAAGAGGTGGAGGGCGAGTTCGCCGATAAGGCGCTGAACATTGCGCGGATACTGAAAAACATTGAGGCGCAGATAATGGTCCTCGCTTCCGAAATGGACCGTCTAGCTAAGCTAAAAAAAGTGTTTACCAACAAGCATAATCGGCTTAAAACATATCTGGAAATGCAGATGTTGGTATCGGGGATCGAGAAAATAGCAGACCCGGTTTTGCCGCTGGCGCTCCGTAAAGCCCCGGCGTCGGTCGAGGTGGCTCCGGGTGCAAAGGTGCCGGAACAATATCTCATCCCGCAAGAACCGAAAATCGATAAGCGAGGATTGCTGGAAGCGCTTAAGTCCGGCGAACAAATCCCAGGGGTTAGGCTGGTAGACGGCCGTAAATATCTCAAAATCGGTTAAGGGGGTATGACCGTGCATTACGCGGAGGAATGGGGGGACCGTAAAAGCGGTCACTACGCCGAAGATTGGCAAGACCCTGATTATTACGATGAGGAGGAGGGAGAATAATGGCCTTTGTAAAGGCGACCAAAAAGCAAGCCAAAGCGAGGATTGGGCTTATCGGACCGTCCGGCTCAGGGAAAACCTACACAGCACTTCGTTTGTCAACCCATATGGGGAGCAAGGTAGCCCTAATCGACACCGAGCACGGTAGCGCTTCCAAGTATGCCGACAAGTTTGAATTTGACGTGATGGAGCTTATCGACTACCACCCCCAGAACTATATAGACGGCATTAAGGAGGCGGAGGCCGCCGGATACGACGTTTTAATCATCGATTCCTTGTCCCATGCCTGGAGTGGTACCGGCGGGATTCTTGACATCGTCGATACCGCAACGGCAAAAAGCAGAAGCGGGAACGCTTTTACAACTGGGTGGAGGGAAGCATCTCCTCTCCACAACAAATTAATCGAAAGTATGTTAAGCGCTAGGTTGCATTTAATTGTCACCATGCGGAGTAAGATGGATTATGTTTTAGAAGATGATGGCAAGGGCGGGAAAAAGCCGCGCAAAGTGGGGTTGGCCCCGGTCCAGCGGGACGGCATGGAGTATGAGTTTGACATTGTCGGAGACATGGACCTGGAACACAATTTTATCGTCTCTAAAACCCGGTGCGACTTGTTAGACGGCAAGGTATTCAATAAACCGGGGGAGGACTTGGCCGCAATCATCATGGGTTGGTTGTCCGATGGCGACGAGGACGACCCGTTGGCCGTAGAAGTCCAGCGCTTACGGCAAGAGTTGAAACTGGCCGATGACAATCATCCGATGTGGAAGCAGATTGTCGAAAAGGCGGGAGGTAACTTGGCCAAAATCAAGATGGCGCTAGAATACGTGCAGGGGCAGAAAGGGGCGTAACCCGCCCCTCCATTAGCGCCCGTAGCTCAATAGGGCAGAGCAGGCGGCTCATAACCGCAAGGTTCCCGGTTCAAGACCGGGCGGGCGCATCAAAAATAAAAGGATGGAGGTGTTGTTTCTGATGGAAAGCGAGAGAAGCAAGTTATTAGGCGCTCTATCAACCATAGAAAATGTGGTTGCTGTACTAGCGAGTGTTCCGGGTTTTCTTAGTTTACGCTATCACCACCATGATGGGAGACCGGAACTGCATATGTCTGCAAAAGGCTTTAAGAGTATATTTTCTCGCGATGAGGTTGCCTACAAGAAGTTTTCCTGGGACGAAGAATCGGGATTTAAATACAAAGTGGCTGTCGCTTATAAAGAAGGACTGCCAATATTCCCGGTGGTAGGAATCAAAGTATTCTGCCTTATGGAAGAAAACGAGCTGGAAGAATACCTTGGCCCGCCTCGCGAGGCCCAGATGGAGGTAATATGATGCGTTGTCCGGTTTGTGAATTAAATTGGTGGGCTTGTTCGTGTAGTAATTATCGGATTAGAAAAGCCGCCGAGGAAAGAGATTGGGGGCGTGACTATGGCTTTAATGATGATTACCACAATGAAGCGGAGCAATATATCCAGGAACGCAATCGCTTTTTAGACCGGTGCTAAGGGACAAAGCGGAGAATCCTGGGGAAAGGAGGTTTAAAATGGGAGACCTGTTCTGTGGATGTTGTGGTAGTGATGATGTGTATCCTTATGGAGACCATTATCGCTGCCAAAGGTGTGGTGCAGAAGTATACATGGATGGGTCGTATGAATACGATCAGAACGAAATTCGAGACAATATCGAGCATTACGACAGTTTTCATCGGCGCTAAGGGTTAAAGCCGTGAAACCCGGCGGGGGAGGTCCGCCTCCCCTCCGGTTCAAGCCGAGAAGGGAGGGGTAAGTAATGTACCGCGAGGATGAAGGAATCGGGTTTTTCCAGGGCTGTCTCAACGCCCTATTAATCGAATTAGCCGCCGTTGCTGTAATCGTGGTGGTGGTGTGGATTGTGAGGTGGGTAATGTGAGTACAAAAATAGAGTGGTGCAAAAACAAGGACGGGGGTCAAGGAAAGACATGGAACCCGGTAACTGGCTGTACTAAAATCAGTCCCGGTTGTCAGAATTGCTATGCTGAGAGGATGGCCAAACGCCTTCGGGGGCGGTGCGGGTACGATGCGGAAAATCCGTTTAAAGTGACTTTGCACCCTAACCGGTTGGAAGATCCTTTGTGGTGGCGGAAACCGAGCAAGATATTTGTGTCTTCGATGGGCGACTTGTTTCATGAGGATGTTCCATGGGAATTTATAGACCAAGTGTTTTGGACAATTTACCAATGTAAAAAGCATATATTTTTAA
>Ga0116179_1001683_pt1 | contig 16440 bp, 13 predicted proteins | sample AD_UKC071_MetaG_FD_89751 | JGI IMG/M metagenome (GOLD analysis project Ga0116179, IMG submission 89751) | Active sludge microbial communities of municipal wastewater-treating anaerobic digesters from USA - AD_UKC071_MetaG | ecosystem: Engineered > Bioreactor > Anaerobic > Digestate | place: USA...
AGTTGGCTGGGCTGACTTGGGTCAAGTGACGGGAAGAGCGGGTGAGAAGCCGCGGTGGGTTTGCATCTCCGCACAATAAAAACGCCCCGCAAGGGGCGTAGTTATGATCTGGCGGAGAGAGGGCCTGCTTCGCACTGAACCAACCGAACCTAACTGGCACCAGCGCAAGGCATCCATTCCGCTCTGTATCGCCATTTTACACGCTTTCGCAACCAAGATGACCCAATGCACAACAAGAGCACCCACAACGTAATGGCATACTGGATGGCATACCGGCCAGACCTTGGAGCCTAGAGAGATGGCGCTCCTGACAGACGCCAAGGCGCGCACAATCCAGCCCACCAGCCCACCGATGCCGCATGGAGCTGTGCCAGGACTTGCGCTGCATCCCTCTCCTAGCCAGAAGGGCCACGGGAAGTGGGTGCTCAGGTTCGTGAGCCCGGTCACGAAGAAGCGGCGAAATGCAGGGCTGGGGGTGTATCCCAACGTAGGGATCGCACACGCCGCGAAATTGGCGCGAACGATGAGGGAGCAGATCGCCCAAGGAGAAGACCCTCTGGCTCTGCGTAATAAGGAGGCAAGCGCGCCTCGAGTCCCGACGCTACAAGATGCGGCCAAGCAGGTCCACACAGAGCTGAAGCCGGGTTGGAAGAACGCGAAGCACGCCCAACAGTGGATCAACACCTTGGCTGAGTATGTATTCCCGATCATCGGGAATCTGCCTTTGGACGCCATCCACCCTAGGAACATTGCGGATGCGTTGCGCCCGATTTGGCTTGAGAAGCCGGAGACGGCCTTCAGGGTCAGGCAGCGCCTTCACGCGGTCATGGCTTGGGGTTGGGCACATGGGTTTGTCCAGGCGAACCCCGTCGACGTCGTCACGCATCTGTTGCCGCAGCAACCCAGCAAAGCCGCGCGAACGCAGCATCAGCCGGCGATGCCGTGGAGAGAGATTCCGGCGTTCGTCAAGGCGAACCTTGCCAATGCTGGTGAGTTCGACGTGACTCGACGGATGTTGCTCTTCCTCATCCTGACAGCATGCAGGTCTGGCGAAGTGCGTGGTATGACTTGGGCCGAAGTGAACCTCAAGACTGGTGTCTGGACGATTCCAGCGGAGCGAATGAAGGCAAAGCTCCCCCACCGCGTACCTTTGCCCAAGGCGGCAATTCGGATCATTGAGAAGCAACGCGGATTTCACGAAACGCTGGTCTTCCCGTCGATCCTGCCGAGGCGTGGAAGGCCTTCAAAGGGCGACCAGGGTCAGTTCGCCGAAACTGGGGTCATGTCGGACATGGTGCTGACGGCACTACTGCGACGTCTGAAAGCTTCGAGCGACACACCTGGGCGCTTCGCCACGGCGCACGGGTTCCGTTCTAGCTTCAGAGATTGGTGCAGTGAGAACGGATACGCTCGCGACTTGGCGGAGCGTTCGCTGTCACATACAGTACAAAACAAGGTTGAGGCTGCGTACCACCGAACGGACTTGCTTGAGCAGAGGCGACCAATGTTGGTTGCTTGGGCCGAATTCGTTTGCTCGCTCGTTTGCTGATTTGGGATGCTCTTTACCGTTTTTGTGGACCTCCTTACAACTGATTGAACAGCGAGATTTGAATGAAGATTGCAAAGTCTATCTACGAGAATCATAAAGCTGGCTTGATTCAACTTGTTCGCCAAGCGGAGGAACAATCTTTTCGTCAAGCGGAGGAAATGGATAGTATCGAGCCAGGCGTCAAAGCGTGTTATCAACTGCTTGTTCAGGAGGAAACGCGTCAAATTTCGACACAGCAGATTGGCGAGAATTTGAACGAGCATTTGGATAACTACTTTCCACGCGACTTCCCAGAACTCCAGTTTCTCAATGACCGCTTTCCTTTTTTGCGCTCATTGGTTTGTTTATCATCGCTCGAGAAAACGCGCGCTAAACAATCGACGAAACGCTCAGAAGATTTCAACACTCACATTCGGAAACTGCCGTCAATCTTTCTCAAGAATAAGCTATCTGAAAAAGCTCTAGGTATCGCTGCAAACTTGGCGAATCCTACGTACAAATATCGCAAGAGCTTCGAGTTCCACATTGGTGGTAGATGGGGATCTGTTCCAGACAACTTCGCCAATGACTCAATGTTGTTCAACTCTGAAATGCGTAGAACCCTGTATGTCGCATCGCTATTTGATCCGACGGAGAGCGAACAGCTACAGGGTAAGCGTCTGATTGAAGAACTCGTTCGCTTCCAGTTCCCTGATAGATCTCATGCTGATTGGGCTCATTGCATTGCATGGTTCATCCTCGGTTACCCCATTGATAGGGGCAAACGGAAGGGTGTTCCGTTCACCCATTAATCAATGACAATCGCCTAATAGGCGTGTAAATCAACGATCAGTCCGCTCTTCCGCACATCCCATCACTGCAAGCCTTAGTTGGTGTCATTTGGCCAGATCTGAGGTTCTTCGTACCCAGCGAAGTTCTAACCTGAGTCAGCTTGGGATCTCCCCCTATTCTTGTGCAAATATCTGGCGTAAACCGAATCGCCTCCTCGCACATGGCCTCAATCGCCACGCGCAGACGAATTTTCGCCCTTTCGTCAGCCACTCGAACCAAGCCGACTCCGTTCAGGATGTATCGATCCGTTCCAGAGTAAGGATGAAAGTAGCTAGCATCGGCAATCTCCGAATCGGCACTTTCACCAAACCGTCCAACCCAGTTCCGACCAATCTCGTCTGCAATGGCTTCCTCGGTCAGATTGCTCGGTGTCCTGAACGCTGCCATCAGTCGAAAGTGCATGCCCCGAGCCAAGCCGTGTTCACGCCTCATTGCAAAGCCAGCATAGGTTCCGACCTTTGGTGACTTGGTTCTACGCAACCAAAGGAGGAGCTTGTCGAATTCTGATTGCGCACTGGCAGCCTCGATCAAGGAGCTCCGTGCAGGTGGGTAGTAAAGGTCAACGCGAACTACCTGGAGTTGCTGGAATTTTCCCAACAGCGATTCCCAGTAGGCCAGCTGGGAGTTAATGTTCTTGTGACTGCGGTGGGACGTCTTAAATACCGCCTTCTTGAACCACTCTGAACGCGAATTCTTGCAAATGCCGATCAATGCGGATTCCAAGGGATCACAGGGCTCTAATTCCTTCAGCGCACCAAAAACCACAATTGCCTTTGGACAAATCTCGCCATGCTTGAGCTTTGAGATGTGTGCATTACAGAGGTTGAAGTTGGCGATCAACGATTCGAGCCCCCTCATCATGCGACTCCTGTTTTTCATCTGAATCGCCAAATTGATAGAGATGCTGGATTCCAATGAACCAACGAATGACAGGACTTCGTCAACTAGGGTTTCAGCCCTATGCAACCAGCGGTACAGTTCCGAGTCCCCTGGGCCATTCAGCGTGACCTGCCCCTTGTACATGATGTGCTTGGAGCGGGCACTGTCCAGATACCGAAGCTCCTGTTCATTCGCTGTTGTGACCAGGCGATCACGTGGGTTCAGTCGATTCTTTCTTGCCATCTTGCTCCGCCCTGACGAGGTCTCATGCCACAACGAGGAACGCCCGGCATTGCCGGGCGTTCCGCGAACTCTTACGACAAGTTGCTCGATACCGAATCTTCGGCTCGGCTGGACCCTTCGGGTCGCGTCACGATGTAGCGGATCACGTCTTCACCGACCCAGAACACGATGGAGCCGCGCGCGTTGGCGGGGCCCATGTAGCGGGGCTTCGGGAAGTCCGGGCAGAAGCTCGGGTGCTCTTGGTTCAGTCTGTTGTCGATCGTGCTCAAGGAAATGCCCAGAAGGTCGGCAAGTTCTTGCTTCCGCAGAACCATCTTGTTATGCGGAGAGCTCAAGCTGACTTCATCAGTCAGCTTCACGTAGGCGCCGGATTGGTTACGGCGTTCAAGTTTGATTGCGGTCATTGTTCTGTTCCGAAACGCGCCCCACGGTGAGGGCGCGTTTCGGAGAATCGCCTATGTGGAGAAGCTTTACAAAGGAGCGAAAGTTCGAGTTCGGCATCAAATTGTTGCGACGGAATCCGCGCCCGTAGAAGGCGGGAAACGTAAGTGATTGATTTTACGACATGTCACTAAGGAAACTCTGATTTTGCCCCGTGGTCATACAAGCACCTGAAACTGGATCGTACCGATGACTGGCAAGCAGATGACGCTGTCGATGGAACAGGATGCTGGCTTTGCGCTGCACCGCAAGGCGACGCGGCGGGATGTGTTCCTGGCGGAGATGGACAAGGTGGTGCCGTGGGCCGCGCTGTGCGCGTGCATTGAGCCGTTTTACCCGAAGGAGCGCGAAGGCGGCGGCGGTCGCCGGCCGGTGGGTCTGGAGCGGATGCTGCGCATCCACTTCCTGCAGCAGTGGTATGCGCTGAGCGATCCGGCGGTGGAGGAAGCGCTGTACGACTCGCAGGCAATGCGTCGCTTCGTGGGGATCGATCTGGGTCGTGAAGGTGCGCCGGACGAGACGACGGTGTGCAAGTTCCGCCACCTGCTGGAGAAGCACGGCTTGGCGCAGTCGCTGTTCGATGCGGTGAGCGGGCACCTGAAGGCGCACGGCATGAAGCTGTCGCAAGGCACGATCGTGGACGCGACGATCATTGCGGCACCGAGCTCGACGAAGAACCGTGGCAAGGCGCGCGATCCGGAGATGCACCAGACGAAGAAGGGGAATCAGTGGTACTTCGGGATGAAGGCGCACATCGGGGTGGATGAGGAAACGGGGCTGGTGCATCACGTGGACGCGACGGCAGCGAACGTGGCGGACGTGACCCAGGTGGGGAGCCTGCTGCATGGCAAGGTGAAGCGGGTGTACGGTGACGCGGGGTACACGGGTGCGGAGAAACGCGCGCCCAAGCGCGGCCGGCGCTGGTACGTTGCGGAGAAGCGCAGCCGGGTGAAGGCCATCGAAGATACTGAACTGCGGGAGCTGACGGAGCGGATCGAACACATCAAGGCATCGATCCGGGCGGTGGTGGAGCACCCGTTCCGGGTGATCAAGCGGCAGTTTGGCTACATGAAGGTGCGCTACAAAGGCTTGGCGAAGAACGCGGCGCAAGTGAAGACATTGTTTGCGTTGTCCAACCTATGGATGGCGCGCGGGACGCTGCTGCGAACGATGTAGGGTCAGTGTGCCTGCGGGTCGCCGAAAGGCGACTGGAGGGCAGTCAAACTGGCCGTCAGGCGGCAGTCGAGCGGATAAACCCAACCAATCCGTGCCCACTCGTGGCTGTGGTCGAAAATTGTTCGAAGGCGCGGATAAATCAGACCATCCCTAAGTCGACAGGTCAATCGCGCGGCACCACGTGTTTCCCCGCGCGTCCTTTTTTCGGGCTAACGGGTGGTCTTTGGACAGCGCGGGGCATGTCGCCTGGTGTGGATAGACGGCTGGCCATGATCGATCGTCGCCAATGACATGCCCTTCTTGGCCTAGGCGACGGCTCGTTTCTGGCGCTTTGGCGTTTCGGCAGTCTCGCGAATTCCGCGAATCCGTTCCAGCAGTTGTTCCGCTAGTTCGTCGTTCGGGCCTTGCGGTAAAAATTCGGCTCGGAAGGCTTTCCGAGCAAAGCGGGGGTGAGCTTGACGCGTGCTTCGTCGTAGTCCGCCATCAACTCGTTGTACTACCTCAGCTTCAGCAGGCAGGTTTTCGTATCCTCCGCACAGAACCTCTCTGCACGCCTACCAAGAAGCGCCAGATCAGTCTACAACCGTTCGAGGTGGACGAAGTTAGATAGTTGTTTGTCGGTCTTCAGAGGAAAGCGAAGCAGTTCGATACTCCTGCCCTGTATGGCTTCCTCGGATTCGTTTCACCCTCTGGCTCCACTCAGCATCGCCAACTTCTGTTACCGATGATCCGGATCGATGTCTGTAAAACGTCATCGGCCCTTGTGGTCATGCGTGAGTGGATTGCACGCGCGCTTCTTTCTCTGTTTATCCAATTGGATGTTTTTTACGCTAAGTCCCCAATACTGTGGAGTTGGCAAATCTCAATGACCCAAGGGAGTTCCCCCTGTCAATGAATAGGATTTCATTGAGTTTGATAGGGGGCATTTCCGGTATGTAGTCTATTACTGCATTACTGCATCGACGAGTATCAATCCACCAAATCAAACAGCAGAAAATGAAAGAACGGACATTGAAATTCTCGCCTCTCCATACAGCCCTCTTGAAAATACCGATCTGAATGGGGATGAGAAAAATGAATGCTGAATCATTGACTATCCATAAGCAACGGCGATTCACGAATCTCGCAGATATCGAGTTGTTTATCCATCACTGGTACAAAGACGCAGAAGGAAATGATCGCCTATGCCTTGAGGTTGGTGCTGTCAGAAGGATGAAGACCTACTTCGACATCCTGAAATTGAGCCTTGAAAAGATATCTGCAAGTAAGGACTCCCCTTGGATGGAGAATGCACGAGGGATTCATGTACTCACCACGGAAGCAAGGATCCTTTGGAACTGCATTCGAGATGCGGATGAAGAAGCCCCGGAGACCCTTTGCAAAGGTCGCAGATTGAATCCATGGCTTCGACTTGGACTGCATTTGGCATGGAAGTGGGGAGAGCGCCTCCGCCAGTACCGTACGTGCGACAACAATCTGGATGGCCGCCTGGAATTCGCACATCGAATGTTTTGTCATATCGTGTCTGTCATTCGTCGAGTGTGCAGGTCGGATCGGTTTCGCAGGTGGGCATTCAACGATGACCGCAGGGCTCGGGACAATTACGCAAGCTGCACCAGGCTCATGCTCGACATTTTCAAACTACACGCACGCCCTCTGATCTTGAGGATCGATCTGTATTTCGAAGGAGACGCATCTGATATGAGCGAATCGGATTCCGCTCAGAGAGCCTACGACAAATTCCTTCGTAACCTGAGCGAGGGAAAGATTTTACCTGACGTTCTTGGGTATATCTCAAAACGCGAAGATGGGCTGGAACGCCGCGTTCATTACCATGTACTAGTCGCGTTAGATGGTGACAAGCACCAGAACGCCTTTCGAATGACGGAGATACTTGGCCAGTACTGGTCGAATCGCTGTGTGGGTTCTTCGTACCTTAGCTCGTACTTCAATTGTTGGAAACGCAAGAACGAGTACGAGCATTGTTGTCTTGGCCTACTCCACTACAGTGACGAATGCATGTTGCGTGGGCTTCGTGATGCGCTTGAGTATATGTGCAAGGAAGGTGCACACATCTTCGTAAACAAGGACATGGGCAAGAATTTGCGTAAGAGCCAGTCGCCGAAGATTGCCGAGGGCACGGCACGCAGGGGGGCACCTCGCAAGCTAGGAAGTGATCTTTCTCTCGCTACAGCGATACTTCACAAAAGTGTTTGATGATCTAGTCCATCTTCCATGGTCGCCCATTTAAGCGTCAGGTCTCTCTTGCAGTACGTCAATACATCAGGCCGCTTCATGAATGACTTCGTAGAACGGATGCCGTCGGTCGTCGAAGATGGCGAACAGCGCTTCGTCTGTACGACCTTCCGGCGTGAGCCAGGCATCCACATGCTCCGGCTTGATATTGATGATCGTCCGGTCATGGCCCTGGGCTGCGACCTCGGGTTCTGGCTCATCCGTGATCGCAGCGAATGACCACAGATCCGGCTCCTTGCCGTCCGGATCGATCCAGTGCGAGTAGAGGCAGGCGACATACATCGTCTCGCCTGTGCGTGGCCGGAACTGGATCTCCTTGCTACCACCTTTCCCATCGTCCACGTTCTCGTAGAACGTCTCCGCCAACATCAGGCCATGTGTATGACCGAATTGGTGCCGCCAGAACTTGGTGAGGTTGTCACGCCGGGCGTTGTACTTGCCTGAGACTTTGCCGTCCTTAGTGTAGTCAGTGGTCGCATCCATGCCCTGCGGCCTGCATAGGTAGCGCATGGGTCGCACGATGGGTTTGCCGTTCTCGATCAAGAGGACTGGCGCATACCAGAATGGAAAGATCCTGTCGTCAGTGGTGGGCTTGTGGCGGGTGCGCTTGGCGTCCTCGATCCAGCGTGTCATCTGCTTGATCTTGTTGCCGGCGATTCGTTGCTCGTTCATGGCCGCTTTGGTCACTTTGACGGCGAGCTTGGCCTCGGCTGCCTCCAGTCGTGAGTTCTGCTTGGCCAATTCGGTCTCGCTTTCGACGAGCTTGCGTCCGTTCCATTCACCGATCAGGTCTTGTGTCTTACGCTCCAGCTCTGTGCTGGGTCGCAGGAAGTTCAGGTCCATGCCTTTCGGAATCTTGGTGCCATCCGACAGCTTGTGGCGAATCTGGTACTTCTCGTCGCGGCCCAGGTACAGCGTCCAGAACGCCTTGATGTCGATCTCGGCACCGAACTCGCGCTTGTATGCGTCATACAAGGTCCAGCATTCAGCGGAGTAGCACATGGATGAGTCCTCTCTGGGTCAGTGTATGCCGACACCTGCGTGAAACATCGGAGTTGTTCCACGGGGCCTATTCAGCTGGCGACTAATGAACTTTGTAGCCTCCGGGCGTAGCCTCCTCTCCCCGCGTCTCAGTCTGTGAGTCGCGGATCGTTGAGGATCACCCGCCATGCGCGCCCACCACATCCCTGATCCCCCGACCTTGATCGGCCCCATCGGCATCTTCAGTGCGCACCCGCTGCCCATGCTGGCCATGCGAGGTGCCTGCGGATTCCCCAGTCCGGCGGAAGATTTTTTCCGCGAAGATGATCGCCTTGACCTCAACGAAAAGCTCATCGCCAATCCGCCTGCCACTTTTCTGGTGCAGGCAGATTGTGGTGGCTCAATGGTCGATTACGGTATCCATGATGGCGATCTGTTGATCGTGGACCGCTCGATTAACGTCCGTCCTGGGCATACGGTCATTGTGCTCTGGGAAGGCGGCTTCACCGTCAAGAAGCTGTACCGGCGTGGCAACCGCATCGTACTTGCCGCCAGTGAAGGGTACGCCCCGATTGTCGTGCCCGAGGATGTCGAACTCGATGTCTGGGGCGTGGTTCGCAGCAACGTCCACTTCCATGTCTGAAACACCCACCTTCGGGCTGATCGACGGCAACACGTTCTATGTGTCCTGCGAGCGCGTGTTCGATCCATCACTACGAGACAAGCCCACGGTCGTGCTGGGTAATGGCGATGGCTGCTGCATCGCCCTTTCTCCGGAGGCCAAAGCACTAGGACTCAAGATTGGCACGCCGATCTTCCAAGTACCCGATGCCATTCGGCAGCAGGTGTGTGTCCGTTCGGCCAACTTTGCCCTGTACGGCGATCTGTCTGCACGAATCGTCACCATTCTGCGTGATCTGTTCCCACGGGTGGAGGTCTATTCCATCGACGAGAACTTCGTGGATGTGAAGGGCTTGAAGGATCCTGTCGCCATAGCTCTGGAGGCGCGGGAGCGAATCCTGCAATGGGTTGGCATCCCCTGCTGCGTCGGCTTGGGTGTTACCCGCACCTTGGCGAAGGCTGGCAACAAGCTGGCAAAGAACCAGTCCAAGCGCGCCGTGAAGGCTGGTCGCCTCGCCGTATTCCATGCCACGCCCGAGAACATCGACCAATTACCGATTGAGGACGTGTGGGGCGTCGGACATCGCTATGCGGCTCGCTTGGCCACTGAAGGTGTGTGCAACGCCGCCGACCTCGCATCCTTGCCAGTCGAAGGTGTGCGTGCCCGCTATGGCGTCACCTTGGCACGCACGCAACAGGAACTCCGAGGCATCCCCTGCGGTGACTTGGAACTGGAAGAGCCAGACCGCCAGCAGATCGTGGTCTCGCGCATGTTCGGACGCGACGTAAGCGACCCGATGGACGCTTTGGCCACCTTCGCCACGGTCGCGTGCGAAAAGATGCGCATGAAGGGGCTTGCTGCAGGCGCGTTGTGGGTCTGGCTGGATGGCAATCCGCACAATGGGAATGGTTTCCATGTGTCGCGGGCGATCCCGTTGCCTCTTCCGACACGGGACACCGGCGAGGTGCTGCGAGCGGTGCGGTTTCTGGCGACGTCGATGATGCGCCGAGGGGTTCAGTTCAAGCGCGTGGCGATGGCCATTACGGACTGGTGCATGGCGTGGCCAGTGCCGAGGCCGACGCCGTTGCCGCCTTGGGCGATGCCGCCTTCCTTGCGCGGGTGCAGCATGTGTTTGGCTGGCGCGCCGGGCGTTTTCTGGACGTTGGCCCGCGCAGCGCCTATCCCATGCAGCGCTGCGTGGCCGACGCACTGACCGCACCGTGTGCGGTACTGGTGGGCAATGCCGCGCAATCCATCCATCCACTGGGTGCGCAGGGCTTCAATCTGGGCCTGCGCGATGCACTGACCTTGGCCGAGTGCATCGCCGAGCATGCCGATGACCCCAGCAGCGCGGCGGTGTTGCAGCGCTACGCCACCCGCCGCAGCGAAGACCGCAACCGCACGTTGACGTTCTCGGATGGCTTGGCGAAATTGACCGCAAACGATGCCCCGCTACTGCGCCCGCTGCGCAGCGCCGGGCTGCTGGCATTGGATGCCTCCGGCGCGTTGCAAGGCTGGCTGGCTGGTGGCGCGATGGGGTATCGCGGCGATGTGCCGGCGTTATGCCGCAGGAGGTACGCATGAACCGGCGTAGTGGCTTGGATGTGGTAGTCGCCGGTGGCGGCGTGGTGGGCGCCGCCGCGGCCTTGATGCTGACCCGCGAAGGCCTGCACGTCGCATTGGTGGACCCGCGTGAACCCGCGCCATGGGCACGTACGACGCGCGACCTGCGGGTGTTTGCATTCGCCCCCGACAATGCTGCCTTATTGGGCGATCTGGGGGTGTGGCCGCAGGTGCAAGCCGCGCGTGTGCAGCCCTATCGCGGCATGCGCGTGTGGGACGCCGCCGGCGGTGCGCCATTGACCTTTGATGCCGATGCACTGGGGCAGGCGCAGTTGGGCTGGATCGTCGAAAACGGCCTGCTGGTGGACGTGCTGTGGCAAGCCCTGCGCAGCGCTGGCGTGCGCGTGCATTGCCCCGCCAAAATCGAGACGCTGGAGCAACACGCCACCGGCGTGCGCGTGGGCCTGGATGATGACGTGGTGCTGGATGCGCGTCTGGCCATCGCCGCCGATGGCGCACACTCCACACTGCGCACACTGGCCGGCATCGACATACATGCGCACGACTACCAACAGCGCGGTGTGGTTGCTTTTCTCAGCAGTGAACAGCCGCATCAAGACACCTGCTGGCAGCGGTTTTTACCCACCGGCCCGGTGGCATTGCTGCCCTTCAATGACGATGGCGACACCGCATTGCGCGGGCGGCTGGGATCACTGGTCTGGACCTTGCCCAACGCCGAAGCACAGCGGTTGCTGGACGCCCCCGCGCAACAGTTTGAACGCGAACTGGCCACCGCCTTCGCCGGGGAACTGGGCGACTTCACCCTGCAATCCCCACGCGCGGCATTTCCGCTGCGCCGGCAACTGGCCAGCCGGCAATGCCAGGACCGCCTGTTGCTGATCGGCGACGCCGCCCACGCGGTACACCCCTTGGCCGGGCAGGGCGTCAACTTGGGTCTGCGCGATGTGTCTGCGTTGCAAACACATGTGCGCGATGCCCAGCGCCATGGCCACGACATCGCATCGCCCACACAACTCGCCCGCTGGGCACGCACCCGCCGCAGCGAGAACGCCATCAACGCCCACGCATTCGAGACGATCAACCGCGTCTTCAGCAACGACACGCTAGTGCCGACGCTGCTGCGCGGGCGCGCGTTGGGATTGGCCGGCAGGATGCCGCCGCTGGTGCGGGCGCTGTGGCGGCATGCGGCGGGGGTGTGACTGTATGCCGCTTGGGAAGATTTCGGGTTAGGAACCTAAGGTTTGCATTTGTGTTTCGGTGAAAGTGGGAAGGGTGTCCCGTACAGTGGCTCGGGTTCCCCCCAATTGAAATGATGCTCGTGACACCAGTCCGGACTGATGGCTATCCAGCTTATGAGCTCTCTTGGTTCAGTGCGCTTTCGATTCTAGGACGCCGCGCATTCGTGCAATCTCCTTCGCATCTTCCACATTCAGTTTGATCAGTGCATCCAGCGCTGGTGCCAACAGCTTGCGTCCCGACTCCAACTTACCTTGGGCGATGAGGATTTCGCCACGCAGTGCATCCAGCCGGTCTTGCCAACCTGGCGTTGAATCGCCAGCAGTAAGCAGCTTTGCATTGAGTCCATCCAGTGTCTGCAGGGCCTCGTCGTGGCGGTGCATCTGTTTCAACATGCCTGCCAGCTCATAACGGAAGACTTGGCTGTGGACGTTTTCGGTACCACCGTCTTGCTTTTGAAGGATTGCGATGACATCACGCATCAAACCCACGGCCTTTCCGCGATCGCCACAATCGAACTCCTGACTGGCTAGATTCCCTGTTTCGACGATGGTCGCTTGTTTCTCGGCTCCAAAATGATCTGACATGCGCTTTTGCACAATGCGCATGATGTCCAATGCTTTTTGGCAATTTCCAGCGTTTTCATGGATACCGGATAGCGTCGACATCTGGACCAGCGTTTGATATTCGTTTGGTCCGAGGATTTTCTCGGATCTTGCGACAGCAGCTTGTGCCAAAGGCAAAGCCTCGTTGAAACGCCCCAAGTTGCGTAGAGCACGCGCCAGATTGAGTTGTAGTGCTGAGGTGTAAATGCCGCCAATCCGCCCCTCTGCGAACATAGGATCGGTAAGGGTGCGGGTGAGCAAGGCTGCGGCTTCCTGTGTCCTGCCGTCACGCAGGATGAGGTCAGTAAGATTGATGCGAATTTTTGCCGCCAGATAAGCATTCGATGGATAGAGGAGACGTCGTAGTTGATCTGCATGTTGCAACTCAGGAATTGCTTGGCTGATTTTCTGCCGTTGGGCATCTAGCAAGCCATGCGCTAACGCAGAGCCAAAGGACAATTGTGAGTCCGCCAAAAGCTGCGAACCTGCCAAGGCATCAGTTTCCAGCAGCAACCGATCGGCTTGATCGAAGTCTTGTTGGTAAGCGAATGTAATGGCTAAGTCATATCGTGCGCGTAACGCAGGCTCGGAACTGCGGCCATACGCTTTTGTGTAGTTGTCGACAGACGCGCGTAGAAAAGTGGCGCTACGATCGCGATCTCCAAGTGTGCGCCATGACGCTCCAATTGCAGATTGGACACTACCCAATGTGACCGGGTCACCTGCAAAACGTTGTTCCACGTTTGAAGATACAACCTCCAGCATGTCCCTGATCGTTGGCTCCTTTTCGAAAGCAAGACCACCTGGATTAACCGAACGGATCATCTCATCGCTAAGAAACATCACGACTGCTTCAGCTCGGGCCGCCTGCTGCTGCGCATGCCGTCCTTCATCTAAAGCGTTTCTCGCTTGCTGTTCGCTTTGTTTCCACATATGGCCGCTGAACGCTAGTCCAGCCACAAGAGTTACAATTGCCGCGATCATCCATGGACGCCGTGCGCGTACTTTCGCCAGCCGTTTCTCACCATCCTTGACCCGTGCCTGAATCGCCAAGTCCAGCGCGTGCTTCTCGCGGCGCGCACCGAGCGTGCGGATACGCTCTGCGAGCATGGTGGCGGAATTCAGGCGCTTGCTTGGGTCGCCGTTGGCGGCGGCGGCGATATCCTGCCGTAACAACGGATCGTCAATGTCACTTTCCCAGCCAGGTGACAGCGGGCGGCGGAAATCACCCACCAGTAATTGATACAGGGTGACACCTAACGCATAGACGTCACTTTTAATAGTGGCCGTCTGCCCGGCCAAGACTTCCGGTGCCAGGTACAGCGGCGTACCGTTGTCTGACGCGATCGCCTTGGTTTGGGAAAGCCCCAATTGGGTGATGTCGAGTTCATCGAGCACGCTGGAATCGAACAGCCAGCTGCTTCCGAAGTCGGTAACCCGGATGCGCGCTTCATCGCCTTCGCCATGCACCAGAAAATTCGCAGGCTTCAGATCCTTGTGCAACACACCGACGCCGTGCGCGGCACCGATCGCATCCGCGGCTACCATGAATAGGGCAAGCCTGCGCTCCACCGGGACGGATGCGATATCGCCAGACGCCGGCCATCGATCAAGGGGAGCGCCACTGTATTCTGACTCAATGAAATAGGGAGCCTGCTCGAAATCCCAATCCAGCACGTGGACGAAGTCGCCGCGCTCGCCCAGCGACTCACGTAGCAGACGGGCGACGGTTACTTCGCGCTTCAGGCCGACTAGGCCCTTGCCGGCTAGGCTGAACTTGAACACACGCTTTTCGCGTGTCTTGGTATGCCGCGCCAGCCAGACTTCGTTGCCGGCGGTGCGCGCCAACGGCTCCTCAAGTTTCCAGTTGGGGCGGCGTGGGACGGTATCTCCGGTTTCAAGCTGGCTTGCGACTGGTACGAATTCCACGACCTTGCGTGACACCGGCACCGTCAACCGATAACCGACTCGAGGTAAGGTCGTTACGATGTCCTGAGTCTCGTCTGCCAGTGCCCGGCGCAATTTACCGACAGCATTAGTCAGAACTGCTTCGACCACGACCCGGCCAGCCCACGCAGCGGCCAGCAACTCCTCCTTTGTCACCACCTCACCGGCATGCCGGAGCAGATATTGCAGTACTTCCAGTGGCTTGCGTTCCAGCTCGACGTCTAGCCCAGCTACTCGCAACTGCCAGCGGCCTTCGTCGAATTCAACATTGCCAAACGACCAGCAATACGCTTTAGCCGCCCGGCTCACGTCCGTGCCTTCCTCTATCGCCATCCCTGTTCCCCTGAATTCCAATCCCCGTTACTAGCTTAACGGCTACTCGGCTCAATTGTGCAGACATCGCATGCCCTTATTAATCAATCACTTGTAAATCGTTTGAACTTCGTTTGCAGTGCGTGGGGACATAATTTTGGCTTACAGGCAGGTTACTACGGCAGCGGCAATGGCCGCATCACCGGAGGACACCATGCGGGGAAAAATCATTCACTACAACGGTAACGATGGCCGCGGGCTGATCGCCGCCGACAACCGTCAACTGTCGTTTGAGATCGGTCATTGGCGCAGCGACACCGCACCTGCAGTCAACGCCACGGTCGATCTGGTTCTATCCGGTGATGTGGTCGAGGCGGTGACACGGGTTCCGGACGAGGTGCTTTTGAAGGAAAAAGCTGGTCAGCTTGCCAGCAAGCTGGGGACGGCGGGCAGTGTAGCGCTGCAGTCGATAAAGGAGGCCACGCCACCCAATGCCACAGCCTTGTCGGTGGGTGGCTGGAAACTGCTCGGCAAACCGCTGCTGGTCGCACATGGTGCATTCGTGATCGGGGCTTCGTTGCTGACCTACCTCAGCTTCAATCCACTCGGGATGTATGGCAAGAGCTTCAGTTTGGTCGGCCTATCTGAAGCATCGAGTGTGATGGGTGCATCGGTTGGTGGTGCGCTATGGGCATGGCTGGGCATCCTTTCGATTGCTTTGCCAGTGTTCTGGCGAAACCGATTCGCGTGGCTGGCGCTGTTGTTGCCACTATTCGCGACCATCAAGCCGGTCATTGACATCGCATTCGCCGCCGCCAAGGCAACAAGCGCCATGGGCAATTCCTTCGAGGCCAAGCTGCAGGCCCAAATCATCGAACAGATTATCGATGCCCTGCATGTGGGCATCGGTGCCTGGGTCTGCGGGCTGGCTGGGTTGGTCATCGCTGGCATTGGTCTGAAGCGCGTGCTGCTGCCGCCAAACGGCTGATCGAATATATACCCCATATTTCATAGAACACGGAGTACCACCATGTTGATCAAACCCATTTCCCTCGCCATCTTGATCGTACTGGCCATGACTGCATGCAAGAAAGAAGACGCGAAAACCGATGCCGAGAGCACTGCATCTGCACCAACCGGTCTACTGGGCCAGGCCACAGTCGAGGTTGGTGCCCAGGCGAAGGCCGCAAAAGCCAAGGCCGCACTGCCGCAACCCGATGCCGGCAAGCCATTGGCCATCTATTCCGAACTGGAAAGCGGCAACCAGATCATGTTCCTGTACGTGGCGGTATCGAAGCTTCCACCCGACTACGCCAAGCTCGCTCGCTCGTATTCCAAGGAATACCGCAACACCAACGACGCCTTCCGCCAGAACGACCTGTTGCAGGCAATTAAGCCACAACTGGAGCAGAAGATCGCCCAGGCCAGCGCGGACCCGTACGGCTGGATGGAAGTGGATGACGCCAAGTTGGGTGCCTACGACTTCCAGCGCAAGGGCTTCCCGGTCGCAGAGTTCGAGGATAGTCACTATCGCTATTTCAATGACAACTACGACTACAAGATAGGCTGGACGAACTACTCGCAACTGGCGTTTGCGCCTGTGGCTGACGAGGCTACCGCGCGCCAGCTAGAGTCAATGCGTACCGGCTACGGCAACACGCCGCGCCTGAAGGTCTATTTCTTCGCCCAGAGTGCTGATCTTGACAACGAACGGGTCAAGGCCTTGGTCACCCGCGTGCAGATCATCGACAAGTCGGGTCGCGTGCTCGCCGAGTACG
>Ga0116179_1001686_pt1 | contig 16422 bp, 13 predicted proteins | sample AD_UKC071_MetaG_FD_89751 | JGI IMG/M metagenome (GOLD analysis project Ga0116179, IMG submission 89751) | Active sludge microbial communities of municipal wastewater-treating anaerobic digesters from USA - AD_UKC071_MetaG | ecosystem: Engineered > Bioreactor > Anaerobic > Digestate | place: USA...
GGTTCAATGGCCACCACCCCGGCGCGTGATCGCGCATATCTCAGAAAGCCCTCCAAAGCCGCGGTTCCAATACCACAGTTGCGATAAGGCTTTTCTACAAAAACGCATTCCAAGAGAATGATATCGTGCCTGTCCGAATCAGTGACATCCCTTCGTATCTCAGGAGGCTCCGGCACAAGCAAGTCGCCTGCCAGGGAGACTTCCGGGCTGAACTGGCTGAACATATCCCGGTAATCACATGGTTTGCCCACGATGATCCAGTCATCGATCTGAAACCATAGGCCTGCTATTATCCCCACAGTCGTTTCCGATCCATCATCGTTCCTGTCAACAATGTGTCCGCATGTGCCTCTCACGAACCTGCCGATATCGCCGTTGGGTGTAAAAATTTGGTTGACGCCGATTCTAAGTGCAATCATCACGACAGCCTCCTCCGTAAATTACTGTGACGAGTAGGCCACCGCATCATAGCACACAGGTCGGCACAATCATGTCACCGGGCTAGTCCGACAGCTCACGACTTTCTTCAAACAAGGATTGGGCACGTGGCGCCACCGCCACAACCAGTTTCCAGCCGATTGTTGCAACGTCGTTCAACCGAGCTTTTCCTCTCCTATGTCCCTCATGGATAAGGCTATTCGGCCCCGCTGTATATCGACCGACAGCACGCGAACCTTCACGATATCCCCGATACTCACCACATCCAGCGGATGCCTGACGTACCTATTGGAAAGCTCGGATATATGAACGAGCCCATCCTGCTGTACACCTATATCTACGAACGCGCCGAAGTCCACCACATTTCGCACAGTGCCTTCGAGCATCATGCCCGGACGCAGGTCATCCATGGTCAGCACGTCCTTGCGGAGTATTGGCTGTGGAAACTCATCCCGCGGGTCGCGACCGGGCCGCTGAAGCGCTTCAATGATATCTTCCAGCGTAGGCAGGCCAACATCGAGCCGCTCAGCCCAATCTTGAGCATCCAAGGCGCTCAGCCTTTGACAAAGCTTAGTCCGATCGCGTTCCGCAACGTCGTCCACGGCAAACCCCAGTTCTGCCAATAGATGTTCGGCCACAGGGTAAGATTCGGGGTGGATCGCGGTGTTGTCCAACGGATACCTGCCCCCCGGCACCCTCAAGAAGCCGGCGCACTGCTCGAAGGTTTTGGGGCCCAACCGGGAGACTGAAAGCAGTTCTTTTCTTTCGCCAAAAGGCCCTTCGGACTCTCGTTTTGCAACAATATTGGCGGCTACTGATGGGCTAATTCCCGCAACATACGACAGCAGAGGAACTGACGCCGTATTCAGGTCGACACCCACGCGGTTTACAGCAGACTCAACCACTCCATTGAGCGTAGTGCTCAGCTCCTTGCCGGAAACGTCGTGCTGATACTGGCCGACGCCGATGGATCGCGGCTCTATCTTCACCAGCTCGGCCAGGGGATCCTGAAGCCGACGCGCTATGGAGACAGCGCTGCGCTCCGAAACATCCAGATCAGGGAATTCTTCGCGCGCAACCTTGGACGCGGAGTAAACTGATGCTCCCGCCTCATTTACAACCACATACGAAATTGACCGCTCCGCCTTGGGAATCAAGCCAGCCACAAACGCTTCCGCCTCGCGGGATGCTGTCCCATTGCCAATGGCAATCAGGTCCACCCCGTGCTCGTCAATGATTTTGAGCAAGACTTGCTCGGCCTCCTCGATCCTTTTCTGAGGAGGTGTAGGATAGACTACAGTGGTCTCAAGCAGCTTACCCGTTGCATCTACCACCGCTATCTTGCACCCTGTGCGATACGCGGGATCGAGGCCGAGCACGACCTTGCCACGGATCGGCGGCGTCAGGAGTAAAGCCTTCAGGTTGGCTCCGAATACCCTGATAGCCTGCTGCTCTGCTTCTTCCGTCAGCGCATTACGCACGTCCCGTTCAACTGCAGGGGCCAACAGACGGTCGTAGGCGTCTTTTGCCACGAGGGCCAATTCGGCATCTGCCGGACTCGACTTCGGCCCTTCTCGCATCAACCTCCGCTTCAGGTATGCCACTATAGGCTCTGCTTCAAGCGTGATACGAACGCGCAAGACCTTCTCCCTCTCCCCCCTGTTTATCGCCAACACTCGATGGGGAGGAATTCTATTCACAGGCTCGCAGTAATCGTAATACTGCTCATAGGTAGTGCGCGCCTCAGAGTCGGTTGCTTCTGTTGATATTTCGCCATGGCCTGCCGTCCATTGGCGAGCCCATGCCCGCACTTCAGGATCATCTGCCAGAATTTCGGCTACTATGTCGCGCGCACCTGCCAAAGCCTCTTCCGCGCTGGCAACACCCGCTTCAAGATTGACGTATTCCGCCGCCCGCTCGAGAGGATCACCAGTTTCAGGCCGCAAGAGCAACCATTCTGCCAATGGCCCCAAACCCCGCTCACGCGCCATGCTCGCCCTTGTTCTGCGCTTGGGACGGTATGGGCGGTATATATCATCAACACGTTGGAGGGTTTCAGCCGTCTCCAACAACTGCCTTATCTCTGGCGTCAGCGCCCCCTGCTCGTCTATGAGCCTCATCACCTCGAGCTTGCGCGTCTCAAGATTCCGCAGGTAATCAAGCCTCTCATCTATAGAGCGAATGGCTTCCTCATCGAGTCCCCCGGTCTGTTCTTTCCTGTAGCGGGCTAAGAAGGGGATGGTGTTTCCCTCATCCAGGAGACGTATGACGCTATCCACCTTGGATCTTGCGATTCCAAGCTCCCCGCTGATCTTGGTTGCAATCCCCGCCCACATCTGCGCAGCGATTTCTGCCTCATTCGGAGTCCCTTGTCCTTCCATGTCCTCTGCGGTCGCACGTAGTCCATCTTTCTCTTGTTCTTCAGTTGCCAAAGACTCGACTTCCATATCTTAACTTGCCCCCTGTAATATCCAACTCAATGCGTGCGATAGTATTCCGCAATCGCCGATTTAATCTTAGCATCCTTTTTGAGTCAGTGTCGAACGGCGCGGCCATGCGCGGCGACATAGACCTGTAACTTGCCATGACATAGCATATCGTCACAATCAGCACAATTGCGGCAGTGTAACCAGTCCAGCGGCTCACAAGACAACGGCAAAGGCCTGCCAGAATGCCTTCTTGGCAGGCCTTTGCCCCATGTACTACGACTCAATCTGCATACATAACTAACACTAATCCGATAACAGTCAGATTCCTAACAGCTCTCTTACGATAGAAGCGATATCCGTTATCGAGCTCACGTTTTCTATGTCCACACTATCCGCGTTCCGACCTACTACAATCAAAGGGACATCAACGTCAGTATCGAGGGTAGTCCCGTGGCTTCCCAGTGTGTAATCCATGAATAACAATGCCTCTATAAACATGCAGCCACGGTCAGTCACTGCGATCAGCGGAGGGGTGCGAGGATGCTCTATGTGGAGTTCTGCGCGTCTAGTCACGTCTTCAGCCTCTATCACTTCAGCCACGCCCTCAGTCTGTCTCAGCGCATCCGCGATCTTCCCCCTGTTATCTTCGGCCCAAACGTATAGGACTCCGCCGTCAAGAGTTATTGGCACATCTTCATCGGTGATATCGCCGACGATGTCCCTTGCCGCGATGCCGGTGTCGACCCTAGTCATGCCGTGGTCTGCTGTGATGATCAAACTCCACCGTCCCGGACGTGTCGCTTCCAGTGTTGCAGCCAATTCCTCAAGACCTTCGCTGATAGAGCAGAGGCACTCAGCTGTTTCGGCAGCGGGCAAAGGCCCGAACCTGTGTCCACACTTGTCAACGCTCCCAACGTTTATGCCGACAAATACAGGCATATCATTCTGCTCTAGATAGGCCTCGACCGTCCTCAAAACCCACCGATCTAGTTGGATATGCCATCCGGCGAAATCCTCATACTGGGTGGACTCATCGGGCGGAGGACCCACAGTTTCGATGACCCAATCCGGTACCGACTCGGGCCAGATTGCGAAGTCAGTAGCCTCCGAGAGCATCTTGCACAAGTTAGCTTTTGCGGAGATCATTGCGGTACCCAACCCTGCAGAGCGCGCCACATGGAACAGCGTCGGCTCTTCCAAAACCGCAGGATCCTTGAACCGCAATAGCTCCCCATCATCGTCTAGATACTCCTTGCCTGTTACCCCATTTCTCTCCGGGTATGTTCCCGTGAAAATTGCCGCATGCCCGGCGGCTGTGGAAGACGGGAATACTGCCTCAATCGACTTATACTGGCATCTCTCGTCAGCACACAGTTGCCTGAGGTACGCGGTTTCAGGCAAGCAGCCCAGTGACAAGTTAGGGCACCCATCTATCACGCAGACTACCACCGTCATCTGCTCCTGCTGCTCTGACCCGGCGGCGCTGGTTGCCAGCGCCGCCTGCGGCCAGGCCATGATTATGGCCAATAGCAGCAATAACAGGAACCTGCAATGCTGCTTTCGCAATGTCATTTCGTCCTCACTTCAATGGTCGTGACAAACCAGTTCCAGCTCTCCTTCGGATACTGCTTGTCAAGGCCTGGGTTGTCATCATACGGGAAAACAAGCTTGACGGGGCCACCAAGCCCTGATCCGATTGCTTTTCCGCCATCTTTCGTGGCTACCATGATCTCGTACTTCGCAACGTCCGCAGCGCTTATAATGACCTCTTTGCCGTCCTTTGCGATTACCACGACCTCACTTACGTTCTTCGGCGCTCCCACGTAGCCCAATATCTTGGCGATATTCACGCCAGCGTATGTTTTTTTGCCAAGCCAGGGATCTTTGACCTGATACTCAGTGAGTCCTAGTCCCTCAAGCATCTCCAAGTCAAACTCGCATGCCCCTTTAGCATTGGTGTTGGCTATAGGGCCTTTCACGGTCAGGACCACCTTGCCGCTGGGTTTCGCGGGACTCGCGAAGCACATCGAACCCAAGATTACGAACGTCAAGCAAAAGACAACAGCTAGTCTGTATTTGCGCATTTCGTCTCTCCCTTTCGATATGGTTTTGGCGCAACGCCATTTCAGTTGATCGCAAGATTCCTTGACCCAAGTTCCCACGGCTATCCTTGCCCCTTACGCACCTCCCCGACAACATGTATGGTAGACCCCTGCCTGATCAGCATCGTTCCTCCCACTACCAACAAGAGAGCTGCAATGTAGAATGGCGTGTTTTCCGATGTGGAATAGAAAAAGCCACCCAGGTAGGGTCCTACAATCGACGCCCCCCAAGTTGCCAAATTGAAGAGGGCAAAAGCCTTTCCGTCTGCGCCATCGCCGAGGACCTCCCCCACCCCTGCAAAGGCAACGCCATGGCCAGCCATGAATCCGCCCAGAAGGAAGAGGCATATGACCACAGCAACCTGGCCTGAAATGGCGATGAAACACAGCATCGAGATGACAAAGACAATCACATTGGCTCCTACCGCTACAAGAGTCCCCCGATTGTCTGCCATTCGCCCTACCACGACAGTTATCATTGTTTGCCCAAGAGACATTATCGAACCAAGCAGACTGACAATGCTTATGTTTGTGTGGCGCACGTCGCTGAGATACTGCGGAATTATCTGCTGCACCATGTAAAAAGAGAAAGCACACAGAGAGTAGCAGAATACGAACTTCATGAACGATCGGTCGGCCAGCAGACTTGCATATGTAGAAACGCTTGCAGTGCTCTCACTTTCGGGTTCTGGTGGCAGGAACGCTATCACGCAACATGCTGCTGCAAAGAACGCGAACGAAAGAAGGAACAGATTCTCGATGGGCCAAATGCTAGACAGATAAGCGGATAGAATCGGGCTCGCTATCATTCCCCCTGAAAATCCTGCGCTTATCAGCCCAAACGTTCGGCCCGACTCGCCTTCGGGAGAACAAGCCCCAGCATATGCGTTGAGTGCGGGGTAGCCCAACATCGACCCTGAGTAAAGAGCAATGCCAAGAGCAGCAAGTCTCCAGTCTTTCGCGAAATAGTACAATATTACAGATGGCACGCCCATAATCCACGACAAAAGGATCACTCTTTTTCGGTCATACTTGTCGGCCAGCATTCCCCCTGGTATGCTCGACGCCGCCATAACCGCCATGGATATTGAGTAGACGAATCCCACTTCCTGTGGGGTGCATCCAATGTTGCGGAGATACACAGGAAACATGTATGAATGAAGACCATATCCGAATCCCCAAAGCAACATGCCTGCAGCTATTAATTGTATGCCCTTCGGCGTACGACTCGCTTGCGACTCCACCAACGTTACCTCCGATCAATGCTGCGCAGGCCAGGCTGGTTCTGCACTATTCCAGAACTCCTGCAATGCACTTTCCGCCCTACAAAACGCCGCGTAACCACGGTCATATCCATCACCGCGCACGCCCTCCGGGGTGAATACAGCGTCCGTGAGAACTACAACCTGAACAGCCTCTTTGATGCTGCTGAATACATTTGCAGCAGTTCCTGCCAGAATCGCTGCGCCCAGAAGTGTGCCTTCCTTCACCTTCATGCTTGCCACCGGCAGATTGAGCACATCAGCCTTCATCTGCAACCAACCTCGGTGCCTTGCGCCGTTCCCTACAGCCCTAACATCCACCGCTTTCATCGAATCCTGCCACGCCTCCATGCTCTGGCGCATGGCATAGGCACAGCCTTCCAAAACAGCACGGATCATGTGGCAAGAATCATGCTCCGGTCGCAGTCCAAGAAAAGCGCCTGTCGCCCTTGGAACCGCAACGGGGCTGCGTTTGCCGACGAAATATGGCAGAAACACCAAGCCAGACGCTCCAGATTCTGAGCAATCGAGCGCTTCAGCGACCGTGTCCCTCCAGTCGAGCTTGCTTGAGTACACTTCTGGGTAGAGAACAGACATGGCCCAGGCAAGGCATCCACCACTGTAGGATATTGGGGAAACTATCAATCGCTCTCCGGGAATGACATGTTTTACAGTCTGTAGGCTGCATCCATCAGGAGCCACTGCAGAAACGCATGTTGACGTGCCGGTTGAGTCGCATATTAGCCCGGGACTAGTCACCCCTGCGCCCAGAGCCTCGACGAACGCGTCGATGCTTCCCGCAGCAACCGGTATTCCTGAGGGAAGCCCCGTCTCGTCTGCAGCCTCGCGGGTTACCTCCCCAATGGCCTCCCACGGATCCACCACCCTCGGAAACAGCCTGGCTCCGGGGGCAGATGAGGTAATATCACCTGTATCGTCTGAGTGCCACCTCATACACGACGCCGCAGAAGAATCGATACACGTCTCGCCTGTAAGCTTTAACCCCACGTAGTCCTTGGGCTGCAGCACCCGGGCATTCGCTTCTACCCCTCCGCCTCCAGAAGCGTCACACAGCTGCCTATCTATCCACTCTGCAGTGGCCTCGAAAGATGGTCCCCCTTGCGACTGACAGCTCAGGCCCATGAGTGGCCTCGTATCCATCCAGGTGATAATGTTGCTGAGTGGATCTCCGCCTCTGTTGATCGCCATAAGCGACGGCCCATGTCCTGACAGACCCACGCCGGCCACGCTGCCCGCATCCCATCCCTGCAACGCCTCTCGTATGCACTGAGTCACAATGCGCCACAGCGCAGCAGGATCCTGTTCAGAGGCAGCCACGCCCACACCCCGGCCCGTTACATATGATTCCTTGGCGCGACGGTATGCCGCCCGATGGGTGCCGTCTGAACGCCACAGCAACACCTTGACTGCTGAGGTTCCTATGTCTATCCCCATGAGAGAAAAGTCATGCATCGCCATCAACCTTCAGGAGTATTTTCAAAGATTCCCCTGAGGACGCCATATCAAAAGCTTCTACCGCCTGATCCACATCGAATTCGTGCGTGATGATGCTCCCCGCATCTATCGCGCCTCCTGTCAGCATGGTCAATGCCGTGTGAAACTGCAGGGGCGTGAAGCCGAAACTCCCGGTAAGAATGACTTCGTCATAATGAAGGATGTGCGGATCTACAGTTAGCCGAGACCCACTTGGCAGTCCGCCGAAAATGTTGACTGTTCCTCCCTTTCTGACACATCCAAGAGCCGCATCCACTGCCTCAGTAGCTCCAACGCAGACAAATACCACGTCAGCACCGATCCCGTCCGTCTGTTCCTTTGCCCATGCCGAAACGTCCGTTCCTGAACATGCAGGATCTATAACCACCGCCCCTCTTTCAGCAGCCTTATTCCTTCTGAAACCATTGGGCTCGCTCACCAGAATCTTCGAAGCTCCCATTGCCTTACACAGCTCGAGCATTAGGAGGCCCATTGGCCCTGCCCCAATTATCATGACCGTATCCGCCAGCCTCACACGAGAATCCTGCGCAGCATTCACACAGCAGGCAAGTGGTTCAGCAAGGCACGCCAGTTTGATGTCTTCTTCTGACGGAATGTGGAACGTCCCCTTGCTGACGACTTCGGCAGGAATCCTTACGTACTCCGCAAAGGCCCCCTCGATAAAACCCTTGTTAGTGCAAAGTTCCTCTCTGCCACTGCGGCAATAGGCGCAGCCGTAGCATGGGACATACGGGGCAACTGCTACCATATCGCCAACGGCAATGTCCGGCTTTACAGGCTCGCCTGCGATCTCCACTATTCTTCCGACCACTTCATGGCCGAGGATGCACGGAGGGGTAAACATGTGGTGCCCGCGCTTGTATGTCTTGACATCCGTCCCGCAGAGCCCGCAATAGGAGACCCCAAGCAGCACGTCGCCCTCCTCGAGAACCAGATCATCTACGTTCTCCACACGAAGATCGCCAGGGCCGTGGTACACAACTGCTTTCACCGCTATCGTCCCTCCTTGCAGGAGCAATCTCCGTGGACAATGCTGTATAGCTCTTTGACCTTTGCTACCGGATCATCAGCCTGGAACACGTTGCGACCAAAAGCTATTCCCGCAGCCCCAGCTGACATGGCGCGGCGAACTACACTATTGGGATCCTCTACCTTAGGACCGCCTGCTATGACAATCGGGACTCTGCACGCCCTGACTATCTCCTCAAAGCCCTCGGCTGTGCAGTATGTCTTTATCGCATCCGCGCCCAGTTCGTATCCGACTCGTGCGCACACGCTTATCCATTCTGGATCGAAACTGTGCGCCGGATCGCACGGGATAACCTCGGCAAGAACGGGAATCCCGAGAACGTGTGCCTCAGAGACTACCTGGCCCATGATTTCGAACATTTCCTGCTCATAATCGGAACCAACCAAAAGCATGATGCAGATGGCGTCGGCGCCAAGCCGACATGCTTCCTCCACCGAGCAGACCAGCGTGTGGAATGCGGGGTTCGGACTGAATTTGGTGGAGCCTCCCGTCACCCTGACCACAAGGCCCGTCTTCCCTGCGAAGCTCTCCCATTCCGTGGCGGCTAAGCCCGGATTGACCAGTATGGCGTCGCACCCTCCTTCGACCACTTTTCTGACTGCCGCAGAGGGATCATACAGCCCCTTGACCGGTCCCATGAAACCTCCAAAATCGAGCGGGCATATGACCGCCTTCCCGTCCTCTCCGAATATCCGCCGAAGCCTAACATCTATTCCAGCCATTATTGACGCGTCTCCTTTCCCTTACAGCCACAAGAATCACCGTGAGTTCTTCAAAATTCAGGTTGTTGACTTCTTCGACAGTACGCACCCATTCTTCCGGGAACGCCCCAATGCCGCGGTAAGCGCCTGACAAGGCCCCCGCCATCGATGCAAGAGTATCTGTGTCGCCTCCCATGTTTGCGGCCGCTGGCACAGTCCTCTGCGGATCGCCTTCGTGCAGAGCGAAGAGACCTATGGCCGTCGGCACCAGCTCTGTGGGATCCATTCCAACCCCGCACGTCGTGTAAAGCTGGTCCTCCGCCTCTACCGCATCCCTGCTCTCGCGCACAATCCTGAGTGCGAGTTCAATACGAGCGCTCACCAGTGTACCCGCCCACTCGATTCCGAGGCGTTCCCCATGCCGGGCGCCAAACACGGTGGCATCGATCACCTCGTCCAGCGACTCTGCAACAAGAGCAGCCGCTACACCGCAGCAGATTGCAGACGCCCCTGCAATAGCTATGTTCACACCGTGCGTCGGCAGGCACGACATGTAGCACTCTTCAGCCGCACTTTCCAAGTTGGGGGAATTGACTATCCCAATTGGCGCAACGCGCATAGCAGCTCCGACGGTGTTCCCGGATGACCCCGTCACCCGAGGATCTTCACCCGCCTTAAGCCTCTCCAAAGCTCTGCGCGAACTAGGCCCCAGCACCGATGATTCGTAGGCGTTACACTGCTGGGCCCATCGCAAATATGCGGCGGCAGCAACCTCCGGAGTTATCCTATCGTGCCTTTCCAGGGCCTCGATGATCGCGATCGTCTGTTCCGTGTCGTCGGTGATGCAACCTCCGGCCATGCCGGCGTGGATGTGTCCTTCATGGGGAACGCAGAATCCCTCTATCCTCCCATATACATCGCGAATCTCTTCACGCGTCATGAACTCCGACGGCATTCCCATTGCGTCCCCTATGGCAACTCCCGCAAGGGTGCCTGCTACTCTGCTTGGATCCAAGCTACCTCTCTGCATAACGCAGGAACTCCTCCAATTCTTCACTAGTGGGCATCGCCTCCCTAGCCCCAGTTTTCTGGATGGCCAGCGCTGCGCAGGCATTGCCCCGCTCAAGGCACTCGACTATATCAAAGCCCCGCAGCAGACCTGTGATGAATCCCGCGGCAAAAGAATCACCGGCCCCAGTTGTGTCGACAACATTGGTAACACGGAAGGACTCTGCGCGCAATACAGTGTTGGTACCTCTACCATTGCTCGAGCCGTTCACCATGTCATGGGCTACGTCGCCTGCCCGACCATTCCAAGAGCTGCCATACCAAGGACTTCGTCCAGCCCCGCGGGAGTGGCATTCCGATCCATCGGAGCCCAGGGTAACAATGACGTTGCGGACGCCGCTCTCAAGCAGCCGCCCTGCACCCTCGGTATGCGAGGGACACGATGTGACGGCATCGAGCTCTCCGCGGGAGAGCAGAACATAGTCACATTCCTTCAGCAGCTGATAGAGTGTCGCGCTGTCGATCCATGAGATCCCGCCTCCGGGGCCATAGACGACAGTGACGCCATACAACCTCGCAAGTTGGATGGCCCGAGCAGCTACGTCCGGCAACACCTCACCGATGTAAAGGATCTCCGCACCCTCCATGGCCACGTCCTCAAACTCGTCCGGTTCCTGCAAAATAGCCTCGCCGCCAAGGGAATAGATGACCCTTTCGCCCCTTCTATCCACAGCAATTATGGTCTGGGCGGTCCTACCCCCCTCGATCTCCGCAAGCCACCTCACATCCACACCATCAGCTTCAAAAGCCCGCCGCAATCTACGGCCATTGTCGTCATTACCAACCCTGCCCACGAACCTAGACCGATAGCCAAGCCGACCGATTCCTGCTGCGATATTCGCAGTTGACCCTCCTGGGAAAAAGCAGACCTCCCCTTCAGCAAATACCATCTCATCCGGCTCGGGCAGCTTACTCACGGAAAACACCATGTCCATCGCAGCAGCGCCGAGAGAGACTACAACACCATCCGTTGGGCCCATTCTAGAGCGCCCCCATTTTGTACACGCAAAGCAGTACTATGCTTGCCGCTAAGGCCCCGATTGACAAGACAGCCATCAACCAATCAGGCCAATGCATGTGGTACGGCCTGATCAATGTGAAGTTCTCGCTGTATCCAAATGCCCGAGATTCCATGGCTAATGCCATCGTATCAGCCATAGAAAGCGCGTTCGCGAACAGCGGAATCAGCATGCTAGTGGTCTTGCTCACCTTCTGGGTGAAAGATCCTGAATCGAAGTCAACGCCTTTCGATCTCTCCGCGTCCCTCAAGGTGGCCATCTGCATCTGGATCACCGGCACGAACTTTGAGGCCGCTGAGACCACGAATCCAGATTTGTAGGAAAAAAACGGGATGCGCACAATGATCTGCACTACTTCCGACGGCGATGTTACATATCCAAATACCGATATTACAATAAGGACCACGAATACTTTGAGCGCCATCCCGACTCCATAGAGGAATCCGCCAATCCGTATCGGGGCTGCCGGGTTAACCCCAGGAATCCAGCCTGGCACCAAGTGGAACAACACCCGCTCCGGGTAAGCAAGGTTGGCAGCTTTGGGTACATACGTAGCCCCCTGAACCAGCGTGATTATTGCCGTGATGACGAGCAGGAACAAAAAGGTCCCTTTCATCTTCGCCCAGGGGAATTCTCCCATACAGCCAATGACGACAGTCACCAACCCCAGTGCAGCCAAATAGACCGGGTTGGTCCAGATGATGCTTATGACTATCGTGGCAATCAACCAGATGAACTTGGCTCTGGGATCGAGATTGTGTATAGACGTTTGCTTGCTTTCGTACTCGACAATCACTTTTGGGACACCTCTGCATTCGTCCTTGATGATTCTAAGAGCCTATACGCCGCCTCTTGCGGGGTCAGGCACACCTCGCCCCACAGGGCATCAGACAAGTCGGCAATCGCAGGCCTTCGCAAATACGCTTGTTCCATCAGTTGGGGCTGTGAGAAGATCTCACGCGGAGTTCCTTCACCGATCACACGTCCATTCGCCATGACCACAACTCGCCTGGCATACAGACTGACTATGTTCATGTCGTGGGTGATTATCAGTATGGTCTTGCCCTTCTCCTTACGGAGCTTCTCCAGGTAGTCAAGTATCTGAAGAGACTCCAGCCAGTCAAGGCCAGTAGTCGGCTCATCGACGATGAGTATACGAGGTTCCATAGCCACGACAGACGCCAGGGCAAGTCTCTGCCTTTCTCCCTTGGTGAGGTAACGCGGCCATACTTGCCTGTACTTGTCGAGACCTATGTCGAGAAGAATGTCGCGCACTGCCTGCTCCATTCTGTCCTTATCCATGCCGATATTTGACGGCCCAAATCTCAGTTCATCCTCGACGGTGGTACAAAAAAGCTGCTCGTCCGGGTTCTGGAATACGTAGCCAACCATAGGACATAGCTTCGTTGTCGATTCATTCAAGATTGACTCGCCGAAAAGGCGTATGTCTCCTGATGAAGGCCTAAGCAGTCCGTTCAGATGCCTCGTTAGAGTGGTCTTCCCCGCTCCATTCTGCCCGACGATGGCCACGAATTCTCCCGAATCCACCTTCAGGTTTACGCCATTTAACGCCTTAGCTCCCATCGGATACTTGAACTCAAGATCGATCACTTCCACTGCAGGCGACACACCATCAAATGACGTCGTCAACGCGCCATGCTGCATTTTATTTCCACTGCTCCCAGAGATGGACTGATCATCTGCCAGGCCAGTCTCCACACTTGCAGCCGGTTGCCAGGCTCCGCGCTCTACCACAGAGATGGCTTCTTCCACTGAAAAAGGCGCCTCGGCAGATCCTATCAAGTCTCCAAACTCGACTATGTGAGGTACCCTCACGCCAGCTGACTTGAGATCGTTAACACTGCCGAAGACCTCCCGCGGCGTACCCCCAAAAACAAACTTGCCCGACTTCATGACGTACACCCGGTCCGCCAGCTGAAGTATGTCATCTACCTCTTGCTCTATTAGAATGATGGTCATCCCGAGCGACTTGTTGAGGTACCGCACTATCGAGAAGACGCGAGCCTTCCCCTCCGGATCCAGCATGGATGTGGGTTCGTCGAGCACCATTATCTTGGGCAACATTGCATAGACTCCCGCAATCGCTGTCGCCTGCTTCTGCCCGCCGGAGAGACGATGCGGGGCCCTTTGCTCCAAACCCTTGAGCCTCATATCCTCAATGGCTCTGTTTACTCGGCCCATGATCGTGTCATAATCGAACCCAAGGTTAGCCGGCCCAAACGCCACGTCTTCTTCTACTGTCATTCCAAAAAGCTGCGTATCCGGATCTCCAAAAACCAATCCTACCTTGGACGCCATCTGCGCAGTGCCTACCTCGTTAGGCACCTGGCCGTCAACGACGACTTCCCCGGTAAGCTCCCCCTCGAGAAACCGCGGGACTGTTCCGTTGATGACACACGCAAGAGTGCTCTTGCCCGCACCGGTAGGCCCCAGTATTGCTACGCACTCGCCCTCTTTGACATCAAGCGAAACACCTTTTATAGCTTGTCTTTTCGATCCTTTGTAGGCAAAAGTCACGTCCTTAAGCGAGACAATGGTGGGCGCCAACTGCAACACCTCTTACATCTTGAAACTTTCATCCTCAGGCTCTACGAGCTCTTCAACATCGCTCTTTTCGTGCGTCTGAGCACTCTTCAGCGCCTGGGCTACGGTCAAACCAACGGCCGCATTCACGGCCGATCCGATCAGCTGAGACGGAAGAAGAGCAACCATCAGAGCTGGGCCAATCATGACTACCCATGGGCCTAGACAGGTGATCGTGTTTACCACTGTGCCGACGATTATCGCCAACACAATATTGGTTTTTTTGGCTACGAAAACTCCGATCGTGACCGTGAAAGCCATCGCACACACGTATATCGGGACCATCGGCAACCAGCTGGCAAAGCCCCCCAGGGCATTTGCTAGGAAACACCCTATGGCAGCGACAGTGGCACCTATAGGCCATCCAAAATACGAAGCTGCAAAATAGCCAGCAGCAGCATCAAGAGCAATCGTGGTAGCAGGTCCAGGTATCTTGATCATCGCTCCTGCCCCTGATACTGCGGCCAGTATTGTGACTCGAGAGATTGTGCGCGTATCCCAAACCACCTTGTGTTCCTCCGGATATTGCTTGGTCAGTATGTCTCCGGCTAGCTTCATCAGAAGCAAGTAGCAGATTGCCAATGCGTATGAGACTCCGAGACCCACAGCTCCTTGTCCAAGCGGCATTTGGATTGCCTCCTTAAATAGATTTATCTGAACCCACGCTCCCGCGCGAGGAACCACCCGTCATAGGCCAGCCGTTGTTGTCACGCCGCCAACTTGAATCTGCCACGATCCAATTGAGTAATTACGATATTTCAAGCACCCTTCGGGCCGTTAGGTCGTCAGTAATCAACACATCCACTACTCCGGTCCTTAGCGCCCCAAGTATGGATGCAGCTTTGTTGACACCACCCGCGACGGCCACCACGCAGTCTATGGCTCGCAGCTGATCCAGACTGGCTCCAATGATGCGATCCCCTAAGGGAGTATCTACAGGCTGCCCCTGTTCATCAAAGAACCTCATGCATATGTCTCCAACTACGCCCATCCTAACAAGATCTTCTAATTCATCAGGAGGAAAGCCGCCTTCTTCGAGAAGGGTGGAAGGAGGCACAAAGCAACCTACTCCTACCACTGCCACGTCTGCCGCGGCCCACTTGCTAGCGACGTTCCTTATGTTGCTGTCATTCATCATCATGTTTCGGGCCTCAGGTGTATCGACAAATGAAGGTGCATGGAGATATAGGTGGGATCCGCCAAATGCCATGGCTACGCGGGAAGCAATATCGTTTACTTGAAGATCGGGGCTGGCCTGACCCTGTCCGCCAAGGAGAGGAATCGCCATTATCTCCCTTGGTTCCGGCTTGATACTGCCTAATGCTGCTACGAGTTCACGTAACGTTGCGCCCCATGAAACCCCAATCACCTGACCGGGCCTTAACTCCCTGTCCAGATAGTTCGCGCCTGCCATCCCCAAGTTCTGCGTCAACAGCCTTGAGGGGCCAGCCTTGCCTGAAATGACCACCGCGTCACTTAAGCCAAAGGTAGACCGTAGTTTTTCTTCCAAATCGGCAAAGTCGAGTCCTGGAGGAATGAGCTTGACGACGACTATCCCCTCATCTTTCGCCTGTTTCAAGGCCCTGGACACTTGACTTCGCGATATGCCTAAGCTGGAGGCAATCTCACTCTGTGTCTTATCGAGTTCATAGTAGTTCTTAGCAATTTCGTACAACAGACGCTTGTCAAAAGCCATTGTAATACCCCCAAGGGTCTTTTTAGGCTAGGGAACGCTCTCATCAGACACTCCTTTGCACATTTGTTCAGCACGTTTGTGCTGATGGGACTAACATTCTACGAAGAACTCCATATTCCTGCTTGGAGAATGATTTTTTATGCCAGGTCTCCTCTTCTGTCCCAAAAGTTACGTGAGTCTCGATGAGTTCCCGCGCGATTTTCGAGTATGCATTTGGAAGGGCGACTTGGGCCTGCCTTCAAGGAATATGTCTATTGTTTAGTCGCTTTTCGGGAGCGGGTGTCTAACTTTTAGACTGGCCCCGTCTAAATTTTAGCCACTTGAAGCTCTAAGGCAATCTTGGGCAGGGATAATCCGGCATGCCTTGCCATAAGGACCCAGTTTCCGGAGATAAATTACTATGTGGAAGTGCATGTACCCATATATTGGATTGGGGCGCAGACAGGTGTCTGAGTTTTAGACCGCTACCGTCTATTCTTTGAACGCTTTGCGATCGCAAATGGCTAGAATTTAGACAAACCTGCTCGCCCGCACGGCACTTCCCTGGGCTTCTACCGA
>Ga0116179_1001717_pt1 | contig 16284 bp, 17 predicted proteins | sample AD_UKC071_MetaG_FD_89751 | JGI IMG/M metagenome (GOLD analysis project Ga0116179, IMG submission 89751) | Active sludge microbial communities of municipal wastewater-treating anaerobic digesters from USA - AD_UKC071_MetaG | ecosystem: Engineered > Bioreactor > Anaerobic > Digestate | place: USA...
CGCTTCTTTGGTGACTTTCTTGCCGCCGCAAGAAAGTCACTCGCCTGCCGGGGCGAGACCCGGCGCGGTGCAGCGAACGCTGCGAAGCATCCGCAAGACCAAGCAGGGCCAACCTCAAGGTCCGCAATGAGCCCTTCAGCGACCTTGGCGGTACGGCTCCTCGAAATCCAGGAAGTCCTGCTCGGCCAGTGCCTCCGTCACCCAGGCGGCCACGCCGGGGCTGGACCAGACGCGGTCCATGTAGGCGGCGACCGCTGCGGGCACGGGCAGGGCATAGGTGCGCAGGCGGGCGACGACCGGGGCGTAGTAGGCGTCGGCGATCGAATAGCTGCCGAACAGGAACGGCCCGCCGCTGGCCGCCAGGGCGTCGGTCCACATGGCGGTGATGCGCGCCAGGTCGGCCGCCACGCCGGGCGTCTCGGCCAGCACCCGGGCGCCCACCTCGGGCAGGCGGGCCTCGATGTTCATCGGGCAGGCGCTGCGCAGCGCGCCGAAGCCGCTGTGCATCTCGGCGCACAGGCTGCGGGCGCGGGCGCGCCGGGCCGGATCGTGCGGCCACAGCGCATGCTCGGGAAAGTTCTCGGCCGCGTATTCGGCGGCGTATTCGGCGATGGCCAGGGTGTCCCAGACCACCAGGTCACCGTGCACCAGCACCGGCACCTTGCCCACCGGGCTGAGCCTGCCCACGCCCTGCTTGAAGCTGGAGCCGGGCGCGAAGCTGTCGAAGCGGTGGCGCACCTCGCGGAACGGGATGCCGAAATGCTTCAGCAGCACCCAGGGCCGCATCGACCAGGACGAGTAGTTCTTGTTGCCGATGTGCAGTTCGAGCATGCGTGCCTCGCGGTGGGGTGGGTGGTCAGAGGGGCTTGATGCTAGGCCGGGCGGCCGCGGCCGTGGGGTGCGGCTTCGGCATCACTGCGATGCGTGCGGCGCATGCATCACGGTGCGCTGGCGGGCTCGGCCGGGCCCAGGGCGGCGCGGGTGGCGCTGGCCTCGGCACGCACCCAGGCGAGGAAGGCGCGCAGCTCGGCGGTCAGGCGGGCGCCGGGCAGCGGCAGCAGCCAGTAGGCGCTGGGCGCGCCCAGCCGGCCGGCCGGCCCGAAGGGCTCGACCAGTTCGCCGCGGGCCAGGGCGTCGTGCACCAGGGCCAGCCGCGCCAGCGCCACGCCCTGGCCGGCCAGCGCGCCCTGGATCTGCTGGTGGGTGAAGTTCAGGAACACCCAGCGCCTGGGCTCCAGGTCGCCCAGGCCCTGGGCGCGCAGCCAGTGGCGCCAGCTCAGCATGTCGTTGGCCGGGCGGTGGTAGTCGTCCTCCAGCAGCGCATGGGCGGCCAGGTCGGCGGGCCTGCGCAGCGGCGGCGCCTGACCACTGAAGGTCTGCTGCAGCAGCCAGGGGCTGACCACCGGCGTCAGCAGCTCGCCGAACATCGGCTCGGCCGTGGGCGGCACGGCGCCGGGCTGGTCGTAGCGCAGGGCCAGGTCGAGGTCGGGGTCGTCCAGCTCGATCAGCGCATCGGTGGCGGTGATGCGGATGTCGATGTCGGGATGCTGCTGCTGGAAGCCCGGCAGCCGCGGCAGCAGCCACAGCGAGGCGAAGCTGGCGAAGGTCGACAGCCGCACCGAGCGCCGTCCGCGCGACACGCGGATCTGGCGCACCGCGCGGTCGATGCCGTCCAGCGCCGGCAGCAGGGCCTGGCGCAGGGTCTGGCCGTCGGCAGTGAGCTCGACCTTGCGCGTGCCGCGGGTGAACAGCAGCGCGCCCACCTCGGTCTCCAGCGCCTTGATCTGGCGGCTGATGGCCGATTGCGTGAGGTGCAGCTCGTCGGCCGCGGCGCTGAAGGACAGGCGGCGGGCCACCGCCTCGAAGGCGCGCAGGCCGTCGAGCGACAGCGGGCGGCGTTGGCTGTGATTCATGCGCAGGGCTCATCAATGCTTCAGCAATCGGGCATTGGACCACCGGCCGGGCCGTGCCGATGATCCTGGGACCAACCCTGAGTTTTCACCCCATCGCAAGGAGACCACCATGTCCACCGCCGCCTTCACCGCCAGCGTCAGCAACGCCCTGCAGGTGCTGGGCACGCCCGAGCGCCAGCTGCGCATCACCACGGCCTTGCCATTGCAGGCGCGCCGCAGCGGCTGGCTGGTGGTCGACGAGGGCCCCGTGTGGATCACCGCCAGCGGCGACACCACCGACCATGTGCTGGCGCCCGGCCAGGCGCTGCACCTGGGGCCGGGTCAATGCCTGGTGGCTGAACCGTGGCGCACTGGCCGCGCGGCAAGGCTTCGCTGGGTGATGGCGGCGCCGGCCGGTCAGCCCGACTTGCCGGTTTTGCGCGCCGCCGCGGAGCCGGCGCCCGGCTTGCTGGCACTGGGCTGGCGGCTGGTGGCGTGGGGCTTGCGCGGCGCGGCCTGGCGGCTGGCGGCGGCGGCACGCAGCGCCGAGTCCAGGGCCAGCAGCGCCCAGGGCCGCATCTGCGCGGGCGATTCCATCGCCGCGTCGGGCGCGCTCCAGTAGGAGGTGATGGTGCGCGGGCCGTCCTTGGTGGCGTAGCTGAACGGCTGGCTGCCGACGGCGGCGAAGGCCGGCTGCGCCTGGGCATCGGCCTTCAGGTGCAGCACCTCGCCGGCGATCAGCGCCAGCATCCGCCCCTCGAGGAACAGCCCCACGCCGCCGAACATGCGGCGGGCGCGCACGTCGCCCAGGCTGGCCAGCAGTTCCAGCGCATGGGCCTGCAGTTCGGCCTGGCGGTCGACCTGGGGTGGCGGCTGTCGGGAGGTTCTGGCAACCATGCCGCAGAGTTTAGGCAGGCCGTGGCTGAAAGTCGGCCCAACGCGCCGGACGCTGGCCGACAATCCGCCGCATGACGTCCGCCAACCCGCTCGGTTTCAGCCTCGAACCCAACCGCGACAAGAAGCTGCTGCGCAGGCAGCTGCAGGCCGAGCGGCAGTCGATGGTCGACCGCCACCAGCGGGCGGTGCACCTGCAGGAGGTGCTGCGCGTCTTCCTGCTCACGCGCAGCGAGAGTTCGATCGGCGCCTACTGGCCGATCAAGGGCGAGTTCGACGCGCTGCCGGCGCTGTACCGCTGGACCGAGGGCGAGGCGTTCCGCAACATCGGCCTGCCGGTGATCGACCGCGACACCAAGCAGCTGCGCTTTCACGTCTGGTACCCGGGCTGCCCGATGGAGGAGGACGCCTACGGCATCCCCAAGCCCAAGGACACCCAGCAGTTCGAGCCCGAGATGCTGTTGGTGCCCTGCGTGGGCTTCGGCCCCGGCGGCTACCGCCTGGGCTACGGCGGCGGCTTCTACGACCGCACGCTGGCGGCACTGCAGCCGCGGCCGTTCACCGTGGGTGTGGGCTATGCGCACGGCTTCGTGCCGTGGCTGGAGCCCGAGCCGCACGACGTGCCGCTGGACGCCATCCTCACCGAGGACGGCGTGCAATGGCAGAAGCCGGCCTGAGGGCCGGCTTCGGTTCAAGGCGGCGCTTGTGGCGCCGCCGGGGAATCAGAACCGCTTGCCGATGCCGATGCCGAACAGCAGCGGGTCGACCTTGAACTTGCCGACGCTGGCATCGTTGGCCAGCACCTTGGTGCCGATCTGCACCTTCTTCACGTCGGCGTTGAGCAGCCAGCCGCCGCCCAGGGGCATGTCCACGCCGGCCTGCAGCGCCAGGCCGTAGCTGTTGCGCTTGAGGTTGACCGAGGCGCCCAGCGCATTGCTGGCGCCATCCAGGTGCACGCCCGACAGGTTGGTGAAGTTCACGCCCGCGCCCACGTAGGGGCGGAAGCTGCCCAGGCCCGTGACGTGGTACTGCAGCGTCAACGTGGGCGGCAGGTGCTTGAAGGTGCCGGCCTTGGCGCCGCCGAGCGCGCCCACGTACACCGTCTGCTTCTGCGGGTAGGTCAGGATCAGCTCGGCCGCCAGGTTGGGGCTGAAGAAGTAGCTGATGTCCACCTCGGGCAGCCACTTGTTGTTGATCGACAGGTCGAGGTTGCCGACGCCGGGCACGTTCGTGCCGTCCTTGTTGGCCGAATCGAGATGCACCGCACGGGCGCGAACGATCCAGTTGCCGGTGTCTTGCGCTGCAGCGGGCAGGGCGGCGGCCAGGGTGGCGGCGGCGATGGCGAGCAGGGCAGTCTTGCGCATGGTCTTCTCCTTGGTTTGAAGGGGCGGGACGCCACACACACCGGGCGTCCTTGACCGCCATGGCAAGACGCGGGGCCGGCGCCGCGGTTGGCCGGGATCAAGTCCGGGTCCGGGTTTGCCCTGAGAGCGTGTCGGCATTGATGCACCGCAACAGGCAGCCTGCGGGCTGACGCATCGGCGCAACAGGGCGCACATCGCAGTCCTCAATTGACGTTGACGTAAACGTCAATTGATAATTCGCTCTGCTGCCTGTCGACGCCCGGCGGCACGCCCGCGACAGCGCCCGGCAGAGCCCGGTTTAAGCTGGCGGCGATCTTTCCCCGACACCGAGAACCTGGCGGAGACCGCATGGCCCAGTTGCAGAGCAAGCTCAACCCCCGTTCCGACGCCTTCCGCGCCAATGCCGCGGCCATGCAGGCCGTGGTCGACGACCTGAACGCCAGGCTGGCCAAGATCGCCGAGGGTGGCGGCGCCGATGCGCGGGCCAAGCACCTGGCGCGCGGCAAGCTGCTGCCGCGCGAGCGGGTGGAGCGCCTGCTCGACCCCGACACGCCCTTTCTGGAGATCGCGCCGCTGGCGGCACTGGGCATGTACGGCGAGACCGATCGCGCTGGCAAACAGGTGGATGCGGCGCCCTGCGCCGGCATGATCGCCGGCATCGGCCGCGTCGCCGGCATCGAGTGCCTGATCGTCTGCAACGACGCCACCGTCAAGGGCGGCACCTACTACCCGCTGACGGTCAAGAAGCACCTGCGGGCGCAGGAGATCGCGGCGCAGAACCACCTGCCCTGCATCTACCTGGTCGACAGTGGCGGCGCCAACCTGCCGAACCAGGACGAGGTCTTTCCCGACCGCGAGCACTTCGGCCGCATCTTCTACAACCAGGCCAACATGAGCGGCCAGGGCATTCCGCAGATCGCGGTGGTGATGGGCAGTTGCACGGCCGGCGGCGCCTATGTGCCGGCCATGAGCGACGAGACCATCATCGTGCGCAACCAGGGCACGATCTTCCTGGGCGGCCCGCCGCTGGTGAAGGCCGCCACCGGCGAGGTGGTCAGCGCCGAGGACCTGGGCGGTGGCGACGTGCACACCCGGCTGTCGGGCGTGGCCGACCACCTGGCCGAGAACGACCTGCATGCGCTGGCGCTGGCCCGCCAGGCGGTGGGCAAGCTGAACCGGCGCAAGCCGCAGCCGCTGGTGCTGCAGGCACCCCAGCCGCCGAAGTACGCGGCCGGCGAGTTGCACGGCGTGATCCCCACCGACACCCGCAAGCCCTTCGACGTGCGCGAGGTCATCGCCCGCATCGTCGATGCCAGCGACTTCGACGAGTTCAAGGCGCGTTACGGCAGCACGCTGGTCTGCGGCTTCGCCCACATCGAGGGCATGCCGGTGGGCATCGTCGCCAACAACGGCATCCTGTTCGCCGAGAGCGCCAACAAGGGCGCGCACTTCATCGAGTTGTGCTGCCAGCGCAGGATCCCGCTGGTGTTCCTGCAGAACATCACCGGCTTCATGGTCGGGCGCAAGTACGAGAACGAGGGCATCGCCCGCGCCGGCGCCAAGATGGTGACGGCCGTGGCCTGCGCCGCGGTGCCCAAGTTCACGGTGATCATCGGTGGCAGCTTCGGCGCCGGCAACTACGGCATGTGCGGTCGCGCCTACAGCCCGCGCTTCCTGTGGATGTGGCCGAACGCACGCATCAGCGTGATGGGCGGCGAGCAGGCCGCCAGCGTGCTGGCCACCGTCAAGCGCGACGGCATCGAGGGCCGCGGCGGGCAGTGGAGCGCCGACGAGGAGGCCGCCTTCAAGGCGCCCATCCTCAAGCAGTACGAGGAACAGGGCCACCCGTACTACGCCAGCGCCCGCCTGTGGGACGACGGCGTGATCGACCCCGCCGACACCCGCCGCGTGCTGGCCCTGGGCTTGAGCGCCAGCCTGAATGCACCGATTCCGGAGACGCGGTTTGGTGTGTTTCGCATGTGATCGCCGTTCCGCCCGTGTGCCCGCCAGCCGTGGCCTGAGCCATGTCCGTCGCCACCCTCGACACCACCCACCTGCTGGCCCTGGCCGCGGCGCTGGGCTGGGCCAGCGGGCTGCGGCTGTATGCGGTGGTCTTTCTCACCGGCCTGGCAGGTGCGCTGGGCTGGGTGGCGCTGCCCGCAGGACTGCAGGTGCTGCAGCAGCCCCTGGTGCTGGGCGCCGCCGGCCTGATGCTGCTGGTGGAGTTCGTCGCCGACAAGGTGCCGGGGCTGGATTCGCTGTGGGACGGCCTGCACACGCTGCTGCGCATCCCCGCCGGTGCGGCGCTGGCCGGCGCGGTCTTCGGCGGCGACCAGGCCAGCTGGGCGACGGTGGCCGCGCTGCTCGGCGGCACGCTGGCGGCCACCAGCCATGTCGCCAAGGCCACCACGCGGGCAGCGGTCAACACCTCGCCCGAGCCGTTCTCCAACATCGCGCTGTCGCTGGCCGGCGACGCCCTGGTGCCGGCGATGCTGTGGCTGGCGGTGCAGCAGCCGCTGTGGTTCGGCCTGGCGCTGGCGTTGTTCGTCGTCGTCGGCCTGGTGTTGACCGTCGTGCTGTTCAAGTTCCTGAGATCGCTGGTGCGCGGGCTGCGCCGCCGGCTGGGCGGCGAGACCGCGCCCGTTTGATGCGGAGACATCCATGTTCAAGAAGATCCTGATCGCCAACCGGGGCGAGATCGCCTGCCGCGTGGCCGCCACCTGCCGCCGCCTGGGCATCCGCACCGTGGCGGTCTACTCGGCGGCCGACGCCAATGCCCGCCACGTGCTGGCCTGCGACGAAGCGGTGGCCATCGGCGGTGCGTCGCCACGCGACAGCTACCTGCGCGCCGACCGCATCCTGGAGGCGGCCAAGGCCACGGGCGCCCATGCCGTGCACCCGGGCTACGGCTTCCTGTCCGAGAACGCCGAATTCGCCGACGCCTGCGCCGCGGCCGGCATCGCCTTCATCGGCCCGCCGGCCAGCGCCATCGCGGCCATGGGCAGCAAGTCGGCCGCCAAGGCGCTGATGGAGAAGGCCAAGGTGCCCCTGGTGCCCGGCTACCACGGCGACGACAACGACCCCGCCCTGCTGGCCCGCGAGGCCGACCGCATCGGCTACCCGGTGCTGATCAAGGCCAGCGCGGGCGGCGGCGGCAAGGGCATGCGCCGGGTCGACAAGGCCGAGGACTTTGCCGCCGCCCTGGCGTCGTGCCAGCGCGAGGCGAAGAACAGCTTCGGCAGCGAGCATGTGCTGGTCGAGCGTTATGTGCTGCGGCCGCGGCACATCGAGATCCAGGTCTTCGGCGACAGCCAGGGCCAGGTGATCCACCTGTTCGAGCGCGACTGCTCGGTGCAGCGCCGCCACCAGAAGGTGCTGGAGGAAGCGCCCGCGCCCGGCATGAGCGAGGCGCGCCGCGCCGAGATGGGCGCCGCCGCCGTGGCCGCGGCCCAGGCCGTGGGCTACGTGGGCGCCGGCACGGTGGAGTTCATCGCCGAGGAAGTGGACGACGGCGACCTGCGCTTCTACTTCATGGAAATGAACACGCGGCTGCAGGTCGAGCACCCGGTGACCGAGGCGATCACCGGGCTGGACCTCGTCGAATGGCAGCTGCGCGTGGCCGCCGGCCAGCCGCTGCCGCTGAAGCAGGATGAACTCCGCATCACCGGCCACGCGATCGAGGCGCGCATCTGCGCCGAGAACCCGGACGCCGGCTTCCTGCCGGCCACCGGCACGATGGACGTGCTGCGCTGGCCGCCGCATGTGCGCTTCGAACGGACGTCATCCGCCAACCCGGTGCGTGTGGACGCGGGCGTCGGCGAGGGCGACGCGATCACGCCGTTCTACGACTCGATGATCGCCAAGCTGATCGTGCACGGCGACACCCGCGCCCAGGCGCTGGCCCGGCTGGAGGCGGCGCTGGCGGCCACCCACATCGTGGGCTTGCACACCAACGTGGCCTTCCTGCGCCGGGTGGTCGCCAGCCGGAGCTTCGCCACCGCCGACCTGGACACCGCGCTGATCGAGCGTGAGGCCGCCGTGCTGCTCAAGCAGCCGCCGCTGCCGCTGGAGATTGCCGCCGCCGGCGTGGTGGCCCATGTGCTGGCCGACGAGGCCCAGGTGCAGGCGGCCGACGCCAGTGCCGACCCCTGGAGCCGGCGTGACGGCTGGCGCCTGCACGGCGGCGCTCGGCGGCACTTCGACATCCAGCATGCTGGCGCCCTGCATGCGGTGGCGCTGGCCCGGCCGCACAGCGCGGCAGCCGACACGGCGCTGGAATTGCAGATCGGCGACGCCCGCTGGCCGCTGCGCGCCCGGGCCCTGGGCGATGGCCGGCATGACGTGACGCTGGGTGAGCGCCGCCTGCCCCTGGCCGTCTACGTGCACGGCGAGCGGGTGGCGGTGTTCGCGCCCGAGCACAGCGCCGTGCTGCAGCAGATCGACGCCATCGCCCATGCCGGCGAGGGCGCGGCCGAGGGCGGCCAGCTGACCGCGCCGATGCCGGGCAAGGTGATCAGCTTCCTCGCCAAGGTGGGTGACAGCGTGGCCAAGGGCCAGGCGCTGGCGGTGATGGAGGCGATGAAGATGGAGCACACGCTGCACGCCCCGCGCGACGGCGTGGTGGCCGAGCTGCTGTATGCGGTGGGTGACCAGGTGGCCGAGGGCGGTGAACTGCTGAAGCTGGCCCCGGCCTGAGGTGGTGGTGGCCCGGCTACTTCGGGCTGCGCCAGCGCGGCAGCCAGCTGGGGCGTGCGGGCGCCAGCGGTGCGGGCTCGCTGTCGCCGGCGCGGCGGCTGGCCTGGTGCAGGCTGGCGGTGCGCGGCATCGGCCCGGCCAGCGACGGCGGTTGTGTCATGCCGAAGCCCGAGGTGTCGCGGCCCCAGTCGTTGGCCTGGGCGGCATGGCCCGGCACGCCGGGCTGGCCGGCAGAGGCCTCGCGGAACAGCGCGGCCAGGGCGCCCAGCTCGCCGCCGGGCACGGCCTCGCAGACCAGCAGCACGTCGCGGGCATAGCGTGGATCGGCCAGCAGCCGCTCCACCTCGATGGCATGCTCGATCTCCTTGACCAGCAGCTTGTGAATGCGCTGGGCGAGCTGCAATCGGCTCAGTGTGGTGCCCACGTCGTCCGTTCCTGGGGGCGCTGCCGGACCCCATGCCCGGCAGCGTCGGACGATTTTGCGCGTCACACCCGGCTTGTCATCCCCTGCCGATGGAATGCACAAGAACTCCCCACACGATAATCACGACAAGCCGAAGGAAGACCATGATCCCTGACCACGTGACGCTGGTGGAAGTGGGGCCGCGCGACGGCCTGCAGAACGAGAAGCAGCCGGTGGACACGGCCACCAAGACCGCGCTGGTGCAGCGCCTGCAGGATGCCGGGCTGCGGGAGATCGAAGTCACCAGCTACGTCAGCCCCAAGTGGGTGCCGCAGATGGCCGACAACGCCCAGGTGATGGCCGGCATTCGACGCCGCGCCGGTGTGCGCTACAGCGTGCTGGTGCCCAACATGCTGGGCCTGCAGGCCGCGCTGGCCGGTGGCGATGCGACGCGACCCGACGAGGTGGTGGTGTTCGGCGCCGCCAGCCAGGCCTTCAGCCGCAGGAACATCAACTGCAGCATCGAGGAAAGCATCGAGCGCTTCGCGCCGGTGGTGGCCGCGGCGCGCGAGGCGGGGCTGAAGGTGCGCTCGGCGATCAGCTGCGCCCTGGGTTGCCCCTACCAGGGCGAGGTCACGCCCGACGAGGTGGAGCACCTGGTCAAGCTGTTCAAGCAGATCGGCGTGCACCACTGCGGCGTGGCCGACACCATCGGCGTGGGCACGCCGCGGCGGGTGCAGGCGGTGATGGAGCGGGCGCTGAAGCACTACCCGCTCGACGAGGTCAGCGGCCACTTCCACGACACCTACGGCCAGGCGCTGTCCAACATCTATGCCTGCCTGGAACTGGGCATCCACACCTTCGACACCAGCGTGGCCGGCCTGGGTGGCTGCCCCTACGCCAAGGGCGCCACCGGCAACGTCGCCACCGAGGACGTGGTCTTCATGCTGCAGGGCATGGGCATTCACACCGGCATCGACCTGGACGCCCTGGTCGACGCCGGCGGCTTCATCAGTGGCGTGCTGGGCAGGCCGCCGGTCTCGCGCGTGGGCCGGTCGCTGCTGACCAAGAAGGGCGCGGTCTTCGCATGAGTGCGCAGCCTGATCAGGCCGGCCGGCCGGAAGGCTTCCGCCGCGTTGCCGCGGCCCTGGCCGAGCGCGGCCATCCGCATGCGCCGCAATGGCTGGACGTGCCGGCGCGCACCTGCGCCGAAGCCGCCGCCGCCCTCGGCGTGCAGGAGGGCCAGATCGCCAAGAGCGTGATCTTCCGCCGCCAGGCCGACGGTGCCGCGGTGCTGGTGGTCACCTCCGGTGACAGGCGGGTGGACGTGGCCAAGGTCGCGGCCCAGGTCGGCGCCGTGGGCCGGGCCGATGCCGCCTTCGTCAAGCAGCAGACGGGCTTCTCGATCGGCGGCGTGGCGCCCGTGGCCCACGCCCAGGCGCCGGTGGTGCTGGTCGACCGCGAGCTGTTCCGCTTCGATGCGGTGTGGGCGGCGGCCGGCCATCCGAACGGGGTGTTCCGCGCCAGCCCGGATGCGCTGCTGCAGCTGACCGGCGCGCCGGCGGCCGACGTGGTGGAGGCCGCCTGATGGCACGCCCGCCACCACGCAGCGGTGGCGTGGCCAGCCCCTGCGTCAGCATCTGCCGCATGGACAGCGCCACCGGCTGGTGCGAGGGCTGCCTGCGCACGCTCGACGAGATTGCCGCCTGGGGCAGCCTGGACGACCTGGCCCGGCTGGCCGTGCTGCGCCATCTGCCGGCGCGGCGCGTCGCCTGGGCGCAGCGTCATCCGGCCACGGCGGCGCCCGCCAACCCGCCCACCAACCCGCCCGCCACGCCATGACCACCATCGACTTCTGGTTCGACAGCCTGTCGCCCTATGCCTGGCTGGCCTTCGAGCGCCTGCCGCAGGCGCTGGAGGGCCACAGCATCGCCGTGAACTACCAGCCGCTGCTGCTGGGCGGCGTGCTGGCGCACTGGGGCCAGAAGGGCCCGGCCGAGATCGCGCCCAAGCGTGCCTGGACCTACCGCCAGGCGCTGTGGCTGGCGCAGCAGCAAGGCACGCCGCTGCAGCTGCCCAGGCCGCATCCATTCAACCCGCTGGCCCTGCAGCGCCTGGCGCTGGCTGCGGCGCCGGCCGGCGGCACGCCCAACCGGCGCACGGTGGAGCTGCTGTTCCGCCATGTGTGGTGCCGCGATGGCGCCGACCCGAACGAGCCGGCCGCACTGGCGGCGCTGCAGGCGGCGGTGGCGCCGCAGCGTGACCCGGCGGGCGACGACGTGAAGGCCGAACTGCGCGCCCGCACCGAGGCGGCGGTCGCCCAGGGCATCTTCGGCGTGCCCACGCTGGTGTGCCGCGGCCGGCAGTTCTTCGGGCTGGACGCGCTGCCGATGCTGCGTGCGGCCCTGGGCGGCGATGCCTGGTTCGACGGCCCGGCCTGGGACGACGCCGGCAGCCAGCCACCCGGCCTGCAGCGGCGCTGACGCCAGCCTGTCGCCGGGGCTTGAGCAGGATCAATCGCATGACCCGGACAGCTTGATGGCCGTCAACCGGGCCGCGTCGGCAGCGGCCTAGAGTGGCTGCATCACCACTCCAAGGACCCTGCGATGTACCGCAACCTCTTCGTCCCCGTCGATGGCAGCCCGCTCAGCGAGCGGGCGATGATCGAGAGCATCGCGCTGGCCAAGCAGCTGGGTGCGGCGATCACCGGCTTCGTCGTCGAACCCGATCCGCCGCTGCCCACCGTGGGCACCGAGCTGAAGAACTACGCCAGGCAGACTGAGAAGCACATCGAGCGCACCGACACCCATGCGCACAAGGTGCTGTCGCACTTCGAGGTCAAGGCCGCCGAAGCCGGCGTGGCCTTCACCGGCCTGCACGCCCGCACCGACGGCGTGGACCGCGCCATCATCGACCAGGCCGAGCAGTCGGGCTGCGACATGATCGTGATGATGACCCACGGCCGTGGCGCGCTGGGCGAGCTGGTGTTCGGCTCGCACACCAAGAACGTGCTCTCGCGCTCGAAGCTGCCCCTGCTGGTGTTGCACTGACCTCCCCGAAGCGCCTGCGGCGCTCCCCCCCAGGGGGCAGCCCCAGTGGCCCGGCGAAGCCGGTTCCACGGGGCTCGCTTGGTGACCGCGTGCGTTTCAGACGCCCAGGCCGGTGGTGGTGAGCCGCCGGGCCAGGGCGACCAGGCCCAGGTCGCTGCCGCGCGGTCCCAGCAGCGACAGGCCCATGGGCGCGCCCTGGCGCGTCAGCAGCGGCAGGCTGACCTGCGGCGTGCCCGCCAGGCCGGCGATGCACAGCATGCGGATCGCGCTGTTGCGGTAGTCCTCCAGCGCGCCGTCGGGCGCGGCACGCAGCGGCGCCACGTCCGGCATGGTCGGCATCAGCAGCACGCCGTCGCTGCCCAGCACCTCGTCGAGCTGCTGCCGGAAGGCGGCACGGAAGACGCTGCCGGCGGCGAATTGCGCGTCCGTCACCCGGCTCGACCAGGCAAAGCGCTCGGCCACGCCCGGGCCCAGCGGCGGCGCGAAGCGGCTGATCAACGGGCCGTCGGTCATCCAGCTCTCGCGGCCCTGGATGTGGCGGAAGTGCCAGTACATCGCCTCGAAGCTGTCGCGCACCACCGCCACCGGTGCCGCCGTGCCCAGCACCGCCATCACCTGCTCGGCCACCGGCTTCAGGTCGGCGGCCACCTCGGGCGCCAGCAGGTCCCACACCTCGGTGGGCCACAGCAGGCGCGGCTGCGCGGGCAGGGCAGTCAGGGTGCCAGGGTCGGCGTCCATCAGCACGGCAGCGACGCGGGCGAAGGTGTGGCTGTCGCGGGCGAAGAAGCCGCAGGTGTCCAGGCTGGGCGCCAGGTCCATCACGCCTGACAGGCTGATGCGGCCATGCGTGGGCCGCAGGCCGTAGAGGCCGCAGTGGTTGGCCGGCGCCCGCACGCTGCCGCCGGTGTCGGTGCCCAGCGCGAAGTCGCACAGGCCGCTGCTGACGGCCGAGGCCGAGCCCGAGGACGAGCCGCCGCTGATGCGCTCCGGTGCGGCACCGTTGACCGGCGCGCCGAAGTGGGCGTTGTTGCCGTTCATCGAGAACGCGAACTCGTCGGTCACCGTCTTGCCGGCGATGGCCGCGCCAGCGTCCAGCAGGCGCTGCACCGTGGGCGCCGTCGTCGTCTTGATGCCCGACATTGCCAGCACGAACGGGCTGCCGCCGCCGGTGGGGTAGCCGGCGACGTCGAACAGGTCCTTCACGCCGAAGCGCAGGCCGCTGAGCGGGCCGGTGGACGCGTGCGGCACCGGCACGTCGGGGTAGGGAACGAAGGCGTGGGCGGGGTCGTGCAGGGGCATGCAGTCTCCAGGTCGTTGTTGGGAGTGCCGCGCCGGGCGGCAAGGTGCTCAGACCGGCGATGCGAGCGCCGCAGTGGCGTCTGTGCGCAAACAGCGGGCGATGTGCCCGGGGGCCAGCACCACCGCCTCGGGCTGGGTGCTGCGGCAGGCATCCTGCGCCATCGGGCAGCGTTCGGCAAAGGCGCAGCCGGGCGGCAGGTTGGCCAGGTCGGGCGGGCTGCCGCCGATGGTGGCCAGGCGGCCGCCCTTGTCCATCGCTCCATGGGCGCGGCTTTGCAGCAGCGCCCGGGTGTAGGGGTGGCGGGGCGCGCGGATCAGCTGGCGTGCCGTGCCTTCCTCGACGATGCGCCCGGCGTACATCACCGCGATGCGGTCGGCCACCTCCACCGCGGCGCCGATGTCGTGGGTGACGAAGATCACCGACAGGCCCAGCTCGCGCTGCAGTTCGCGCAGCAGCAGCAGCACCTGGATCTGCACCGTGGCATCGAGCGCGGTGGTCGGCTCGTCGGCCAGCAGCACCTGCGGCCGGCAGGCCAGGGCCAGGGCGATCATCGCCCGCTGGCGCATGCCGCCGCTCATCTCGTGCGGATAGGCGGCCAGCCGCCGCTCGGGGCTGGGGATGCGCACCCGCTCGAACAGCGCCAGCGCCCGCTGGTGGGCCTCGGCCTGGCCGACCGGTTCATGCCGGCGGATGGCCTCGACGATCTGCGCGCCCACGGTGTAGACCGGGTCCAGTGCCAGCAGCGGCTCCTGGAAGATCATCGACGTGACCTTGCCGCGGTAGTCGGCCAAGGTGCGCGGACTCATCGCCAGCACGTCCTGCCCGGCCACGCGCACCGCGCCGCGCAGGGTGGTGCGGCGCTCGTTGTGCAGCCGCAGCAGGGTGCGCAGGGTCACGCTCTTGCCCGAACCGGATTCGCCGATCAGCGCGACCACCTCGCCGCGCTGCACGGCCAGGCTGACACCGTTGACGGCCTGCACCGTCTTGCGGCCGCCGGTGAAGGTGACGTGCAGGTCGGCGATCTCGACCATCGGCGGGGAAGGGGAAACGTCGGCCATGGCGTCGATCAGGCAGCGCGGGACTGCGGAGCGGCCATCGGGTGGCCGCTGCCGGGCTCGTGCACCAGGCAGGCGGCGGCGTGCAGCGTGCGCGCCGGCACCGGCTGCGGCGCGCGCTGGCTGCACACCGGCGCGGCCAGCGCGCAGCGCGGGTGGAAGCGGCAGCCCGGGGGCGGGTTGATCGGATTGGGCGGGTCACCGGCCAGCGGCGCCTGCTCGGTGCGGTGGTCAGGGTCGATGGCGGGCATCGAACTGAGCAGCGCCTTGGTGTAGGGGTGCAGCGGGTCGGTGAACAGCGCCTCGGCCGGGCCCAGCTCGGCCACCTGGCCGAGGTACATCACCATCACCCGGTCGCTCAGGTAGCGCACCACCTGCAGGTCGTGGCTGATGAAGACATAGGTCAGGCCGAACTCGGCCTTCAGGTCCATCAGCAGGTTCAGCACCTGGGCCTCGACGCTCTTGTCCAGCGCCGACACCGCCTCGTCCAGGATCACCAGCCGCGGCTGCAGGGCCAGGGCGCGGGCGATGTTGATGCGCTGGCGCTGGCCGCCCGACAGCTCGTGCGGATAGCGGCCGGCAAAGCGCGCCGGCGCCAGGCCCACGCGGGCCAGCAGGTCATGGGCGCGGCCCAGGGCCTCGCGGCGCGGCACGCCGTGCACCATCGGACCGAAGGCGATCGAGTCCTCGATCGTCAGCCGCGGGTTGAGGCTGGCGTAGCTGTCCTGGAAGACCATCTGCACCTGGCGGTGGAAGTCCTTCAGGCTGAGCTCGCGCCCACCCACCGTGCGGCCGTCGAAGACCACCTCGCCGGCGCTGGGCGTGATCAGCTGCATCAGCAGGCGCGCCGTGGTGCTCTTGCCGCAGCCCGATTCACCCACCACGCCCAGCGTCTCGCCCTTCATCACGCTGAAGTCGACGCCGTCGACCGCGCGCACCGTGCCGGCGCCCTGGCCGAACAGGCCGCCTTTGAGCGCGAAGTGCTTGGTCAGGCCGCGGATCGTCAGCAGCGGTTGTGCGGGGCCACCGCGGTCGTCGATGTCACTCATGCCTTGTTGTCCATCGCGCTGCGCAGCCCGTCCGACAGCAGGTTGAAGGCGATCGAGGTGATGAAGATCATCGCGCCGGGCAGGGCCGCGACCCAGGGCTGCACATAGATCGCCGTGCGCAGCGTGTTCAGCATCAGGCCCCACTCGGGCTCGGGCGGCTTCACGCCCAGGCCCAGGAAGCTCAGGCCCGAGGCCAGGATCAGGCTGACTGCGATCAGGCTGGTGGCGTAGACGAAGATGGGCCCCAGCACATTGCCCAGCACGTGCACGCGCACGATGGTGAAGGCATTGGCGCCCGAGGCACGCGCGGCCTCCACGTAGTCGCGGCCCTTGGCCTGGGCGGTGACGGCCTCGGCCACGCGGGCGATCTGCGGCACGAAGACGATGGTCAGCGACAGCAGCGAGTTGAAGATGCCCGCGCCCAGCGCGCCCGAGAGCGCGATCGCCAGCAGCACCGACGGGAAGGCGTAGAAGACGTCGATGGTGCGCATGATGGCGGTGTTGACCCAGCCGCCCGCATAGCCCGCCAGGATGCCGATGGCCGAGCCGATGACGAAGGCGCACAGCACCGGCGTCAGGCCC
>Ga0116179_1001718_pt1 | contig 16284 bp, 14 predicted proteins | sample AD_UKC071_MetaG_FD_89751 | JGI IMG/M metagenome (GOLD analysis project Ga0116179, IMG submission 89751) | Active sludge microbial communities of municipal wastewater-treating anaerobic digesters from USA - AD_UKC071_MetaG | ecosystem: Engineered > Bioreactor > Anaerobic > Digestate | place: USA...
AGGGTGTCAAGGTCAAGATCCTCGACGACCACGGCAAGGAAGTTCCCCAGGGTCAGGTCGGCCGGATCTTCGTCGGCAACTTCTTCCCGTTCGAGGGCTACACCGGCGGCGGTGGCAAGGAGGTCATCGACGGCCTGATGTCCTCCGGTGACGTGGGCTACTTCGACGCCGACGGACTGCTCTACGTCAGCGGCCGCGATGACGAGATGATCGTCTCCGGTGGGGAGAACGTGTTCCCCGCCGAGGTGGAGGACCTCATCAGCGGGCACCCCCACGTCGTCGAGGCCACCGCGGTCGGGGTCGAGGACAAGGATTTCGGTGCCCGACTCCGGGCGTTCGTGGTGCCCAAGGAGGGTGCGGAGCTCACCGAGGAGGCCATCAAGGAGTACGTCCGCGATCACCTGGCTCGGTACAAGGTCCCGCGCGAGGTGATCTTCCTGACCGAACTGCCGCGCAACCCCACCGGCAAGATCCTCAAGCGGGAACTGCGCCAGATCGAAGTGAAGTAGCGGTGGTTACGGGTCGCGGGGCAGGCCCAGCAGCCGCTCGGCGATGATGTTCAGCTGCACCTCGGAGGTACCGCCGTAGATGGTCGTCGCACGGCTGGCCAGCAGATAGTCCGCCCACGTGCCCTGCACGGTGTCGCCGTCACCGATCGCGCCGTCGACCCCGAACGAGGAGACCACGAACTCGGCGTAGCCCTGTCCGGTGCGCATCGAGAGCAGCTTGGAGATCGCCGCCGAGGGCATGGCATCCCCGCCGGCGAGGGTCAGCAGTGTCGAACGCAGGTTCATCAGCTTGGCCGCGTGGCCCTCGGCGATGAGTTCGCCGGCCCGCAGGTTGCCGGCCTGGTCGAAGCCGCCGCCGCCGACGAACTCCACGAAGCGGCCGAGGTTGGGCAGGAAGCCCGGTTCGTCGCTGCCGATCGAGACCCGCTCGGCGGTGAGGGTGTTTCGGCTGACCTCCCAGCCCCGGTTCACCTCACCGAGGACCAACTCGTCGGGAACGAACACGTTGTCGATGAACACCGTGTTGAACAGCGCGTTGCCGGTGAGCTCGCGCAGCGGCTTGACCTCCACACCCTCGCCCTGCATGTCGAGCAGGAAGTAGGTGATGCCGTTGTGCTTGGGCGCGCTCGGGTCGGTCCGCGCCAGCAGGGCTCCCCAGCGGGAGAACTGGGCCGCGGTGGTCCAGATCTTCTGTCCGGTGATCCGCCAGCCGCCGTCGACCTTGGTGGCCTTGGTGGTCAGGCTGGCCAGGTCCGAGCCCGCGCCGGGCTCGGAGAACAGCTGGCACCAGATCAATTCGCCGCGGAAGGTCGGCGGCAGGAAGCGCTGCTTCTGCTCGTCGGTGCCGTAGGCGACGATGGACGGGATCAGCCAGGCGGCGATGCCCATGTTCGGCCGCTTCACCCGCCCGGCGGTGAACTCCTGGCTGATGATGATCTGCTCGACGGGGCTCGCGTCGCGTCCCCAGGGCGCGGGCAGGTGCGGCTGCACCCAGCCGCCCTCGGCGATGGCGGCCGCCCGTTCGGGGCGTGGGATCGCCTTCAGCGCCGCGACTTCCGCGCGGATCTCAGCCCGAAGCTTCTCGGTGTCGGGGTCGAGGTCGATATCGAGGGCACGCATTCCGGTGCTGGTGGCGGTATCGAGCACTTGCTGCGGGAATTCGGAGCGACGGCCGAACGCGGCGACCAGGCCCAGGGTGCGCCGGTAGTAGACGTTGGTGTCGTGCTCCCAGGTGAAGCCGATGCCGCCGTGCACCTGGATGCAGTCCTGCACGCAGCGCTGGGCGGCGGTCGGGGCCAGGGTGGCGGCCACCGCGGCGGCGAACTCGTAGTGGGAATGCACGGTGTCGGATGCTGCGGTGTCGGACGCTTCGGCGGCTTCGAGGTGCGTTGCATCCCAGCCGTTTTCGGCGGCCTCGGTCAGAGCCCGTGCGGCATCCCACACCGCGGCGGTGGCGCGTTCGGTGGTGGCGATCATCTCCGCGCACTTGTGCTTGATGGCCTGGAACTGGCCGATCGGCCGGCCGAACTGCTCGCGGATCTTCGCGTACTCCGAGGCGGTGTCGGTGGCCCACCGGGCGATGCCGACGGCCTCGGCGGACAGCAGGGTGGTGATGATGGCGCGACCGGCGGTCTGCGAGACGTTGGTCAGCAACCGGTCGGCGGGCACCTCGACGCCGTTGGCCCGGACATGCGCCACCGGCCGGGACTGGTCCACCGACTTCAGCGGTTCGATCTCCACCTGGGCGGCGTCGAGAACCACCCACTCCACTCCGCTTTCGATGGCGACGGGCAGAACCAGGACCGAAGCGGCCGCGGCAGCGGGTACCGACCGTGCCTCCCCGCGGATCACCATGGTGTCGCCGTGGCGGGTTGCGGTCAGGTCGGACTCGCCGGCGAAGGCGGCGATGGCATCACCGGAGGCCAGCAGGGCCAGCACTGTGGCGTCCGGGTCGTGGGCGGCGATCAGCGCGGAGGCGATCACCGACGGGACGTACGGTCCGGGCACCGCCCCGTAGCCGAACTCCGCGATCGAGACGGCCAGTTCGAGCAGACCGAAGCCCTGCCCACCCACCGATTCGGCCAGGTGCAGTCCGTGCAGACCCTGCTCCGCGGCCGCCCGCCAGAACGGTGGCGGGTTGTCGACCGGGGTCTCCAGGGCGGCGTGCAGGACTTCGGCCGGAGCGACGCGCTTGACCAGCGCGCGCACCGAGTCGGCGAGGTCCTGGTGCTCGGGATTGATCGCGATGGGCATGGATCGGGTGCCTTTCTCGTCGCGGCAACTAGCAACTAAAAACGTTGCAACTAACCGGTGGGTTGGGACCGAGGGTACTCCCCGGACTCGGCCCGCAGATCGGGACTCGGGGCGGCGCGCAGGGCCACCACCAGCACCGCGCAGGCAGTCATCACCACGCCGATGACCCACATCCCGGACCGGTTGCTGCCGGTGAGATCCGCCAGCGCACCGGTGGTGTAGGGCGCGGCGAAACCGCCCAGGTTGCCCAGCGAGTTGATCAGGCCGATACCGCCCGCGGCGGCCGCTCCGGTGAGGAACTTCGAGGGCAGCGCCCAGAACACCGGGAGCGCGCTGTAGATGCCGATCGCGGCGAACGTCACCGGCACCATCACGGCGACCGGGTGGCGCAGATAGAGGGCCACCGGGATGGTGAGGCCGCCGAGGATCAGGGGCAGCGCCACGTGCCAGACATACTCCCGGGCCCGGTCGGCGTGCCGGGACCAGAAGAACATCGCCGCCGCGGCGAAAAGGTAAGGCACGGCGGTGATCAGCCCGACCTGGATCAGCGAAAGCCGAACCCCGAAGGTCTGGTTGACCCCCGCGATGATCGAGGGCAGGAAGAAGGCCAACGCATAGAGGCCGTAGACGATCCCGAAGTACACCAGGGCCAGCGCCCAGACCCGCGGACTGGTGAGGGTGCGACGCAGTGGGTAGTGGTGCCGGGCAGCGGTCGCGCGGTGTTCCTCGGCGAGGGTGTCCACCAGCCACCGGCGCTGCGCCGCGGTCAGCCAATGCGCGTCCTGGGGGCGGTCGGTGAGGTAGAACCAGCAGATCACTCCGAGGATCACCGCGGGAAGCCCGACGCAGATCATCATGAACCGCCATCCGGCCAAACCGAACGCCACGCCGTGGCCGGCCTGGATCAGCCAGGCCGCCAACGGAGTTCCGAGCGCTGATGCGATCGGGATGGCCAGCATGAACACGCCCACCATCCGGGCTCGATGAGCGGCGGGGAACCACTGGCTCAGGTAGAAGACCACGCCGGGAAACAGCCCGGCTTCGGCCACCCCGAGGAGGAACCGCAGCACCAGCAGGGTCGTCGCGTTGGGTGCGAAGCCGAGGGCGACGGCGACGATGCCCCAGGAGACGGCGATACGTGCCAGCCACCGTCGTGCGCCGAAGCGGGCCAGGGCGAGATTCGACGGCACCTCCACCAGCACATAGCCGATGAAGAAGATGCCCGAGGCCAGGCCGAACATGGTCGCCGACAGTTGCAGGTCCGCGCTGACCTCGGCTTTGGCGATGCCGAGGTTGGTGCGGTCCAGGTAGTTGACGAAATACAGCGCCATCAACAGAGGCACCAGTCGGACCGTCACCCGGCGTACGGTTCGCGTCTCCAGATCCATCAGGCGCTCACTCGCCGGGATTGACACGCCGCCCCCGAGTGGTCGGGCTGACGAGGTCGGCTCGGTTGACGATGTTGAGTGGGTCCTGGCCGTCACGCAGCCGGCGACAGGTGTCGATCGCCTCGACCAGGTAGCGGGACATGGTGTCCCGGGTCAACCAGACCACGTGCGGTGTCACGACGACGTTGTCCATCCGCAGCAGCGGGTTGTCGGGATCGACCGGCTCGGCGTCGAAGACATCCAGACCGGCGGCGGACAGGTGACCGGTGCGCAGGGCGTCGATCAACGCGGACTCCTCGACGACCCCGCCACGGGACGTGTTGACCAGCAGCGCCCCGGGCTTCATCAGTGCCAGGGCATCGCGGTCGATCAGATGCCGGGTATGCGGGGTCAACGGGAGATGCAGGCTCACGATGTCGGATTCACCCAGCAACCGCGCCAGAGACCGCCAGTGCGGCGAGCCGTCGTCAGCCGTGCTGGTGTGCAGGACCGTCGCCCCCATGGCGGTGACCATCGCCTCCACCCGTCGGGCGATGTTTCCGTAGCCGACCAGGCCGACGGTGCAGGAACCGATGTCGCGGACCGCTTCACCGAGGGACGGGTCGGTGGGCCAGCCGCGCCCGGCGCGGGTGGCGCGGTCGATGGGGATCAGGCGCCGCATCGCCGCCAGCATCAGCAACACCGTGCCCTCCGCGGTCGACGGGGCGTTGGCCCCCGGCATATTGGCCACCGCGATCCCCAGTTCGGCGGCGGCCGGCACGTCGATGGTGTTCACTCCGGCCCCGAGTTTGTGCACCAGTCTCAGCCGGGTTCCGCGCCGCAGGTCATCGGCGGTCAGCGGGCGGAGGTTATGCCACAGCACGTCGGCCCATGGCAGCTCGCGGTAGAAGGTCACGTCGTCGTCCTCGCGGCACCACCGGACCTCGAGCCAATCCGATTCGCGGCCAACGGCATCGAGCACTGACTCCCCGGGCAGGAAGTGCGCCAGAACCTGCAGCGCCGTCGATGGCATGGCGATGACGATATTTGCGACATAGCGTTGCGGGGTGGGCGTTCTGGGGCGTGTCGCGGCATTCGTGGTGATGGCGGCGATCGCGGGTTGCGCGGCGCCACCCGCGTCGGCAGATTCCGATCCCGACGTGCTGTGGCGGGTCGTGAGCGAGCAGTGTGTTCCCGGTCAGCGGCAGAGCCTCGACCCGGCGCCGTGCGCGGCCGTCGATCTCGCTCAGGGTGAGGACCGCGGCTACGTCGTGTACAAGGACTACCGCGGCGCCACGCAGTACCTGCTGATCCCGACCGCCCGGGTGACCGGTGTCGAGGACCCGGCGTTGCTGAGACCCGGCGCGCCGAACTATTTCGCGGAGGCGTGGCGGGCGCGGGTCTTCACCGAGGCCGCCGCCGGCGGCACCCTGCCCGCGGACTGGGTCAGTCTGGCCGTCAACCCCGCCGTCGCCCGGTCGCAGAATCAACTCCACATTCACATCGACTGCCTGCGAGCCGACGTACACGGGGCCATCGCGCAGTTCGGCGACGGCATCGGCACGACATGGGCGCCCTTCCCGGTACCGCTGGCCGGGTATCGCTACGACGCGGTCGCGGTCGACGACCTCGATGCGGTGAACCCGTTCGTCGCGGCGCTCGCCGATGGAGGTGATCCGGGCCTTTCCACACTTGCCGTGGTGGGCGCCGGCACCGGGCAGAGCCCGGGTTTCGTCATCCTGCGGAGCCGGGCCGACCCGGCCGCCGGTGTGCTGCCCGCCGCCGAGCAGTTGCAGGACCACACCGGCTGTCCGGCACCCCTTCCGCCGGGCCCGTTCACGGGGAAGTAGTGCGGCCCCGGCCACAGATCAGCGGTGCCGTCAGTCGTAGAGGCGCGGCTTGGCCACCCCGTCGATCATGGCGGTGAGCTGGTCGACGAGTTCGTCGGCGTCCAGGCGGACGTCCCCGGCCAGCCAGGCGCTGATCGTCTGGGCCACGCCGCCGACGACGAACTGTGCCCCGGCCTTCATCCGCTCGTTCGCGCGGCGCTGCAGCACGGTCGCCGCGTGCTGGCCGGACAGCATCGCGAACAGCGCGCTGGACTCCACCCGCTTGCGCATGACGGTGGCGTTGGACAGCCGGGAGTTGAACATCAGCCGGCCGATCCTCGGATCGGCGTCGATGATCTGCACGATGGTGGCCATTCCCGCGCGGGTCTGTTCGGCGGCCGGGGCCGCGCTGACGGCGGCCTGGGTGCCGCCGGCCAGCGTGCCGACCACCCAGTCGAACACCGCGGCGATGAACTCGTCCTTGTCGGCGAAGCTCTCGTAGAAGTAGCGGGTGGCCAGGCCCGCCTCGGTGCAGATCCCCCGCACCGTCAGTTCGGGCGGGTCGACGGTGCCCCCGAGCAGTTGTAACCCGGCCCGGAGCAGCCGGTCGCGGCGGGTGGCGAGCCGATCGGAGGCTTCCACGCCGGCGTACGGACGCGCCTGGGTCACCGGGTCATCTTGACACCGTGGCGGCGCCGGTCACAATATCGGGAAACAATCGTTGTCAGATTTTGCAGACAGGGGCCACCGTGACCATCAGCGAGACCGTCCGCCCACCTCTCGGCCTGGTCGACCGTCCGGTCAGTGTGTCCTCCGGTCCGCCTGCGGGGCGCAGCCTGCTCCAACGCCTCACCGGGTCCGGCAGCTTCGAGGAGGGCATCCCCGGCATCGCCCTGCTGGCCGGTCCGGCGAACGTGATCATGCAACTGGGCCGCCCGGGGGTGGGGTACGGCGTCAAGGAGAGCCGGGTGGAGAGCGGCCGCATCGACCGGCATCCCATCAAACGGGCGCGGACGACCTTCACCTATCTGGCGGTGGCGACCCGCGGCACCCCCGAACAGCAGAAGGCCTACCGCAAGGCGGTGACCGCGGCTCACGCGCAGGTGCGGTCGACCGAGGACAGCCCGGTGAAGTACAACGCCCTGGATCCCGAACTGCAACTGTGGGTGGCGGCCTGCCTCTACAAAGGCGGCGTGGACGTCCGCCGGATGTTCATCGGCGAAATGGACGACGAGACCGCCGACCAGCACTACCGCGACAGCATGGCGCTGGGCACCATGCTCCAGATGCGCCCGGAGATGTGGCCCGCCGACCGCGCGGCGTTCGACGCCTACTGGCAGAAGTCGCTGGACGAGATCCACATCGACGACACCATCCGCGAGTTCCTCCTCCCGATCGCGGCCGGCCGGATCGGGTCCTTCCGGCTGCCGTGGCCGTTGCAGGACGTCACCGACAGTGTGGCACTGCTCATCACCACCGGCTTTCTGCCGCAACGGTTCCGCGATGAGATGAAGCTGGACTGGAACCGGTCCAAGCAGCGGGATTTCGGCCGGCTGATCGCGACGATCCGGCTCGGTAACACGTTCGCGCCCGCTGTCGTCCGCAACTTCCCGTTCAACGTGCTGCTGCATGACGTCAATTGGCGGATGCGCACCGGTCGTCCGCTCGTCTAACGTTTTGGGCGTGCGCACCGACGACGACAGTTGGGACATCACCACCGGTGTCGGCTCCACGGCTTTGTTCGTCGCCGCCGCCCGTGCGCTGGAGGCGCAGCGGCCCGAACCGCTGGCGGTCGACGAGTACGCGGAGATGTTCTGCCGCGCGGTCGGCTCGCCCTGGGCCGAACTCCTCGACGGAACCGTGGGCGAACATCCCTTGCGGACAGGCGATTTCGGTACGCACTTCGTCACCTATCAGGGCGCCCGCACCCGGTTCTTTGACGACTACTTCCGCCGGGCCGCGGCAGCGGGAGTGCATCAGGTCGTGCTGCTGGCCGCCGGTCTGGACTCGCGTGCCTATCGGCTGGATTGGCCGGCCGGCACCACGGTCTTCGAACTCGATCGGCCGCAGGTGCTGGATTTCAAGCGCCGGACCCTCGACGGGAACGCGGAATCGGCGAAGGCTCAGCGCCGCGAGGTCGCCGTCGACCTGCGCGAGGACTGGCCATCGGCACTGCGCGACAACGGATTCCGCGCCGACGAGCCGTCGGCCTGGATCGCCGAGGGCCTGCTGATCTATCTGCCCGCCAAGGCGCAGCAGCAGTTGTTCGACGGTATCGACGCGCTGGCCTGTCCGGGCAGTCGGCTGGCACTGGAGGAGGGCCGGCCGATGGACCCGCAGGCATTTCGGGCCAAGCTTGCCGAAGCCGCCGCGGCGGGGGAGTCGACCGACGCCCGTGCCCAGTGGTGGCAACTGGTCTACAACGAACAGATCGCTCCGGCCGCCGAGTGGTTCGGCGATCGCGGATGGTCGGCGACGGCCACCACCCTTGCCGATTACCTTCGAACCGTTGGCCGTCGCCCCCCGGAGGGCGACGCCGAGGTGGTCAATATGGTCGACAGCATCACTCTGGTGGAAGCCGTCAAGGGCGAGAGCGCCTAGCGCGCGGGACGGTGCGCGGTGTGAATCTGATCCGCGACAACCTGTTCGGCGGCACTCTGATCCCCGAACATCTGATCCCCGAACATGAAAGGCCGCAGGAAGCGGTTGGTGCGTCGCAGATATTCGGGCTGCGACACATGCAGCACATGGTTGCCGGGGAACCAGTGCAGCGCACAGCGGTCCCAGTGCTTCCACAACGCCTCGGCGTGATCCGGTGGGGCCAGCCGGTCACCGAGGCCGGTGATGATCAACCGGCGGTCCTTCGGGACCAGCGGGGCGTAGTTCAGCGGTGAGTGATAGGCGAAGCCGGAGTAGGACTCCTCGCGGCTGATGCCCCCGAGCAGCCGTCCGAGTTCGACCACCTTGCTGGCCGGCCACCAGTCGTCGAACGCCGACTCCGGGGTGACCAGGGGGACGTTGGGGATCACCGCCTCCAGCCGGTCGTCGGCGGAGGCCACCAGCGCCGAGGTGTAGCCGCCCAGTGACAGGCCGGTGAGGGCGATCCGCTCCACGCCGTTGTACTGCAACCAGTTCAGGATCGTCCGAAAGTCATAGACCGCCTGGCCCATCGCCTCGGCGAACCCCGTCATGCCCTGGGCGAAGAAGCCGTATCCGCTGAACGGGGAAAGCCTCTCGGCGCGCCGGCCGTGGAACGGCAGCGTGTAGAGCAGCACGTCGTACCCGGACTTGTAGAACCACGGCAGGGAGAAGAACAGTCCGTTCACCAGGTACGGCGACCCCATGAAGCCGTGGATGACGCACAGCGTCGGGCGCGGCTCATCGCCGTGCCGCCAGTGCTGGAACCGGGCGATGTTGTTGCGCCGGTAGCCGCGCCACATCTCCCGAACCGCGGGGTTGATCGGCTCGAAGGTGCTCGCGAACGAGTTGTTGTGCACCCGCCCGTGGGCGATGTACTCGGCCAGCGGGTTCGCCAGGCGTGATCTGACCTCCGGAACGGTGTCCGGGGCGGGGAAGGAGAGCGACGCGTCCCGGTGCTTGGCGAGATCCGCGTAGAAGGCCAGGTTGTCGCGCTCGCGACGGGCTTCCGCACGGTTGACCAGGGTGCCGGCCACCGTCGGCAACACCGCGGCGCCGACCACGGTCGCGATCGCGGTCCGCAGCCCGATGTCGGCGAACGCCGAGGAGTCGACGACGGCACGCTGCCACGCCGTCAGATCGGACCGATCGGGCAGCCCGTCGGCGCCGGCGTCGGCACCGGGGATATCGGGCAGCGGGATCGGCACCTCCGGATCGATCGGCACCTCCGGATCGGAGGTCATGGCGCTCGGATCGGATGTCATGGCGACGTGCCTTCCAGCGATGCTGCGGTCCACACTGGACACCTGTACAGCTGCCGATGTTAGCCCCACTAATCAGGGCCGGCCAGCGCGGACCGGCAGTGGTGTAGGTATTGATGGGTGGTGACGGCGCGTGTGACGTGGTTCGTCGCGGCAGTAGCCGCGGCCGGATATCTGGCACTGTGGCTCGGTCAGGCCTCCGGTTGGGGGTGGATCGCCGCCGGCGACGGCGACGCTCTCCGGGCGGCCTATGCCTTCGGTGCGCACCGGCCCGCCTGGATCGAGTTCTGGAACGCGGTCTCGATGCTGCTCGGCCCGACTGTCCTGCGGATCATCGCGATCATCGGCATCGTCGTGGCCCTGCTGAACAGACAGCCCCGGATCGCGGTGTTCCTGACACTCACCGTGCTGGCGATGGGACTGGTGACGGTGGCCGCCAAGGCGGCGGTCGATCGGCCTCGGCCGGACACCGCGCTGACGGCCGCCGCGTCCTCGTCGTTCCCGTCCGGGCATGCGCTGGGGATCATGGTGGGTGTCCTGGCGTTCCTCGCGATTCTGTTACCGCGGGTGCCCCGGCCGGCCCGGATGTGGGCGGTGGCCGCCGGTGCCGGTGCGGTGCTGCTGGTGGGGGTTGCCCGGGTTGCCCTCAACGTTCACCATCCGTCCGATGTGCTGGCCGGGTGGGCGCTGGGCTACCTGTGGTTTCTGGCCTGTGTCACCGTCGTCCCGCCCGGTCCGGGCCCTGCGGATCTGGGCCCTGCGGCATCCCCAGTGGCGGATCGCCGTCCCGGGTGACGATGATTCGCCGGGTGGCGGCCGGCTTCCCCTGAACGGTGCGGACGGCCGACGGCTCGGCGGGCGGCGTGGTGATACGGCCCTGAACGGGTGCGCCGGTACGCACCGGAGGCACCGAGACACGTTTGGTGTCCGTCGGGCCGTCCTTGTCGGCAGCGCCGCCGCCGTTCATCGCCGCGGGCGGCATCATCGGCACCCCGGCCATTCCGCCGCCCACCATCGGGGTGTGCCCGGCGGAGACGGGCGGTGCCCCGGTCGCGGAACGCGCCGAGGACAGGAAGGTGCCGGCCGACGGCGGTGCCGCCGGAGCAAGGGGGGCCGCGCCCCCGGCGCCGAGAAGTGGGCCTCCGGCGCCGAGAAGTGAGCCTCCGGCACCGGGTGTCGTGCCGCCGCCAGAGGGGGTGCCGCCGCCGAAGATCCCGTCGCCGCCGAGATCGCCGGTCTCCGCGGTGAGGTCGTCCGTCAGCGGATCCAACTCGTCCAGGTAGTCGCCGGAGTCGGCGTCCTCGAGACCCGGGTATCCGAGGCCCGACTGCTGCACCATGCCCATCCCGGCCTGCATCGCCTGGTTCGCGCCTTGAGTCAGCTGCTGCGGTATCTGCCCGATCTGCTGCATCGCCCCGCCCAGAGCACCGGCCAGCGAACCCGCGATCCCGGCTGCCATCTGCGGGATCTGTTGGGCCATCTGGCTCGCCGGATCCTGAGCGGCAACACCCCGCACCTCGGCCGCGGCATCTGCGTCCTGGGTTTCGAAGGCCGCTGCCGCCTCGCCGGTCAGGATGTCCCGCTCGGTGTGGTCGGCGAGGCTGTCGATGTTGTCCTGTTCGTCGCCGAGATTGGCGGCCAGGCCGAGAACACGGACCAACTGCTCGATCGGGGTGAGCCCGCCGGCCAGCGGATCGGACGACACCATCGGCGGCGGGGCGTTCGCGGCCCCGGCCAGCCGATAGCCGTCGACATCGGCATCGAGGCGCCCGGGACTCATCGCGTACTCCCCGAGGCCGGAGTTCCCGCCGTGAACCAGGCGAAATGGTAGGCCGCGGCCATGGCATCACCGTTCACCAACGCGGCGATGGTGGCCAGCAACTGCCAGTTCCCGATCTCGTTCGAGAGAACGACTGCCGGATACCCGGCCAGGGCCCTGGCGGCAGCGGTATCCACGTGCTCGCGCAGCAGGTCGGCCTCGGACTCCAGCCAGCCGGTTCCGGCCGTCACCGCCCGGGCCAGCGTGTGGGCAAGCCGGGGCAGCCCGTCCCGCCACATGGTGGCCCGGGCGAGTTCCCAACCGAGGTCGTGCACCGGTGCCACGTCGCGGGCCGTAGCCGACATGGTCAACGTCGCCGACTGGGCTGAGAGTGGGGGTGAAAGATGTTGTCCCGGTGAGTACGTCACTACCGGATCGCAGTCGCTGAGGAGATCGGCCGGCTCGCCGGTCCGCAGTCCCGGGGCCAGCAGGTGAACATCCGCCGGGATCCGGACCCCCGGCGGTATCCACCCGCCGGCGATATCGGTCGCCAGCACCGCGCCGCCATCGGTGCGTATGCCGACCGCCCAGCGCAGCCGCGGCTCCTGACCGGCCACCGTTGTCAGTACCTGTGCCAGCCGGCCGGTGCGGACCGGAGTCGGAGTGCCGGCGAGGGCGCGTTCGGCGGCGGCGCCCGGAACCGCTGATGCGGTTTTGCGGATCAGTCCCGCCGCACCCGATGTGCCGGCGGTACTCAACGGATGCGGCCCGCCGGCCGAACCCGGCCGAACAGGGGAGATCGCGTTCGGACGGCTGCCCATCGGTGCCGCGGGTACCGGGGCGGCGGCCGGGGATCCGGCTGAGACCGGGCGGGTGCCGGATCCGGGCACCGCCACCGGGGATGCCGCCGGCGCGCCGACAGCGGTTGTCGCCGAACCCGGCGCGGCGGGTGGGGCCGTTCGACCGGTCGGGGTGTCGGTATCGCCGGTCGCCGACGCGCCGAGCGTGCCGCCGGCGGTGAGGCCGGCCGCGGCGAGCAGGCCGGCGCCCGCGGTGAGTGCGGCCATCGGACCGGCCACCCGGGCAGCCATCGACCCGGCCGCGTCGACGGCGGACGGTTCCCGACTCGGGAGGCCGGAATTGCCGGCGCACTCCTGCCCGCCCGGGGTCAGGTTGCCGGCCCCGGCCCCGGGGTCGGATTCGGCTGCGCCGGGGGACGCCGTGGTGGGTGCCTCGAGTCGGGCGGTGACCTGCTGCGTCAGCGAATCCAGAGCCGGCGGGCGCGGCGGTGCCGGCTCGATTCCGTGGGTGGTGGCAAAGGCCCGGGCGGAGACGTCGGCGCCCTGCGCATCGAGCACGTGCTGGACGTCGGCGAGCAGGTTGCCCGCGCTCTCGGCGGTTTTGGTTCGGGCCAGGGTGTGGGTGTCCGCGATGATCTCGACGATGCCGCTGACCTTCGCCGCGAGCGGACTGGTGGATTCCTGAATCCGGCGGATCGCCGCGTTGCCGTCGGCGGCGATTTGGGTGAGTTCGTCCCGAAGTGCTGTCACCCGGTGCTGGGCGGACTCGTAGGACTGTCGCTTGGTCGCGTTGCGCTCCGCCGTCGCCCGCGCGCGATCCTCGCCCCGGGCGAACAGTGACCGGGCGGCGTCCGCGGTCACCCCCTCCTGGCCCCCCAACTCTGCCTGGCTGATCGAGCGCAGATGGTCGGCGTAGCCGTGGAACCGAGTTTCGGACAGTCGCCGTCCCGCGGCGGCGGCGGCGAGTACCTCGAGTGCGCCGCGGCCCGGCCAGTAGCCGCCGATCAGTATCGCGGACCACTCCCCGGGTGGCAGATCGGCGCCCAACATGGGGGCGATGCTAACGGTAGGTTTGCCAGTCGGCTATTCACCGGCTGTGGATGGTGCTCGCCTATTCGGTGTATTTGCTGATCACGAGGATAAGAACGCGGCGCTACGCTGACTGATGGCGATGACGTAGACATAGCCAGGGTTGCGTAGGCGCGGTTCGGCACGGGGCCAAACCGTGGCCGAAACTTGACCCGGACTTCCTTGACCCCGGACGAACCCGGCGGACAGGATGGGCCGATGCGTCGCGTCCTGTCCCGTCTGGCTGCCGTCGTCAGCACGGTGGCACTCGCGGCGGCGCTCGCTGTGGCCTCCGCGCCGGTCGGCGCCGCCGACGCGCCGTGGTTCCAGTCCAGGGTGGGCAACGCCACCCAGGTGCTCTCGGTGGTCGGCACCGGTGGGTCGACGGCGAAGATGGACGTCTGGCAGCGCGGGGCCACCGGATGGCAGCCGGTCGGCACCGGCATCCCGACGCTGATCGGCTCGGCCGGGATGGCACCGGAGGCGCGCGACAACGTGCCGGCCACCCCGATGGGCGTCTACAGCTTGGACTTCGCCTTCGGCACCCAGCCCAACCCCGGTGGCGGGCTGAAGTACTACCAGACCACCCCCGACTACTGGTGGTCCTCGGACGGCCCGACCTACAACACCATGCAGGTCTGCAAGAAGGCGGACTGCCCGTTCAACACCTCCCCGGCCAGCGGAACCGAGAACCTCTACATCCCGGCGTACGCCCACGCCATCGTGATGGGCGTCAACAAGGAGCGGATCCCGGGCCGCGGTGGTGCGTTCTTCGTGCACACCAGCAACGGCTCACCCACGGCGGGGTGTGTGGCCCTCGACGATGCCACCCTGGTCAAGATCATCCAGTGGCTTCAACCCGGAGCCGTCATCGCGATCGCCCAGTAGGAGATCGCCCCGTAGGAGACGTGGGCAGGGGAGCGCCGGCAGGTGAGCCTCAGGCCAGCGCCGGTCCGGGTTTGAGGGTGAAACCGGTGCCCTGCAGCGACTGGGTCGCCTCGTACGTGCGCTGGTAGCCCGTCGCGCAGATCTTCCAGCCGTCCTCGGTCCTGCGGTAACGGTCCCGGTAGAACGCCGCCCCGAACAGCATGAAGTTGTGCTCCGCAACGATGACCCGGTCCTGGAGATACCAGATCCCCTCGGCTTCGGCATCGTCGTCGAGGGTGATCTCGGGGTGGCTGACGCGGTGTTCGGTGATCACCCCGGGTGGCATCGCGGTGCGCATGAACTCCACCAGATCGTCGCGGTTGGTGAAGCGATGGTCCCTGCCCATCGAGGACCCGTAGTCGCCGACGATGTCCTCGGTGAGGGTGTCGGCGAAGTCCGCCCAGTGCTTGGTGTCCAACGCCCGCAGATAGCGGTACTTCACGCGCTTGATCGCCTCCAGATCGGCCATGCTCGACATTGCAACACACCGGCGGGCCGGTCTGGTCTAGGTTTTTCAGGTGAGCTACCCGCGCAGCAGGTTCGCCGATCTGTCTCGGTCCGAACTGGCGATTCTGGTGCCCGAACTGCTGTTGATCGGCCAGTTGATCGACCGATCCGGGATGGCGTGGTGCATCAGCGCGTTCGGCCGCGAGGAGATGCTGCAGATCGCCATCGAGGAGTGGGCGGGTGCCAGCCCGATCTACACCCGACGGATGCAGAAGGCGCTGTGCTACGAGGGCGATGACGTCATCACCATCTTCAAGGGTCTGCAGTTCGATATCGGGGCGCCACCCCAGTTCATGGACTTCCGCTTCACCGTGCATGACCGGTGGCACGGCGAGTTCCACCTCGATCACTGCGGCGCACTGCTCGACGTGGAGCCGATGGGACCCGACTACGTCCGGGGTATGTGCCACGACATCGAAGACCCCACCTTCGACGCCACGGCGGTGGCCACCAACCCGCGGGCGCAGGTGCGGCCGCTGCACCGTCCGCCCCGCCTGCCTGCCGACCGCGTTCCGCACTGTGCGTGGACGGTGACCATCGACGAGTCCCATCCACCGGTCAGCGGGATTCCCGCGCTCGACGTGGTGGCGCGCACCCGGGCGGCGAACTGGGATCTGGCCCCGATCGACCGCCGCGACGAGGGCGCCGGCGACTACTCCGGCCCGCTGCTGTCGGATGTCGACGTCACGGCGTTCTCACACTCCGCACTGGTGCGGATCGCCGATGAGATCTGCCTGCAGATGCACCTGCTGAACCTGTCGTTCGTCTTGGCGGTCCGCCGTCGCGCCGGGGAGGACTCCGCTCTGGCGACCGACATCTGCACCAGACAACTCACCGGGATCGCCGGGCTGGCTGCCGAGCGGATCCGCCGCGCGCTGGACCTGCCCGCTGATCGTGAGGGGCTGGCCGCGGTGCTGCGACTGCACCCGCTGATCAACCCGGCGGGATATGTGCTCGCCGACATCGAGCGGGGACGGCTGACCGTGCGCCACTCGCCCGCCCATGACGACGGCGGGTGGATCGCCCTGTGCTCGCCGGGGTCGGCCGCCCCCTTGCAGGCCGTCGCCACCGCCGTCGATCCACGGCTGGCGGTACGGATCAGCGGCGGCGATGCGGAGTGGACCGCCGTATTCGAACTGACCGACACGGCCCGCCCGGAGTGCCCGGAGGTACAGGTCACCAAGGTCAGCGGGGGAGCGAGGTTCCGGTTCCAGCCTCGGCGGTCGCTGCCGCTGACGGCCGTATGACGGCGGCGTTTCGCTGCGGGTGAAGAAGCATGCCCTCGACGCAGGCAGCAAACGGGGCGCACACTGGGAGACATGGACAAGAACGGACCGTTCGGCATGGACCCCGACGAATTCGACAG
>Ga0116179_1001722_pt1 | contig 16275 bp, 18 predicted proteins | sample AD_UKC071_MetaG_FD_89751 | JGI IMG/M metagenome (GOLD analysis project Ga0116179, IMG submission 89751) | Active sludge microbial communities of municipal wastewater-treating anaerobic digesters from USA - AD_UKC071_MetaG | ecosystem: Engineered > Bioreactor > Anaerobic > Digestate | place: USA...
GTGTCCGCGACGCCACCGGACTGGTTGCCGAGCAGTACCACCGAGCCCAGTTGATAGCTGGTGATCGCCTTCCGCTCGGCCGCGTCCAGCCCGTCGGTCACACCCACCATAATCAGCTGCCCGATCCGGGCGTCCAGCGACATCGCCTGCGCCTCAGCCAGACAGAGTTCCAGTTCCGGCTCGTCGGACGGGGTAGGCGGCTCGCTCTCCTCCGGCTGGACCGAAGCGGACGCCGTCGGCGCCGGAGTGGGCGTGGTCGGCACCGACGTTGGCGTGGTCGGCGACGGCGGCTCGGACGGCCTGTCCGGCGGCATCACCGAGCACCCCGCCAGCAGCGCGGACCCCGCCAGCGCCGCGAGTCCAGCGACCAAGCATCCGCGCCAGCCCGTCCGCCGCCTCACCCAACTTCCGTCCCTTTCGGGAGCGAAGTTTGAGTTGATGGCTGGGATTGGACGCATTACAGGTCCAGCGCCAGCACGGCGTTCTCGACGACCTCGGTCAGCGCCGGGTGGATCCAGTACTGGCCGCGGGCCATGGTGGCGGCGGCCAGGCCGGTGGCCATCGCCTGGATCAGCGGCTGGATCAGATTGGACGCGTCCGGGCCGATGATGTGGGCTCCCAGCAGCTGTCCCGTCCCGCGATCTGCGATCACCTTGGCGAAATGGTCGGTGTCCTCCATCGCCCAGCCGTAGGCGACCGAGCCGTAGTCGCGGACGCCGACCACGTAGTCGCGTCCCTGCTGGCGGCAGTCGTCCTCGGTGAGCCCGACGGTCGCGACCTGTGGCCCGCTGAACACCGCCATGGGGATGAACCTGTGGTCACTGCTGCACAGGTCGTCCGGATGCAGGAGATTGTGCTGCACGACCCGGGCCTCGTGATTGGCCACATGCTTCAGCTGCCATGGCGAACTGACGTCACCGAGCGCCCAGATCCCGGCGGCGGAGGTGCGCTGGTGCTCATCGACCACCACGTAGCCGTCGGCGCCGACCTCGACACCCGCCTTTTCGAGGTCGAGGGTGTCGGAATTCGGCACTCGCCCCGTAGCGAGCAGCAGTTGCTCGGCCTCGAAGAAGTACTCGATCCCGTCATCATCGGTGGTGCCCACGCCCACACCGAGCGGGGTCGTCTCGATAGAGGCCAGGTGCTGGCCAAGCCGAAGCACCACCCGACGGCTCAGCAGCTTCGTGAACCGCTTGGACACGTCGTGATCGAACGCGCGCAGCAGGTGGTCACCGCGGTACAGCATGGTCACCTGGGTGCCGAACGCCGCGAAGATGTGCGCGAACTCCGCTGCGACCAGCCCGCCGCCGACGATGATCAGCGATTTCGGCAGTCTCTCCAGTCGCATGATTGAGTCGGACGTATGCACGCGCTCGCCAAGTTCAGCTGCGTCGGCGCCGGGCACGTCCGGCAGCCGCGGACGGGAGCCGGCAGCAAGCACGATCTGGTCGGCGCTGATCAGCTCTTCGCCGACCTGCAGCACCTTCGCCGAGACGAAGCGAGCGTGCTCACGGAAGAGAGTGACGTTAGGGCTGTTGCGCCGGTACTCCTCGCCGCTGGTGGCGATCGGGTCGATCCGGCCGAAGATCCGGTCGCGGATCGCCGGCCAGTCAACACTCACCTGCCCCGTGTTCACCCCGAGGATGGACGCGCGGCGCGCCGACTCGGCCAGGTCCGCGGGGTGGGCGAACATCTTGGTTGGGATGCAGCCGACGTTGAGGCAGGTGCCGCCGAACCACTTCTGGCCATCGATCAGCGCCACTCGCCAGTCGGCGAACTGCTTGGTGATGATCGTGTTGCCGGTGCCCGAACCGATCACGACAAGGTCGAAGTGGCGCATGCCCCGATTGTTCCATGTCGCCCGGTGAGGTTCGCCTCGACGCGTCTCGCAGCCCCTGGCGTCCCTCGCCCTCTCTAGTGACAAGGTGGACCGCTTCTCGCCGTCACCCCGCCAAACCGTCCACTCTGATCAGAGCACCAGCCACACCGCCCACACCACCGGCAAAGTGGACCGTTCCTCGCCGACACGGCCCCAAACCGTCCACCATGGCGGCGCGGTGACGCCTCCCGTCCGACGGAGACTGACCGTGCGGGGTAGAGCCGGCGGGTCAGATGCCGGCGTAGGAGTGCAGGCCGGAAGTCAGCAGGTTGATGCCGACGAAGTTGAACCAGAAGCTGGCCAGGCCGATCAGCGCCACGATCGCTGCCCGGCGGCCCTTCCAGCCGACCGTGGCGCGGGCGTGCAGGTAACCGGCGTAAATGATCCAGGTAGCCAGCGACCAGGTCTCCTTCGGATCCCAGCCCCAGAACCGTCCCCACGCGTACTGCGCCCAGATCGCGCCGGCCGCGATGGTGAACGTCCACAGCGGGAACGCGAACGCGTGGAAGCGGTAGCTGATCCGGTCGAGCGCATCAGCGGACGGGATCCGCGCCAGATACCCGCGGACGCTCCCCTTCGCCTCCGCGCGGGAGCGCCACAGGTAGATCAGCGCGGCGATCCCACCGATGTTGAAAGCGGCAGCCGCGGCCACCGCGGCGAAGATGTGAATCCGGAACCAGACTGAATGCAGGGCCGGCATCAACTCCGACACGTCGACGTAGAAGACCGTCACCGCCAGGCCCTGGCCGATCGCTAGCAGCAGGGTTGCCGGGAGGCCCAGCCAGCGGGTACCGCGCAGCGCCATCACCAGGTAGACGATCACCACCGCGGCGAGCGCGCTGGTGATGAACTCGTACATGTTGCCCCAGGGCGCGCGGTTGGCCGCGACCCCACGGAGCACCACACCCAAGATGTGCGTAGCCGCGGCCACGAACGTGATGCCCAGCGCCGCCCGTCCGAGCAATTCGATTCGCTGGCTGCGGGCCGGAGGTGCGTCCTCAACCAGGACGCCGGACGGCGTCACGACGCCGTCAGGTTCGGCGCCAGCACCCACCAGCACCGGCTCGGGCACCTTCACGGCGCGAGCGGAAGCCCACTCCGCAGCGTGCACAGTCATGGCCAGCAGGTAGAGCACGGCCGAAGTGACCATGGCCAGGCTGGAGTAGTACGCGATCACGGCTCCTCCTTGTCGGCTTCACTATTGCTCAACCCACAGGCAAGCGCCAACGCTCGTACCTCGGCGGCGAGACCCTCGCGTCCGTCCACCCGGTCGAGGCCGGCGACCGAGATGGTGAGTTGTCCGGTCGGCTCCGGCACTGCCCGGACGAACAAGCGGCGCGGCTTCACCGAGAGGGAGATCGACATGCCGAGCACGGCCAGCATCACCGAGCCGAGCGTCAGCCAACCGCCGGGTGTGTTCGAGATCTGCAGCTTGGTCCAGCGCTTCCAGCCGTCGAAGGAGATCGAGCCGCGACCGTCGGGCAACTCATAGCTGGTGCCCACGGCGAGGCCGGCGCGCACCGGGTCGCCGTTCGGCTTGGTGAGCTGGGTGAGCCCGGTCTTGTTGAGTGAGTAGACGTTCTCGGGCATCCCGGTCTCGGCCTTGGGCGGACCAGCCCAGGCGTTCACCAGTAGTTGCGGGTTGAGCACGTCCGGGAACACCGAGACCATGCCGTTGGCGCCGTCCTCACCCGCGGTGGGCAGGAACACCCCTTCGAACGCCAGCCTCTCCGGACGCGCGTCCGGGGCCTTGATCACACCGTCCGACCGGAAGTTGGCGTCCTGCGGCAGGAAGACCACCGGCCCGGAGAAGGCCACATCGCCATTGCCGTCGCGAACCGTCACCACCGGTGCGTAGCCATGCCCGAGCAGGTGGACGCTGTTCCCTCCGACCGTTACCGGAGCATTCACCTCAAGCACCTGCTGGCTGGGCGCTCCGCCAGCTCCGGTAACAGTCACCTCGGCCCGGAACAACCGCGCCGCCCCTTGCTGCACCGGACCGGTCTCGAACTCGGCTTCGAACGAATCCAGCCGGACGGTGAAGGGCGACAACTGCGCGGCCCGGAACCCGGCACCGCCACCGAACTCGTCGTACTGGGTCAGCGTGTTGGAGAACGCCTGGCCCTCGACGACGATCGCGGTGCCTTTGAAGCTGAACAGCGCACCCCAGGCCAGGCCGATCAGCGTGGTCACCAGGCAGATGTGGAAGACCAGGTTGCCGGCTTCGCGCAGGTAGCCCCGCTCGGCCGAGATGGCGGACGATTCCCGCCGCACCCGGTACTTGTGCGCGCGCAGGTGCGCCTCGGCCGCGGCCAGCACCTCGTCGCCGGATGCCACCACCAGACCGGTGGTGAACTCGGGCAGCCGGGAAAGCCGCCCGGGCGCCGGACTCGGCGGCTGCCGGAGCGCGCGGACGAAGGTCGCGGTGCGCGGCAGGATGCAGCCGATCAGCGAGATGAACAGCAGCAGGTAGATCGCGGCGAACCAAGGCGAACCGAACACGTCGTAGAACCCGAGCCGGTTGAGCCACTCCCCCACGCCCGGGTTGGCCCGCAGGTGGTCGGCCACCCCGACCGGATCGGTCGGGCGTTGGGGCAGGAAGGAGCCAGGAATCGCCGCGATGCCAAGGATCAGCAGCAGGATCAAGGCCGTGCGCATCGAGGTGAGCGTCGTCCAGGCGAACCGCAACCAGCTGAACACCGACTTCATCAGATGACCACCTGAAAACCGCTGACCCATTGCCGCATGACCGCCATCACCGCGTCCCACCAGCCGGTGACCAGCAGCAGACCGACCGCGATCATGGCCACCCCGCCCGCGATCTGGAGCCCACGATGATGCCGCTTGACCCAGTCCAGCGTCCGGGCCATCCGTGCGAACGCCAGCCCGGCCACCAGGAAGGGCAGGCCCAGCCCGAGCGCGTAGGCCAACGCGAGGACGCCGCCGCGCAGTGCGGTCGCCTCGTTCAGCGCGAGCGAGAGCACCACCGAAAGCGCCGGGCCGATGCACGGCGTCCAGCCCAGGCCGAAGACAATCCCCAGCAACGGGGACGCGGCCACGCCAAGGCGAGGCACCGCGTTCAGCCGCACCGTGTTCTGGCCGAAGGGCAGCCAGCCGGTGAAGATCAGCCCGAGCGCGATGCTGAGCAGGCCGACCGCGATCGTGATCGGACGCTGCCAGGCGATCAGCGCCGAGCCCAGGGTTCCCGCGAGCGCGCCGGTGGCCACGAAGACGAGCGCGAACCCGGAGATGAAGCCGACCGTGCCCAGCAACACCCGCCGCCTTGGACCGGTGCCTTCGGTGATCTCGACCGCGCCTAGCCCGGTCGCGTAGCTCAGGTAGCCGGGCAGCAGCGGCAGCACGCAGGGGGAGAAGAAGGAGACCAGCCCGGCGAGCACCGCCACCGGTAGCGCCAGCAGCATGGAGCCGCCGATCGCCTCCCGAGCCCAGGCGTCCAGATCGAGCGGCGTCATTTTCCGGCCGCCACATCTTCGACCAGGCCCACGAGGGTCGCCTGGGTGGTCTCGCCGATGATCCTGGCGGCGACCCGGCCGTCGGCGTCCACCACCAGGGTGCTGGGAATGGCGCTGGCCGGAAGCTGACCGGAGAACTTCAGCAGCAGGGCCCCGTCCGGGTCGAACAGGTTGGCGTACGGCACCTCGAAGGCACGGACGAAGGCCTTGGGCGCTGCCATGTCGATGTCACGGGTGTTCAGGCCGACGAAGATCGCCTGGCCGGCGAGCTGCTTGCTGGCCGCGGCCAGCGCCGGCGCTTCCGCGCGGCAGGGCGAGCACCAGGATCCCCAGACGTTGTAGACGATGACCTTCCCGGACACGTCCGCGCTTCGCCAGGTCGCTCCGTCCAGCGTGGTGCCCTCGATCGCAGGGGCTTCGGGACGATCGGCGATCGCCAGCACGGTGATGCTGCCGTCCCCGCCGACGAAACCGCCGGAGCTGGACGGCGCTGAACTGCAGCCGACGAACAGCGTGGCCGCCGCCATTGCGACCAGCAACCGGTAGGCGCGCATCAGGCGCCAGCCCTACCGTGTCCCCGGCAAATCCAACCGTCGTCCCGGCGTTGGCCCGGATCTCCGCACCGGTCCACTTCGATCAGGCTCCCGGACGGAACTTCTTGGCCTTGGGCGGCACCAGGTCGGCGCAGGGCTCGGCGTAATCGACCCGGACCAGGTGCCCGTCGTGGTAGGTGAAGGACGTGACGCTGGCCAGGCTGGTCTGGCGACGCCGCGGGTCGTGCACGAGCCGGCGGCCCTCGGCCCAGGAACGAGCCATCCAGATCGGCAGTTCGTGAGCCACCACGACCGCTTCACCGCCGACCGAGTTCGCTGCGGCGTCGGCAAGCGCTGCCTGCATCCGGGCGACGATCGAGACGTAGGCCTCGCCCCACGACGGACGCAGCGGATTGCGCATCGCCCACCAACTCGACGGCCGGAACAGGATCTCGTTGCGCTTGCCGAAGGACTTGCCTTCGAAGACGTTGGCGGCCTCGATCACCCGCTCGTCGAGATGCACCTCGAGTTCGGGGTGCTTCGCCGCGATCGGAGCCATGGTCTCCAGCGCACGCTGCAGCGGGGAGCTGACCAGGTGGACGAGGTTCGCGTCCGCGAAATACTCACCGAGGCGTTCGGCCATCCGCTGGCCGAGTTCGGAGAGCCCGAACCCCGGCTGGCGGCCGTAGAGCACCCCTTCGGGGTTCTCCACTTTGCCGTGTCGCACCAGGTGGACGACGCTGATCTCCATTGGACTCCTCGCTAGCTGTGGCCCCAAGGATACGCAGCCGGACTTCCACGTCGTGAGCCGAGCGCCGCGGCCAACGCGGCGGCGTCCACATGCCAAATGGCGTGGCGCGCCCCGTCCACGAAAGTGACCGGAACGTGGTCGCCGAACTCGGCGCGCAGTTCCAGGTCACTGTCGACGTCAACGGTCGTCCAGGTCGCATCGGCGGATGCGCAGACCGCGCGCACTATCGCGACCGCCTCGTCACAGAGGTGACAGCCGTCACGGACCAGAAGTACCACCCGGGCTTGATCCATCAGTCAGCCTGGGAAGCGATGGCGACTACTTGCCAGCGCGACGACGCTGGATGCGCGTCTTCTTCAGAAGCTTGCGGTGCTTCTTCTTCGCCATCCGCTTGCGGCGCTTCTTGATGACCGAACCCACTGGCAGACCTCTCGAATACCACCCCGGGAGGGGCGGCAAGTAACTGGCTCGGGCTGGGGATCAGCCCGAAAGGACATGGCCGGACATTCCAGCCAGACACAGGATCTTACTTGAACGCGAGCCGCTGGAGCGAATCAGCCGGCTCGGTAGAACGACCCACGCAGGTAGGCGTCGACCGCATGCTCGGGCACCCGGAAGTTGCGGCCGAAGCGGATCGCCTCCAGATCGCCGGAATGGATCAGGCGATACACCGACATCCGCGACACCCGCAGTGCTGCGGCGACCTCGGCCACCTTCAGAAACTTGACCGTTCCCAACGGCAAGACCGGGTCGTTCATCGGCGAACCTGTTTCACTCTGGGCCGTCCGGACGAGGGCCGCTCGACCCACCCTAGTGCTCGACCAGCGCCCGCGGGCCCGGATGACGAACTCTGTTGAGCTCGGTGGCAGTCAGCCCGCTGCCATAGCGTGGCGCCAGGCGAACGGCCCGAGCCTGCGGACGCGAATGCTGGCGACCTGCACCGCGAACTCCAGGGCCGCCAGTCGCGACCAGCCGGACGCGAGCCCGAACGCGTAGGCGCCGTGCAGCACATCGCCGGCGCTGAGGGTGTCAACCACCGATGCGGACGGCGGCTGGACCACGCCATGCTCGCCGTCCGACCACCAAACAAGCGCATCGGCACCATGACTCACCGCCAACAACCGCCGCCCTGCAGCCAGTTCAGCCGGAGTGAGACCCGCGGGGTGGACGTAGTCGGCGGAGCAGATCACGTCGGTGCTCAAGGTCAGCAACTGGTCGAAGACCGGCTTGTGGGAACCCGCATCCACGACTACCGGCAACCCGGACGCCGCCGCCTCACGCGCGGCCGCGGCAGCCAATTCGGCGTGGTGCCCATCGATCAGGACAACATCAGCCGCGGTCAGGTCCGGCTTCGGCGGCGACGCCAGGTGTGGCCGGTGCCCGGAGCCACTGATCACCGCCCGCTCGCCGGTGGCCGCGTCCAGCAGCACACTGGAGGTCGCCACCTCGAACCCGTCCGGAGCGGCATCGATCACTTCCACCCCAGCGGACGCGAGGTCGGCGCGAATCGCGTCCGCGGCGGCGCCTCCGCCCAAGGCGGTCCACAGAACCGCCCGGCCGCCGAGCGCGGCGAAGGCGATCGCGGCGACCGTGGCCGGCCCGCCGGCAGCCAGCCAGGTCTGCTTCGCGGTGGTCTTCTGGTTGGGTGCCGGCAGCACGTCCACCAGCTGGATCACGTCAAGCGTCGCCAGGCCGACGAACCAGCCGACCGGACCCGGCGCCGCCCCCTTGGCTTCGCTCAGGCCCGGCATGCGATTCCGCCGCGCTGCTGGTCGAGCACGCACAGCGGCACCCCGCCGGGCGTCTCCAGCATCGTCTGGGTCTCCCGCACCGAGCGAGTTATCGAGCCGGCAGCGGTCAGCCGAGCCACCTCAGCCGACCGGTCGTCGGTCACCTGGTGCAGGTGGCCCACCACTTCCCTCGCGATCTCGGCCGGCTGCAAGCGCAGGTCGAGCGCCAGCTCACCAGCCTTGCGGGTGATCGCTTCACCGGCATCGGGCGGCGTCCACTCGCCGGCAAGGATCGCTTGCCAGAACGCCGCCTCAGCACTGAAGCGCGCCCTGGGGACGTCCCAGCACACCTGCGCCAGCCGGCTCGTCTGCCCGGCAGGCCACACCGCGGCCGGCGGCACGGTGGCGGCCGGCTGGGTCACGAAGCAGAGCACGATTCCGCCCGGAGAACGCAAGACCACGTAGCTGTGGCGCGAGTCGTCAACCAACTCCGCCCCCAGATCCTCGGCCGCTTCCGCCGCAGCCCAGGGATCGACCACATGCAGGTCGAGATGCAGCCGCGTGACCCCGTCCCCGAGCCGCTGCACCCGTAGGTAGTCGTCGCCGGACGCGGGCAGCAGGGTCGCGAACTCGGAGTTCTCGCCGCGCGGCGCCGACGCGTCAAAGCCGGTGGCGTGCGTCCAGAATCGGACGCCCGCATCGTACTCAGCGGCCGGAAAGTCGAGGAACGCGGTCAACCAGAACGGTCGGGCGGCCCCCATGTCAGGACGAGGCCAGCTTCCGGCTGCGGTCGCGGGCCGCCTCCATGGCAGTCATGAACGCCGCCTTCACCCGGTGGTCCTCCAGCTCCCGCAACGCGGCCGCAGTGGTGCCACCCGGTGACGTGACCCGTTCCCGCAGCACGGTCGGGTGCACACCCGACTCCGAAAGCAGCTTGGCCGAGCCGTACATGGTCTGCACCACCAGGGTGGTGGCGATGTCCCGCGGCAGGCCCAGCATCACACCGGCGTCGATCATGGCCTCGACGACGAAGAACAGGTAGGCCGGGCCCGATCCGGAGATGGCCGTGACCGCGTCCTGGTACTTCTCCGGAACCGTGACCACCTTGCCGACCGCCGACAGCAGCCCGGTGACGTGTTCCAGGTGCTCGGCGGTCGCGGCGGAACCGGCCGAGATCGCGGCCATGCCCTCGTCCACCTGGGCGGGCGTGTTCGGCATGACCCGGACGACCGGCGTGCCTTCGGGCATGGCGGCTTCGATCCGCGAGGTCACCAGTCCGGCGCACAGCGAGACAACCAGCGTGCCGGGACGGATCGCGCCACCCACCTCGGGCAGCACCTCGCCGGCGTCCTGCGGCTTCACCACGACCACCACCGTGTCGGCCTCCGCAGACGCCTCGGCAGTGGAGCCGGTGCGGATCCCGTAGCCAGCTTCCATCTCGGCCAGCCGTGCGTTGTGGCGGTCCGCCGCCGTGATCTCGTCGGCGGCCCAGCCGGCCCGCAGCAGACCGGCGATCAGGGTCTCCCCCATCACGCCGGCGCCGATCACGGCAAGCTTGGTCATCGCTTCGCCACCAGCTCGGCGATCTGGACGGCGTTCAGCGCCGCACCCTTGCGGAGATTGTCGTTGCTGACGAAGAGCACCAGCCCGTGACCGTCCGCGACGGACTGGTCGGCGCGGATCCGTCCGACGTAGCTCGGATCGGTGCCGGCCGCCTCCCGGGGGTTGGGGATGTCGGTCAGCACCACCCCGGGCGCGGTCGCCAGCAGCCCGGTGGCCCGGGTGACACTGATCTCCTCTTCGAACTCGGCGTGGATGCTCAGCGAGTGCCCGGTGAACACCGGCACCCGGACGCAGGTGCCGGCAACCAGCAGGTCGGGGATGTGCAGGATCTTGCGCGACTCGTGCCGCAGCTTCTGCTCCTCATCGGTCTCGCCGCTGCCATCGTCTACGAGCGCACCGGCCAGCGCGACCACGTTGAACGCGATCGGCTTCAGGTAGGGCGCCGGGTCGCCGAACGGGACGGCACGGCCATCCAGCGCCAGCCGAGCCGGGTCGGCCGCGGCTGCGGTCTGGTCGGCCAGCGCCTGGACGCCCTTCACGCCCGAGCCGGAGACCGCCTGGTAGGTGGCCACGGTGAGCCGGCACAGCCCGGCCGCGTCATGCAGCGGCTTGAGCACCGGCATCGCGGCCATGGTGGTGCAGTTGGGGTTGGCGATGATGCCCTTCGGCGGATCGATCGCGTCCTCCGGGTTCACTTCGGACACCACCAGCGGCACGTCCGGGTCCTTGCGCCAGGCGGACGAGTTGTCCACCACGATGGCGCCGGCGGCGGCCACCTTGGGCGCGAACTCGCGCGACATCGTCGCCCCGGCGGAGAAGAGGGCCAGATCGAGACCGGAGAAGTCCGCGGTCGCGGTGTCCTCCACCAGGATCTCGCGATCCCGCCACGACAGCGGCTTACCCGCCGACCGCGCCGAGGAGAAGAACCGCAGTTCGTCCACCGGGAAATCCCGCTCGGCAAGCAGCGTCCGCATTACCCCGCCGACCTGACCAGTTGCACCGAATACACCAACACGCATAGGGGCCAGCCTAATGCCAGCCACCCACAGCGGTCCGGGTGAGGCGTCCGCCGTGGACGCAGACCGCGCCGGAGGCGTGCGGCTCAGCGCATGATCTCGCGGTTGAACCCCAGGTAGCGGGTGCCCTTCATGGTGACCGTGCCCCGGTCGCCGACGACCAGCAATCCGTACTCGGACGCGGATACCTGCAACTCGAAGCGTTCGCCGCTGGGCTGTTGGAAGGTCACGAAGTGGGTCTGGCTCACCGACGACTCGCCACCGCCGTGGGTCTCGACGCGCTTGTCCACGATCATCGCCACGGCGTTGACCTCGGGGGCAGCCTGATTGGCCGCGGCGGTACGTCCGGCTTTGACCAGACCAAAGATGATCGCCCCGATGACCACCACAAAGACGATGCCGATGAATACGGCCACGACCGCGAACATGATCCCGAAGCCAGTCATGCCAGCACCCTACCGACGAAATCCGGACGCCACGGACTGCTCACAGCCACGACACGTACGGCGCGATCAGCGAATAGCCCACGAAGGCGAAGAAATCGAGCAGGAAGTGCGCGACCACCAGCGGACCCACGCGTTTGAATCGCCAATAGGCCAGGCCGAAGACGATGCCCATCACGATGTTCCCGACAAAGCCGCCATAGCCCTGGTAAAGGTGGTAGCTGCCGCGCACCACGGCGCTGGAGAGCAGCACCACCCACGGTGCCCACTTCAACTGTGTGGCGCGGACGAACCAGAAACCGATCATCACCACCTCTTCGAGGATGGCGTTCATCGCTGCGAGCGCGATCAGCACCGGCACCGTCCACCAGTTCGCCGCGAGATTGGCCGGTGCCACGTTGGTGTTCAGCCCGAACGCACGCGCCACGAAGTACAGGGCCAGCCCGGGGATACCGATCACCGCGGCCAGTCCGAAGCCGCGGCTGAGGTCGAACCCGGGACGCCGCAGGTCGAAGCCGATCCGCGTCCGGTCGGCGCTCCGTTGCAGCAGGTAGAGCGCCAACAGTGCCGGGACCAGGGGAAATACCACTCCGGCCACTTGGTAGGAGAGGTCGAGCCATGGGCGGTCCGGCACGACCGAGGAGTTGATCGACGTGGTCTGCTGGTTCAGCGGAGTGCCCCGGGTGGCCTTTTCGAGGATCGAGAGGATCGAGTAGACCGCGGACTGGCCCAACGACACCCCCAGCACCAACAGCAGTTCGATGCCCGGAAGCGTCCGACCGTCCGCCGGGAGATCGCTGGTCAGCGGTTCGGGATTGAGTTCGGCGGCGGCCATCAACCCGCACGTCCAGCACCGACGGCCAGGTGCTCGCGAGCGAACGTCAGGCTGTCGGCGATCAGTTTCACTCGATCGGCACGTTCCATCCCCCGAGTCTGCACCTCGAGTACGACATGGCCCCGGTAACCCTGGGCGGCCAGCGTGGCGAGCACCGTGGCCGCGTCCTGGTCGCCGGCGCCCGGGGCCAGGTGTTCGTCGGTCGCGCCGTAACTTCCGTCGGTGAGGTGCAGGTGTGCCAGTCGCTCACCCCAGTCGTGGACCAGCGCGCAGGACGACTGCCGCGCTGTCGCTGCGTGCGAGAGGTCGAGGGTGAGATGGTCGCAGTCAAGCAGGGACGCGTCCCAGCTGGGCGCGTAGGCGCGCACCTCGCCACCGCCTGGACCGCGCCACGGATACATGTTCTCCACGGCGAAGGTGAGCCCGGTCGTCGTCTCAAGCCGTCGGATGCCCTCGGTGAACCCGGACGCATAGCTGCGCTGCCAGCGGAACGGCGGATGCACGACCACCACGTCCGCACCGAGCTGATGGGCGGCCATCGCCGATCGCTCCAGCTTCTCCCACGGGTCGGGGCCCCAGACCCGCTGGGTGAGCAGCAGCGTTGGCGCGTGCACCGACACGACCGGAACCTCGTGGTATTCGGCCAGCCGTTGCACCGCGTCCACGTCTGCTGAAGTGGGGTCGGCGCCAACCATCAGTTCGATGCCGTCGAAGCCGAGTTGCCGGGCGAGCGCGAAGCCGGCTGCGGTGGATTCGGGATAGACCGAAGACGTGGACAGGGCCAGCTTGGGGGCTGACACGCTCACGGATGGCACGACGCAATCGTAGGCGCTGGGTCCGACACCTCTCCGAGTGCTGTGCAGCAAACTCCGGGCGAACTCCGCGAGCCGGCCAAACCTGCACAACGGTTTGGTTTCCGGCGGTGACGGACCGCCGGACCCGGCACGGTCACCCTCGATTCGCGTCAAAGGTGGCAGATCGCCACAATGGGTTCATGCATGTCGATCATCTGACCTTCGCGGTTGGGTCGGCGGGACTGAAGGGTGAGTCCAAGCGACTCGGCGCCCTGCTCGGCGAGCGGTTCCGGGACGGCGGATTCCACCCGCGATTCGGCACCCAGAACCACATTCTCCCGCTGGCCGATGACCGCTACCTCGAAGTCGTCGAGGTGCTGGAGCACCCGGCCGCGGAGAAGGCTCCGTTCGGGCAGGCGGTCCGTTCCCGCTCAGAGATGGGCGGCGGTTGGCTCGGTTGGGTAGTTTCGGTCGATGACCTTGCCCCCTTCGAGGATCGGCTGGATCGCCAGGCTGTGCACGGTTCCCGGCATTTCCCGGACGGGCGGCTGCTCGAGTGGGACCAGATCGGCGTCAAGGGCCTGATCGCCGACCCGCAACTGCCGTACTTCTTGAAGTGGGACTCCGACCCGTCGGTGCTGCCCAGCGCGCTGGCGGGCACGATCCGGCTGGAGAAGATCGAGATCGCGGGCGATCGCTCCCGGGTTGAGGACTGGCTCGGCATCCAGATCGGCGACGAGTTCGACGGCGTCCGGATCAAGTTCACCCGTCCCGCCGGCCAGCCCGGCATCCAGTCGGTGACCTTCGACACCCCGCACGGCACGGTGCGGATCTAGGGACGCGCCTTAGCGCTCCCCCACCCCCCGCGCCGCGGGCACCCACGCGCCCCGCGCGTCCGCCATTTTGGCAACTTCGCTCCCGAACGGGACTCCCGCTCCCGAAAGTTCGGGAGCAAGGGTCCCGTTCGGGAGCGAAGTTGAGTTATGGGTTGATGCTCCTCAGCCGCGCTGCTGGCTCGGAAGTAACGTCAGAAGCACCCGCTAGCGTCTCTGGCATGGCGAAGAGCACGAGCAATTCCTACCGCTGCACCGAGTGCGGGTGGACGACTCCGCGCTGGGTCGGCCGCTGCGGCGAGTGCCAGGCATGGGGCAGCGTCACCGAGGGGTCGGCGCCTTCGGCGAGGGTCGCCTCGTCGGTGCCGGCGAGCCCGGCGCTACCAATCGGCGAGGTGCCGCTGGAGGCCGCGCGAGCCATCCCTACCCGGCTCAAGGAGCTCGACCGCGTCCTCGGCGCCGGCCTGACGCCGGGCGCGGTGGTACTGCTGGCCGGCGAACCGGGTGTAGGCAAGTCGACCCTGCTGCTAGAGGTGGCGAGTCGCTGGGCCAGAGCCGGACGCCGCACGCTGTACGTGACCGCTGAGGAATCTGCGGCACAGGTGCGGTTGCGGGCCGAGCGCACCTCGGCGGTGATCGACGGGCTCTATCTCGCGGCGGAGAACGACCTCGGCAACATCCTTGGCCACATCGAACAGCTCTCCCCCGAGCTATTGGTGCTCGACTCCGTGCAGACCGTACAGGTGCCCGGCGCCGACTCCGTCGCCGGCGGCGTCGCCCAGGTGAAGGAGGTCACTGCCGCGCTCGTGCGGATCGCGAAGCAACGCGCGCTGCCGGTACTGCTGGTCGGCCACGTCACCAAGGACGGCAATGTCGCCGGGCCCCGCACCCTGGAACACCTGGTGGACGTCGTACTGTCCTTCGAGGGCGATCGCATGGGCGGCGTCCGCATGCTGCGGGCGATCAAGAACCGCTACGGGCCGGCCGACGAGGTGGGCTGCTTCGAGATGGTCGAGTCCGGCATCCGCGAGGTCACCGATCCGACTGGGCTGTTCACCTCGCAGCACACCGAGCCGGCCCCCGGCACCTGTCTCAGCATCACCATGGCCGGCCGGCGTCCACTGCTAACCGAGGTGCAGGCGTTGGTGGCACCCAACTCCGGTCCGGTGCCAAGACGGGTGACCCACGGCATCGAAGGCGGGCGGGTGGCGATGATCCTGGCGGTGCTGCAGCGAAGGGCCGGCGTCCGCCTGCACACCCGCGATGTCTACGTCTCGACGGTCGGTGGAGCGAAAGTGTCCGACCCGGCCACCGACCTGGCCACCGCGCTGGCCATAGCGTCCGCCGCCTGCGACGAGCCGCTCTGGCAGCCGGTGATCGCCCTCGGCGAGGTGGGCCTGTCGGGCGAGCTGCGGCGGCTCCCCGGGGTCGACCGACGGCTCGCCGAAGCGGCCCGACTGGGCTTCAAGCTGGCCCTGGTGCCGTCCGGTAGCGGCGCCCGCACCCAGGGACTGAAGGTGGTCGAGGTGGGCAACGTCAGGGACGCGTTGGCGGCGATGCAACTGCATCCTCGAAGGAAGCGGGAAGAGCAAAGACCGCACCTGGAGCTTGCTTGACGGCCGTTTCGTCCTATGCCAGATGAGCCTGGGTGGGCCGGGAAGAGACGTTCCCCGTCCTCCTGCCCAGGCCGCCGGGCGTACCGGATGGCCAAGCCCGTGCCGGCCGTGGATCAGGTCAGGCCTTGCGCACCACGAACACCTGCTTGGCGCTGAGCGCATCCGCGAGAGTTGCCGTGCCGACGTAGGTGCCGGGTTTGATCAGGTCCTTGGTGTTGCGGCAGCCGGACGCCGACCGCTTCAGCGGCCACTCGACGGTGAACTCGTAGGCCTTCTTCGACTTCAGCGTGGTCTTCTTCGTCGGGCCCCACTTGGCACAATCCTGGGTGGTCCAGATCTTGTCGGTGCCGCTGGTGATCGCGAAGGAGAAGGTCTCAGGCTTCAGGTCGAGGACGCACTCAGCCGAGCCCTTGTTCGTGACCGCCACCTTGAACAACTGCCTACCGTCCTGCTTCACCTTCTGGTACCCGGCCACCGACAGGTCGCTGTTGGTGCCGTCGCAGGCCAGCGGGCCAGTGGGCGTCGGGGAGGCTGACGGCGTCTCGGATGCAGTCGGCGAGACCACCGCCGTCGGTGTCGTGGCCGCGGTCGGGGTGACCGGGACGGCCGTGACGGGCGCATTCGGAGCGGGCTGGAACATCGAGAACACCAGCCACAGCACGACGAGGGCTGCCACTACGAGGGCAGCCCGCCGCGCCCAGTAGACCCAGACAGGTTGTTTGCCAACCGGGTGCATTACCGAACCCATGCCCACAGGCTAGGTGGCCGCGTCGCCGGGCCGCGCGCACCACGCCGTCCGCGCGGCACAA
>Ga0116179_1001746_pt1 | contig 16157 bp, 19 predicted proteins | sample AD_UKC071_MetaG_FD_89751 | JGI IMG/M metagenome (GOLD analysis project Ga0116179, IMG submission 89751) | Active sludge microbial communities of municipal wastewater-treating anaerobic digesters from USA - AD_UKC071_MetaG | ecosystem: Engineered > Bioreactor > Anaerobic > Digestate | place: USA...
GGCCGGCCTCTTGGTGGACCCCAGTCACGCCGTCGCGGAGATCCGGGACAGGAACACCCTGTCCGAGGGTTCGGTTCTATGGAGTTGTGCGACAACGGAGTTCCTGAGTCGAGCGGTGCCGTGGCGGACTTTCCGGTGGCGTGATGGTCAGCGGCACTATTCCGGTACGTACTGGTCGGCGACTAATCGTGACCACCCTGCTGCCCGAGGAGACCTGGATCGCCATCTGCACCGACCTCGACATCCGCTGCGGAGGAAGTGAACGGCTACGGCTCATGCGGTGTCACCTCTACACCACGATCAGCGGCAACCCGGTCGACCGCGCACCGTGGCTGCGCGACACCAACGAATTCCGCTCGGCCTTCTTCCGCTTCCCGCTCCTACTCACCCCAACGCTGCACACCGCCCTCAAGGACAACGCCGCAACGTTCCTGCGGGACAACGGCATCGACGAACCACTCACCTGGCACCCCCCTCTCGATCTGGTCGCCGACCTGAGCCTGCCCGGCGCCGACCCGGACCGGCTGCCGCTTGCCACGATCCACCGCATGGTCCGCCACCGACAGTCACTGACCGCCATTGCCGAACACCTCAACACCACCGCCGACGCCGTCCGCTACGCCCTGACGGTCCACCCCGCCCCCACCCATCAACGTGGACCCACCGCCCGTCCCGCCCCTTTGGTCTCTTCGCTGGCCGAGCAACTCTCCGCCGCTGAATTGCGCAACCTCTACCAACACCAGCGGATGTCGCTGCGTCAGATCGCCGCCCGCTACCACACCAGCCGGCAAGTCGTCGCCGCGTTGGCCCGCCGCCACGGCATCACCCTGCGACCACCGCGACGCGAACCCGTCCTGCCCACCGTCGACCGCGACTGGCTCCACACCCAATACGTTCACCACCGCAGGACGCTTCCCGAACTCGCCGCCGAACACGGCATGAGCACGGCGAACATGGCCCGCTGGGCTCACCACCATCAAATTCCGCTACGCAGCCGCGGCGGACCCAGCCACACCGCCACCCTGACCGCGGGCAAGGCAGCCGATCGTGCGCCAGCGCTGCTGCGTCCAGCGCTGGTCGGTATCGGTGGAGCCGAACGCCTCACCCGCTTCGCCGCCGCCAGCCACTACCGCACCGTCACCGCAGCCGCCGCAGCCCTGGGAATCCACCAAGGCGTCTTACAACATCAAATCAACCGGCTTGCAGCCGATCTCGGCGGACCGCTGCTCACTCGAGCCCAACGCAACCACCCCATGACCACCACACCTTTGGGCAAACGCGTCCTTCATGCCTGGCAACGGTGGTTAGCGGCGAGGTGAAAACACCATCCCTGGCGCCCGATTACAAGACATCTGCCGGCCGGGCACCACCACCGCAGATCGCGGTGCCTGCGGCATTCTCCCGCGTCGCAACGCACCGATCTCGCTCCCTGACTGACTTCGGCAGTCCTGAGCCCGATCAGTTCTGAGCGTCCACTTCAATGAGAGGCCAATATCGGGGTGCGGTGAAAGCGGGCTCTTGAGTTGCGTCTGCAGACGGACCACTAGGGCCTGTCCCATAACCGTTTGAGCCAGAGGAAGATCGCGTTCAGGACTGCGCCGCCGCGGTAGTTGAGGTTGTGTTTGTCATACCGGGTGGCGATGCCGCGCCATTGCTTGGCGCGTTGGAAGCTGCGTTCAACGACGTTGCGGCCCTTGTAGTCCTCGGCATCGAATCCCGGCGGACGCCCGCCAGCGCTGCCGCGGCGTTTGCGGTGCCCGATCTGGTCGGCGGGCTGCGGGATCACGGCCTGGATGCCCCGTGACCGCAGCAGCTCACGGATCGCTTTGGACGAGTAGGCCTTGTCGCCGCGGACTTTGTCGGGGCGGGTGCGGGGCCGTCCCGGACCGCTGGTGGCCACCCGCAGGTGGCTGAGCAGAACCGGGAACATCGGGGCGTCCCCGGCCTGACCGGGCCCGCACAGCACCACCAGGGGCATCCCGGCACCGTCGACGAGGTGGTGGATCTTGCTGCTCAGCCCGCCCCGTGAGCGGCCAATGCCGTGGTCAGCAGGCTCAACGGACAGATTCTTGTAATTCGACGGATCCCCCTGTGTCCCGCGGGAGGTTCGTGGCGTGTTGATGGGCACGGTTGACCGTGGAATCCACACTGACCGCCCAGTCGATCAGATCGGCGTCAGCGGCCTCAGTGAGCACCGCGGCCAGGATGGCATCCCAGGTGCCGTCCTTGCTGTACTGATCATGGCGGCGCCACGCGGTCTTCCACGCCCCGAAGGACTCAGGCACATCCCGCCACGGAGACCCGGTCCGATACCGCCAGATGATCGCCTCCACCACCAGTCGGTGATCACGAAAGGGCCTGCCGCCCTTGGCTGAAGCCACCGGCATCAACGGCTCAATCTGAGCCCACATCTCATCAGAGAGCACCTGCAAACGTGACACCCGCCCGACACTGCCAGCCCCACCCCGAAACGGTTACGGGACACGCCCTAGGACGGACACGTCACCGTGATCTCTACTGAGTCGTCGGGTGAGGAGATCTTCATTGTGCGGCCGAGTTTCTTCGCAGTGAGGCCAACAGGCTGCTGCGACTGATAGTCGACGTCGATGGTATGCAAATCGATTCGATTGACCATTTGTGAATCGGCGACGTAGGAGACGTCTAACGATGGGCCGTTGTCGTTTCGGGAGCCCTCCCACGCTTGAACGAGCATGTTCCCATTTCCCTCGTTTTGCCAGCAGTCTGACCATCCGTCGATGGAGGTCCTCTTGCCCTCGACCGTCGCTTCGACCACCAGGCCGCGAGCGGGTGGAGGAACTTCCTTGGAACAGCTGGTCAGCGCGGTGGTAGTGAGAACGACGAGGGTGCCGACAACCAATCGCTTCATGACAGCTTCTTATCACGGGCTTGTGCTTGGTTCTTGAACTTCTTGACCCTCGGAATTGAAGGGGATTTTCGGAACACGCGCGTTGCAGGCATGACTGCGAATCGTTTTCTTGGAAGGGAGGCTGAGAAAAGTCCTGCCACAGCACTTTGACTCGGCGACAATTGCCGGAGCAGTGTCAGCGGGCAATGGCCTCGCGGCACGCGGCCTCTTTCGGCAAACATCTGGGGGATGTATGCATACGGCTCGATTCCGTTCGGGGATACCTACTGAAGAATCAATAGTGAGTGCCCGGGTATCGCGCAGCAGGGTGGTGCTGGTCGCTGGATTTGTGTCCCTGGCAACCGCCATCGCCGCTTGCTCGCCCGATAACCCCATAAACCAGATGCTGGGGAAGGCCGGGTTGACTTGCGTGGACGCGTCAGGGCCGAACTCGACGTCGGAACAGATCGCTGACGCGTCTCTCAACACCCAGTTCACGGATCCAGTCACGGGCGAAACGAAGACGGGTATGGATATGGCCGTGGAAGCGGGCAGGCCGCTGGAAGACATCTGGGACTTGCCGGAGCAAAGTCGCGACGACATTCAGCGGAAAGCCGTAGAGGCTGTCTTTTCGGATGTGCCCGACGGTGGAGATGCGGCGTTCGCGGCGTCGGTGTGCGACACGGTCAACGGGGGGGTTTGGAAAGCGCTGACATCGCAGGGAACCACAGAGAACACCCTGGCCTCGACGCCCCACCTGCTGCGCGGGCTTGGACGAATGGTGTGCGGTTCGATCGACAAGGAGTCGTACTACGAAGTCGTGTTCAAAGAAGATGCCGACCTCGCTCAAGAGGCGAAGAAAGACCCCGAAGCGTTCAAATCGACTCAACTTGCCAAGATGCGAGAACAATTGAAGTCGATACAAGAAGCCGCCGCCACGAATTCCAAACTATACAAACCCGGTGCCGCTGACGCGCAGCAGAAGGAGATCGACAACTTCGCTGCCACCCCGGCAACAGAGATCGCAAGGAATGTCGAAGGCGCGTATCGCATGGTGCAGCTCGCCGTGGAGCACTTGTGCCCCAACCGGACCCGCTATGGATTTGGTCCCGGGTGTGGGCAATTCAACCCTTACCCTGACGGCGACAGCACGGGAGTGCTGCGAGTACGGCAAGGCAACCTCTCGTGCGACGAAGCCAAGACCGTCATTCGTAACCACTATGAACCGCCCCGGGATGTCCGGAGACTCTGATGTGCCCCGGGTCTGGTGGTGTCGCCATGGTTGGTTTCAGGCCACGGGTAGGGCGGATTGGTGTAGCAGTTCGAACTCTACTGGTGTCCGCATCCCGAGGGCGGAGTGACGCCGTTGGCGGTTGTGGAAGACCTCCAGGTACTCGAAGATCGCGTTCGCCAACTCAATGCGCGTCCTCCACTTCTTGCGGTTGAGCAACTCGGTTTGCATTCTGGCCCAGAAGGATTCGATCATCGCGTTGTCATAGCAATCGCCGATCGACCCCATCGAAGGCACCAGCCCGGACTGTTTAGCGCGGTCGGTGAAGGCCCAGGAGGTGAATTGCACCCCGTGGTCGGAGTGGATGATCCCGCCGGCCAGGGGATCGCGGTTGGCGATGGCCATTCCCAGCGCGTTGGTCACCAGAACTGCGGTCTGGCTGGAGTCGATCGACCAGCCCACCACCCGGCGAGAGAAGGTGTCCAGCACGACCGCGCAGTACACCTTGCCTTCGTAAGTGCGGTGCTCGGTGATGTCGGTGACCCACAATCGATTCGGCGCCTCCCGGGTGAACATCCGCTCGACCAGATCAGTGGCCGTCGGCGTCTCGTGCCGCGGCCGGGGCCGCCGATTGCCGGGCAAGCCCTTGATGCCCGCTCGAGCCATCAGCAGCTCGACCTGGTTGTGGCCCACCTGCAGTCCCAGACCCAGGGTCAACTCGGCGTGCACCCGCCGGCAGCCGTAGGTGCCGCGCGAGGCCGTGTGGACGGCCTGGATCTGCTCGGTCAACCAGGCGTGACGAACCGCGCGGGCCGAGGGCGGCCGGCGCCGCCATTCGTAGTAGCCCGACTGGGCCACCGACAGCAGCCGGCACGCCATCTGCACGGGTAGTCCCTCTGCGGCCATAGTGGCTACGGCCGCGTACATCCTTTTGGGTCGTGGGGCTCCCGCAACAGCTCACGTGCCCTCTTGAGGATCGCCACCTCGGTCTCCAGTTCGCGGATGCGTTTGTTCGCCGCGGCCAGTTCAGCCTGCTCGCCACGATTGAGGCCGGGGCGTTGACCGGTGTCGATCAGTTCCTGCTTGCGCCAGCCGTAGATGGTCTGGTCGCTGATGCCCAGATCGGCAGCGATCTGGGCGATGGGGCGGCCAGCGGCCACCAGATCGAGCACCTTGCGGCGGAACTCTTCGGGATAACGCTTGGGCACGGACACGGCTCCTTCATCGGACGTCGTGACCAAAAGTCAAACAAACCGACTCCACACAACCCGGGGCACATCACCGGACATCCCGGGGCGGTTCACTACTTTCCCGGTCAGGTCGATCCGCAGTCGCCACTGTCGATGTACTACTGCGAGGACGGCGGCGTGAAAGCGGACAAGAAGCCGCTCGTGTACGTCGAATGTGAAGCGATAGAGGGAAATCCGAACCCAGCCACCATCCTCGTCTCGCCGGAATGACCAAAGCGCGGGGTGCTGCTGCCGGGGCGGCAGAAGTCACGGGCGCACCGAGACTCTCCTGGCGACTGGTCGGCGCCGAGCAGCACTGTCAGTTACCTTTGCGGTCATGAAACGACATCCGAGCAAATCGCCCCGAGGCGTGTCTTGGGTCTACGAGCGCCACCGGCTGCCTCGGATTCCCAGTCCGGTTGCGCAGCGGTGTGGGTTCGACCGACTTTCCGACGGTGCAATAGTCGTGTCGACGAAAGGGCGTCGTCGCCTGCGATGCGGCGCCCTTTCGTTTGTCTTGGCATTGTGTGTGATCGGTTGCGGCCATCCGTCTGAGGTATCCGCAACGGGTGTTACTTGCGACCAGTATTCCCAAGAGCCGCTCGTCGCCGCCAACATCGGGGGTTCGTCCCAGTCGTCAGTCATCACCGACATGCTCAATGAACGTGGTGTGCCGTGGAACGTGGCGCTGGTGAACAAGGTGCAGTCAGCCGTTAACCAGTTTTGCGGCAAACCAAGCCCCAACGGGGGCAGCGCCGCGAAACGTAACAACTCCAGTCCGATCAGCGAAGCTGTCGACTGGGACAGCCTTAAGGCCGGACGTGGTACGGAGCCGAGCCGGTGACAGGGGGCATTTCGTGACACGGCGCGGTGACGCTGGCGGGGTGGCTGATACCGGTTCGCCGCAAGCAGCGAACTCGGCGCCGTCAGTACCGGATGCCTCGACGAGGGGGCGGCTCGTTCGATGGCGTTGGCCGGCGCTTGTCGTCGGTCTGCTCCTGGTCGGGGCCGGTCTGACGTACTTGCTGATTCCGCCGACGATCGTGTCGGATCACGCAATAACTGTCGATCCCGGCGATTTGATCGCCGCGCAGGAACCGCAGGCCCAGCCGATGCCCTCGTTGTTGGGTTTGAACAGCGACGTTGCCAAAAGAGCACTCACGGACGCAGGCCTTGGGGCTGTGAAGGTCACCTTTGTCGACAAGCCGGCCGCGGGACCGGTGGCGATGGTGGTGGCGCAGAAGCCCTCGGCAGGAACCGCTTCGGTCGGCGATATCGAACTGACGATCTCGACACCGGCACCGATGCCGGATGTGGTCGGGCGGCCGATGAACGACGCCCGGGCCCTGCTTGAGCAGGCAGGTGCCGTCGTTGAGATTGCTCCACAGTTCAATCCGTCGGTTCCAAAGAATCAGGTCGTGGGGACGACACCGAAGCCGGGGGACACGATGCCGGCGGTTGTCTCGCTGGTGGTGGGTGATCCCGGCGACGCGCTGACTCTGGCGTCGGTTTCGTCGATCAGCGACCATAACTGTGGCACAGTCGATTCTGCGACGGTTAACGGTGCCAGCGTGGGGGACAGTGTCCGTTGTCGGCCTGACGCGAAACCGGCCTTCATCGAGTACGCGGTATCCCGGCAGGCTGTGGCCTTTGAAGCTGTTGTTGGCACCGATGATCGGGGAAAAACAGGTGCAGCGCACGTCTTGGTACTCGGCGATGGCCGCGAGCTGGCTGTCGCCGACGTGCAACTGGGCCACTCAGTGCCGGTGCGCGCTGACCTCAATGGGGTGCTGCGTCTGCGGATCGAGGTGAGCACCGCGGCCGGGGACGAGAGCCCCACCGTGATCCTCGGCGATGCAAAGTTGTTGGGTTTGCCCGAGGGCCTCGACGCCATCGCTGCCCAATGAGGTCTCTACGCCGACTGCTACGGATCTCACTGGTTCTGGTCATGGTGTGCGGTACGACGGGAGTGGGCGCATCACCGGCCCTGGCAGACACTGCCGGCTCTAGGGCCGACGCCGCGAACGATCCGGTGGTGGTCGTGCTGGACACGTCCGGTTCGATGTCGGACACGGACTCGGCGGGCACCGCGCGGATCGTCGGTGCCCGTGCGGCGGTGCTCGGGCTGGTGGACGCGTTGCCCCCGAAGAGCAAGTTCGCGCTGATCGCCTATCCCGGTGGCGGGCGTGTTGTCGACGGATGTTCGGTTGGGCGAGTGGAAATTCCGCTCGGCGAGCTTGATCAGCCCACCACAGCGGCCGCGGTGCGCAGGCTCACACCTGATGGCGAAACACCGACCGCCCCCGCATTGCAGCACGCCGCCGACCTGATCAAACGCAGCCCCACCCAGCGGGGCACCATCGTGTTGGTCAGCGATGGCGAATCCAACTGTGGTTCCAACGATGTCTGTGATCTGGCCCGAAAACTCGCAACTGACGGTGTCGAAGTTCGGGTGAACACTGTCGGATTTCAGATCAGCGACGAAGGTGCGGGCGAGCTGACCTGTATCGCCAAAGCCACCGGCGGACGCTATGTGGATGCTGAGAACAAGGACGACCTTGCCCGGGCAATCCAGGACCTCAGCGGTGCGCGTTTGACGCTGACCGCTTCGGTGCCCAACCCGCTGCCGGTCGTAAGCGGCACGGGCAGCGACGGGCCGAAAGCCATACTGACCGTGACGAATTCGGGTCGCAAACAGGCGACGGACGTCCGCGTCTCGTTGGACTTCCGCGACCGCGACAACCGCCCCGGAGCGTTACTGGTTCCCAGGCCGGTGCAATACCTCGGCAATCTCGACCCCGGCCAGACACGGCAAGTCCAGGTGACGGTTCGCCCCGACGCCGCCCAGGTGGGCGCGCAGTTCAACTGGACAGCCGTCACCACCGCCACCAACGCCGCACCCGCCAGCCAGCAGGGCACCACCCGAACCGGCGAACCGGGCCTGGACGGACTACTCGCCGGGGTGCACCAAATCGCCGTACTGGGCGACTCGTACTCCTCCGGGGAAGGCGCAGGAGACTACTCACCAGACACCGCCGGCGGCGAGGGCAACAACACCTGCCACCGCTCGTCGCACGCCTACGGCAAAGTGCTCTCGAAGGACGCGACGTTGATCGCCTGCTCGGGTGCGGTGACCGCCGATTTCTACGATCAGCAGGACTCGGGCGGGAAGAAGATCGAGCCCCAACTCAAGGCAGTTCGTGCGCTGGCTGTGTCGAAGGACTCACCGGACGCGGTGCTGCTCAGCATCGGCGGCAATGACGTCGATTTCAGCGGGAAGGTCACGACCTGCCTGTTCGGCGTGGCGGGCCAGACGTGCGCATGGGATGGACCGCTGGAGGAGAACCAGTTCCGTTCGGATTCCGCAGCGCAAGTGGCCGGCATCGCCGACAGCCTGCGCAGGGTGTACCGCGACGTCAATCGCGCCGTCAACGACGGCACTGCCAGAGGTAAACGGAACGGCCGTTACGCGCCGATCGTCGTGGTCCCCTATCCCCGCATTCTGCCCTCCGACGCCGCAGGCGCGGCAGCCGCTGGCGGGTGTCAGTTCGCGATCAACCCCGGCGAGGTGCAGTTCTTCAACGACTTCATCGACATGCTGAACCTGGAAATCATGGCGGCAGTGGGATCGCTACGCTCACAACACATCCCGGTCTATGTCGTCTCCGAGGTCGTTTCCGCATTCCAGCCCAACCATACGATCTGCGACGCCGCGGGCAGCTACGCGAACTTCTTCGCCAATCCCTTGGACCTCAATCACCAGCTCAACGTGCTCGGCGTCCAGAAGCAGGAACTGATGCACCCCAACGCAGCCGGCAATCAGGCCATGGCCCGAGCGATCTCAGTGTGGTCTGCGAGCAAGACGATGATGACCGACCCCGCGACGGTGACCTGGTCTTCCAACGAGGTCCGCAGACTCAACCCGATTGCCAACGCGGTGGCGCACGTCATTGCCAACCCGGTAGACCTCTACCTGGCCGGAGGCGATGCCCAGATCGACGCGAAGGGCTTCGCGCCGTCATCGACGGTCATCTTCCGCCTGGACTCGACCCCACGTGTCGTCGGACGGGCCACCGCCGATCCGGACGGCTCGATCCGCGCGAACGTTGCTCTTCCCGCTGACATCCGCCCGGGACAGCACCACCTGCACGCGATGGGCCTGACCGCCGACGGCGCACCACACGACGTGGCCGTCCCCGTACGCTTGCTGCCTTTCCACAGCATCGGCGCCATCGCCGCAATCGCCCTCGGACTTATCGGAATTGCTGTCGGCGCAGCGGGCCACCGGCGTTCCCGCCGCGGGCAACCAAAGCAATGAAACGATCTACCGGGCCCCGCGCGCCTGCCACTTCACGGAGTTCCATCGGCGTACCCCGCCCACACCCAGAAGTCCGGCGCCCAGGCCGATGAGCATGACAACCACCGGCCACAGCCCTCGCCACAGCCATCCCTGCTCGTTCCAGGCGCCACCGAACCGAACCTCGACAAACTGCCAGACGAACAGGGCGAACCCGCCCACGGCGGCCATGGCATAGGCGACCCGCATCGGGTTAACCCGAACAGCCATCCACCGGAGTCGCCCATCTGTCAGGGCCGGCCCGACAGAGAAGCGCTGGAAACTAGCGGTTTTCGCGTCACGCAGCCGATCGGCCGAAGTTGCTGCCCCCGATGCCGAGGGGCCGTCCAGCCTTCTGCGCGCCTCAGGCGTTGTCGACCGAATATCGGGCGAAATATCGTCTGACCAGAAAACCCAGCCGTCAGGGGCAGGTGGCCACGAAGGATCCGGACTCCAATCGGGACCTGGCTGCCAGCCGGCCGGCGGTACGGGCCAGTTCGGCGGTGAGCGAAACGGCACTACACATCTCCTGACTCAGGCGGCCCTCACGTCGATCATTGCCCATTGTGCGGTCAACCCGTCCGGTGCCTCTCCCCAAATGCAACCGTCGCCGCTCCCCGCCCGCGTTCTGCGTGCCTCCAGACCGTCCTCCAGCCCCGCACGGGCATGCACCGACGGCCACCCAGATCGGAGACGGCGGCCGCGACAATCCTGGCTCAACCCAGAAAACGCGCACAGCCGGGAATCGGTTGTTATCGTCTGGTCGGAGGCTGAGACACCTCTGGGGTGCGCAGCCGGGGAGCGCGGGGAGGCAAATTTCCATGGCCGTCGATGACATGCACCCGCCGCCGATCCAGGACCGTACCGCGCACGGCGGGGTTCGGCCACAAGACGCGTCTGCGGCAGACCCCCACGCGGAATTCCACCGCCAATCCGTCAATCACTTCAACCAGGCTGCCGCGCCGTCTCCCGGTCCGCCCGCAGCACCATCGCAAAGCCCACCCGACGGCATCCGTCCTCACCTTGCGCAGTCAACTAGTGCCCCCGACGCCGCTCAAACCACTCCCTTGCCTACCACCGCGCGGCCGCTGCCGGCAGACAGCACGACAGTGATTCCCGCCTATCGCTCAACCCGACCCGACACCGAGCCCACTACCGGACCGATTGTCGGCCTAGGCAATCAGTTGGCGAACCCGCTGCCCGCGACTGCCGACCTTCCGACTGCCCAGTTCCCCCAGTCTGAATCGACACCTCGGGCTGTCCAACAGCCGGATGCCCCCCTGCACCCAGTTGGGGCGGGGGGTGCCGGCGGATCGCTCGGTAATTCCTCAACTCAGCCCGCGACGGGCTTCGACGGGCTCACAACCACCGCTGCCCGATGGTTCTCCGATCCGAAGAACCGAAAGACGGCGATCGGAATTGGTGGCATTGCTCTGGGCGCGTTGCTCTTCCTCGCCGGATCGACCCCGACCAGGATCGTCGGCCTTGGGATCGCTGTGCTCGCTTGGGCTGTCTGTCTGCGTGTCGCGCACACCGAGAAGGCCAGTTTCCGTATACGGACACGACTCGACCGCGAAGAGGTCGCCGGCATCGCCGCCGAACTGGTAGGAGAACTGCGCAGCCCACTGTCGAGCGTCACGCTGGAGCAGGCGTCACTGGACGAGCTCACGTTTCTGGTCAAGGGAACCACTTGGCGGCCATTGGAATTTCACGCGACCCTCTCGACCGATCCCGATGGAAATACCCGTGTAGCAACCCATTTGGATTCCTGGACCAGGAACAAGACCAGCGTCTGGTTCATCCCCGTTCCATTCTCCAAGACCATCGACGGGTTCCGGCTGTACAAATCATTCGGGGAGCGTTGGGCGGCGCGCATCGAGCACTACGACCCCACCGCCACTGTCGAATACCTCACGGCAACCTGAGACACTCCACACCGCCCCACATGTGACGTCCTTGATCTGCGGCCCGAAAATCCCAACCCGAACATCCTGACTACGACCGACCAAAGGAATATCCGCAATGTCGATGGCGACGACACTCCTGTCGAACATCACCGCAGCCGGCCACCCGGATCTACCCCAAGTGATGGACATACTGGCGCGTCGCCGAGGCCGCGGCAGTTCGCATTTCTTCTTCTTCGGCAGCGTCGGCTTTTTCTTCGGTCTGCCACTGCTCATCCTTGGATTCTTCGGCGCCCATCTGATGCGCAACCCCGACAAAGCGAAGTCCTACAAACAACGCTTACAACAGGTAATCAGCGCGATGACATCGAAGCCACCGCGCATTTCATATTCGCCTCACAACGCACCCGCGGAATCAAGCCCGGGCAGACCACCCCGGATGGAACTAGCTCCGCAACCCCTATCCCCCCAGACTCCGAAATCCCCCCAAACACACCCCACACCAAGCGTCAACCAGATTCCCGGCCCGCCGCCACCTCTCCCACAACAACGTGCCCCGCGGATCAACCTCACTGACGGACAACCCAACAACACGGATCCCACATCGCCGCAAACGCCGTATCACGGCGTCCCTGACTCAGCGGAGGGACTGAATCTAAAGCCGTTTCATGCACTTTGGGTAGCGGCTGCACTCTTTGCTATGGCTAGCTGGTTACTGCTGGCTGCAGGATGCGCTGTCGGCGGCTGGGTTGCGCAAAGACGCCACGTCAATTGGCCGCCCAGCCTAGAAGCCAAGCTCATCCGCGCCGGCCTTACACAGCACGGGGATGGACACCCGTCACCGGCGGGGAATGTCCGGTTGACTGCATTTGCCACAGTCGGGCTGAGTGCGCTCGGCGGTCTCGTGAACGCCGTTATGCCTGCGGGAGTCCTGTTCCAACTACCCGGGATGCTCACCGCTGCGGCGCAGTCTCCAGGGGCCACGTTCGGAATGGTGTTCGTGATGATTGCCCTAGGCGCTGGTGCCACCGCTCTTCTTGCGGGAGCCTTCGAGCTTTACCGACGCAAGGACAACGGCCGGAAATTGATTCTGGTCGGCTGCGCAATCGTGATCGCCTACACGGCCTTTACAACGATATCGAGTCACCTGTTGGTGACCGCTTTCGGAAATTGGCTCGGCAGCGCTGTCGGTGTCGACATCGGACGACCCGGCTGGAACCCGCTGAATGTGATTGGGCCGTTTGTTTTTCCCGTACTGACGGCTGTCCTGGCTGTTTCGTCTGCCACCAAGCAATGGTGCTCAGAGAATGGCTCATCACCGGGGCAGGGCGCGTTGCCAAGTGATCAACCAACCAGCCCGGGGATCACGCCGAGCTATGATCAGCGACCTATCGCCCCACCAACTGAAGAAGCAACGAAAGAGATCGAGGAAGACCGCGTCACAGACGGCCGTCGACCGTTCGAACTCGACAAACGGGTCAAGGGCATTGCGATCGGACTTGCCGTTGCGATTGGCGCAGCCTTGCTGTTCAAATTCGTTGGCACCGCCAGCCGTACACCGTCACCCAGAGAACGAGCCGACAGAGATAGCGTGCCGGTACAGGAATCGACTCCTGCCACCGCTGCCGCAACTGAGACGCCTGCAACCGTGCAGAGCCAACCCGGCCCCAAGACCAAGCCGGCCGATATCCCATCGGTCGATGATCCAGATCTCGGGCTTGACGTCCCGATGTCACGACCGGCTTGCGACGGTACGGGGATCGTCGTGCTCGGTTCGGTCTACACGCCTGGCCGGTATCGCGAAGAGGTCGGACGGCTGCTGTCGATGAACCCAGGCGCGTCCTATCTCCGCACGGATGTCGCTTGTCCCTCGTTACGCCAGAACTTCGACGGCAATCCGATATATGCAGTGTTTCGCGTGGCGGGCAAGACAAAAGAAGCGATATGCGACGCAGTCGCCTCAGCCGGCCCAGGAACGTACGGGAAATGGCTCGACACCACGACAGATCCCACGAAGCCGATGAATTGCGACAACTAGCTAGTGGCCCGCTGAAAAAGCGGGGTGGCTGTCTCGTTGGTGAGTTCAGGCCAGGAGCTACTGCCTTATTGGGGCTGAATGGCCACGCCTTGGCATCCCAAGGCGAAAAGAGCAGCGACGATGGCGTACCGATGGCAATCGAAACTGTGCCTCTTGTCGGCTTTCTCGCCGTCGCCCGACCCTAACTACTTGGGATCAGGCTGGCCGTACAACTCGGGTCTAACCGGACCGGGGCAGGCCGGTAGCGTGACTGGCCGTGACGCAAGGCGGGGATCGGCAAGCCAAAGGCGATGCCGCGAAACCGTGGCAGCTGGGCGAGGAGACTCTGCCACGGCGGGTGACCCCGGAATGGATCGCCGAGATCCTGGCGGCCGGCCACTGGGACATACTGCGCACCCACCCGACAGCCCCGCCACCGGCATCCCGAAGACACCCCGCGACCGGACCGGCCTTCGAGGGCGTCAGCGTCAGCTTCACCCCGGAGATGGTGGCTTTGCTGTTGTTGAGGCACGGCGAGTTGGAGTTCGATGGGGGAATCCAGACTTGGGCGATCGCTTCCACGATGCGGCCGACGTTGGTGGCGATCACCTGAAAGATCGACAGGTGGGTGGTCGTTGCGGTCACGGTCTTGGACACCGGGTCCCACGTCGCGGGCACTAGGTCCGTTAGGTTCGGGTCGCCGCTGTCTGGCAGGGACCTGATCACCGGCTTGACTTCGTCGTTGAAGCTGCCCGGCCAATTCGGGATCGTTCGACAGATCGAAGCGCAGCGTGATCGCCGCCGAGGGTTGGCGCCCCTCGGCGAGGGTTACCTGGACGGGCTCGCTGGCCGCTTCCTCGGCTTCGAATGCCTTGCCCGCCGGCACGGATGCGGGTTCAAGCGCATCTATCACATCATCGGCTTTGCTGGGGGTGGCGGTCACTCGTATTCGGCCTATGGTCTGGCTGACGGAGCCGTAGATAGAGGCGGACTTCGTGCCACGACATGCGTGCTCTGCCCCCATACTGATGGGTAACTGGGAGGAGTCTGAGGTGGGTTCAAAGTCGGCTCTGATCGTTGCAGGCATTGCCTTGCTGGTGATCGCGCCCCTGCAGTGGCTCCTATTCCCTGAATATCGTAGGGGCGTTGTGAGTGTTCATGACGCAACTGTCATGGGAGTCATCGGCGGCGTCGGTCTTATTCTTTTCGTCGTCGGATTGCTTTTGCGATTCCGAAGGCCCTCTCAGCCGTACTCGACCCCAGCCGCCGTGACTGCTGGCGGGCAATCGGTCCCACCGGTGATCGGGTACACGCCGGACGGACAACCGGTGACAGCAAATCAGCCGCTGGGCTACCAGTCGGATCGCCCTACCAACACGATGGCCATCGTCACGATCATCGTCAGTCTCTTGTTTTCACTGCTCGCCATCCCGCTGGGTCACATCGCTCTGAAGCAGATCAAGGCGACTGGCGAGCAGGGCAAGATCTTGGCGGTCATCGGGTTGGTTATCGGCTACACAAGCCTCGCAGCCCTCCTGATAGCCGGAACGATTTTCGTCGTTGGTACTTCGCGCGGTTGGTATCGGTAATGCAGGGGGTGCGGGTTAAGTGGTAGAAGACGCTGACGAGATAAGGATTCACCTACCTGGCTGGGATCCATATTCACAGCGCAAACGTTTCAGCGCTTCGCTTTCGGGCCGCGGTCAGAACTGGATGGTCTTCGGGCCGCCGCCGCAGTCCGGATCGCCTCCGTAAGGCAGGCCGCCCTGGAGACTGTTTTCCACCCAGGCCATGCACGACGCGCTCGGCGACCAGGCTCCCGGCCTGAGTGGTCCGGACGGGCCGAAGCTCCAGGTCTGCACGTACATCGCCCCGCTGGGGAAAGGCGCACCCAAGCAGTACTGGATGCCACCACCACCGGGGCGCTGCCCACCCGGACACCACCCCGCTTCGCCATTGGGGATGTGCGGGTCGGGGTCGGCGGACGCTGCCGGCGCGACAGCCAGCGTCACCGCCGCAGCGGCCGCGGTCAGCATCGTTAGAGCCAAACCTCGGCGGAATCCATCGCGCCAAGACGGACCTGTCATTGTTCCTTCCCCTGAAAATGCTTGTCGGAAAACCCCGCCCGACACTGTTCTGACAGTAACTCGGGAAGCGGTGGCTTCGTCTCGGTATGAGAGATACCGCATCCGTTCAAGCGAAGCCCTCTGACAAACTCCGTTTTCCCGATGTCGCTTGCCAGGGTGATGGGACCACCTGATTGCCAGGGGGATGGGACCACCGTGGCGCGTTATTGAGGATGGCGCTTGGGGTTGTCTGGGTCAAGCCGGCCGGGTCTGCTGCGTTGGCGGTAGGACGGGCCTTCGATGATCAGGGTGTGGGCGTTGGCGGTCAGCCGTTCGATCGCGGATTGGGCGAGCAGGGTGTCGGCGGTCATGGTGAGCCACTCGGCGGGGTCGCGATTGGAGGTCACGATCGTGGTCTTGGTGCGGTGGCGTTCGACGACGATCTCGTAGAAGTCGCTGGTTTGGGTGGCGTCGAGGGGGCGCAGTGCGAAGTCGTCGATGATCAGGA